>OLHR01000342.1_pt1 | contig 15386 bp, 15 predicted proteins | sample 1609291 | NCBI WGS metagenome assembly OLHR01 (sample SAMN05416707, study PRJEB24817) | seawater metagenome | isolation source: Sea water | place: Canada:Atlantic | collected 2013-07 | reverse complement strand
ACAGATATTAACAAGGCTTGATACGTCTTTTATTGTTTTAAGATTAGATTTTTTTTCGTTCTTAATTTCTTGTGAATTACAAGAAAAAAAGAATACTATAATAAATTTTTAAAGGCTTATTTTCCACTTAAAAATATTGAAAATAGCTTATATTTGCATATTATTTAGATTTAATCTAATTAGATGATAAAAGTTAGTAAAACAGCAAAAACAAAAATCTCACAACTTATGACCGAAGGCGGTTTTGATGTTAGTGATGATTACGTACGTGTAGGAGTAAAAAGTGGTGGATGTTCAGGTTTATCCTATGAACTAGACTTCGACAATAGCAAAGGAGAAAGTGATAAACTTTTTGAAGATAATGACGTAAAAATCATTATTGATAAAAAAAGTTTTTTATACTTAATCGGTACTACTTTAGAATACAGCGGTGGCCTTAACGGAAAAGGGTTTATTTTTAATAATCCCAATGCAAACAGGACTTGTGGATGTGGAGAAAGTTTTTCTTTATAGTTTAATTGAAAAAAAATTATGGCGAAATTTACGGAAGACGATTTAAAAAAAGACCTTGAAACCAAGGAATACGAATACGGATTTTATACAGATATTGAATCTGAAACATTCCCTATTGGTTTAAATGAAGATATTGTTAGAGCAATTTCTGCAAAGAAAGAAGAGCCGGAATGGATGACCGATTGGAGACTTGATGCTTTTAAAGCCTGGAAAGAAATGACTGAGCCAGAATGGGCAAATGTTAATTACAAAAAACCAGATTTTCAATCTATAGCCTATTACTCTGCTCCTGTATCTATCGATCCTAATAAAACATTAGATGACGTAGATCCTGATCTTTTAGCTATGTATAAAAAGTTAGGTATCTCAGTAGATGAGCAAAAGAAAATGAATAATGTGGCAATGGATATTGTTGTAGATTCTGTTTCTGTTGCAACGACATTCAAAAAAACATTGTCCAAAAAAGGCATTATTTTTATGAGTATTTCGGAAGCTATTAAAGAGCACCCAGAACTTGTAAGAAAATATATTGGTACAATTGTACCAACAAAAGATAATTTTTATGCGGCTTTAAATTCGGCTGTATTTAGTGATGGATCTTTCTGTTACATTCCAAAAGGCGTAAGGTGTCCAATGGAACTCTCTACTTACTTCAGAATAAACCAAGCAGGAACAGGACAATTTGAAAGAACATTACTTATCGCAGACGAAGGTAGTTATGTAAGTTACTTAGAAGGCTGTACAGCACCAAGTAGAGATGAAAACCAATTACATGCAGCAGTTGTTGAATTAATTGCTATGGATGATGCTGAAATAAAATACTCAACAGTACAAAACTGGTATCCAGGAAATACTGAAGGTAAAGGTGGGGTTTACAATTTTGTTACTAAAAGAGGCCTTTGTGAAAAAAATGCAAAAATCTCTTGGACGCAAGTCGAAACAGGTTCTGCTGTCACATGGAAATATCCTTCTTGTATTCTTAAAGGAGATAATTCAGTAGGTGAATTTTATTCTATTGCAGTTACTAATAATTATCAGCAAGCAGATACTGGAACTAAAATGATTCATCTTGGAAAAAATACCAAGAGCACCATTATTTCAAAAGGAATATCTGCTGGAAAATCTCAAAATAGTTATCGAGGTTTGGTGAAAATTAGTAAAAATGCCAAGAATGCTCGTAATTTTTCACAATGTGATTCTCTGTTAATGGGTAATGATTGTGGAGCACATACATTTCCATATATAGAAGTAAAAAATAAATCAGCTCAAATTGAGCATGAAGCAACTACGAGTAAAATTGGAGAAGATCAAATTTTTTACTGCAATCAAAGAGGTATTGAAACTGAAAAAGCAATTGCCTTAATTGTAAATGGATTTAGTAAAGAAGTATTAAACAAGCTTCCGATGGAGTTTGCTGTAGAAGCACAAAAATTACTAGAAATAAGTCTTGAAGGCTCTGTTGGATAATTAAAATAAATATTAAAAATGAAAAAAATACTACTTTTTATACTGATCTCAATTATTACATTTTCATGTAAAAACAATGCAGAAAAATCATCTAAAAAAGTTGATAAATCGGATACTGCTGCTGAAATAGTTAACCCTAAAGACAAAATATATAGAGGAGATTTTATTTATTTAGGAGATGCTGCAGTTTTAAAAGGAAATAAATTTATTTATGGAGTAACTCTTGATGAAATGGCTACAGAATTAGCTAATAAAGTAAAAGCTATAAAAGAGTCAGATTTCGATATGGTTCCCGTTGCCGTAAAGGGAATTATAAATCAAAAACCTGAAGGCGAAGAAGGTTGGGACGAAACAATAACAATTACTGAAATTATGTTTTTTGGGAATAAACCATCAAAAATCGATATAAAACTAGAAGAAAAGAATTAATAACTATGCTGCAAATTAAAAATTTACACGCAGGTGTAGAAAATAAAGAAATTTTAAAAGGTGTTAATTTAGAAGTTAAAGCTGGAGAAATACATGCTATAATGGGACCTAATGGTTCTGGTAAAAGCACCCTCTCTGCTGTAATTTCTGGAAATGAAAATTTTGAGGTAAGCCAAGGTTCGGTTACTTTTTTAAATGAAGATATTTCAGAACTTGATCCTGAGGAAAGAGCTCATAAAGGAGTGTTTTTATCATTTCAATATCCTGTTGAAATCCCCGGAGTATCCGTTACAAATTTTATTAAAACGGCTATTAACGAAACCAGAAAAGCTAGAGGTTTAGAAGATATGCCTGCCTCAGAAATGTTGAAACTAATTAAGTCGAAAGCAGATTTATTAGAAATTGATAGAAAATTCTTATCGCGTTCTTTAAACGAAGGATTTTCAGGAGGAGAGAAAAAACGGAATGAAATTTTTCAAATGGCAATGCTGGATCCAAAATTGGCCATTCTTGATGAAACTGATTCTGGACTAGATATTGATGCTTTGAAAATTGTTGCAAACGGAGTTAACAAATTAAAAAGCAAAGAAAATGCGGTTATTATCATCACACATTACCAACGTTTGTTAGATTATATTGTTCCTGATTTTGTTCACGTTTTAATCGATGGAAAGATTGTTAAGTCTGGAACGAAGGAATTAGCCTATGAGCTAGAAGAAAAAGGATACGATTGGATTAAAGAAGAATTAGTTTAAAATATGAGCTTAAAAAGTAAATTAGTGTCGTCTTATCTTGCTTTCGATGATCATTTGGATGATGATTCACCAATCCATGATATTCGAAAAAAAGCAATTGATACTTTTGAAGAAAAAGGATTTCCCACTAAAAAAGAAGAAGATTGGAAATACACTTCATTAAATGCCATCATTAATAAAGATTATAGCATTTCCCCTAAAGTAGATAAGGAGGTTAAATATGAAAAAGTTAGAGAATATTTTTTACACGATATCGATTCCTATAAAATCGTTTTTATAGATGGCGTTTTCAGTTCTTTTCTATCTAAAACCACTCATGATGGATTGGATGTTTGTTTGCTTTCTTCCGTATTATCAAAACAAAAATATAAAGCAATCATAGAGGCATATTATAATAAAATAGCTTCAAAAGACAGTATTACTTCACTTAATACCGCTTTTGCAAAAGAAGGTGCTTATATTAATATTCCAAACAATAAAGAAGTAGACAAGCCTATTGAAATTATAAATTTTTCAACTGGTAATGAAACTGCTTTAATGATGCAACCTCGTAATTTAATTATAGTTGGTGAAAACACTCATGTGCAAATTATAGAAAGACATCAAAGCTTATCTGATAATGCTGTTTTTACGAATTCAGTAACAGAGATTTTTGCTGAAAAACGTGCGTATCTAGATTTTTATAAGATTCAGAATGACAAAGAAAATGCATCTTTAATAGACAACACTTTTATCCATCAAGAACAGAATAGTAATTGTAATGTTCACACTTTTTCATTAGGTGGTAAAATAACTCGTAATAATCTTAATTTTTCTCAAAATGGCGAGCATTGTGATTCTACTTTAAAAGGGGTTACTATTTTAAAAGCTAAACAACATGTAGATCACAACACCTTAGTGAATCATATTTCGCCAAACTGTGAGAGTCATCAAGACTACAAAGGTTTATATGCTGACTCTTCAACAGGGGTGTTTAATGGACGAGTTATTGTTGAAAAAGAAGCCCAAAAAATAAATGCATTTCAAAAAAACAATAACATATTAATTGATGATAATGCAACTGTAAATGCAAAGCCTCAATTAGAAATATTTGCAGACGATGTTAAATGTTCTCACGGATGTACCATTGGTCAGTTTGATGAAGATGCTTTGTTTTACATACGTTCTAGAGGTATTGGTTTAAAAGAAGCGCAAGCATTATTAATGTATGCTTTTGCAAATACGGTGCTAGAAACTGTAAAAATCCCAGAATTAAAAAGACGTATCAATAAACTTATTGCAGAAAAGATTGGCGTAAATATTGGATTTGATATTTAAACCTAATTAGGAAATTATGGTATTTGATGTTCAAAAAATAAGACAAGATTTTCCGATACTTTCAAAAAAAGTTAATGGATATCCTTTAGTGTATTTTGACAACGCTGCTACTTCTCAAAAACCTCAAATCGTAATTGATAGTATTGTCGATTATTACAGCAATTACAATGCAAATATCCATCGTGGAGTTCATACACTTTCTCAAGTGGCTACCGATGCTTATGAATTATCTAGACAGAAAATTAAAAAACACTTTAATGCCGCAAAGGATTGCGAAATAATTTTTACTTCTGGCTGTACCCATGGAATTAACATAGTAGCTTCTGGTTTTTCCTCGCTTTTAAAAAAAGGAGATGAAATTATTGTCTCTGCTATGGAACATCATTCAAATATTGTTCCTTGGCAAATGCTTTGTGAAAAAACCGGAGTACTATTAAAAGTAATTCCCATGAATGAAGATGGGGAGTTAATTATTTCTGAATATGAAAACTTACTATCCTATAACACAAAATTAGTTTTTGTCAATCATGTTTCAAATACATTGGGAACCATTAACCCAATTAAAGGTATTATTGATAAAGCACATCAAAAAGGAGCTGCTGTTTTAATTGATGGTGCTCAGGCAACATCTCATTTAATACCAGATTTTCAAGAATTAGGTGTCGATTTTTATGTAACATCTGCACATAAAATGTGTGGACCAACCGGTGTTGGTATTCTTTACGGTAAGGAAGAATGGTTAAAAAAACTTCCTCCATACCAAGGTGGTGGTGAAATGATAAAAGAAGTCACTTTCAAAAAAACAACTTATGCAGATTTACCTCATAAATTTGAAGCAGGTACTCCTAATATTTCAGCTGGTATAAGTTTTGGCGTTGCTATTGATTATTTAAATACTATTGTTTTAAAGAAAATTGCAACTTATGAAAATGAGTTATTGACTTATGCAACAGATCAACTTATGAACATTGAAGGGATGAAAATTTATGGCACTTCTAAAAATAAGGTAGCTGTAATTTCCTTTAACATAGGTGCTATTCATCCTTATGACATTGGTACTATTATTGATAAGTTAGGAATTGCTGTAAGGACTGGCCATCATTGTACACAACCCATTATGGATTTTTATAAAATCCCAGGAACTGTTAGAGCTTCCTTTGCATTTTATAATACAAAACAAGAAATTGATACACTTATAGAGGCTCTTAAAAAAGCTAAAATGATGTTGTCATAATTAAAAACATGAAATACACTATTGCATTAAGTATACTATTATTTTCGTTAATGATCATTTCTTGTAAGGAGACAAAAAAAACAATAGAAGCTCCTTATATTGAAGTTTATTCTGGGGAATATGAAATAAAAAGTCTTAATGGAAATGAATCATCGCGCGCACTAAGTTTTACAATTGAAACTTCAGAAAATAAAATTTCAGGAAAAACTAATTGTAATAATTATTTTGGAACCTATACTATTTCTAACGCTGATGAACTTAAAATTGGACCATTAGTAGCTACGGAAATGTATTGTGAAGAGAACGTTATGAAAACTGAAAGAGAATTATTTAAAGCATATAACGATTCAAAAACATTTAATTTTGATGGTAAAATGTTAACAATATTTAATGAAGGTGGAGCTCTTTTAATTCGTGCATACAAAATAAACAAATAAGAATTATGATGACGATTGAATTAATACAAGATGAGATTATTGACGAATTTTCGATGTTTGATGATTGGATGCAAAAATATGAGTACATGATTGATTTAGGAAAATCATTACCGTTAATTAGTGAGAAGAATAAACTAGAAGATCGTTTAATAACAGGGTGTCAATCTAAAGTTTGGTTAGATGCGGAACTAATCGATGGTAAAATAAATTATACAGCTGATAGTGATGCTATTATTACCAAGGGAATCATTGCAATTTTATTGCGTGTTTTCTCTAATCAAACACCAAATGACATCTTAAATTCGAATACCAATTTTATTGATAAAATTGGATTAAAGGAACATCTTTCGCCAACGAGAGCTAATGGATTGGTGTCTATGATCAAACAACTTAAAATTTATGCGTTAGCCTTTCAGGCTCAAATCAATAAATAATGACGAAAGAAAGAAAATTGAATTCAGAGGAATTAGGTGAAAAAATAGTAAAAGTAATTAAAACTATTTTCGATCCGGAAATTCCTGTAGACATCTACGAACTAGGACTGATATATGATGTATTTGTCAATGAAGATTATGGTGTAAAAGTATTGATGACATTAACAACCCCTAACTGCCCTGTAGCCGAATCCTTGCCTTTAGAAGTAGAAGAGAAAATAAAATCTATTAGTTTTGTTACTAATGCAGAAGTAGAAATTACGTTTGATCCACCTTGGAGTCAAGATTTAATGAGCGAAGAAGCAAAACTAGAATTAGGAATGTTATAAATGCAAGAAGAAATAAAAAATAGAGTTACAGAAAGTAAGTTGATTACTTTTGATCTTGAAGATTTTTATCCAGAAGGGAATAGAATAGAGCTAGATATTTCTCAATTTTTATTTGAAGGCATACTTCTCAAAGAAAAAGATTTTAGAGCAGGCGTTAAAAGTCATAATTGGTCGCAATATCAAGATAGTTATGTTGCTCTAACAAATATTAATGATGCGCTGGTTCCAGCCTGGGCATTTATGTTATTAACTACACATTTGACACCGATGACTAAAAGGGTATCTATTGGTAATTTAGAACAATTAGAAATTTCTATTTTTTCTAAAATCATAGAGAACTTAGATATTTCAAATTATCAAGATAAACTAATTATTATTAAAGGTTGTTCTAACAGGCCAATTCCAGAAAATACATACCTTCAATTAATACAAAAATTACAACCTATAGTTAAGAGTCTCATGTATGGAGAAGCATGCTCTTCTGTTCCTCTTTATAAAAGAAAGTCAATAAAGTAATATTTCATCTTCATCGCTTGGGAACATAATTATTTAATTAACAATACTTTATAGACTTTTCGGATGATTCAAATTAAATTCATTTGCCTGTTATAGAAAAACAACCATTGAAAGAAGTTGTTTTTTTGTTTATTTTTACTAAACTATTAATCAAATAAACACCTAACATGAAGAGTTTAAAACTACTATTATTATTCATTATAATAACTGTTTTTGGTTGTCAAGAAATAAAAATTGATGTTCAAACTAAGACAAGTGATAGCAGCTTGTATCAACAAGCTATGGAAATCTCTATGTATCCTACTACAAGTAAGATTTCTGAGAATTTAATCTCCATTACTCCTGAAAATAAAGATTTAATTAGAAAAAAAATTAATGGAGAAAACTATATTTTGGTTGCTACTTGGGGTCCATGGGCACAAAAAACAGGTCCTGTTTCTATGGACACTTTTTTCAAGACCTATAAGGATTCCACTTCTTTTAACTCTGGGGATCCTAATTTAAATCCAATATGGGTAACAGCAGCTCCGGAATTATTAAAAAGAATGAAAAAAGAAAATTATGTAGACACCGATTTAAGATTAGCACAATTATTAGGAATGCCACCTAATACAAAAGATAGTTATTTTGTCGAATTTTGGGTTAAACCAGGAGATCTTTTTAGACCCTGTCCTGATAACGAAATTACAGATAGCCAATGTGATGTATGTTTATCTGAAAAAACAGATTCCTCTTATGTTGCTTGGTTTAATAATCTAAGAATTAACAGCTATTATCAATGTGATTTATATGATCAGTATCCTTGGACCCAATTAGGATATACCTACGATTGGAATCCAAAAAACAAATCACATATTGGATTAAGTGAATTTATTGTTCGTAAGAATAAAAACATTATTGTCAATGCCGTTTATACTACAGAGGAATACTTAAAAAAAGATGTTAACACAAAGTAAACTGTATAGATTTAATTATTAAACAATTCTCATAACGCAATTTATATTTTTACAAATAAATTATCGATTTAATCAAAACAAATTATGAAAAAATTACTGCTATACACTTTTTTACTAATATCTTTTATTGGTTTTTCTCAAGACGAAGCCGAAGAAGGAGAAGGAGGTTGGAACAAATCAGGTAAAATTACTTTATTGATTAATCAATCTGCTTTCTTGAACTGGCAACCTGGAGGAGATAATAGTTTTGCAGGTAATTTAAACCTTAATTACGACCTTAATTACCAGAAAGGAGATTGGACTTGGGATAACAAAATTTTAGCTAGCTATGGTTTGACTAATAATAAACAAGCCGATGCCTCTGCTGCTAGAAGAAAAGATTTAGGTTATAGAAAAACAGATGATCAACTTGTATTAAACTCGACTCTTGGTAAAAAAATAAAGGGTTTTTGGAGTGCTTCATTTTTTATGAATTTTAATACCCAATTTACTGACGGATATGATTATGAAGATGATTTTATAGATCAAAACCCTACACTTAGCAATGAAGATTTCCCTACAGCTGGATTTTTTAAACCAGCATATTGGAGTTTTGGACCTGGTTTTTTATGGAAGAAAAATGATAACCTAAATATTAACTTTTCGCCAATAGGTCTTAAATTTACTTTCCTTAGTGGTGAAGTATTTACATATAATGATGATGATCCAAACGCTGTTTATTACCAATCAAGTAATGATGTTAAAACTTACGGAGTTGATCCAGGAGAATCTTACTTATTTGAGTTTGGTTTAAATATAAGAGCATATTATAAATTCGATATTATGAAAAACATAAATATGGAAAATATATTTACTGTATTTTCTGACTACATTGATAAACCTCAAAATGTAGATATTAATTATACAATGAATTTAGTGATGAAAATAAATGATGTTTTTTCTACTAATTTAACTTTCCAAACTATTTATAACGACAATTCTTATTCAGGATTTCAAATTAGAGAAGTATTTGGTTTAGGAGTAAATGTAAAATTGTAAAACAATAGTTCCATTATCTATTCTTCTTCTGTGTAATCTTCATATAAAAATTGATTGTAAGGGAATCTTTTTATATGTAACTCTTTTACTTTTTCGTAAACTATCCTTTTAAATTCTTCTAAATTTTCTTTTTTCAAAGCCGAAATAAAAATTGCTTCTCCATTTTCATTATTCATCCAAGTTTGTTTCCATTCTTCAAGACTATAATGAGCTTTCGTTCGTTCAGTAATTAAATCATCTTCTTCTATTGTTTCGTATTTATACGCATCAATTTTATTAAAAACCATTACACAGGGTTTATCCGATGCATTTATTTCTCCTAATATCTTTTCTACGGAAGCAATGTGGTCTTCAAAAGAAGCGTGAGAAATATCAACCACATGTAATAATAAATCAGCTTCTCTTACCTCATCTAGTGTGCTTTTAAAAGATTCTACCAATTGGGTAGGAAGTTTTCTGATAAAACCAACTGTATCACTTACTAAAAAAGGAAGGTTCTTAATAACAACTTTTCTTACAGTCGTGTCTAATGTAGCAAAAAGCTTGTTTTCTGCAAATACATCAGATTTACTAATTACATTCATTAAAGTAGATTTTCCAACATTGGTATAACCAACTAAAGCAACACGAATTAGTGAGCCACGGTTACCTCTTTGAATCAACATTTGCTTATCTACTTTTTGTAATTTCTTTTTTAATAAGGATATTCTATCCCTAACAATCCTTCTATCGGTTTCAATTTCTGTTTCACCCGGCCCACGCATTCCAATTCCTCCTTTTTGTCTTTCAAGGTGAGTCCACATTCCTGTTAAACGAGGTAATAAATATTGGTATTGTGCTAATTCTACTTGAGTTCTTGCATAACTTGTTTGAGCTCGTTGCGCAAATATATCTAATATAAGGTTGGTTCTGTCTAGGATTTTACATTCCAGTATTTTCTCTATATTTCGTTGTTGAGCAGGAGATAATTCATCATCAAAAACAACCAATCCAACTTCGTGTTTTTCAATGTATTCTCTAACTTCTTCTATTTTACCAGATCCTAAAAAAGTTTTAGAATTTGGGCTTTCCATCTTTTGAACAAATCGTTTTAAAACCTCTCCACCTGCAGTATAGGTTAAAAACTCTAATTCATCCAGATATTCATTAGATTTATCTGTATTTTGTTTTTGAGTAATTAAACCAATGAGTACTGCTTTTTCGTAATTTATACTCGACTTTTCAATCATAAATTTTAATTATTGAGCAAAGGTACAAAAGACATTCCTTGCTATTTTTGTATTTTACCATCAAAATAAAACAAAAGAAGAAATACACATCAAACTCTGATGTAGTTATTACACCATTGGATTTTATAATCTTTACAATTTAAAAGCAATCCGTTTTATGACCTATATCGGCTGTACATAAAGTGTTTTTAGTAAAATAAAAAAATTATATAACCTTTATAAATAAAATTTGGGATTCTATTAAATCAAAAATTTAACTATATTTAACAAAAAATAACCAACAAAATTAATTTTATGAAAAAAACAGCTACCCTCTATTCTTTCTTTGGGTTTTTAAAACAGTATTACTATTTCTTAATAGCTATATTGTTTTTCTTTTTATTACCAGCAAGTTCCTTTGCTCAAGGAGGTATTTGTGCAGAAATTGAACCTTTTTGCGCAGGTGATGAGGCCTATATTTTCCCAAACTGTAACGATACAAGTGAGGATTGTACTGCAGAAGCAGAAGAAGGTCCAGATTACGGATGTTTATTTTCTCAACCATGGCCAGCTTGGTTTTATTTACAAATTGATGAGTCAGGAGATTTAGATTTTGAAATAGTTCAAAACACAGCATTTGATGGTAATGGAGATCCTACTGGTAATGGTCTTGATGTAGATTTTATTGCTTGGGGCCCATTTGCTCAAGGAGATGATTTATGTGATTATAATCAATTACAGCCTTTCAACGAAATTGGATGTAGCTTTTCAGCAGCACCAATAGAAAATTTTTCTATACCAAATGGTCTAACAGGAGAAATTTATGTGTTATTAATTACAAATTATAATCAAAGTGCTGGATTCATAAAATTAGTTCAAACTGGTGGTACAGGAACTACAAATTGTGAAATTATTTTTACTTGTAATGTTGACATTGATGGAGGAGATCAAGTATTATGTGATGTAACTGAAACTACATTAACAACTACAACAAACGGACCAGTTCAGTCTTACCGTTGGTACCTTAACGGAACCGAAATTGCTGGAGAAACAAATGATAGTCTAACTGTTTCTGAATCTGGAGTATATAAAGTAGTAGCAGACGGTGGTGATTGTGATCAAGCTGTAGAAGATGAAGTAAACATAACGATACCTGGGCTAATTGCTGTAGATTTAGGCGCAGATCAAGAATTTTGTGATGTAACATCTTTTGAAATTATTCCTAATATAGTTGGAAACAGTTCCAATGCTAACTATTTATGGAGTACCGGTGAGACTACACCAACAATTGTTGTTAATACAACGGGGGATTACAGTGTTGCGATTATTGCTGAAAGTTGTGAAGTTACAGATTCAGTACTTTTGCGTTTTGGTGAAACACCATTATTTGATTTAGGTGAAAATATAGAAACTTGTTTTGAAAATGATATTGTATTAGATGCGACACCTTCAAATATGAATTCAGACGATGTAATTTATGCTTGGTATAAAAATAACATACCAATTACTGGGGAAACTACTTCTAGTATAATTGTGACTGAAATAGGAACTTATACCGTTATAGCTTCTTTTGATGGTTGTGAAGTTGTAGAATCAATTACAATTTCAGGAAGAACAGATTTAAATGTTACTGTTAACGATGACTTCAAATCCTGTGTAGGAGAAGAATGGACGTTAACAGCTACCACGAGTGAAGAAGGAGTTAGTTACCAATGGTATTTAAATGGCGATGCAATTGCTGGGGAAACTAGCAGCACTATCACCTTCGTTGTAAGTGAGGATTTCTCTGGTATTCAAAACTATTCAGTAACAATTACCAAAGGTAGTTGTACAGGAACCGATCATGTAGACGTACAATTATACGATGTTTCTAATTGTGTGATCACTCAAGGTATCTCTCCTGATGCAACTCCAGGGTTTAATGACTATTTAGATTTAGAGTTTTTAAGTGATCGTGTTGGAGGTATTACAACCCTTCAAATATTTAACCGATACGGAACCATCGTTTTTAATAAAAACAATTATATAAACGAATGGAAGGGACAAGATAAAAACGGAAACGATCTGCCAACAGGCACCTATTATTATGTAATAGATTTTGCAAGTGCAGATGATGTTTATGGTCCTCAAACAAGTGGATGGATTTATTTAAATAGAAACGCAAACTAATTTTAAAACTCTTTTCTAACTACCTAATAGTTACATATGAAAAAAATATATTTAATAACAATAATTCTCGGAATACTAATTGTGTTCCAAGAAGCAAGCGCACAACAAGACCCACAGTACACGCAATACATGTACAACTTAAACGTGATTAATCCTGCCTATGCCGGGTCTAAAGAGAGTTTATCCATTACAGCTCTTTATAGAAACCAATGGTCCGGTATTGCTGACAATCCTCAAACATTCACCTTTTCAGCACATTCTCCTTTTGGAGATAATGTGGGATTAGGAATATCGGCTATTAAAGATCAGTTAGGTCCTGTGACAGAATCTAATATATATGCAGATTTCTCGTATACCATTGATTTAGGGAGTGCCTTAAAATTAGCTTTTGGTATTAAAGCAGGAGCTACCTTTCACGAGGTAAGTCTAACAGATTTAGAATTACAAGATCCTAACGATCCATTCTTTTCTGAAAATATTCAAAGCACTTATCCTAATGTGGGAGCTGGTTTGTTTTTATACAGCGATAAATTCTATTTAAGTGTATCGGTTCCTAACTTTTTGCAATCTGTTCACTTAGATGAAACTCTTGAAGGAGAGGCAATCAAATTTGGTAATGAAACCAGTCACATCTTTGCAACGGCAGGTTATGTTTTCCAGTTAGGAGAAAATGTAAAGTTAAAGCCTTCTGCAATGGTGATAGCTGCATTTGATGCGCCATTATCTTATGATACAAATTTAAATGCTTTGTTCTATGAAAAATTTGAACTCGGAGCTTCGTATCGATTAGATGATTCTTATAGTGCATTGGTTGGTTTTCAAATTAATCCTAATATTCGTATAGGGTATGCATACGATCATATCGTTTCAGATATTAAGGCCATTGCCGGATCATCGCACGAAATTATTTTAACTTGGGACGTGTATTTCAATAAACGTGCCTTACGTTCACCTAGATATTTCTAATCTTTAACAAAGCACATTTAAAATGAAAAAAATATACATATTCATTATACTAATAGCGGTAAGTACGACCATTACTTTCGCACAGAATAAAGACACCAAAAAAGCTGATGACTTATATAGTAGATTAGCTTATACTGATGCTGCCGAGGCCTATCAAAAATTATTAAAAAAAGGAAAAGGCACTAAATACGTTTATGAACAATTAGCAAATAGCTATTACTTTATCAACGATTCTAAAAAAGCTGAAACATATTACAAAAGGGTAGTGAAAGGAAAAAAAGTAAAACCTGAAACAGTATACAGTTATGCCCAAGCTTTAAAAGCCAATGGTAAATACGGTGATTATAATACTTGGATGAAGAAATTTGCTGAAATGAAACCAGCAGATTCTAGATCAGTTGCTTTTATGAAAGATCCAAATTACCTACCTAAGTATTTAGAAAATGCTAAAAAGTTTTCGCTGACCAATATGAAAGAAATTAATACCGAATATTCCGAGTTTGGTGGTACCGTTATGGATAAATCTTTTTACTTCTCTTCGGCTAGAAATACCGCTAGAAAAAAATATGCCTGGAACGAAGAACCATTTTTAGATATATATGTTGCAGAAATTATTGGCGGAACCGTTAAAAATGCAAACTTAATTGCTGGAGATGTAAACACTAAATACCACGAAGGTAATTTAGCCATTACTGCAGATGGTAAAAGAATGTATTTTGACAGAAACGATTACTATAAAGGTAAATACAAAAAAAGTGAAGAAGGTATTAACCAAATTAACTTATATACAGCCCTAAAAGAAAATGGGGTTTGGAAAGACATTCAACCGGTAAGTTTCAATAACAATGAAAACTCTTTTGGACAACCTGCTTTAAGCCCTGATGGAAATATGCTTTATTTTGTAAGCGATATGCCTGGCGGAAAAGGAATGTCTGATATTTATAAAGTAGTCGTAAATAAAGACGGTTCTCTTGGCAAACCAGAAAACTTAGGTGATAAAATTAATACCGAAGGTAAAGAGGCATTCCCCTTTATAGACTCAAATGGGACCCTTTACTTCTCTAGTGATGGGCATATGGGATTAGGAGAATTAGATGTTTTCTATGCAGAGGCTAGTGGATTAAGTTTTGCTAATGTTAGAAATATTGGAACCGATGTAAATAGTGAAAATGATGATTTTGCTTTTAAATATGACCCTAAAACTAAAGAAGGATATGTTTCTTCTAATAGAAAAGGTGGTGTTGGTAGTGATGATATTTATGCCGCTAAATTAATCGCTCCATTATGTGATTACGAACTTAATGTTCAAATAGTAGATGAGTATACAAAAAAAGCATTGCCAGGTGCACGGGTAGATCTTTATGATAATACTGAAAACAAACTAACTACTAAAATAGCAGATAACAATGGTTTTGTAAAACTTGTAGTGGAATGTGATAAACAAAATGAAGTATTAGGTTTCTTGCAGGGTTACGAAAGTAATAGTCTAAGAATAAGCCCAACCAATCAAGGGCCGGTAAGTAGAATGTTAATGCTTCATCCTATCGAAAACATTATTGTAGATAATAAAATAATTTTAAATCCGATTCTATTTGACTGTCTCTTATACACATCTCCG
>OLHR01000340.1_pt1 | contig 15402 bp, 9 predicted proteins | sample 1609291 | NCBI WGS metagenome assembly OLHR01 (sample SAMN05416707, study PRJEB24817) | seawater metagenome | isolation source: Sea water | place: Canada:Atlantic | collected 2013-07 | reverse complement strand
CAACCTCCTACGTTGATGTGGCTGTTCCGGCAGATCTCGCCAAAGCTTACTACCGAGTGACCGAAGAATAGGTGAAATCAACTCGCGCTTCCGGCGCAAGTAGATTGGTCCCTCTAGGGCTACTTGCGTGGTCTTCGTGACTTATCTGCCGGGCCATCGCATGACAAGGCACGTTCCTGTTCTTGTGCCCAGAGCAAGCATAGGATGCGGGGGGAGATTGCAAAAGATAGCCACTTCCGGCATACACTTCTCAGACAAGTTCCTCCCCAGGTTCGAGGTATGTCGGCACGCAAGCTCCGGCAACCGCGGGGTTTCCGATACCTCCGCCGAGGTCGATTTTGAGGAATCCTCCCGATCCACGGCGGGTGCCCACGAAGGTAAAAAAGGCACTGTCACTTGATAGATTGGGAATCTAGAAGATTCATGACGTGCTCGTGGAAAAAGAAAAAATCTATGAATATTCCGCCTACAAAAATAGGCCCTCGACTCCAATCACATTCATGAATCGACACTCACTTCCACCCCCTTTAAAATAGCTCCTTGCTTGAGCTTACAAGATAGGCAGTGCCATCGCGGGAGGGAGCTTGTTATCGCCTCGCCAACACTCACCCGAACCGCTAGCATCAGTGCATGAAAATTGGGATCATTGGCTACGGCTGGGTTGCTGGAGCGCACATCGACGCACTCAACACCATCGAAGGCGTTGAAGTTACGGCGATCTGTTCTTCGCGACCGCAAAACGATACCGAGCTATCGGCGAAGCACGGCAGCACAATCACCAGCTACACGGAAATCGACGATCTACTCGCGCGCGATGACATTGCGGTGGTGTCGATTTGTTCATACCCGAATCAGCACAAAGCCCATGCGATCGCGGCGGCGAAGGCTGGCAAGCACCTCATCCTTGAAAAGCCGCTCGCGCTCGCGCTCGACGATTGCACCGCCATCCGCGAGGCCGTCCGTGCTGCTAACGTCCGTTGTTGCGTGTGCTTCGAGTGCCGCTACTCCAGCCAGTTTCTCGCGACCAAAGCGGTGATCGATCAGGGCTTGCTCGGCGACCTTCACTACGCCGAGGTCGACTACTACCACGGCATCGGCCCCTGGTATGGGCAATACCGCTGGAACACCAGCAAGGAGAACGGCGGCAGCAGCCTGCTCTCTGCTGGCTGTCATGCGCTCGACGCGCTCTTGCTCTGCATGGGCGGCGAGGTCGAGGAGGTGACCTCTTACGCCACAACTTCACAGAACAAAGATTTCGCCAAATACGAGTATCCCACAACGACGACGACAATCCTCAAGTTCACCGACGGCCGTATCGGCAAAGCTACCTCCTGCATCGACTGCTTGCAGCCATATTACTTCCACACCCATCTCGTCGGCAGCGAGGGCAGTCTTTTGGATGACAAGTTCCACTCCACGAAGCTCGCCACCAACAAGGATCAATGGAGCACCCTCTCGATGAAGATGCTCGACTCCGGTGACGTCAGCGATCACCCCTACCAGACCCAGTTCGAAGCATTCTTAGCCGCTTTGGAGAAAGGCGAGGAGATGCCCCTGACCTCGCTCGAGGAAGCATACAAAACCTTCGAAGTTCTCTTCGCCGCCGACCGCTCCGCTGAAGAAGGACGCCCCGTCAAACTACGCGCGTAGACGCTTCCGTCTCCCTAGCCAGGAACTCATGAAATCTGCCATCGCCATCGTCGCCCACCCGGATGACATCGAATTTCTCTTCGCCGGCACGTTGCTGCAGCTCGGGCGCATCGGCTACGAATTGCACTACTTCTGCCTCGCCAACGGCGGTTGTGGCTCGTTGACCATGGACGCCCAAGCCACCGCCAAGCTACGCCGCTCTGAGGCCAAGCAAGCAGCCGTCATCCTCGGGGCCAAGTGGCACGGACCCTTGTGTAACGATTTGGAGATCGTCTACTCCGTCGACCTGATCAAGCGTCTCGCCGTGACCATCCGCGAGACGCGTCCGGAGATTGTGCTCACTCACTCGCCCGACGACTACATGGCCGACCATACCGAGACCGCGCGTCTCGCCCTCACCGCCGCGTTCACCCACGGCATGCCAAACTTCGGCACAGAGCCCCCGAGCCAGGCACTCAAGGACCACCGGCTTGCCGTCTATCACGCCATGCCACACGGTCTGCGCGATGGCTTGCGGCGCAGGATCGTGCCAGGTTCCTACGTTGACACGAGCGACGTCATGGAAACCAAAAGGCAGGCGCTCGAAGCGCACGCCAGCCAAGGGGCATGGCTCGATGCCAGCCAAGGCATGGGCTCGTATGTCGCCAACATGGAGAAGATGTCGCGCGAGGTCGGTGCCATGTCCGGCATCTTCGAGCACGCCGAGGGCTGGCGACGCCATCTGCATCTCGGCCTGAGCCCCGAGGAGTTCGACCCTCTAAGTGAGGCTCTTCAAAATAGATATCAAGTGAACCTTGATTACGAGGCCAGCCTCTAGCCTCTCTGGTTCAAAGCTTGCTCGCCATCGCTCACGTTCGCCACTACCTTTCACCATGGCTCGGAAGTTCAGCACCATTGCCCCCGACTGGTGGGACTACACCACACTCGACGAAGAAATCATTCGCGATGCCGCCGCGTTGAGCGAGCTCGATCTCGAGCAACTTTCGCGCCCCGGTTTCGATGTACGAATGTATGACACCCTCGAAGATTTCTACCTCGCAGAAGCTTTGGAATACATCGATTCCTGGAAGCGCTCGACACCCGATAATCCTATCGGGATTTGCGGCCCGATTGGTCCAACCGAGCAGTTGCCGTTGGTCGCACGATTGGTCAACGAACTAAAGCTCGATCTCTCGAACGCACACTTTTGGGGCATGGACGAATGGCTTGGTGACGATGGCAAAGAGCTGCCCGTCACGCACCCCTTATCCTTCGAGCGTGCCGACCGGGAAATGCTCTTCGACCGCATCGAGGACAAGTTAAAGATCCCCGAATCAAACCTCCATTTCCCCGCTGCCGAGGTCTCGCACTACCGCTCCTCCTGGGAAGGCGTCCGCTGCGCGGTCATGCAGGGGGGCCAGGGCGATATCAAACACTGGGCCTTTAACGATCCGCCACGCCGCGAAGGGTCCCACACCGATGCCCCGCCGACCCCGGAGGAGTATCGCCGGCTTGGCACTCGCATCGTCGAACTGCACCCTATTACGCTGGCGCAGAACGCCCGAACTTCAGGCGGTGGCAACATTACGATGGTCCCACAACAAGCCATCACCGTCGGTCCTGCCGAGACTTGGCAGGCGGAAAAAGTGTCGATCTGGCAAGCCGGCACCCATGATAACCCCTTCGGCCAACGCCTCACCGCCCTCATGATCTCCAAAGGGATCGCTGATGCAGCAGTCCCCATGAGCCTGCTCGCCGACCATCCGAGGGTGCAGTTCAACTACTTCCGCGGCGGGCTTGGGAGCTGCGCGATAGAAATGCACTAGATTATTCTAACTCGGCCCTAACACGGATATCTGCGTGATGCACTGGATCCTTGCCCGGCCGCTCGCCTGAGGGGCGCAGTGTGAGAATTGCTCTTGTCCTTATCGAAGCGTGCATTTTGTTGAGGGATTTCATAAGTGTAGGAAACCCTCTCTTCCCTCATTTTGAAATTCCCCCTTCTAATTTCCGTTTTACTTGCTGTCGTTTTTTTTGCTTCCGGAGCGAGGAAGGGAGAAGAAACCTCTCTCCGGGTTGCGACCTTTGACCTTGATGTGACTCCTCCGGTGGGATCCGCGATGGCCTATACGACCGTTGAAAAATCACCCGAGCTTTCCCTTCGTTGCCGTGGGGTTGTTCTACTTGGATCGGGTGATCCCATCGTGATGGCGGCCATCGATTGGATCGGGGTGGCCAATGAAGGCTACCAAGAATTCCGCGATGCTTTGGCCGCTGCCGCGGGGACGACGCGCGACCGTGTCACGCTCCATGCTCTGCATCAACACGATGCGCCCGGGTGTGATTTCACGGCGGAAAAACTAGTAAAAGAACTTGGCTTAATGGGGTATAAACGAACTCAAGGGGATTTTCATCGCGAAGTGATCAAACGGGCCGCGGCGGCCATCCGGCTTGCCATTCCCAACGCACAGCCAGTGACTCATTACGGTTGGGGTGAAGCGGAAGTGGAGAAGGTTGCGTCCAATCGTCGTCTTCTTGGTCCCGATGGTAAGGTTAGGGCGGTGCGTTATACTACGACCCTCGATCCCGCTCTCCGGGCGGAGGCTGAAGGGACAATCGACCCTGATGTTTCGCTTCTTTCATTCTGGAATAAGAACAAACCTGTCGCGGTACTAAGTTACTATGCCTGCCATCCACAGAGCTACTATCATACGGGAACTCCGAGTCCGGACTTCCCGGGTATCGCCAGATTCATGAGAGGTCAGGGCGTTCCGGACGCGCTTCACATTCACTTCAATGGGGCTGGCGGAAACCTCGGGGCTGGAAAATACAACGACGGGAACAAAGAGAACCGAATGATTCTGGCAAGCCGTCTGGCCGCCGGGATGCTCAAGGCTTGGCGAACGACCGAAAAATGGCCAATCACGCCGGAGGCCATTCGTTTGAATATTGAAAAAGTACGCCTCCCGCTAGCGAACCATCTCAAGGATGAGGAAGCAGTGATGACGGCCCTCCGAAAGGACCCGGCAGGAGGTTATTTTTCAACGGTAGATCAGGCGGCTTACCTGCGGCATTGGAAGGCGGGAAATCATATCGACGTCTCCTGCCTCTCTGTCGGAGATGCCAGAATTCTGCACATGCCCGGCGAGCTTTTCGTGGAATACCAACTGGCGGCCAAGGCAATGCGCCCCGATCTTAAGGTCGCGATGGCGGCTTATGGGGAATACGGACCCGGCTACATTGGAACCGAGATCGCCTATTCCCAGGGGGGATACGAAACCAGTCCATCGTCCAGTGCGGTCGGGCCGGGATCAGAGAAAATTCTTACTGCCGCGATGAAGAAGCTTCTGAAGGTTAAGGACGGAAAGAAGCAGGGCCGGGTGGAGCCGAGATCTCCCGAGGAGGCGATGGCGACTTTCGAAACACACCCCGGATTCGAGATGCAATTGGTAGCCAGCGAACCGCAGATTCATGAACCCATCGTGGTGACCTACGATGAAAACGGGCTGATGTATGCCGCCGAGTATCTCAAGTTTCCCTCGCACCATGGTAAAAGCGACGGCCCCGATGGATGTGTTCGCTTGCTTCGTGATCACGACGAAAATGGACACTATGAAACGAGTAAAGTGTTCGCGGATGGAATTTCCTGGCCTACGGGAATCTGCTGTTGGGACGGGGGAATCTATGTCGTGGCTGCGCCTGATCTCTGGTTCTTAAAAGATACGAATGGGGACGGTCGTGCTGATCACCGGGAAAAGGTCTTTACCGGATTTGGTTTTCGGAACGACGAGGGGACAGCCAATAATCTCTTTTGGGGACTGGATCACTGGATCTATGGTGCGGGTTCAAACAGCGGTGGTGAGATCCGGAGTGTCGCGGACCCGCAGGCCAAGCCCATTTCGATCAGGGGGAGAGATTTTCGCTTTAATCCCCGGACGAGAGAGTTTCAAGCCCTCTCGGGTTCCGAGCAATTCGGTAACGCCATAGATGACTGGGGCAACCGCTTCCTCAGTCAAAATTCCAAACCTGCGGTGCATGTCGTGCTTCCCTCGAGGTATCTCGAAAGAAATCCTTTTCTGCCGGTGGCCACGACCAAGACGGATATTTGGAAGAATAACACCATCTATCGCTCGAGTAAGATCGAAGCGTGGCGGCTTACTCGAACCAAACTTCGTCTGGCAGAAAAAAAAGGATATTCAACTCCTTCGGTGGCGCACGATGTCTTCAGTGGCTGCGCGGGATTGCAGATCTATCGGGGCACGGTCTATCCAGAGGAGTTTTGGGGAAACCTGTTTGTCGGGGATGTTCAGGCCAACCTAATTCATCGGCGACGCTTAACACCAAACGGAGTCACCTTCTCAAGCGAACGCTTAGAAGAGAAATCCGAATTTCTTCGCTCCACCGACAATTGGTTTCGCCCGGCCAATCTCATCAATGCGCCCGACGGAACACTTCACCTTGTCGACATGTATCGGGAAACAATTGAAACTCCCGATTCTATGGTTCCTGAAATTCTCGCGATGGTCGATTTTCAGTCGGGCCGGGATCACGGTCGGGTCTATCGTCTGGCTCCGAAAGGATTCCAACCCCCCTCCCCTCCCAAGCTTGGGAAGGCGACTCTGTCTAGCCTGGTATCTGAATTGGAGAATCCAAACGGATGGTGGAGGGACACCGCCGGGCGTCTGATTTTTGAGAGAGCTGATCAGGCGGCTCTTCCCGGGCTACGAAACATTTTGTACGAGAGCGAATCGTCACTTGCCCGTCTCCATGCCTTGCATGCCATCGTCGGACTCGGTGGTCTTAGCGAAGTTGATCTTGAAGTAGCTTTGTCCGATCAATCGTCCGGTGTCCGTGAACATGGACTTCGACTTTACCGTCCGCAATTCACCAATTTAAAGAAAAGGATTCTCGCTCTGTCAGCGGACGATGATCCCCGGGTGCGCTTCCAGGCCGCATTTACTCTGGGCGACCTTGAGGGCAGAGAAATCGCGGTGGCACTTGCTGAAATTGCCGTTCACGACGAGGGAGATACCTGGATACGGACTGCCGTTTTGAGTGCTCGCCCCAGCTTAGCCTTGCCGATTTTCAAGAGCTTGCAGACCAAAACAAACCGGAGTTCCTATTTTGCCCCATTGGCATTTATCATCGGTGCCCAGAATGACCGAGATGAGGTGACAGCCCTCCTGGAAGTCTTAAGAACCGCGCCTCCTAAATTCCCAGTGTCTTCTGTCATTGCAAAACTTGGAGAGGGAATGAAGCAAGCCGGCTCGAGCTTGGCCGACCGTCCCAAAGCAGGTGAAATCACTGATGGATTGATCGAAAAGGCTAAAGGTCTTTTGAGGAAGCCGGACGTGCCTCCCGACAAGCAGGTCATCGCGGTCAAAATTCTGGTTGAGGGATCCTGGGATGAAGTCTCCAACGATCTTTATCGGCTTCTCGATTCTTCCCGGGCGCCGGTGGTGCAGCGCGCTGCCATTGCGGGAATCGCCGGATTCCTCCAACCAGAATCTGCTAGCGCGTTGATCGAGTTTCTCCCCGAGCTCTCTCCTGTAACTCGGACCGAAATCATTGAGGTACTCTTGAGTCGTGACGTCTGGAAGGGCCCTTTGTTGAGTGCCGTCAAAGACAAGAAGGTTCTCCCAGGTCAGATCCCTCTCGTTCACCAGCAACGGTTATTAAAGCACCCGAACCAAGCATTGCAGAAGGAAGCAGCGAGACTCTTTTCGACGAAAGAGAACCCGCGGGAAGAGGTCGTCCAAAAATACCGAGCAGCCCTCAAGCTCACAGGAAACGCCGAAAGGGGCCGAAAGGCGTTCCTCCAGCACTGCGTGGCGTGTCACAAGCTCGGGAAGGACGGCAACGAAGTGGGACCAACGTTGGGGACGGTCAAGAATCGTAGCTCCGAGTCGATTCTCATCCAAATTCTAGATCCGAACCGTGAGGTCTCAGCCAACTTTTTTCAGTATTTCATCACCCTCAACGATGGCCAAACGGTGACAGGGCGGATCGTCAACGAATCGACATCCGGATTGACCTTGCGACGGGCCGGAGGCGTTGAGGAAACCATCCTCCGCAAAAATATCAATTCCATTACAAGCTCCGGTCGGTCCCTCATGCCGGAGGGGCTCGAAGCGGCGATCGATTTACAATCGATGAGTGACTTGTTGTCGTTTATCGGTTGGTGAAGAACTCTTGCTCGGTGAGTTTTTGCATGACAGGAATCCTCGGGCCCAGATTTCTCTAATCGACCGTCCGGATCAACCTCTAGACGGATCGCAATTTTGAGGATAAGGAGCCGCCCTCCAATCCCTTCGACGACGCCCTCAAACAATCAACCTAAAAAAAATTCATAGCGGTTGGCCAAATCTCAGCTACTTGCCGATACAGAAGAGGTGTTCTTCTCCCCGGAGAAACCACCGTCCATCGGTAATGACGGGGGAGGCCCAGAGGGGTTCGCCGAGTTCCATTCTGGCGACTTGTTGAAATTTCTTTCCAGGTTTCACCACGGTGATCACTCCTTTCTCGGAGCTGAACACGACGTGATCACGAAGCACGACAAGCGAGGCTGAATGCTCGCGACCGAGCTTTTGTTTCCAGAGGAGTTCGCCTTCGCGCGCCTTGCGGCAAGTGCCGGTGCCGGAATCGGAAACCGCGAGATAGAACCCATCGACGACAACCGGGCTGGGCACGTAGGATGCGTCCTTTCGGGTGTGCCAAATGACGTGGGTCTTGGTGACGTTTCCACTGCCAGTTGGATCAATCGCCATCATGTGTTTGGTCGGAAACCCACAGGTCATGTAGAGATACTTTTCATCGTAAACCAATGAAGCGACAAATTGATCGGTGGGTCCGTCAATGACCCAATGTTGTTTTCCAGTGTCGGGATCGTAGGAAGCCACGCTCTTGCTTCCCGAGAGAATGAGTTGATTCCGCCCGCGAATCACTCGTAACAGGGGAGTGCAATAACTCCGCGTTTTGTTGGGGCGGGGAGTTTTCCAAATTTCTTTTCCGGTTTTGGCATCGAGTGCGACGATATAGGCGTTCCCATCGTGATCACCATTAATGATAACCTTGTCCTTCCAGAGGACGGGACTGGAGCAATATCCGTGAATGCTGGAGAAGATGCCAGGGCGTTTCTCCCAGATCTTATTGCCGTCGAAATCGTAAGCTGCGATGAACATCTGCTCCTGATCGAGAAAGCTGACGAAGATGGAGGTTCCGTCTGTCACCGGAGTGCTGGATGCTCGGCTGTTTTTACGATGCACTTTTTCGATGGGAGCATCGAGCACGGTTTTCTTCCAAATAGTCTGACCTGATTTGAGATTAAGGCGCATGAGGATCCGTTCGCCGCTGTCTTCATCAGCCGAAACCAAAAACAGAGCTCCGTCCCAGATGACAGGCGAAGCGTGCCCTTTACCGGTAATTTTGACCTTCCATTTCACGTCTTTATCGACTGACCATTCGAGGGGAGCAGTTGTGTCGGGAACAATGCCGTCTCCTGTTGGCCCACGCCATCCAGGCCACTCTCCGGCGAGGGTGGTTGAAACGAGGCTCATTACCAAAAGTCCAGTTTTTGTGATCATGGTGTTTCTCCCTACGGTGCAAAACAATGGTCCATTTCAATCTAACGGATTCTTCCTGGTCGGAAGGAATGTATTCGAGAACAGGAGTCCGGTCTCTTAGCAGACTTTATGAGGCGAGTGAATCAGTCGATCGATTGGAGTTCGGAAATTTCGTGGAATATCGGAACCTTGAAGATGAGTTTCCCGGGATGATTTATAATGGGTTTATCAAGCGAATCTTCCGGCAAAGCGTCTGATGCTTCGCCACCCGTCCACTCACCCGCTTCCGCCAGCATCAAAAACTCGATGCCTTCAAGCGACCACGCATCACCTTGATCACCTCGGCCTCCGGATAATCTAATCTCAAAGGGCGTCGTTCATTTTTATATCTCTTCAGTCGACTCCAATACCAAAAATGCAACCCGCAAAGACCAGCCGCTGAATCATCTCCCCGGATACCCATTTGGCATCATAAAGTGAGGTCGCTCGTCCCCCGTAATCTTGACCATTACGCAACGATCCACGCCCTGCCCCGAATCCCATCTCTCCAACTCCACTCCCTCAAGAAGCGGAAAGGGAACCGGCCAAAGCGCCTTCGGAATCACCCACACCTTTTCCGTCCCCCTTAAATAGTCTTCTACCTCATCCTCACAAAGCCACCGCCCACGCCGGCAATTCGGATTAATAAACTCAGCGTGAGCCAGCTTTTCCGAACCAACATGATCGAAAAGGCAACCATAAATCAACTGCTCTGTCCGGATCGCCTCAGCCCGATATTCCGATGGCAGATGCTCGAAGAACTGCCCCGGCAGCACGAGCTGGTGTGCGCGTAGTCGCTTCAACTTTCGATAATAATCATCCCGAGCATCCGGTCCGGGAAACATCATCCCATCCACTGATTCCACCGCGAGGTAGAATTTTACCGCCAGTTCCAGATGAACAAAGCCCTCCCTCTCACGATCCCTCAGCAAATAATCCAATTCTCCAACCGTCTGGTGTCGATCGATCTGGATCTGAAGATTTCTCTCGATGACTTCAACCTGCTCGGATGATTCGAAAAGGGCCCCTAGCGCATCTTCGTAAAGGTGACCCAATTTTTGACTCAAATTAAGCGCAATCCTATCTTCTGGCATTTCAAAAATCACGCGAGAAAACGAAGCCGCTTCAGGAAGATCTCCAACGAGCAACGGGCTCTTGTGAAGACTTTCAAAAAGAAGGTGGGAGACAGCAGCAGAATCCAGAGTCAAAATAACAAAATGAAGAACGGGATCTCTATATCGAAAGCCAACGAACAATGAAACTCTCCAAAGCGCCAGAATCTCTCTTTCCCATTTGACCGATGAAAGACGGATTGAGTCTCCTTGGTATCAGGGGAAGCTCCTCTCTGATGATTCCCCGCCGACTCAAATCACTAATCCTCCCAATGTTCCTTCTTTCAGGAACAAGTCATGGGGCCATCGATTTCAAAACCCAGGTCTACCCCATCCTCGAAGCCCACTGCTTTAAGTGTCATGGAGAAAATAAACAGAAGGGAGACCTGCGCCTCGACACCCTCTCAACGGATTTCCTCAACGACCGTGCGGCCGCCGAAACATGGCACGATATCCGGGATGTCCTGAATCTTGGCGAAATGCCACCGGAGGACGAAGAATCATTAAGCTTCGACGAACTGCAATTCCTCACCGGCTGGATCACCAAGAAGATCGATTCCGTGATTGAGGCAAAGAAAAGGACCGAAGGCCGCGTCGTTCTGAGACGCCTCAATCGGAACGAATATCAAAACACGATGCGCGATCTTCTCGGCATCGAGATGGACTACGTAAAAAACTTCCCTCCCGAGGGCCTTTCTGAAGACGGATTCCGAAACGATGGCTCCGCCCTGCTCATGTCGGATCTCCAACTGGAGTATTACCTCGAAGCAGCACGCAAAGGACTGGCCAAAGCCATCGTCACCGGCCCCAAACCTAAAACCTTCGAACAAAAATTCGAAAAAACCGTGAAGGATAAAAATCGCGGAAGCAACTTCCTCGATCAAGACCAACAGTTTATCGCCAAGCTTACGGAATACCCCAGCGAAGGCGAAATCCTAATCCGGGCAAAGGTCCGGGCAAAATTTGTCCAAGGCCGTGGCTACCCCCAACTCCGCGCTGCAATTGGTTACCGGGCCGACACCAGAGCTCCACGGGAATTTTTCAAGCCCATCGATGTCACCAGCGAAGATTGGCAGGTCTTCGAAATACGAGGCCGCATCGAAAACTTCCCCCTTCCCAGCAAGACCCAAAGCAAGTTTCCTGGCCTCCTGATCTGGCTCGACAATGCCTACGCTGAAGGCCGGGACAAACCACTCAAGGCTCGCGGAAAGGGAAAGAAACAAAAGCTCCCCAAGGGGCCACTCAACTATCCCCAAATCGAAGTAGAGTCGATGAAGTTTATCGGACCGATCTTCGACCAATGGCCGCCCGCCTACCATTCTAGGATTCTCATCCGCTCAAAAACGAGAACCGATGAAAACACCGATGCCCGCACCATACTCAAACACTTCATGAGCAGGGCATTTCGGCGATCCATCTCACAAGAAGAAACAGAGCCCTACCTTCGCTTCTTCAAGTCCACCCGACCCAAGATGCCCTCCTTCGAGGATACCATTCGCGAGACTCTCGCAATGGTCCTAATTTCCCCGGAATTCCTCTACCTCCTTGAGCCGTCAGGTGCATCCAAGAGATCTCTTTCCGACTGGGAACTCGCCTCCCGCCTCTCCTACTTCCTCTGGAGTTCGATGCCGGATTCACGTCTTCTAAGACTGGCAAAAGATGGTAAATTGAGTGACCCAGAAATCTTCAACAAAGAAGTTACGCGCATGATTACCGACAAGCGTTCCTGGCACTTCGTCGAACAATTCGCCGATCAATGGCTCGATCTGGGAGCGCTCCAGCGCGTGGCCATCAATCCCAACTATTATCCAAAATTTGACGAATCCCTCAAGGACTCCATGCGAGGCGAAACGATCCACTTCTTCGGTGAGCTACTTCAAAAGGACCTGAGCGCACTCAACATTCTCGACTCGGACTTCACTATGTTAAACGAACCGCTGGCAAAGCACTATGGACTTGCCGGACCACGCGGCAGCACCTTCGAACGCGTCGCCTTAAAACCAACCGATCACCGCGGCGGCGTCCTCACCCATGGCAGCTTCCTCCTTGGAAACTCCACCGGCGAAGACTCTCACCCGGTAAAGCGAGCCGTTTGGATTCTCGATCGTCTTCTTGATAACCCGCCGGCCGACCCACCACCCAACGTCCCCAACCTCGACTCCACCGATCCCAACTTCGCCAAACTCTCGGTCCGCGACCAGCTCGCCGAACATCGAAAATCCGTCTCCTGCAACGAGTGTCATCGAGGCATCGATCCCTGGGGCATTCCTCTCGAAAGCTTCGGAGCCGACGGTCTCTGGCGGGAGCACATCCTCCGAAAAAAAACCAAAGGGAAGGGCATGATGAAACTTCCGGTCCTCCCGGAAGCAACCTTGCCCGGCGGAAGTGCAGTCACTGGAATTGCAGATCTTAAAAAGCATCTTACCGAAAACAAGAAAGAGCAATTCGCGGAAGCCTTCGTCTCGAAGATCCTCGCCTATGCCCTCGGACGCCGACTTGAATTAGTCGACAAAAAAATCATCAAAGAACTGACTTCGAAATTTATCGCCAGCGACTACCGTATTAAAGAATTGATTCACATCGTGGTCGCGAGCGAACCATTCCTCAGTAAATAATGAGCCGTAAATCCTGGCACCTCCCACGCCGCACTTTCCTCCATGGAATGGGCGCATCTCTCGCCCTGCCGTTCCTCGAATGCATGGGCGCCGATACCGCGACCACCTCCCGACCAAAGAGATTCTGCGGTATTTATTTTCCCTATGGCGTCAGCCTCCCCAAGAAAAAGAGCGAGGGTTCTGAGTGGCAGTGGTTCCCCGATACGATAGGTCGTGACTTCCAATTTAACAAGAGCCTCCAATGCCTCGAAACCCTGCGAAAGCACGTCTCGATCCTAGGGGGACTCTCCCACCCTAACGGGCGAAAAATTGGCGGCCACGACACCGCTGACATCTTTCTCACCGCCGCCCAGCTTAAAGGAGGTCAGCTCAAGAACTCGATCTCGCTCGATCAAATACTCGCCGCTAAATTGGGCGACGACACCCGCTTCCGCTCGCTCAGTCTTTCGGTCGATGGCGGCGTGGGCGAAGCCACCCGCTCCAGCACTCTCTCCTTCACCGGCACCGGACAACCCGTCCCTGCGCTCCACAATCCGCGCATCATTTACAATCGTCTCTTTGGCAAGGAGGACAAAACCCTCCTCTCGCGTCGCCAGGAATTGCAAAACTCCGATCACATGCTCGATCTCGTGCTCGAACATTCCAAATCCGTCCGGCGCAAGCTCGGGAAACAGGATCAGGAGAAGTTCGACGAATATCTCCAGTCCGTCCGCCAAATCGAACAACGGGTCGAGCGATCGGAAAAGTGGCTTGATGTCCCAAAACCACGAATCGACGCCAGCGGACTCCACTTGGACGCCGATGACAAGACTCCCGGCGAACTCATCAAGACGATGTTCGACCTCATGTTCCTCGCCATTCAAACCGACTCTACCCGTTTCCTAACCTACCAGATGGGAAACATGAATGGCGCCACCTCCATCGCCACCAAGTTTCCCTCTCTTCTTGGCTTTGGAAAAAGCCAGCACAGCCTCGCTCACGGGTGGAACAAACCCGGCGGATCCGAAGCCCTCGGAAAATGGGACCGCTTTCGCGCCGAGCAACTTGCTTACTTCCTCCAGCGACTCCAGGACACTCCGGAAAACGAAGGCACCCTCCTCGACCACACAATGGTCCTCTACGGGAGCAGCAACAGCAACACCCACAACAACAACAACTATCCGCTTGTGCTCGCCGGAGGAGACAAACTCGGACTCAAGCACGGAGGCTACCACCGCTTCGGCGCCGAAGTCCCCCTATCCAATCTCTTCGTCACCATGATGAACCGCCTGAGTATGCCCACCGCAAGCTTCGTCGACAGCACCGGCGAGATGAGCGAACTCACTGTTTAAATCTCACTGCCCCTCTGGCTCCATCTTAAGCTTCTCGAACAAGAGCCTATCAGTGGGCCGACCTAGGTCACCGAACCCCGGAAGCATAGCTCGCAAGTAGATCGGTGAGAAAAGAGTCAGCGTGAATCGAAGTTTGTAAATCGTGCATCGTAGCGTCTTTTCCTCTCTACCATCACGGAGCACCTCAGGGTCACATTTTTTTCTCAGGAACTCAATTTACGGTTTAGATTCAAGAGAATCTCACCTTGTTGTTTTCAAATGGCCCGGAAACGGTATTTTCCCCCCAGCGATGCTTAATCTCCTCTACCCTGCTGCCCGCAGTATCCTCTTTCGAATTGATGCCGAAAAGGCCCACCACCTCTCGATGGCAGGACTCAGGGCGACCGAGAAACTGGGACTTCTTGGAGCAATTGCCTCTTCTCCCAAGCCAAAGCCCGTCAACCTCTGCGGACTCACCTTCCCCAACCCCGTGGGACTCGCCGCCGGACTCGATAAGGAAGCCAACACCATCGACGCCCTCGGAACCCTCGGTTTCGGCCACGTCGAAGTCGGCACTCTCACTCCCCAGCCGCAAGACGGAAACGACTCCCCCCGCCTCTTCCGCCTCCCCGAGCACCAGGCCCTAATCAACCGCATGGGCTTCAACAATCCCGGTATCGATCAAGGCCTTGCGAATGCCCGCTCATCGACATCCTTCAAGGGCATCATCGGCATCAACATCGGGAAAAACAAAGTCACCCCTAACGAAGAAGCGAATAGCGACTACGCCATCACCTTTGAAAAAGCTTACCCCTGGGCCGACTACATCACCGCCAACTTCTCCTCCCCCAACACCCCCGGCCTCCGCGATCTCCAATCAAAGGACGCCGCCGGACGCTTGTTAGAAGCTCTCAAAAATCTCCAAACCACACTTCACTCGAAAACCGGACGCTACGTCCCCTTCGCCCTAAAGGTCGCCCCAGATCTCGACGAAACCCAGATCTCCGACCTCTCTCGCGTCTTCCGAAATGGCGGACTCGACTTCCTTATCGCCACCAACACCACCCTCGACCGCGATACAGTCACTGTCTCTTATACACATCTCCGAGCCCACGAGACTAGGCATGATCTCGTA
>OLHR01000339.1_pt1 | contig 15402 bp, 17 predicted proteins | sample 1609291 | NCBI WGS metagenome assembly OLHR01 (sample SAMN05416707, study PRJEB24817) | seawater metagenome | isolation source: Sea water | place: Canada:Atlantic | collected 2013-07 | reverse complement strand
TAAAAGATAAGAGGGGTTAAAAGTTATGATAACGTTGTAACTTGTATTTTTTACAATTACTTCTTTCCATTTTCCTCTCTCAATAGAAATTTTACTATTTAAACCTGTTAAAGATTCCATAGCAGTACTACCCATAAGAATTATTATTTTAGGATTTATTATTGAAATATGTTTTTGTAAAAATTGAGAATATCTTTTAATTTCTGTAGAGTTTGGCTTTCGATCTTCAGGGGGCCTAAAGTTTACAGCATATGTTGTATAAATATTTTGTTTTTCAATATTTATTGCAATTAGCATTTTTTTTAAAAGATCTCCTACCTCACCCATAAAAGTTAATCCGGAGTTATCTTCTTCAACACCTGGGGCTTCACCAATTATCATTATTGGGCTATTAATATTTCCATCTCCTAAAACCATCTTTTTTGAATTATTCTTTAAGTTACAATCGCTAATTGAGTTTATTTGCTCTTTAAGATCCTCAAGCTCTTTAACTTTATCTATTTTTTGAATACTCAGACCTTTTTTTAAATCATTACTACTATTTTTTAGTCTATTGATTGGGTTTTCATCAAAAATAAAGTCAGATCCAGTAGAGTTTAAAAACTCAGAGTCAAAATTCGTTTTTTGATTTATTACTTTTTTAGACATAGAATGGCCAAATGTTGGTAAAGTTTTTTAAATTATTTTTAATATTATTACTTTATCAGAGTCCATTATACTCAAAAAATACCAGTTTAAACGATTTTAATGCGAGGTATTTGTCTAATTATTTTTCAGGAATTGTAGCTTATGAAAATCTAGATAATACGGAAGCTTTAAAATTTTTTAATTCATCAAAAATATTAATAAAACAGCATGACGCCTATCTTGAGAGGTATGTATTTTCTTTAGTGCTTGATGGCAAAGTTAAGAAAGCAATTAATCAAGTTAAACAGAGCTCAACAAAAAACAACTCTGACTTTTTTCAGGCTAATCTGTTACTGGCAGTTGATAGTTTAAAGAAAAAAAACTTTAAAAAAAGTAAAGTTTATATCGATAGATCATATGAATTTATTAACAATGATAGGCTTTCCCTAATCATTGCAGAAACCTTCAAACAATATTTATCAGTTTTTGAAGAAAAAAAATTAATGAAGCAAAAAAATACGTTTGGAAATTTTTCATTTATTAACGAAGTTTTTCAACGATGTTATTTAAATGATAAAGATACTGAGAGATATTTTAATACATTAATTAATTCACAAAACGATGCTGATTATTCAAGATATACATTTTTTTTGATCAGTTATTTAATCGAGAATGATAATTATGATAAGGCAAAAAAAGTTACTAATAATTTTGATTATTTAAATTCATCAGTATTAATTTCTCAAGGTAAAAAATGGATAGAAGATAAAAACTTAGGTAATTTTCAAGATATTTTCTTATGCACTAATTCGAATGACATCGTTAGTGAGCTATTTTTTCTAATAGCAAATCTCTATTCATCTCAGAATGATTATGAGAAATCAAATTTTTACTTAAACATAGCAAACTATTTAAATCCTAAATTTATTTTCAATTTGTCTCTATTAGCTGAAAATTATTATTTGAATGATGATTATTCCAATACATTAAAAACTCTCAAAGTATTTGATAAAAAGCATGAATTTTATTATTGGTTTAAGTTAAAAAAAGAGTCTCAAATTATTTTAAAAAAGTCTGATCAAGAAACATCTCTAAATTTTATCAATGAAAAATTTAAAGCAATTAAAAACCCAAATAAAAAAATTATATTTGATATTGCAAATATGCATAAAAATGCAAAAAGATATATTGAAGCAATAAGTTTTTACGATCAAATACTTTTAAAAATGGACGTTAATTCTGACTTATACGCTGAAATATTATATAGGCGTGGAGGAAGTTATGAAAGATCTGGAGATTATATAAAAGCAGATAAAGATTTATTAAAATCTCTAGAAGCCAACCCAGATGATGCTTATGTTTTAAATTATTTAGCTTATTCATGGCTGGAAAGAGAACATAAAATTGAAACAGCTCTTAAGATGCTTGAAAAAGCTTATGCAGCCAGAAGCAACGATCCATATATTATTGATTCAATCGGTTGGGCATATTACTTGGTTGAAGAATATGAGAAGGCAGAAAATTTTCTTAAAAGAGCAGTTGAATTAATGCCTCAAGATCCAATAGTTAACGATCATTACGGTGATATTCTTTGGCAGCTGGATAGAAAAATTCAAGCAAGATATTTTTGGCAAGCTGTTTTAAATTTAGATGAGACAGAAGATGCCATGAAAGAAACTATTAAAAATAAATTAATAGAGGGATTAAAAAATTCCTAAATTATGAATAGTTTTAAGATAAAGTCTTATGCAAAGATAAATTTAGCTCTAAACGTTACTGGAAAAAAATCAAAGCTTCATAATATTGAAAGTTTAATTTCTTTTATTGATTTACATGATTCAATCACACTAACAGAAAGCAAAATAAAACAGCATAAAATCAATTTTTTTGGAAAGTTTTCTAAAAATATTAGTAAAATTAATACTATTTCAAAATTGTTAAAAATTTTAGATAATAAAAAACTTTTAAATAATAAAAAATTTGAAATTAAAGTTATAAAAAATATACCTCAAAAAGCAGGAATGGGAGGTGGGTCCATGAATGCTGCCAGTCTATTAAATTTTTTTATTGAAAAAAAAATAATTAAATTAAAAAAAAGTGAGATAAGAAAAATAAGTAATGAAATAGGATCAGATGTTATCTTAGGTATAAAGCCATCATTTGCTATTCTTTTATCTAATGGAGATATTAAAAAATATAAAAATAAAATTAAATTTCATATATTAGTTGCGAAACCTAACTTTGGATGTTCTACAAAATATATTTATTCTAAAGTTAATTCATTCTCCAAACCACAATTCAACCCTCCTAAACAGAAACTATTTGAAGCAAAATATTTAAAAAATTTAGACAATGATCTTGAAAAGGTTGCCTTAAATAAATATCCAGAACTTAAAAGAATTAAATCCTACCTCAGTGGTTTACCCAATGCTCTATTTGCTAGAATGTCTGGATCAGGATCCTCAATAGTGGCTTATTTTCATTCCAAAAAGGCCTGCAAAAAAGCCTGCAGTCAATATAAACGAAAATTTAATAGCCACTGGTGTATTGAATCAAAAACTATATAATTTTTTTTTTTTGTGATATATGCAACTAATATTGGCCCATGGTGAAGTGGTATCACATCTGTTTTTGGTACAGAGATCCGAGGTTCGAATCCTTGTGGGCCAGCCATATATGAATAACTTATTAGATAAAATTTTTTTTAGATCTCAAAACCTTAATCACATAAATTTAGGCTTCAAAAATATTAAAAAAGAAACAGAGGTTTCAAAAATATTTGAAGCAATTCATTCATACACTAGCAATAGTGAAATCCGTTATGTTGGTGGATGTGTAAGAAAGATTATCAATAAAGAAAGATATGACGATATAGATTTAGCAGTAAATTTAAATCCAAAAGAGGTATGTGAGGCTCTTACTATAAAAGGCATAAAATATTACGAGAGTGGAATAGAACATGGAACAATTACAGCGTTAATTAATGACATAAAGTTTGAAATTACATCATTAAGAAAAGACGTTGATACAGATGGACGACATGCGAAAGTAGAGTTTTCTGATAGTTGGAAAGATGATGCTTCTAGAAGAGATTTTACTATCAATTCTATTTATGCTGATATTGAAGGAAGTTTATTTGACCCATTTGATGGAAAGAAAGATTTAGAAAATGGAAAAATTAATTTCATTGGAAATGTAGAAACAAGAATTAAAGAAGATTATTTAAGAGTGTTAAGATATGTTAGATTCTTTCTTAGTTATTCTAAACATAGTCATGACCCAAAAGTCATTAAAGCAATTAAAAAAAACCTAAGTGGTGTTTCAAGTATTTCCTCAGAAAGATTAATAGATGAATTTCAAAAACTATTAAAATCAGATGGTTTTCTAAAGCTAACTAAGGATAAGGATTGTTTAGAGATTATAAATCTTATTTTTCCACAAATAAAAAACATTTCTCTATTTAATAAAATGAATAGTTTTGCAAAAAAAAACTTTCTTGAAGTGGACTTTATTTTCTTATTATCTTTAATGATTATTGATGGAACTGATAATGTAGATTACTTTATTTATAAATTTAATTTATCCAAAAAAGATCAAAAAAGACTTATATTTTTAAATAAGTTTAATTTAGAAAAAAATACTAGCCAAACTTTTTCAGAAAAAAATTTGAATAAGGTTTTTTATTTTAATGGTAGAGAGGCATTATTAGATGTTCTTTATTTTAAGATTTTTAAATCCAAAAAAGTAGACAATAAGTTAATTAAATTAATTGAAATTTTTAAGAAAAAAGAAATGCCTGTCATGCCATTTAAAGCTAGTACCTTGATGGAAAAATATCAAGTTCCTGAGGGAAGAGAGCTGGGACAGAAGTTAAAAGCAATAGAAGTGGTCTGGACTAGTAATGATTTCAAAATTTCAGATAAAGAAGTTCAAAAAATAGTAAGTAATTAAACGTACTTTACGTCTTTAATTTCAAAGTTTTTTACACCTGCGGGAGTTTTAATTTCAACTAAATCATTTTTGTTTTTCCCAATTAAACCTCTACCTATTGGTGATTGAAAAAATATTAGTTTTTTTTGAAGGTCAGCCTCATCTCTTCCAACTATTTTATAGGTAATTTTTTCTTCAGTATCTAAATTTTCTAAATCTACAGTTGAGCCAAAGATGACTTTTCCATTATTACTCATTTTTGTAACGTCAATTACATTTGCTCTTGCGATATTATCATTAATCTGAACTATTCTTCCTTCATTATGTGATTGTTCTTCTTTTGCAGCATGGTATTCAGCATTCTCTTTCAAATCTCCATGTGATCTTGCTTCAGATATTGCAGCTACTATCTGTGGACGTTTTTTCTCTTTTAAAAAAATTAGCTCTTCTTTTAAAACTTCAAGTCCGGCAGTTGTTATTGGTTCTTTTTCCATTTTAATTCCATTTTGCTATTGGAGGTAAAGACATTAATATTCCTTCAACATTGCCGCCTGTTTGTAAACCAAATTTTGTTCCTCTATCGTATAGTAAGTTAAATTCAGCATATCTACCTCTTTTAATATACTGTATCTCCTTTTGTTTTACAGTCCATTTCTTTTTGTATTTCAATTGTATTAAAGAGTTAAATAACATTTGAAAGGTAACTCCAAGATCTGCTACAAATTTAAAGTCTTTCTCCCAATCATTTTTTTTGTAATCAAAAAAAATACCACCAATTCCTCTTGTTTCTTTTCTATGTGGTAAATAAAAATATTCATCACACCACTTTTTATATTTTTTATAGAATTTTTTATCATGTCGATCACACATTTTTTTTAATTCGTCATGAAGGAAGTTTTTTTCCTTAAGATCTTGAATGCAAGGTGTTACATCCATACCACCACCAAACCATCCATGCGTTGTATAGATAAACCTTGTGTTAAAGTGAATTGCTGGAACATGAGGGTTTTTCATATGCATTACAACAGAAATTCCTGACGCCCAAAAATTTCGATCTTTAGAAGCACCTGGGATTTTTTTACTCATTTCTTTTGAAAACTTTCCATGCACTTCTGAAAAATTTACACCAACTTTTTCAAAAATCTTACCATTTTTTAAAATTCTAAACTCTCCGCCACCTTCATCTTTAATTTCACTTCTATTCCAAGTTTTAGATTTAAATTTTAATTTTTTACCTTCTAGTTTTTCAATATCGTTACAAATTGTGTTCTGCAGCAACTTAAACCAATTAGAAGCAAGTTTTTTTTTAATTTCTTTATCCATTATTTATTAAAGTTAGTTTGTCTTAAATTTTCTGAAAGAATTATAGCAACTGAAGAGGCTATATTTAAAGATCTTTTATTGTCCATCATGGGTATTTTTAACCTATACTTAATTGAATTATGAACATGATCTGGTACACCAGCGCTTTCTCTTCCAAATAGCAGTGTATCATTACGCTCAAATTTGAAAGCAGTATAAGTGTCTGATGATTTAGTTGTTAACAATATTACCCTCTCATTCTTTTTTGATTTAAAAAACTCATCTGAACTTTGATAAAATTTTATCATTTTTTCATCCATGTAATCCATCACAACTCTTTTAAATCTTTTATCACTGAATAAAAAACCACATGGTTCAATTATTTCTAAATCAGCACCTAGACACGCACACGTTCTAATAATAGCAGCTGTATTTTGAGGAATATCAGGTTCATATAAGGCTATTTTAGGTCTCAAATTCATGTTTTATGTGTCATTGTTTCAGTGGAAAAAAAACTTTTTTCTTATATGAAATCATATATTAGATAACAATATACAAAAAATAAAAGATGTCTGAAAAAAAACCTGAAAGAAGAGAATTTTTATTTACTGCCTCGTATGCTGTAGGAGCTGTTGGGGTAGGAGCTGTTGTTTGGCCACTAATTGATCAAATGAACCCAGATGCCTCTGTTAAAGCATTAGCTAGCACAGAAGTTGATGTAAGTTCAGTTCAGCTAGGGAAAACAATCACTGTGCTTTGGAGAGGAAAACCAGTTTTTATTAAAAGAAGAACTCCTGAAGAAGTAGCTGAAGCAAGAGCTGTTAAAATGGAAGATTTAAAAGACCCTCAAAAAGATGAGGATAGAGCAAAAGATCCAGAATGGTTGGTTATGTTAGGTGTCTGTACGCATTTAGGATGTGTCCCTTTAAATGATAAAGGAGACTACAATGGTTGGTTTTGTCCTTGTCATGGTTCGCACTACGATATATCTGGAAGAATTAGAAAAGGTCCTGCTCCAACAAACATGGAAGTTCCAAAATATGAATTTGTCAATAGCAACACAATTAAAATTGGATAATAAATAATTATGAGTGATCACGAGTACGTCCCCAGTTCAAAATTTGGAAAATGGTTTAATGACAGGCTTCCACTTTTATCACTTGCTAGTCATTTAACTGATTACCCAACACCTAAGAATTTAAATTATTGGTGGACATTTGGTGGGATTTTAACTTTTTGTTTAATTACACAAATCGTTACAGGTTTAACTTTAGCAATGCACTACATTGCTCATGCTGACATGGCTTTTGAAAGTGTTGAGCATATCATGAGAGACGTAAACTATGGTTGGTTAATAAGATATATTCACGCAAACGGTGCTTCAATGTTTTTCTTAGCAGTCTATATTCATATATTTAGATCTTTGTTTTATGGATCATATAAATCTCCAAGAGAAATAATTTGGATTATTGGAATAATAATTTACCTTTTAATGATGGCAGCAGCATTTATGGGTTATGTTTTACCATGGGGTCAGATGAGTTTTTGGGGAGCAACAGTTATTACAAATCTTTTTAGTGCAATACCTTTAGTGGGTGAAGGAATAGTTAATTGGTTGTGGGGAGGTTATTCTGTTGATAACCCAACTTTAACAAGGTTTTTCACGTTACATTATTTGATACCATTTTTAATCTTAGGCTTAGTGGTTCTTCATATTTGGGCACTGCATATTCCTGGAAATAATAATCCAATAGGAATTGATGTTAAAAAGCCTTCTAAGGATACAGTGCCATTCCATCCATATATTGTGATCAAAGATGCCTTTGCATTATTAATGTTTATGATTGTTTTTGCATTTTTTGTTTTTTATTCACCAAATATTTTAGGGCATGCGGACAATTATATAGAAGCAAACCCAATGGTTACACCAGCCCATATAGTTCCTGAGTGGTATCTATTACCTTTTTATGCAATCCTAAGGTCAGTTCCTGATAAATTGATGGGAGTAGTTGCGATGCTGTCAGCAATTTTAATTTTAGCAGCACTGCCTTGGTTAGATACTTCAAAAATTAGATCAGCAGTATTTAGACCTCTTTACAAACAATTTTATTGGATACTAGTAGTGGATGTTTTAATTCTAGGTTACGTGGGTGCAATGCCAGCTGAAGGGCTTTACTTATTGATTGCCAGGGTTGCTACAGCTTACTACTTCATTCATTTTTTAATAATCTTACCGGTATTAGGATTTAAAGAAAAAACTATACCTTTGCCTCTAAGCATTACAGAGCCAGTACTTGGAGGGATGCCAATGGCATCAGCTGTTAAAAAAAAAGAAAGTTTAAATTAATTCAGTGAAAAATATTTTTAAAATAACTTATTTAATAGTCTTTATTTTAACTGGAGCAATCCAAGCTAATACAGCGGAAAAAGTAGATCTTTTAAAAACAGATTGGAGCTTCAAAGGTCTTTTTGGTAAATTTGACAGAGGTTCGCTTCAAAGAGGATATCAAGTTTATACTGAGGTTTGTGCGTCGTGCCATTCAATGAAATACGTAAGTTATAGAAACTTATTTGAGCCAGGTGGACCAGAGTTTACTGAAGAGCAAGCAAAAGCTATAGCTGCAAGTTTTGAAGTTACAGATGGACCAAATAATGATGGTGAAATGTTTATCAGACCAGCAAAATTATCAGATAAATTTGTCATGCCGTTTGAAAATGTTAAAGCAGCACAAGCAGCAAATGGAGGGGCTTATCCACCAGACATGTCTGTACTAGCAAAAGCTCGAAGTGGTGGGGTTGATTATATTTATTCAGTACTTTTAGGTTATGAAGATCCACCCAGTGGTGTAACGCTTGATGATGGGGTTTACTATAATAAATATATGTATGGTAATAGAATTAAGATGTCACAACCGTTAATGGATGATGCAGTAGAATATAGCGATGGTACAAAAGCTACAAAAGAACAAATGGCAAAAGATGTCACAACATTTTTAATGTGGGCTGCAGAACCACATTTAGAAGCAAGACATAAAATGGGCTTTAAGGCTATTTTATATTTAATTATTTTAACTATTCTAGTTTACTTTAGTATGAAGAAAATTTGGTCACGTATTGAATCTGAAGTTTAATATATCACCATCTTTGACAATATAATCTTTTCCTTCAAGTCTCATTTTTCCATTAGTTTTGGAATTTACCCAACCTTGATTTGCTATGAAATCTTCGTATGCAATTGTTTCAGCTCTAATAAAACCTTTTTCAAAATCAGTATGTATTTCACCGGCTGCTTTTGGTGCAGTGCAATTTTTTTGAATAGTCCAGGCTCTAGTTTCTTCAGGTCCAGATGTAAAGTAAGTGTCTAGCTCTAAAATATTATAACCCTTTTGAATTAACATATTTAAGCCAGTTCTTTTTAATCCAATCATCTCCATATAATTTTCTTTTTCTTCATTTTCTAATTGATTTATTTGGTTCTCAATATCAGCTGAAACTATTAAGGTATTTTTTTCACCAAATTTATCAATAAAAGCTTGTGTGTATTTATTTCCATTTTGAACACTTGCTTCATCAACGTTACATACAAAAATTTTAGGTTTTAAAGACAATAAACCACTTTGGTTTATTAATTTTTTGTCAAATTGTTCATAAAGTATTTGAATATCTTTAGAATTATTTATGCAGTCAGAAGCAATTTCTAATATCTTTAATTGTTCCTCATCTACATTTTTCTTATTATTTTTTTCCAATCTTTTTTGTATTGATTCAAGGTCTGCCAACATCATTTCTGTTTCAATAATTTCTAAATCTCTAATTGGATCAACAGTTGGGTTCACATTTTGAATATCATCAGAGTCAAAACATCTGATCATATGTATGACTGCATCGACTTCTCTTATATGGGATAAGAATTTATTTCCTAAGCCTTCACCTTTAGAGGCGCCCTCTACTAGTCCGGCTATATCCACAAACTCAATAGTGGTATTAATTTTTTTTTTTGATTTTGATATTTCTACCAATTTATCTAGTCTTTCATCTGGTACAGGAACCACACCAACATTTGGCTCTATCGTACAAAAAGGGAAATTAGCAGCTTGTGCCTTGCTAGAATTTGTAAGTGCATTAAATAATGTAGATTTACCAACATTAGGTAAGCCAACAATTCCACACTTAAAACTCATTACTTATTATTTACAGTGCTTGAGAATAAATCTAATTTTTTATCAATTAATATAGCCATTGAATCAATAATATTTTTAGTAATTTTTTCTAGTTGTATCATTTCATCTTCATCAAAATCTTTTAATACATGGTCTGAAACATCAGCTTTAGTTTTGGGTCTTCCAATTCCTATTCTTACTCTTGAATAATCTTTACCAATAAATTTATCAATAGACTCGATTCCATTATGTCCTGCACTAGATCCTGCAAATTTTGCTTTTACTTTTCCAAACTCAAGGTCAAGGTCATCATGGAAGACAATCACATCTTCAGCATCAATTTTGAAGTATTCAATTAATTCCCTTATACAAATTCCAGAGTTATTCATAAAGGTTAAAGGTTTTATTGCATAAACCTTTTTATCTTCAATATTACCCGTAGTTAACAATCCTTTAAATTTTGGTTTTTGTTTAGACAGACCAAATTTTTGATTAAGAGCATCAATTAATTTGAAACCAATATTGTGTCTGTTGTTTTCGCTATCGGGTGTTGGATTTCCTAAGCCTACAAATAAAAGCATATTTTTTTTAAATCGTATCTAGGAGTCTTCACAATAATAAGTTGATTATTTTTTTTCTTCAGTGGCTTTTTTTTCATCGCCATCTTTTTTATCACCTTCAGCTGCTGGTGCTGCTTCTTTACCATCTTCTGTTGCTGCTGCTTCTTCAGCTTCAGCTGGTTTTTCTGGCTCTTTCATAACTGTAGGCGCTGCCAATGTTGCAATCACAAAATCTCTTCCAATAATAGTTGGTGTAACACCTTCTTCTAGTTTAACTGAAGATATTTTGAAACTTTCTCCAATATCCACTCCATCTAAATCAATAGTTATTGCAGATGGTATTTTTTCACTTGGGCATTTTAATTCTATTTCTCTTCTAACAATGTTTAGTACTCCACCTCTTTTTAAGCCTGGTGAAGTTTCATGGTTAATAAATTCTACAGGTACTTCTATTCTAATTTTTACACCTGGGACAACTCTAAGAAAATCAATATGAGTTGGCTCATCTGATATTACATTATAAGTAATTTCTCTTGGCAAAACATTTTGAGGCTTTCCATCTAAATTAAGAGTTATTATATTTGATAAGAAGCTTCCTTTTTGTATTAGAGATTTTAATGTTTTTTTTAATACAGTAACTTTTTGATTTTCTTCTGGTCCCCCATAAATTATGCCAGGGATATCTCCAGCCAATCTAAGAGAACGAACATCTCCTTTTGACTTAGTGTTTCTAGTATTTGCATCAAGTGAATTCATAAAAAGATGGCTTTTAGCCCAAGTTTCTTAATAACTCAAGATAATTATTTAAATAAATCAGATACAGATGTTGAGTTAGAGATCCTTTTAATTGCCTCACCCATAAGGGCTGAAATAGGCAAAACTTCTATATTTTTAACATTTTTAATTTTATCGTGATTATCAATTGTGTCTGTCACTACTAATTTTTTAATGACAGATTTTTTAATTTTATCTACTGCCTCTCCACTTAAAACCCCGTGAGTAATATAAGCGTAAACTTCTTTAGCACCTCTATCCTTTAAAGCTTTCGCAGCGTTTACTATAGTTCCACCTGAATCAATTATGTCATCAACTATAATACAAGTTTTCCCCTTAACATCTCCTATGACATTCATAACTTTGGATTGACCTGGTTTGGGTCTTCTCTTGTCCACAATAGCAAGTTCTACATTTAAAATTTTACCAAGTGCTCTCGCTCTTTCAGTTCCACCAACATCTGGTGCAACACAAATAATATTTTTACTTTTGATATTTTTTTTAGCATGTCTTGCAAAAATTGGTGTAGCAAATAAGTTGTCTACAGGAATGTCAAAAAAGCCCTGAATTTGTCCAGCATGGAGGTCTACAGTAACGACTCTATCAGCACCTGCTTTGGTAATTAAATTAGAAACAAGTTTTGCAGAAATAGAAGTTCGAGGTACTACTTTTCGATCTTGTCGTGCATATCCAAAATAAGGAATGACAGCAGTAATATTTTTTGCCGAAGATCTTTTTAAAGCATCAATGCAAAGTAGTAATTCCATTAAGTTGTCATTTGCAGGTGATGAAATAGACTGAATTATAAAGATACTATTACCCCTAATGTTCTCATTAATTTCTATATAAATTTCTCCATCAGAAAACTTTTTTATACTTGAATTCACAAGCTTAGTTTTTAAATATTTTGCAATATTTTTGCTGAGAGGTTTATTGCTGTTTCCAGTTAATAATTTCATGAGATATTATCAATTAATCATAATTACAGAAATATTTCTACCATAATCATTCTCATTGCGGCTAATAGATCTTCGAGCACTAAAAAAATTATTTTTAGGATTAAATGTGTCCTTATTGATTATATCAATTTTCTTTATATTTAAGGCTTTTAATTGAGAATGGACATATTTCCTTAAATTAAAGAAATCTTTATTTTTTATTTTTTTAAAAAATTTTTTATTTTTTCCATCATTTTTGATGAGTTTTTTAATAAAATCTTTTTTTACTTCATAATTTTTTACTGAAATACATGGCCCAATAACAGCAGTAATATTTTTAGGGGCGCAGCCTTTTTTTATCATAAAGTTTAACGTTTTTTTAATTATCCCTTTAAAAGCACCTTTCCAGCCAGCATGAATTGCTGCAATCATTTTTTCTTTCTCATCATAAATTAGTATTGGAGCACAATCGGCAGTCAATATAGCTATAGGAAATTCCTTTTTATTTGTGATTAGCGCATCTCCCTCAAAATTATAATTTTTAAGTTTTAGATTTTTATCTATAAAATGAAATTTATTACTGTGAATTTGCTTAAGTAAGATAATTTTTTTAAGTTTAGTTTTAATTTTCTTTTGAACGATTTGAAGATTTTTTAAAACATCTTTTTTATTATCTGAAGATCCAGGACCACAATTTAAACTCTTAAAAATACCTAGAGATTTTCCACCCTTTCTATTAAAGAAAGCGTGCTGTAAGTTTTTAAATTTGCTGAGTTTCTTTGACTTAATCAGTTTAAAACCCCAATTTAAATTTATTTTTATCTGTTGTTATTAGCATTACTTTAAACAATTCACCCATTTGATTTTTATCTATAAGCCTTTTTATTCTAAAATAAATATCAGCTTTTTCACTAAATAACATTTTCTTGGACAGTATTTCTGCTCTTTCAAGAATACCAAGTTTTGTTAAAAACTCACCTTGAGTAGTATTCATTGTGGTAAGTGAGCTTAATTCTTTAACTATACTATTTATCAAATTGAAACTTAAATTATAAGTAATATCAGAATCACCAAACCCCTCTAGCACATCACAATATTTATGTTTCGATACAGCCTGCAGGGTATTTTTCATTTTTTTATCAATATACGCATAATCTATTATTAAAATTCCACCATTATTATGCTTAATCTTATTGTTAATACTTTTTAAGTATTCAGTTGATTGTGGTGAATACTCAATAAAGTTCTGCTGTTTTGCAATCTTAAATTTGATTTTATTTTCAAATTTTTCCATATCAAAAGGAACATCGAAATATTCAAATTTATTATTAAAAAATCTAACATGTCTTTCAAACCATTTTTTTTCTTTTTTTATGAATTGCTTAATGGGCAAGGCGTCAAAAAATTCATTTGCTAAAAAGATACATGGTAAATTATCTAATTCGTTTAAATCATTTAACCATTGAATATTTTTTTTATTGATATTAGCCTTTTGTTTTTTCTTGAGTAATTTGCTTCTTTCTAAAATTTTAATACGACAAGAATTTTTAAATATTGGAAACTTATCAAAGGTATTAACTAAAACTTTCATCATTTCACCATTACCAGCACCCAACTCAATTAAATTAAACTCTTCAGGACAACCTAGATTTTGCCAAAATGAAACCACCCAAATTGCAATCATTTCTGAAAATAATACGGATATGTTGGGTGAAGTTATGAAATCACCCTTTTTGCCAAAGGGATTTTTTTTCATGTAGTAGCCAGATGTTTTGTTATAAAGAGATTCCTCTATAAACTTATCTAAAGTAAACGTGTCATTATCCTTAATTTTCATTTTTTTAAGGATAAAAGATAAGCCCCAGTCATGAAAAAAAGAATACTTATCAATTGGCCTAATGTTAGATTTAAAACCAAGTAACCAATTTGTGGATCTGGAGATCTAAAAAATTCTATAAAAAATCTAAATAGAGAATAAAAGATTAGGAATAAAGCAGAGATTTTTCCAGGTACTTTTAAATAATCTTTTTTAAAAAAATACCCAAGTACAAAGAAAAGAATTATTCCTTCAAAAAAAGCCTCATATAATTGAGAGGGGTGTCTTTTGATATTATCTATTAGAACAAATTGAACTGACCAAGGCAGGTCTGTGGCTCTCCCATAAAGCTCTGAGTTTATGAAATTGGCAATTCTACCGAAAAAAATTCCAATTGGAGCAGATAGGGCAACTAAGTCTAAAAATATAAACGAATTTGTATTGTGTTTTTTTGAGAACAATATTGATGCAATTATAATTCCAATTAAAGCACCATGAAATGACATTCCTCCATTCCAAACCATCAATATTTCAATAGGGTTATCTAAATAATATTTTAGATTATAAAATAAAGTATATCCAAGCCGACCCCCCAAAATCATACCTATAATAAGATAGGTTATGAAGTCATCAAATAGCTGAAGAATATGAGAGTCTTTTATTAATTTTTTTTTACAATACAGCCAACCAAGTGCAATACCGATAATATAAGCCAAGGAATACCATCTGATTTCTAATGAAAATATTTGAAAAGCAACTGGGTCAAAATTATTAATAAACATTTTTAAAAAACTACGTATAAAGTATATTAATTTTATAAACGAATATATGACAAAATCAAAATTTGTAATTGATAAATTAACTAAGCTATTTGAACAAGGGCTAATTTCTTATAAAGATTTAAGTTCTGAAATCATAAATGTTTTAAGATCTAAAAGAGATGAAATCATTTTTAAAATGAAATTAACTAGCAAAGAAGAAACAGATATATTAATTAAAAGAGTTGAAAATTTAGAAAAAAAAATCAACAAATTAGAAAAAAAAAGTCCAAATAAAAAATCTACAAAGGTAAAAAAATCTTAACTCTAAGGCCGTTTAAAGGAGATTTTTCTAATAAAATATTTCCTCCATGGGATTTGATTATGTCAGATGTAATTGATAATCCAAGACCAACACTAGATTTAGAATCCCCTCTACTTTTATCTACTTTATAAAATGGTTTGAAAACATTTTCTAACTCTTCTTTAGGAATGCCAACTCCATCATCATCAATAGTAATTATTATGCTGTCTCTT
>OLHR01000330.1_pt1 | contig 15737 bp, 16 predicted proteins | sample 1609291 | NCBI WGS metagenome assembly OLHR01 (sample SAMN05416707, study PRJEB24817) | seawater metagenome | isolation source: Sea water | place: Canada:Atlantic | collected 2013-07 | reverse complement strand
AAAAAGGTCCCTCAAAATGACGGGGCCTTCATTGATATATCGTGGTGAACTTAGCCCTTTTTCAAGACTTTATTGCCCAATACTTCAGCAATTTGCACAGCATTCAACGCGGCGCCTTTGCGCAGGTTGTCGGACACACACCAAAGGTTGATGCCGTTTTCGACCGTGACGTCCTGACGGATGCGGCTGATGAATGTGGCGTAATCGCCAACGCATTCAACCGGGCTAACATAGCCACCATCTTCGCGCTTATCGATAACCATCAGGCCAGGCGATTCGCGCAGAATTGCCCGTGCTTCATCTTCGTCCAAAAACTCTTCAAATTCGATGTTAATCGCTTCAGAATGGCCAACAAAAACTGGAACTCGCACGCAGGTTGCTGTGACTTTGATTTTTGGGTCCAGAATTTTCTTGGTTTCAGCCACCATTTTCCACTCTTCTTTGGTGTCACCGCTGTCGAGGAAAACATCGATATGTGGGATCACATTGAAGGCGATTTGCTTGGTGAATATGCGCGGTGGTTTGTTGTCCACGGGGTTGTAGATGGATTTGGTTTGATCCCAGAGCTCATCGATACCGTCTTTGCCGGCGCCGGATACAGATTGATAGGTGCTGACCACAACACGTTTGATCCTGGCGCGGTCGTGCAAGGGTTTCAGGGCGACAACCATCTGCGCAGTCGAGCAATTTGGATTGGCGATGATGTTTTTCTTGCTGTAGCCAAAAATGGCATCTGCGTTTACTTCGGGCACAATCAGCGGCACATCAGGATCGTAACGATACAGGCTTGAGTTGTCGATTACGATACATCCTGCTGCGGCAGATTTTGGTGCATATTCTTTGGTGGCCTCGGAGCCCACAGCAAAAAGCGCCATGTCCCAACCGGTGAAATCAAAGGTGGCCAAATCTGTCGTCTTGAGTGTTCTGTCGCCAAAGCTCACTTCGGTGCCAAGAGATTTTCGGCTGGCAAGAACCGCAATTTCCGCAATCGGAAATTCACGTTCGTGCAGAATGTTCAGCATTTCGCGGCCCACGTTACCTGTGGCCCCAACGATGACAACTTTATAAGACATAGTCTCTTCCTTTTTTCAAAGACGGGCCCGTTTAGCGTGCTGTTTGGGCAATGGAAAGGGGGGGCTAGTCTGTTCGGTCCTCTGAGAACAGATAAATTGCCAAACCCAGCAACATTGTCACACAAAAAAGTAAAATTACGGCATTATATGAGACAATCGCCGCGGCACCATCCGTTATCTTGGCGTCATAGATCCGAGCTGAAAGGTTTTGCATCACGCCAACGCCACCTATTGCAAATAGATTAATTAATGTTACGCCTCGCCCCATCAAATGTTCTGGAAAAAAGCTTCGGCCATGCGCTACCAAAATTGGAAAGGATGCGCCAAAAAAGCCGATCCCTGCCATTATTCCGGCAGCTACCCAAAAACCATTTTGTCCAAAATTATAAAGTGCCATACATAATGCTGCACATATAGAGTTGCCCGCGAAGATTACCCATTTTCGGGTATAAAATAACCGATCAAGCGGTCCATAAAAGAAATTGCCAGCAATCATAGCCAGTGCCATGACTGTGGTTACAGTACCAACTTGAGCGATGGTAGAGCCGAACAGATCAGTGAAATAAGGTCCAATCCAAAGGCCGCGCAGCCCTGCGGCTGGTGCGTAATTGACCAAAACCATAGGTAAGATAAACCACATGGCGCGCATGCGCAGCAGATCCAACACGCTGCCTTTTTGGGTCGTAATCACCTTCGGGGGGTCTTTGACGATCAGATAGCACAAACCGGCCACGGCCACGGTGATCACACCAATCATCATAATTGAAAGCCGCCAGCCAAACAGCTCTACCAAAAGGGTCAAAGGGAAAGCCGCGCCGATATTGCCCAGCGATCCGATCCCGAGAATGAAGGCGGCCATCGTGGCGAAAGCAGCGGCTGAAAAGCTGCGCGCCACCACATAGTAGGAGGCCATAAGAACCGGCGAACAGCCTATCCCTATCAAGGTCATTGCGAGTGAAATGTGCCAAGGCGCTGTCGCGGCCGCGAACACCATGGCGCCCCCCCCAGCCCCAAGCGCCAAAATGGCGGCATTGGTCCGCTTTGGCCCCAAGGTATCCAGCGCCCAGCCCACGGGAATTTGCATCAAAGCAAAGGCCAAAAACCAATATCCTGAGGCGGCCGACAGCTGCGCCGCAGTTGCCCCAAGATCCGCCTGCAATGGCGCGGCTAAGACAGCTAAAAATGCCCGGTAAAATTGGGACAATACATAGGCCATCGTCAGGATAATTAAAGTTGCCCGCATAGCTGTCTCCGTTCTGTCTCTCTGGTGTCATGGCTGGGCCGCATGGTAAAGTCAGAACCGCAATAGAGCATAAGTAACGCATCTTTCGACCGGGCCTAGGCCAGATTTCAACGCCCAGTCGTCACCACGCCCATGATCATCAGTGCCGCCATTGCGCCCTGAGTTTATGGATCTGGGCTTGCAATCGAGCTCCGCGAGTTCTGGTAGACGCTGACTTGTACCCCTGCCGTAGCGGCGCTAGCCTGGGTGCAACCCAGTTGAAAGGCAGCGCGCAAATGACATTTTCAGGAAAAACAGTTTTGATCACTGGAGCCAGCCGAGGCATAGGCGCTGCCACGGCCCATCATTTGGCTGCCCTTGGCGCCAATGTTGTTCTAACCGCCCGAAGCGCACAAGCGTTGGAGCAACTCGCGGCAGATATCGGACCACAAGCCAAAGCCATTGCCTGTGATGTCTCTGACTATGATCAAGTCAAAGCCACGGTTGATCTTGCTGTGGCACAGTTTGGTGGCCTAGATATCTTGGTAAACAATGCCGGGCTTTTGGCTCCGGTACATCGTGTGGCCGATTTCGCGCCGAAAGATTGGGATCAGGTAATAGACGTCAACGTGAAGGGTGTCTTTTATATGATGCATGCGGCTTTGCCGAATATGATAGCACAGGGCGGTGGCACTATTCTCAATATTTCATCCGGTGCGGCCTATGGCGTTCTGGAGGGTTGGAGCCATTATTGCGCCTCCAAAGCGGCGGTGTTGCAGCTGACCCGCTCGGGTCATGAGGAATATGCAGCCCAAGGGATCACCTGTCTGGGGCTCAGCCCGGGCACGGTGGCCACTGACATGCAGGTGTTGATCAAGGCTTCCGGTGTTAACCCGGTCAGCAAACTTGACGTCAGTGATCATATTCCGGCCTCTGACGTGGCCGAAGCGATTGCCTATCTCTGTGGTCCTGCTGGTGCTGATTTCGCGGGTGAAGATTTTCATCTCAAAGCGCCAGAGTCGCGGGCGGTGATCGGCCTGCCGGCGCGATAGCGGCTACAGCTCCGCGCCTGCCGTCCACTCTCCCCATTTCATCAGCGCATTGGCTCCAAGCCAAGCAAAAGGTTCGGGTGGCAGCTTGCTGGGCCCGTCTTGGGTGAGCACGTCGGTTAGAATGTCACTGCGGTGTCCACTGGCCAAATTGGCGGCAAGCATGCCGTGCAAGGTGCCTTTGGCCGTTCCTAAACCATTTTGGCAACAGGCTGAAAAAAGGCCCGGCGCCACCTCGCCAAAGGCTGATACAGTGTTGCGGGACAGGCAAAGTCGCCCACCCCATCGATATTGCATTGCAACGGCTTTTAGCATGGGAAAGCGTGCGGTAAAACTGGCGTCATGCGTGCGTGCCACGGAACGCATGCGGGCTTGCGACACTTCCATGGACGGGTCAAAGCTGGCGCGGTTGCGAATTATGATGCGGTCGCCTCCGGTTCCCGACACGCGCCGCACAGTGGTGCCCAAGGGATCGGCGGGTGTGGCGGCCCAATTGGCCTGCCCTCCCAAGGCTTTGACCTCTTCAGATGTGAGCGCGCGGGTCATGCTGGCATAGGTGAACACATGCATCAGCTGGCGTTTGAAAAACCCAAATGAATTTACATGGCCATTCACCGCCAAAATAACCCGCGGCGCCGTGACTTGGCCACTGGGGGTTTGGGCAGTCCAATCATCGTTATGATCCAAATCGATCACAGGAGAATTCTCGTGAATCTCTCTGTACTCAGATGCCAAGGCTCCAGCAATCCCGCGAATGTACATTGCTGGTTGCAGCATAACCGCGCCGGGGGTGAAGAGGCCGGATTGGTAATAGTGGCTCCCGGTCAGCTCCGCCATTTGCGCAGGATTATATATCTCCCAAGGCTCATCCATTTTGCTCAAATGCGCGGCGTAGTCTTGGTTGTGCTTATGGCCCTTGGCGGTGGCCGCAGCGTTAAACTTTCCGCAAAGGTTGAACGCCTCTCGGGGCAGGTCAAATTCATCCGCCATATCTTTTGCAAAAGCAATAGCAGCCCGATTGTTGCGGATTTGCCTCAGATCCGCCGCGAGGCCGCCGCTATAATCTTCTGAGGCTAGATCATGCGGCAAATCAATCATAAAGCCAGAATTGCGGCCTGCTGGACCTTCGGCAATGCGCTTGGCCTCTAGCAGGATGATTTTATCGTGCGGATGCAGTTGCGACAGACGGCGCAGAGCCGCGAGCCCCGCAAACCCACCACCGATCACTAGCCAATCCGCGGTTTGCGCGCCTTCAAGCACCTGAGCCTCGGCCGCCTGCGGCAAAAGGCAGTTCCAAGCCGCAGGCCCTGGATCCACGGGCAGATGGCTCACCTTCATCTTAATACTCCTGATTTAAAGCATCCGCAGCGGGAATTTCGCGCTCACGACGGGCGATATAATCCAGCAAGGCCTCGTTCACGCCTGCATCAAGTTTAGGCTCTTCGTACTCGTTGAGCATTTGCCGGGCTCGGATCAGCCCGCGTTCATTGGTCTCGATGGATCCATCCGCTTGCCACTGTTCAATTGAATTGTTGTCAAACATCTCGGGCATGAAAAACGCCCGTTGGAAGTTTTCCAAGGTATGGGGATGGCCCAGATAATGGCCGCCGGGGCCAACATCACGCACGGCTTGCATGGCCTCTTCAAAATCATCCCAGCGAATTCCCTCCGCCATCCGGTAGCCCATGGCGCACATCTCGGCGTCGACCACGAATTTAGCCATAGAACAATGCATGCCCGCTTCATTCCAGCCCGCGCTGTGCCAGATGTAATTGGCCCCAGCCATAAGCACGGCGTTGAGGGTCATGGCGCTTTCATATCCGGCCTGCGCGTCCAGCACCTTTGATCCGCCCAGGGTGTTGGAGGTGCGCCAAGGCACTTCATAATAGCGCGCCATTTGACCGATCATAAAGTTCATCAAGCTGATTTCAGGGGTGCCTGCCATTGGCGCCCCCGAGCGCATGCTGACCGTCGCCAAATAATGCCCATAAATTGCAGGTGTGCCTTTGCGGACCACCTGCGTATAGGCTAAACAGCTGAGAGCTTCGGCATTTAGCTGCGCCACAGTGGGGGCGACAGAGGCTGGCGTATTAGCGCCACCCAGAACAAAAGGGCTGCACAATATCGGCTGGTTGCGTTTTGCAAAGGCGCGCAATGCACCCAGCATGGTTTCATCCCAGACCAAAGGGCTGTTGCCATTGCAATTGCCGGTGACGACCGCATGGTCCTCCATATAGTCAGCTCCAAACAGCAAGGCGCACATCTCAAGCACATCTTCGGCATTTTTTGGGCTGGTGGTCATGCCCATAAAGGTCTTGTCGGAATGTTTCATCGACGAGTAGGTGATGCGCAAATGTCTTTGGCTGATTGGATGATCATACGGCTCAACAATATGATGCGCTGAGGAATGCATGGCGGGTAACATATGGGCCAATTTATGGAAGTTGGCCAAATCCTCTAGCATTGGGTTGCGCCTGACGTCGTCGAGATCGCGCAGATAAGGCGCGCCGGTCATCGGCACAAAAATCGAATGATCATTGCCAAAGGGCAGGTTATTGGCGGGATTGCGGGCGTGATAGGTGAAGCTGGAGGGAATGGTTTTGATCAGCTCACGTACCAAGTCTCGATCGAGATGCACACGATCCCCATCACGAATATCTGCGCCCGCAGCGCGCCAATCGGTGATGGCAATTGGGTCGCGAAATACTACCCCCACATCTTCCAAAATAGCCATGGAAGCTTGGTCGATCTTTTCAATTTTCTCGAGGTCCATTGGCTCGGTCAACGGCAGCTTGCGCTTGAGTGCAGGCAGCATGGTAATATCGCGAGTTTGGCGAATGACCTTGCGCGCGCCGCGTCCCCGGCGTGTGGTGCCGACAGTATCAACCATGCAGCGACCCTAAGGATATGGAGGACGGCGGTTTAGCCCACATTGTCACCCTCGCTGGGGTCTGTGAGGTCAATCCAAATGGTTTTAAGTTCGGTAAATTGGTCATGCGCCTGCAATCCATTGTCGCGTCCGCCAAAGCCGGATTGCTTGTAGCCACCAAAGGGCGTGGCAATCGAGCCTTCGCCATAGGTGTTGACGGTCACAGTGCCGGCTTTGATGTCACGGGCGGCCCGGAGTGCGTTACGGGTGTTAGCTGTAAACACAGAGGCTGCCAGCCCATAATGGGTGTCATTGGCCACGGCCACGGCCTCATCATTGCTGGCCACGGTAATCACGCTCAGGATTGGTCCGAAAATTTCATCCACGGCTTTGGCATCTTTGCGGCCCACCTCGTAAATGGTGGGAAGCACAAAATTTCCTTCCGATGTACCGCCTACCAAGGCCGTTCCGGTCAAATATCCGCAAACTTTGGCAGTATGATCCGCATCAATCAAGCATCCCAGATGATTGGCCGGATCCAGCGGATCACCGGTCTTCCAATCTCTAACCCGGGCCAAAACGCGTTTCATAAGGACCTCTTTAACATCTTGATGCACAATCAAACGTGACGCCGCAGAACAGTTTTCACCCATATTCCAAAACGCAGCGTTTACCACATGGGCGGCAACATGATCTAGGTTTTCGGCATCATCAAACACCACGCAGGGGTTTTTGCCGCCACACTCTAGCACCACTTTTTTGAGGTTGCTGTCTGCCGCATAGTGCAAAAAGCGCCGTCCGGTCTCTGTCGAGCCAGTGAAACTGACCATATCAACATCCATATGCCGCCCCAACGGTTCGCCTACTGTGGGGCCATCGCCGGGTAGGACTTGCAAAACCCCACGCGGGATCCCGGCTTCACTCGCCAATTCGGCCAAGCGCATGGCGGTGAGGCTGGTTTGCTCCGCAGGTTTCACAATCACTGAGTTACCGGCCGCTAGTGCGGGGCCAATTTTCCATGCCATCATCAGCAGGGGAAAATTCCAAGGCAGAATAGCCGCCACAACTCCAATGGGTTCGCGCAAAATCATGCTGATTGCATCGTCTTGCGCAGGGGCCATTTGGTCATAGATCTTATCAATCAGCTCCGCATGCCATTTTATCGTGGTGATGGTTTCTGGGATGTCGATAGTCTCGCAGTCCAAAATAGGTTTGCCGCTGTCCAGGCTTTCCATCACCGCCAATTCTCGGCGGTTGTGGGTGATCAATTTGCAAAAGCGGATCAACACATTCTTGCGCGCGCTCGGGTGGAGCGTTGCCCAATGGCCTTGGTCAAAAGCAGCGCGCGCTTTGGTCACGGCCAGATTTACGTCACTGGCATCACAGCCGGAAATTTCTGCCAATACCGCGCCTGTGGCGGGATTAATCGTTGTAAACTTTGGACCGCTTCCAGCGCGATACTTGCCGTCAATAAAGGCGGTGCGCGGCGGCGCGAGATCGGCAGCGAGGGCTTTATACTCCGCCCTTGTTAAAAGATCGGTCATGCGCATTCTCCCATAATCTGCGCAATGGATGTGTCCATGGTGTGGACCACTTCGGCCAATTCGCGTTTGTCATCGTTGTTCAAGGGTTGAAGCGGTTTGCGCGGCGGCCCCGCATCAATACCGCGCAGAGTGAGCCCATATTTGATACATTGAACAAACTTTCCACCCTGCTCGAGCACCCGCATTAAGGGCAACATTGCCGACATTATGGCGCGGCCTTTGGTGAAATTTCCCTCAACCGCACAGGCTTGGTAGAGTGCGATATGCGCCTCAGGTGCAAAATTGGAACCTGCACAAATCCAGCTGCGTGCGCCCCAAGCGAAAAACTCCAACGCTTGATCATCCATACCGCAAGACAGTGCAATATGTGGATAATCTCTTGCCAACATATGCAGGCGATTGGGATCACCAGAGCTTTCTTTGATCGCGCAGAAATTGGGGCTTCGGCCCAGCCGGTCGAGGGTCTCTTCGTCCATATTCACGCACATGCGGCCGGGATAATTGTACAGGATCACAGGCAGATTGGCCGCGCGATCAATCGCCAGCGCATGTAGAGCAATCTCGCGCCCGGTTGGATAGGCATACGGCGGGGTTGCGATCAGCAAGGCATCCGCTCCAATGTTTCTGGCCGCCTCAGCATAGATCACCGAATCTTCGGTGCGGATGGCACCAGTGCCGATGATCATCGGCGCGCGCCCAGAAATTATTTCTTTGGCGATTGTCATCATCTCAATGCGCTCATCCATGGATTGCGCGTAATACTCTCCGGTGGTTCCTGCGATGATAAGCCCATGCACACCCGCCGTTATGAGATGCTCAATCGTGGCCTCGAGCGCAGGCCTGTTGAGCGAGAAATCATCATGATAGGGGGTCACGACGGGGGTATAGATGCCCTCAAATTGCATGGCGTTTCTTCTTTTGAGCGGCCATGTCGCGCGCCGCGGCAAAAGCGCGGCAATGGCTTGAAAGCATGAAGCGCTCTAATTTGCGATGATGTGCCATTCAGTCTCCTTTCCTAAAAGTGTATCGGCTCGGCGCAATTTGTTTGGGCTGTTGGCGACGTTTTATGGGATCATCTGCGACTTCGGTGCGATGTTATGGGGTGGTCCGGCCATAAAAGCCCAAATGCTCTTCTGCAGAGAACTTGCGGCCGGGCGCATCAAAATAAGTTAAAACGGCATTGATACGCGGGATTTCCCCCTCAACCGGTGTAACTCGATGGGCGGTGTTCACGCCACGAAACACGTTCAAAGTGCCCGCATCCTGTGGGCAGAGGGTTGTGTCCAGCTCACCGTTCAAAAGCGCTGCAACCCCATCGTAATTTGGATCTTCTTCAGAGCGTAGATCGCGTAAATACTCAAACGCACCACCCGCGCTGGGGGCCTGTAGCAGCAATGTGGTGGTGAATTCTGACCGGTCAAAATGCCAGTTAAGCGCTTCGCCGTCATAATAGGTCATGACATTTGCGCCAGCGATGCGATCATCCATTGGGAACAATGCGGATTTTTGCATCACATCGGCCAAAAAACTGGCAAAGGCGGGCCAATCATACAGCTGTGTGATGGCGGAGCCCTCGATTTGATCGGCGCAAATTGTGTGATTGGCGGTTTGGCGCAGTTGGAGGGCTGGGTGATCCGGGGCCAGGCCCAGAATGATTTTCTTGAAATAGATGTTATGGGTGCGGCGGTGCACAAAGGCCTCGGTGGCGATCACTGGGTTGACCCGCTCTAAGGTCTCTCGCAGCGCTTCTGGGTGCAGAAATCCGGGAAGATTGAACAGGCCGTTATCTGCCAAATCCGCCCTGCATTGCGCCACAAGAGCATGGTAGGCGGGGCTGTCTGGTTGGTCGATTGGGTATGTCGCGGTGTCGATGATATCCATGGCAGAATACAATCCAAATTATAGGGCTGTGTCAAAAAGAAAGACGCCGGGCAAGCCCGACGTTTTGCAGTTTTTAGATAGTGGTCACCTAGAGGCTGGCTGTAAGAGCCTCAAGAATAGCATCACCCATTTGCGATGTTGTCACTGCGGTATCGCCTTCAGCTTGCAAAAGGTCTGCGGTGCGAATGCCATCTGCGAGGACTTTCTCAACAGCTGTTTCAATCCGTGTGGCCTCTTCTCCAAGATCAAACGAATAACGCAGAGCCATTGCAAAAGACAAAACACATGCCGAGGGGTTGGCTTTGCCTTGGCCGGAAATATCTGGGGCCGAGCCGTGCACCGGTTCGTAGAGCGCTTTCGGGCGGCCATTTTCCATCGGTGAACCAAGGCTGGCAGATGGCAGCATGCCGAGCGAGCCGGTCAACATGGCTGCACAATCCGATAGGATGTCACCAAATAGATTGTCCGTGAGAATCACATCAAATTGTTTGGGCGCACGAACTAGCTGCATTGCACCATTATCTGCATACATATGTGTCAATTCCACATCCGCATAATCAGCTTGATGCACTTCAGTTACCACGTCGCGCCACAGAACGCCGGCTTCCATCACATTTGCTTTTTCCATGGAACACACACGATTGCTCCGACGACGCGCCAGTTCAAAGGCAGCGCGGGCGACACGCTCAATTTCAGATTCTGTATAGCGATGGGTGTTGATCCCGACGCGTTCATTGCCTTCTTTGAAAATGCCGCGTGGTTCGCCAAAGTAGCTGCCTGAGGTCAATTCACGGACGATCATAATGTCCAAACCAGCCACAATATCGCGCTTTAGTGAGGAAAAATCGGCCAAAGCATCAAAACACTGCGCTGGGCGTAGGTTGGCAAAAAGGTCCATTTCTTTGCGCAGGCGCAGCAATCCGCGCTCAGGCTTCAAGCTGAAATCAAGGTTATCATAGGCTGGGCCCCCAACAGCCCCAAGCAAAACTGCATCTACCGATTGCGCTTTGGCCATGGTGTCGTCATGCAGCGGCACGCCGTGCACGTCATAGGCGGCACCGCCGACCAAATCTTCAGAAACGTCAAATTTAATGTGACGGTGGGTTTCAAGCCAGTTAATGACTTTGCGTACTTCGGTCATGACTTCAGGGCCAATGCCATCGCCAGGTAGAATAAGGAGGGAGTGGGTGCTCATGAAAAGCCCTTTCAATTGTCTCAGATTGCTGAATACCGCTCAGGGCTAGTGGGGTCAAGGAATTGAGTTACCCATCCAAATCAATCGGTGAGGGCTGGCTTCAGCGACAGCACCGTGGGCCAATGCACCGCACTGCCGTGCACGAGAAAATCGCGCGAGGGCAGTATATAGCTGACGCGCAGGTTCCCTGGCTGCTTGTTTGGCCAATCAACTGCGTCGAGGCTTGGAATGCCTATATTGCTCGGATCTGCCACGGCTTTGGCCCCGGCGTTTTTTGGGCGCGGGGTGGGCGAGCAGAGCTGCCGTCGTGCCGCGCAAGCCTTCGCTGTCGATATCCACGCTGGTTTACACCCCAGTATTTGGGCGCGGCGCCAACAGATACGGCATGGCCCAGCCCGCGGCGTTCAAAGCATCTTTAAACGCCCGCGCTGCTCGAAATTGCGCATCCCAATCGAAGCTTTGCAGGGCTAAGATGTTGGGTTTGGTCTGTGCGATCACTTTCAGAACCGCACGAATTTGCTGGTCTTTCCCGGGGAGGATGTCGCGGGACAAAAGTCTCGGCGCAGTGCGCTCAAGAACTGTGGTATAGGTGGCAAGGCGCACAGTGTGACTCAACCCTGGATCTGGTGAGACCAAGCAGAAAAAAGCAGGGTGCCCAATTTTTGGATAAAGCGGCGCGTGCTGCGGACTCCAGTTCTGCGACCGCGCGCAAAGCGCACTGATTGAGATAGCAGTTTTGAAAAGATGACCGCGTGGGGATCTAACGTTGTGCTCATGTTGCGCAGGAGTGAAGCGCGAAATTTGTTAAGAACTATCTAATTTTGATGGGAAAGAATGCGTTTTTCGGGCTGATGAAAAAAGGCCAGCCATTTCCGGCTGGCCTAAGACTTTAAACCCATGGCGCGCTATGTGCCATTTGGCTTTCAAAGGCGTCAATGGAGGCGATTTTTTCCAAAGTCAGACCGATATCATCCAACCCGTTGATCAGGCAATGTTTGCTATGCTGATCGACGTCAAAGGTGATCACCTCACCATCGGATGTCTCAACGCTTTGGTTTTCGAGATCGACCACCATGCGCGCATTGCTGCCTTTCTCGGCGTCTTTCATCAGCAGTTGCAGCTCATCTTCGGTCACAATCACCGGCAGGATACCATTTTTGAAGCAATTGTTGTAAAAGATATCTGCAAAGCTGGTGGAGATCACGCAGCGGATGCCGAAATCCAGCAGGGCCCAAGGCGCATGCTCGCGCGATGATCCACAACCGAAATTATCGCCAGCAACAATGATTTTTGCTTCGCGGTAAGCGGGCTTGTTCAGAACAAAATCTGGTTTCTCATTGCCTTCCCGATCAAAACGCATCTCATCAAATAAGTTCTTGCCAAGGCCAGAGCGCTTGATTGTTTTTAAGAAGTTCTTTGGAATGATCATATCTGTATCAACGTTGATCATGTTCATTGGTGCGGCAACACCCGTTAATTTATCAAATTTTTGCATTACTTTTCTCCCAGTCTTACAGATCTCGTACGTCAGTTAAGTGTCCGGTGACAGCTGCGGCTACGGCCATTCCGGGGCTAACTAAGTGTGTACGCCCACCAAAGCCTTGGCGGCCTTTGAAGTTGCGGTTCGATGTGGATGCACACCGCTGACCCGGCTCGACGCGGTCGTCGTTCATGGCTAAGCACATGGAGCAACCGGGGTCGCGCCACTCAAAGCCAGCTTCTAATAAAATTTGATCCAAACCTTCTTGTTCAGCTTGCTCTTTAACTAAACCAGAACCCGGAACCACAAGAGCCCGAACTCCTTCCGCCACTTTGCGGCCTTTCGCAACTTCCGCTGCGGCGCGCATGTCTTCAATCCGACCGTTCGTACATGATCCAATAAAGACCACATCAATCGGGATATCCGTAATCGCCATTCCAGCTGTTAGCCCCATGTAATCTAATGAGGCTTGTACGGCTTCTGGTTTCCCGTCCACTTTAAAGCTGGCGGGCATTGGAACGGCTCCAGTAATCGGGGCAACATCTTCAGGGCTTGTACCCCAAGTCACTTGTGGAACAATTTCGCTGACGTCCAAGGTGACTTCCTTGTCGTATAAAGCACCTCCATCAGATGGTAGGGTTTTCCAAAACTCAACAGCTTGTTCCCAAGCACCTGCTTTTGGCGACATTGGACGACCCATTAAGTAATTGAACGTGGTCTCGTCCGGAGCCACCAAGCCAGCGCGCGCACCGGCTTCAATGGTCATGTTACAAACCGTCATCCGGCCTTCCATGGTCAAATCGCGGATCGCTTTACCCGCGTATTCAATGACATAACCGGTGCCACCAGCAGTGCCGATTTTACCAATGATCGCCAAAACCAAATCTTTAGCCGTACAACCGTTTGGCAATGCGCCTTCAACGGTAATCCGCATGTTCTTCAAGGGGCTTTGCAACAGAGTTTGGGTCGCCAGCACGTGTTCAACTTCGGATGTTCCGATACCAAATGCTAACGACCCAAAAGCGCCGTGGGTTGCCGTGTGGCTATCGCCGCATACGGTTGTTGTGCCCGGAAGCGTGAAGCCTTGTTCTGGCCCAATGATGTGGACAATGCCTTGGCGGATATCTTGCAAATCAAACAAAGGAACGCCGAAGTCTTTACAGTTTTTTTGTAAAGTCTCAACTTGGATACGGCCTTCTTCGCTTTCGATACGCGCCATACGGTCGGTTGTCGGTACGTTGTGATCGGGAACAGCTAAAGTCAAATCTGGGCGACGCACTTTACGCCCCGCATTTGCAAGCCCTTCAAAAGCCTGAGGACTTGTTACTTCATGGACAAGGTGGCGATCAATATAGAGAAGGCACGTGCCATCATCTTGAACTTCCACCAAATGGTTTTGCCAAATTTTGTCAAAAAGAGTTTTAGGACCAGACATAGTGCCTCCGTATCACGCGTTCATTGATAAGACCCGGGTCAGCCCGCATGAGCCAACCCGAATGTGTAACATCATCTCACCTATAAGAGTGCATCGACATTTTATATAATGAGCTGATTATTTTTTGTCGGCTTTTTTGTTGGCTTTCTTATCTTTTTTAGCCTGACCAGCTGCTTTTTTTGCTTCTGCAGCTACGCGCTTCTCATCAGAAGAAACTTTAGCTGCATAACCGGTTGTCTTTTCAGCAATACGCGCTGCTTTACCAGTTAATCCACGCAAGTAATAAAGCTTAGCGCGGCGAACATCGCCACGGCGAATAACTTCAATGCTCTCGAGGCTTGGTGAGTATAAAGGGAATACGCGCTCGACGCCTTCGCCATAGCTCAGTTTACGAACCGTAAACGCTGAGTTGATTCCGGAATTTTTACGCGCAATACATACGCCTTCAAATGCCTGAACCCGCTCGCGCGTGCCTTCAACAACACGAACGTTTACTTTTAGCGTATCGCCAGGAGCAAAAATTGGTGTAGGACTGTCAGCGGTCAACTTTTGAATTTGTTCTTGGTTTATCTCTTCGATGATATTCATAGTCTCATCCTTCGTTTTAGATATTCAATTAAATGTTTTATACATGCGTTTCAGCGTATTGGGACCAGAGGTCCGGCCGACGCCGTTTGGTGATTTCTTCCGATTGAACCTGTCGCCAAGCTCGAATGTTTTCATGGTGCCCAGAAATTAAAACTTCCGGAACCGCATGCCCGTTCCAAACTTGTGGGCGGGTGTAGTGGGGGTATTCTAGCAAACCAGTTTTGAAGCTTTCCTGCTCTAAACTTTCTGCTTTTCCCATGACACCCGGCAACAAACGGATACATGCGTCTAACAGCGTAATTGCCGCTGGTTCGCCACCTGATAAGACAAAATCACCCATACTTATTTCTTCGATCTCGTGGGAATCTAGAATGCGTTGGTCCAAACCTTCAAATCGCCCACATAACAAAGTTATTCCGGGGCCCGATGCGAGCTCCTGAGCTTTGCTTTGGGTGAAAGTTTGTCCGCGCGGTGACAAGTAAACCAAAGGGACATTGGGTGAAGTCTTTTTTGCCGACTGCAATGCGCTATCGATAACATCGGGGCGCATCACCATACCGGGTCCACCACCAAACGGGGGGCAGTCGACAGAACGGTGTTTGTCGGTTGTGAACGATCTGATATCTAGGGTATCTAACGACCAAGCACCTTCGCTCAATCCTTGACCTGCTAGGGACATACCTAGAGGTCCCGGAAACATATCAGGGAAGATTGATAGAACTGTTGCTCGCCATGTGGTATCAAATTTAGTCATTCGCTTAACTTCAAACATCCTTTAGTCTATTGAACGCTATCGCTTTCTTTTGCTTCTTCGTCTGGTGGATCAAATATTCCATCTGGTGGGTCAATAACGACCAAACCGTTTTGAATATCAACCCGGGGAACGGCTTGTTTGGTAAACGGAAGCATTAGGCCGCCACTTATCACGCCAACAATTTCTAAGACGTCACCAGCTCCATAATTTTCAACAGAACTAATGGTCCCTAAGGATTTACCTTCCAAATCTTCAACCGGAAGCCCGATTAAGTCTGAAAAATAAAACTCGTCTTCTACAGCCTCAGGAAGGCTGTCCCTTGGGACAAAAAACTGTATCCCCCGTTGCTTCTCAGCTGCTGTCCGGTCTGACGTTCCTTCGATCCGTCCAATTAACTGGCTTTTAGCTTGGCCAGTAATTTTAAGAGCGTAGATATGAGTTCCGGTTTTGTCGTACAAAGGACCATAACTGGCGATAGCACTTGGATCGGCTGTAAAGCTTTTGATCCGAATATCACCTTTAATTCCCCGTGCGCCTGTCACCGCGCCAACGCAAATCAGCTCCGATGCAGCAGGTTTTGTTACCATCAGTGGTACCCTGTCTCTTATACACATCTCCGAGCCCACGAGACTAGGCATGATCTCGTA
>OLHR01000329.1_pt1 | contig 15747 bp, 15 predicted proteins | sample 1609291 | NCBI WGS metagenome assembly OLHR01 (sample SAMN05416707, study PRJEB24817) | seawater metagenome | isolation source: Sea water | place: Canada:Atlantic | collected 2013-07 | reverse complement strand
AGATCATGCCTAGTCTCGTGGGCTCGGAGATGTGTATAAGAGACAGGGTATAGGCTGTGCCACCTGTTCCAATGGTAAAAAAGTTTATCTCTTGGGCCGACGTATTGCCGGCAAGGCCAAGCGCTAACACGGCGCCTAAGGCCGCTGTTTTGAGTGTTTTGATCATCGTTTTTTCCTTTATTGGTCATTAGTATTTTAAATGCTTTACTATTCTTAGCGGCTTCAGCTTACGTGAGTAAAACAATGAAACAAAGGTTTTTTTGTGTTTTTGTTTAATTTTTGATACTTCATACACTATTTTAGTACCATTTTTTAATACTTGGAAAGATCTTCTGAAAAGGGTTCCTAAGTTGGATTGCTAAGCTAATGGCAAGCATTAACTCGTATTGATGACTAAAAAAATGAACACAACCAAGATAAAGCTTTGACGTTTTTACATGAACTATGCAAATCTGGGCTCAGTGGGCCGCCATGTTTAAAATTTAACTCCAGTTATAAGAACTTCATCGGGAGTAAATAGATTGCTCCTGTTGAAGGATAGCTACTTTACCTACATTGCCCACATTAGAGCAGAAGCTATTCGTGAAATTCCACGCTCAAGTACTGCCAACATTGAACTTGCTTTAAATGAAACTACAGCAATTACGTCAGGCGCCTAATAGGTGTTCTGTATCGGTGGATGTCAGTGATATAGATAGGATATTTTAGGGTGTTAGTATTTCTAGTAGCTTATTATTTGCCACAGAGTGACTCTGTTTTGGCAAAAAAGCTAAGGTTCTATAGGAATGCTATATGACCCTTAGCTTTTTCAAGAAGGGCCATTTAGGTAGACTTTTTATCTACTTTTAGAAAACAGAACTGCCAGTTTGGGATACGTCGAACTCAGTAGTCACATGGCTGCCACTAACACCTTTAATGGCATCTTTTAAAAAGTATCGGCCGAAAGTATTTTGAAGCAAAGTTTAGTTTGCAAAGCGAAAACTCTGTTCGGTTCAATGGGACCACTTTAACAACAGGTTGGAGAAAATATTAGTGCAACTTGATACCCAAAGTGCTTAGCCAATATCTAGTCAAAAATAGGCCTCTAGTGCTGATATGGTAGCCCACGCCAACTAAACTGAAAACGTCAGCCAGGCTGACATTGATCAGGTCTGAGTTTTTATTCATTCCGAGTATCTAGATAATTGAGCAAGAGCAAAGCCCCTACCGATAATCTAATAAAAATCATAACAAGAGAACCGTAAGTTAACTTGCTAAATGATTCGAGCAAAATCAAGGCTTCAAAATCGCTCCAAATTAGCCCACTAAAAACAAATAGCGCAGCCACGTTAGCGGACCTAAAGTAGAGATTCTTATAAAAGGAGTATAAATAAACGCTGCTGCATACGAAAGTGATAGCTAATCTTAGTTGATTCAGCGTGTCTATCGACTCAGTGCCTGGCAAGCGTTGATCATAAATGGTGCACAGATGATATTGCGGGTAGTAAGTGATTACAAAAGCCCTGACCACAAATATGGCAGCCATGATAAGACATCGGATCAATAACTTTGAGCGAATTAACTCCAAATGAGAATCATCAACCGTCTCATTGGGCAACAACCAAGCCAGCTCTTCCTTGGTGACGCGGATGTTATGTTTCATATAACGCTTTTTCCTTTATTAGCATGCCCGCTAAATATTGACATGGGCTCCTAATACCCAGCGGATTCTTCCCTATCCAGAGGGTACATATTTACGATCAAAATCATAAATTCGCTAAAAATTTAGGCTAGATAGAAAGTAAAATCAACTGGTTATTGGCACTAATCTTAAAGATATCGGCTTTTTTCCCTAAACCTTTAGGCTAAATAGAAGATAAAATAGTTTTAACTGGTTATTGCGCTCATATAACAAAGTAATCAGATTTTGATGGGCAAGTTTCTGCATCCATCGAACTCGACATTTTGGGTGACGGAGTTTATCGCTCTGAAATTTATCATTTACATGGGCTGGTAGATGAAAAGATATGGGGTGATTCTACTTGAGAGGGCTTCTTTAGGGTTTAAATGTTACTCCTAAAAAATAACATTACCTCAACCATCAAAGAGATTTTTGTTTACATAAGCCACTGATAACTGCGCTATCAATTAACAAAGTTTAGGTATGAGTTACCAATCAATTAGTGATTACTGCTGAGAATTACAACTGGAAGCACGAGATGAGATGACATTTCCTAGTGTGGTGCCTTGGGCGGGACTTGAACCCGCATAGCCATAAGCCGACAGATTTTAAGTCTGTTGTGTATACCAATTCCACCACCAAGGCATTTAGGGTGAACGTCTCCCGAAGAAGAGGCGTGATTATACATTATGACTCTAAAACTGCAACAGCATGGCTAAGGTTTTTAGGAGTTAAATGTGCATACCTTAACGTCATTTCAGTTGGTTTGTGTCTCTTCCACTTTGCAACGGTTGCAAGGCTAATGCCGTGTTAGGCTAAACCGCTGCTAGAGTGGGCCTAAAGCTACGCAGAACCGAACCACCATGTCTGTAACCCTAAACCATCCTGCACAATGATTAGGGACGATTTAAGCCTTCACAGAGACTGGCTAGGCTTTAATTTAGATTCATTTTGTAACTTCGGTAAAGATCGTCTCACCTAGTAAAAATTTTTGTACCTTACCCATTACGTTTCGTGGCAGTTTGGCCATAAAAAAAACCTTGCTGGGGTGTTTATAGCGGGCTAATTGCCCTTCGAAACTTTTTAGTATTGTGTCTTTATCAAGCATGCTGCCTGGCACTAGCACTACAATGGCTATGGGCGTTTCACCCCATTTTAGGTCTGCTTGGCCTACCACCGCAGCTTCAAGCACACCGTCTAAACGGTTTAGGTGCGCCTCTAATTCGGCTGGGTAAATATTTTCTCCACCAGACACAATCATATCTTTAGCGCGATCATCTACAATTAAATGCCCATCGTGGTCTAAATGGCCTAGATCACCGGTATCAAACCATCCGTTATCTAGTGCTTTAGCAGTGGCCTCAGGGTTACCCCAGTATTCAGATAAAACGTTAGGCCCCTTAATAAGGATATGCCCCACCTCTCCATCAGCAAGAGATACGCCACCTTGCCCTGTGATTCTCATTTGGCAATGTAAAGCTGGCAACCCTGTGCTATGAAACCGTGTTATTGCTTGTTCTGCTGTTTGGTACACAGCAATCGGTGATGTTTCTGTAAGGCCATACACTTGTTGCACTGGTATGCCACGGCTGGCCGCGGCTTCAATAAGGTGCTTAGGCACTAATGATGAACCACTAGTAATGCTGCGCAAGCTAGACAAGTTAGTGGTGTGCCACTGAGGTAGCGCCAGTAAGGCAGATAAAGTTGCCGGTACTAATACCGTTAGGCTAGGTTTTTGATGATGAATGTCGGTAAGTGTTTGCACTGGGTCAAAGCGCGCATGCAATATAATGGTGGCACCTACATAAAGCGCTGGCAGAGTTTGTATATTAAGCCCACCTACGTGAAACATAGGCAACACTGTTAGTATGGTGTCAGTTTTGCCCATGTCATGCATATGTTGGCTGTTAAGTGCGTTGTAAAACAACGCCTTTTGATCCAATACCGCGCCTTTTGGGTACCCTGTGGTGCCAGAGGTGTACACAATTAATACCGGAGCGTTTAAGTGTACATATGCATTATAGTCGCTGTTATTAATGTCGCAAGATTGCTTTAGGGCACTGTAAGAGTGCCAGTTGGCATTTAATTTGGGTTTATCTAACCCGGTATATTGTGCATCTTGTAGCACAAACCAGCAGTCTGCATGGGCACCCTTCAGACCATCAACCTGGTGTTTAAAATCTGGGGTAACAATTAACGCCTTGGGGCTAGCATCCATTAAAATGTAGTTATATTCTGGCGTTTCTAAACGCCAATTAAGTGGTACAAAAATAGCACCCAAGCGCGCACAGGCAAACATTAAGCTAATAAATTCAACGCCATTAAAGCCCAAATATGCTACACGATCTCCTCGCCCAACACGTAATGTGTGTTTTAACATACGTGCATTAGTGCTTATGGCATCTGCTAAGTTGGCATAGGTGTACTGGTGCTGCTGGTCGATAACAGCAAGCTTATTAGGAGTGAAGCGCGCGTGTGCATCAATCCAATTAGATATATTAGACATTAACCGTCTGTCTCTCCAGGTTCATAGACACAGCCTTTACCAAGCATGTCTAGGCATAGTTCTGCAGTCCAAGGAAGCATCAGCGAACCGCAGCGGCTATCACGATACAGGCGTTCTAATGGTAAAGCCTTCAACATAGACTGACCACCACAGGTGCGAATGGCAAGCTGGGCAATTTCATTGGCGTTTTCCATAGTGGTGTACTGGGCCACCCAGGCGCGAAGCAGCTGATCTTTACTGGGGTTGGCGCACGCTTCACTCATCGCTTGGAACCACAGGGTTTTTGTTTGTTCTAACATAATGCGCATTTGCGCTACAGCAATTTGTTTAGTGGCAAACTGACGTCGTTTTACCGGGCCAGTACCTTCAACTTCTCCCCGTAGGTATTTTACAGTAAAGTCATAGGCTGCCTGAGCAATACCCATATAACTTGGCGTGAGTGTCATAAACATGTGGGGCCAGCGCTTAGCCGCTTGGAAGTATATGCCTGCAGGCATTAGGGTGGCATTTTCTGGCACAAATACATCTTTAAAAATAAGTGTGCGCGATACAGTGCCCCGCATACCTACGGGGTCCCACTGGCCTTCTACAGTGACACCCTGAGATAGTGCTGGAATAGCCAAATAGATTGTATTACGGCGGCTTAGCTCAACAGTTTCATGACTGGTTTCTGTGCATAAAACGCCATAATAATTCGCATGACCAGCCAAAGAAGCAAAAATCTTTTTACCATTAATCCGCCAGCCTCCATCAACCTTATGGGCTACCGTTGCAAATGCCTTTGCCCCAGCCGCCGCCGCACCACCCTCTGAAAAAGGTTGGGAGTAGATCGCCCGTTCGGTGAGTATACGCTGGTAATGTACCCCACGATTTTTCTTGTGCAGTAGTCGTGTTGGTCTATCCATTTCCAAATCATCTGTCAGCAGGCCACTCCAAAGAGTGGAACACACGTGCATATTCCATGTCAGTGCCGTAGCGCCGCAATAGCGCCCAATTTCAGCTGCAGTTAAGGCGTATGTTAGGAAATCGGCACCTTCGCCACCGTCCTCTTTGGGAATGCAAATACCCATTAAATTGGCGTCAAACATATCTTCATAGTTTTCAGTAGGAAATGCTGCACGCACATCATAATCGGCAGCCCTTCCAGCAAATTTATACTGCCCAATATGCCTAGCCCTAGCCGTTAAGTTTTGTTGCTGGGTAGTAAGCTGCCATGCTTTGGCGTCAAACATAGGTTGGTCGAGTTGCATTTTAAGCTCCTTGCCTGTGGTCGTGTTGGGTCATGAAATCACTCACCCGTTGGTTAAACGGGGTGGCCTGCTCTAAGTTTGCTAGGTGGCCTGCATTGGCTAATACACCTAATTGAGCATTTTTAATTTTACTGGCTAACCTTTCCATCATTGGCACACTGGCCATGGTGTCTTCAGAGCCTGCTAGTAATAGTGTGGGAAGATTCAACAGGGGTAAATTGCTACGGCAGTCAAACTCACTAATGCACTTAATGGCCTGCCTGTAGGTTTTATTGGGCACTTGTGCCATGCAGTGAATAGCAGTATGCCTAACTGATGGTAGGCTGGGCTGCGCCAACAAAGGGTCTATCAAAACTGCGGCTAATTGAGCCATAGTTGCCCCTTCATTCAGCGGCTTTAGCCTTGATTCAATAAACTGTTGTTGAAATACACCGTCACTAGAACCAAATGCTGCACTTGTAGAATAGAGTATTAAACTTGCCAGGTAGTCTGGGTATTGGACAGCAAATGCCTGTGCTAGCATGCCACCAAAGGAATGCCCTAAAAGATGTACTTTATGCAGGTGATGCTGGTCTAAGAATTGTTTTAAGCCTGCTACTAGGCAATCCCAGTCCATTACTGATAATGGCGCAGAATCACCGTACCCTGGCAAATCTAAGCTCCATACCTGCGCGTTATTGCTTAATCCACTGAGTTGGGGCGCAAACGCACTAGCATTACCACCCACCCCGTGCAAACACACCAACACCGGGCCTAAAGCACCGCAGCGGATATAGCTCCAACTCACGCAAGATCGCCTTGTAGTTGGCCGCCTTGAATAACACACTGTTCATCTAGGTAAATAGTACAGTTTCGCACGGGTAAGTCAAAATGACCGTCTGTATAGCGCCCAGCAAACTCATTTGCACCGGTGGAAAACAAAAAATTGCCAGCAAAAGCACGTAGTTCTGTGCCATTGGTATCTATTTTATCGTACATAGTGAGTGCTTCATATCTGGCTTTAGGGTTCATACCAAAACCTACATGAGAGACAGCATAGGCGTTTTTATCATTCCATGCGGCCCAATAGCGCTTCATTAGCTCAGCGTCAGTGCCTTGCCCATCTATTTTAGTAACAAAGTCGTTTTCTATGGTCAGGGTAACTGGTTGTTCTAAGTATCGTTTGAAAGTCAGGTTAATATCACCTGCATCTAGCACTAGAGTGCCGTTGACTGTGCCCTGCTTAGGGAAACACACCACCACACCTGCAGGCCAATGGGCTAAGGTGCCGGGGCGTTCGGTATAACCCCACACTCCAGCAGTTGGGGCATCTTCAATATCAATGGTAAGGTCGGTGCCAGCCGCCGAGGTCACTCGCATTTTACTGGCTTGTTTACACAGCTTTGCAGCAGCTTTTACCTTAGGGGTTAACGCTGGGTCGGGTGCTAAACGAGTCAGTATTTCAGGATGTTCGTTACTCACCATGAGCACCCTTGCACCACCTTTTAAGAGTTGTGGTAATTCGGCTGCATGTAATAAACCCTCCACAGTACAATCTAACACTAGGGTACTAGCTGCCAGCGCGCTCAAGGCCGGGCCTGCATGCTGTAGAATTTTAGAGGCCCCTGTGGATCTAACTGGCACAGGCGCGTGCGATGTGGGTGTTGGTATGCGAACGTGAAATGCATGGCAACCTATGCGCACGAGAGCTAGTTCTGCCAACTGCAGTAGTATGTCTCTTGATTGGGTCTCTGACAGTATGGCCACTGAATCACCGGCCACCAAACCACATAACCCAAGGGTTTGCTCAAACGCTGCAAGCCAGGGTGCTTCAATGCGATCATTTAACATGTTTTGCATACTCTATTAACATTATTATTTTTTCCAGCATAGCACACACATTTTTATATGAAAATGAATACAACTACTCTAATATGTAATAAAAAAGGAACTGTAATTATTAATATGAGCAAATCTTTTAGTTTTATAGACGACTACCTAGCTTATCTTTTGGCACGCTCAAGTCACCTGGTAAGTGAGCAGTTTCACCGCCAGATTCAAGATCAAGGCTGGTCTACTAATTATTGGCGCATACTGGCTAGCTTATCAGACGAAGACGGCCTGACCTTAACTCAGCTGAATCAAAGGGTGTTATTTAAACAACCGACGTTATCTAAGCTAGTGGTTAAAATGGAATCAGAAAAACTGTTAAAACGACACCAAGATGATGCTGATAAAAGAGCTGTAAAAATAACAATTTCGCCCAAGGGACGAACCCTAATTGCAGATCTATTAGCCCAAGCCAAGGCCCATGAAAAGAAGGTATTAGCCGATTATAGCGAAGAACAGCAACAACTGTTAAAAGCCATGTTACGGCGCTTAGTAGTGCATTTGCAGGACTAATTCAGGTCTGTTCCATTAGTAGATTGAAGGCCAAATACCAAATACTAATTGCCAATGACGACTAATAAAAATCAGCACTCTTCCTATATCAATAACCCATTTTTAAAAGTAATATTTAGTTTTCTTGTTGCAAGGCCGATCATATACCAACACACATTTAACAAAATGAAGTGAGGGCCTTAAGCATAGTATGGAGTTGACTAAGTATGAAACTTGATATCGATTATATTCGAAAGCAATTCCCTGCCTTTGAGCAGAGTTCTCTAAAAGGCCACGCATTTTTTGAAAATGCTGGTGGGTCCTATACCTGCAAACCTGTAATAGACCGTTTAACAAGGTACTACAATGAGCGCAAAGTTCAGCCTTATGCGCCTTATGAGGCATCCACCTTGGCTGGTGCAGAAATGGATGAAGCCCGTGAGCGTCTGGCAGAAATTTTAGGTGTTGATACCGATGAAGTGAGTTTTGGGCCCTCAACCACACAAAACACTTATGTATTAGCTCAAGCGTTTGGCCAACACTTAAGTACTGGCGATGCCATCGTTGTTACCAATCAAGACCATGAGGCAAATACGGGGCCTTGGAGACGATTGTCTGAATGTGGTTTAGAGATCCGAGAGTGGCAAATTGATAGCAGGACTGGGCATCTAAACCTCCAAGACTTAACGAACCTATTGGATGAAAAGGTAAAACTGGTTTGTTTCCCACATTGCTCCAATGTTGTTGGTGAGATCAACGATGTAAAGGCAATCTGTGAAGTGATTCATACCGCTGGCGCATACAGTTGTGTGGATGGCGTAAGCTATGCTCCGCACGGCATTCCAAATGTTGGAGCGTTGGGAGCGGACATTTACCTATTTTCAGCTTACAAAACGTTTGGCCCGCATCAAGGAATTATGACCATTAACCGCGAACTGGGTATGGAACTGCCTAATCAAGGGCATTATTTTAATGCCAATGAGCTCTACAAACGCTTTACTCCAGCAGGGCCAGACCATGCACAAATTGCTGCTAGTGCAGGCATAGCAGACTATATAGACAATGTTTATAGCCACCATACTTCACAAGTATCCAATGCTAATGGCCGCGGCATGTTTGTGCATGACTTATTTCGGGCTCATGAAACTGAGTTGCTGCAACCATTGTTGGATTATTTAAGTGCAAAAGACTCTGTGCGCCTTTTAGGGCCCTGTGATGCGGCTAAAAAAGCGGCAACTGTTGCCATTGCTTTAAAAGCAAACCCACTGGCTGTGGCCGCTGAATTAGCACAGCATGGCATCATGGCAGGCGGTGGAAACTTTTACGCGGTGAGGTGTTTGCAGGCTCAAGGAATTGATCCAAATCATGGGGTTTTGCGGCTAAGCTTTGTACACTACACCCACAAATTTGAGGTTGATAAATTAATAACTGCTTTGCAACAGGTTTTATAGTCCACATTTAAATCGTTGGCTTACATAGCTGTAAACGCTGTGTCACAAGGCTCAGCTGCTAAAGATTTATGGAACTACGCCACATTATATTAAGTGGCGTTGGGGAGGGGTAGTAGGCGCTAACGCTACTACCCTTGAGAATGTGGAGGCGAACCCGCACACACATAGTCGTCTAAAAGCTATAGATATATGGAAATTATAAATAGAAAAATAAGTTATACCCCCACTTATACCCCCAATAAGTAACTAAAAGTAGTTTAATTATCAACTAACTCTTTATACTAATACTCAATAAACACCCCGTCGGTCTGATAAAATCGTGGTTCAAACTTACCGTTAAGCCGAACCCATTAGATATACGCCTGCAACAATGAGCCCGCCACCAGCCAATCGTGCAATATATTTACCTTGCGGCAAGCCTTTTTCTAACAATACATACAAGGTTAAACCGGCAATCCAATATAGGTTCATCACGCCGCCCACAAACAATAGTGCCATTAAAGCCCAACAGCAACCGAGGCAATATGCACCATGATGCATTCCCAACCTGAGGGCGCCTTTGCTGCCGGGACTATGGTGTTGAGCAATGAACTGAGCGGGGGCACGACAGCGTGATAAGCAGGCATTTTTAATGGCAGTGAATTGATAGATGCCTACCAACACCATCAAAACGCCAGCCACCGTTTGCGACTTGATGACCATCATTGGCCCGCTAAACACACCCACCTCCTGCAGCCCCCTCTGCAAAATGGTTGCAACAGCGCTAAACAAGGCCCACGCCAGAAGGTACCCCAATAGCAGAAACCCCGTATAGCCTGCGGCTCGGTGCCCGTCTTGCCCTTGGCGCTTAACGACAGTGAAGAGCATGAGCAACGGCACTGCGCTCGGGGTCATCATAGCCACCATCATAATCCACCACATCAAGAACAGCAGAACCCAATTAGCGGGTTGCCCCTGGGCGGTCATCACCATAGGTTTAGCCATGGAATTTGCCATTGATGTCATGTCAATGGCGCTCATGTTCATACCTACGCCCAGCACTGTGTAGGCCCCGGCAACAGCAACCAGCAATGTAACGGCTACGGCCACAATCACTCGATCGTGGCGCAATAGCCGTTCTATAACACTGATTGGCTGTTGCTCGCCCTGCATTTGCGGGTGATTATCCATCTAGACTACGCCTTGGCCCGTTAAATTGAGCTTGGCAATGTGGGCATGGGTGGCCTCAAACGATAGATCGATAACGCCGCCCTTGGTATTGGAGGTACCAGATGCCATCTCGGCCTGCCTAAATTCAAAGCTATCGGTGAGTTGAATGGAGATTCGGTGTGGTTCTCCGCTCACAATGTTGGGGATAGGCGCTACAGCAATATCGAAAATACCCCCAACTTTGGCGCTTCCAACGCGACTATCAATGTCCCAATCTAGCTCAATAGGTGCACTAAGCGTAGGGTGCTGGGTTGGGCTTGTAGCATTAAATACGTACCACATGGTGGCCATTTCTTCCGTATCCTTGCCAGACATAATGGCTTCTAAAGCCGCCTTTTGCTCAATACTTGCAGAGTCACCAATAATCAACTGATATTGCCCGTTGCCTTCGTGGATAGCTCCAGGCCAGTAATACACCCCGGCCGCTCGCAGGCCATCTAACGATACATCACCGTAGTGACCTTTGGTGATGTTAAATACAGCTACCGCTTGGCAGCTTCCGCCCGTTGGTAATACGCCAAATTGGCAAGGGCAGCCAAAATTACAATTACAGTTGGCCATTTCTTGGCCGTCAATATTCCAATCAATCATTAGCTTCCTCTCCTTATAAACCCGTTGGCTCAGTCTTTCGACCACCAACATATAAGCCCAACTAGCCGTATGCTCCTCAGGCCTTCGTTAACAATATCCACCCACTAAGCATCAGTCATGCTGCTGTTACTTTGATGACGTACAAAAATGAAATCATCGTCATACAAATCATTCAACTTATCAGCGTCTTTGGCATCAGTAGCCGCCGCCATTGCATTATAAATCGACATATCTCTCCTTTGTAGCTGATTAATTAATATGATTTAGTGTAACTGTGCCGATAATAGACTCCATTGAGACAATGTCGGGGTTTGCCATGCGTTTATCTCTTGCCGCATCGGCTTTGTCCATAGCTTCTTGGCTTTCATAAATTGAGACTGCAATGGTTTTATTGCCATCTGCTCGAATACCAATAAGCTGTTCAGCAGACGGGAATTCATTAGGGGCTTTTGCTGCGTAGCTCAATACTGAAGCATCTGCCACTGCTTCAGAACATAAAGTAACTGTGGTTATTCGTACAATTGACATATGGCTGGCCTATAAAAACTTACGGGGTTGTTACATTCCTCGAGTAACTCGAGTCGGGCCTTCCAAAATACTAAATGGTTTGGCCGTGGCATTGACCAACGCTGGATTGCCACCAACACCTGCAAACAGCTCAGACGCCAGAAAACCATCTAGGGCTGCTTGGTCTTGAAATAAATAAATGCCGCCATAGGTGTTATTCGCTTCGTCGGCTAACCAATGTTTTGAGATTAATCCTGGTGCTGCGGCAAAGGCCGGTGCTAATTCGTTACATACACCCTCGTAGTCACTGCGGGTGATTCCATCAAGGTTAAAGTTGATTATAAGTGCTTGCATTGCTAACTCCTTGAACATAATTCCTATTTTTATAGCCCAGTCACAGTGACTAATCTCTTTAGAAATTAACAGAGCGCGGCATAGGTTTCTACGAATGTTGATGAGAATCTCATGAGAATTCAGTTGAGTCATGCTAGTCATTGTATAGAAATGGGTTAGTATGAGTTAAGCGTCATTAACCAAGCAAAGGCTGTTACTCCGTAATGCTTACTAGACGAATCACCCGCAAGGCAGAATTAGAACTACTTGAGCCATTGTTAGCCAGTGGCAGCACACGAGTGCTGTATATCCATGGCATTTCTGGCATTGGCAAAACCACCTTATTGCAACAGCTAGGGCAGATCGCTCCCATTTTGCATTTAGACTGTGCTCAAATAGAGCCTACTGATACGGGCCTTTTACAGGCTTTGGATGGCGCTATCGGCGCACCAGGAGAGCCCTTAGAATTAGATTCCTTAGCCCAACTAAGATTATCACCTACTCTTATTGCTCTTGATCATTACGAATCCCTAAAACTGTTAGACATGTGGATAAGACAATTTTTATCCCCGCAACTGCCTCCCCAAATCACCCTAGTTCTGTGCTCGCGGCAACCTCCCCACAATGATTGGCTTATTAATGATAATGGGTACGGCCAATTTAAAACCTTAGAATTAGGGCCGCTCGGTGCCGATCAATCACATCAACTATTACAGCACTATGGCGTAGAAGAAGGCCGAGTAGAACCTTTGTTAAAGATGGCTCAAGGCCATCCTTTAGCTCTATATTTGGCGGCTTGTAGCCAACACAGGTTGCAATTACCTGATACACCAAACACCAATTTTGAATGGGCACTTACGCATTTAACAGACGCCTTTTTAGCGCAGGTAGAAAACCCAAGATTACGCAAAGCCATAGAGGCCAGTAGCGTTACCCGTAGGTTAACCAAACCCTTATTGCGGGCACTGCTTAAACAAGACGATATAGATGCCGAATACCAAGGTATAGAAGAGCTCGACTTTGTGAGCAGCAATAGTGACGGCCTACACATTCATGACCTAGTGCGTAATTTGGTGGCTCGATGTTATAAAGCGAGTGATCCAGAAGCCTATCGCCAGCACCAGCAAAACTGCTGGTGGTGGCTACAACAAGACTTAGATAAAGCCGCCGGCCATGATTATTGGCGACATACTGCAGACCTGTTGTACCTGATAGAAAACCCTCACGTAAGGGAGGCCTTTTTTCCATGCGGTAGCCAAATCGTAGCCGTAGAACCAGCCCTTGCAACAGACTATGAGAACATCATGGCCATGGTTAACCAGCACGATGGCCCACAAGCCAAAGCCATCATGGCCGACTTATGGAACCTATGCCCTAGTGGCTTTGGTGTGGTACGTGAAGATCAACACACATTACAAGGTTTTGCCTGTGTATTTGAAGTCAGCCAAGTGGCTCACAGCAAAGACCCAGTGATCCAGTCTATACTCACACACCTAGAGGCCTACCCTGTCCCTCAAGGCCAAACGGTATTGATTACAAGGCGATGGCTAAGTCGAAAAGAAGGCGAGCTCCCCTCTGCGGCACAGGGTGCGTTTTGGTTAGATTGCAAACGTCTCTATATGGCTTTTAAACCCTCTATGCGCCGAATTTACCTAGTGATAAAACAGCCGCCTGCCTACCAAGAAGTCATGCAGGTGCTTGGCTTTAAGGAGGCCACCAACACCTACTTAGAAGTCGAGGGCACTGGCTACCATTGCATGGCCAACGACATGGGCCCGGGGTCTGTGGATGGCTGGCTTACGGGCTTAGCCGAACGTGAACTTGGTGTTATGCAACGGTTTCGTTTACAGGTAGAAGGACGACAATTATTGGTCGATGATCAACTACTAGATCTTACACCACTCGAGTTTGGCGTAGCTCAATGTTTATTAGCTCGGCCAGGGCGCACAGTAAGCCGTGAACACCTACTACAACAGGTGTGGCACACTGATTACCAAGGGGGGAGCAATGTTGTGGATGCCGTGGTGCGTACTCTGCGTAAGAAGCTAGCCGCCCATGCCAGTGCCATTGCCACAGTGACGGGTGTAGGTTATCGGCTTAATTTAGAAACCTGATATTACGTGACTAATTTCACTATCATTAATTAGCCAGTCTAGATAACACTCTACTAAAACCTCACTTTCACTAAATGTTATAGTGTTCGTCATATTTTATTATGATGTCTACTCAGACTAAGACTCTATAAAACTCCCATCGGCCTTATAGAACTTAGACTCAAACATACCATGAAGTCGGACGTTATCAGCCTTCTCATAAAACGTACCGCCACAACCTGGATGCTCAAAGTCAGTGTTGCGTTCCCCATGATACATAAAGCCACGAACGTCTAGATCTCCCCCTTCCTTGGCAGGCTTGTAGGGAACAACAACATAACTACTGCACTTCAAACATCGCTCTTGGCCAGCCCTTGCTTTAGCTAGCTCAATGTATTTCGCGTAACTATTAATGGTCTCAATAGTCGAATCTATCCACTCTCGGCGTGATTTGAATAACACATTGAGGATATTCGCAAAAACCGTACCCGTATCACGGCGAATAGAATATAAGTTAGACCTGATCTCACCAGCCGCCTTAGACGTATCGCTAAAATCTTCAATGGCAGTAATGCTTTGACAGCCATTGCACCAGCCTAGTTGCCTTTCAAGGTTAAACTGACCTTCGTCATCTTTGTAGTAATATTGGCCATTGGTGGCGTTACTCGACGATCTGTAATCACATTGGGTACACAGTATGGAATACGAAGGGACTGACATGAATCGATCCTTGATTGCGTGAATTACATATATTGCAAATGTAACGCATTTGTACAATACTTGTCGAATGATAGCTAAAAAAACTACTACACTTAATTTGCGAGTCGACCCTTTAGTTAAGGACGCCGTTCGCTATGCCGCTAACCAAGAACACAGGAGCGTTGCCAATATGGTAGAGATGATGATTCGACAATACTGTCGCGACGCTGGGTATCCTGTACTAGAACAAACCCCTTTGTTTGACGATGAACAATAAGATGCTCAAAGGCCTCGTTGAGGCTGGTGCGGTTAAAGCGGTTAGTATTATTGCTAATGGGGCGATCATACACGCTGAGATCTTAACCCTCAGTGGTGATAAAAAGGTCATCACCACCCAGGCTGGAACCATTAAAACATGTGGTACGATTGACTCAGCTGCCAAGTGGCTGAAGATGCTCGGCTTAGGTACTATGAAGCTGGAAGTTGGCAAGTGGATGCCTAATCAGAAGGGGTTGTTGCTATAGCCTCCTCATCATCGCGCTTCAAACTGTAAATATCTCTACTTCCACATTACCAGCGTCTCCAAATAAACAAATTCACTATACCACTGCAGTACATGGGTCAGTTTTGGATGCAATCTAACAACCTGCGCCGCCTTGGCATATAACCGTCAATTCATGAGGCGAAATCGCATCATAATAGTGAGTAGCAAGCCTTGCCTAATGTGTTTGCACCAGACACCAATGCCTATTAGGTGTGGCAAATTTACTGGAGCCTAATATTGAGTTTTTACTTTGACACAAAACTGCTTGAAAAAGACCGCAAACAGGCGTAAAGTAGTATATTAGCTAGTGGATATATAGATCGGAAAATGATCATGAAAATTCCAAGCGTTGCTTATGGAAATACCGTTCGCCAGGCGAATAAAAAGTTGCGTCGGCAACGTATCCTTGAACTTGCCGCTAAGTTAATGGCGTCGGAGGGTGTAGAAGCCTTTACGATAAACCGGCTTGCCAGCGAGGCGGGGGTATCAACACCAACGATTCACAACTTATTTGGGAAAAAAAGTGACATCATTAAAGAGTTG
>OLHR01000321.1_pt1 | contig 16057 bp, 13 predicted proteins | sample 1609291 | NCBI WGS metagenome assembly OLHR01 (sample SAMN05416707, study PRJEB24817) | seawater metagenome | isolation source: Sea water | place: Canada:Atlantic | collected 2013-07 | reverse complement strand
ATACTAATATATATGAATATTATTTTTATCCTATTTGGATTGACTTTGTTGGTAATAGGAGGTGAGTTTTTGGTTCGTTCGTCTGTTGCGATTTCATTGAAATTTCATTTATCAAGAATGGTAATTGGATTAACAGTAGTTTCATTTGCTACTTCTGCACCAGAATTATTTGTAAGTGTTCAAGCTGCCTTAGATGGTTATCCTTTTATAGCCTTAGGGAATGTAGTTGGATCCAATATTGCAAATATTGGTTTGGTTTTAGGGGTAACTGCTGTAATCTCTCCATTATTTTTAGATAGAGATTTTTATAAATTTAATTGGCCCGTAATGATGTTGTTTTCTGTGGCCTTGTATTTTATTTTAAAATTTGGAAATGGTATAGGAAGGACTGAAGGAATTTTATTAATACTTGCCTTAGCTATTTATTTATGGATGTTAATTAGAAAAGCTCAAAAAAATAGAAAGATTAAAATAGCGAAAAATCCTATTGAAATCAATGTAGAAGTAGCCTCTAATTTTAAAATATTTAGTTGGATATTAATAGGGGGAACTGCATTATGGGCTGGAAGTGAATTGTTGGTTAAAGGAGCGGTTAATGTTGCTCGTTACTTCGAAGTTAGTAACCGTGTAATTGCAGTAACTATGATTGCAATTGGAACTAGTGTGCCTGAATTAGCAGCATCTGTAATGGCTGCCTTAAAGCATGAAAAGGCATTGTTAATAGGTAACATTATTGGTTCAAATATTTTTAACATTGCATCTGTTTTAGGAATTACCGCTATCATACAACCAATTACTGTTTTAGAATCCAGTATGTCTTTAGTATTAACAGATGTTATTTGGATGATATGTTTTTCTGCTGCCATATATCTATTAGCACATCTGCCTAAACGCTTTATTCTAACAAGGTATAAAGGAATTATTCTATTTGTTGGCTATGCTATTTTTATGGGCTTAATCTTTCTAAAGTTCAATTAATAAATCTTTTTATTTAAATATAATCAACATATCAACAAAAAAATGGGGGATGTTGATAAAAAATACTAATATTATTAGAAAACTATCTAAAAAAATAGGGGGTCTTTTGATAAAAGTGGTATTTTTGTAATTTAATAGTAATAATTAAAAGTGTATTAATATGGCAACTCTTAGATTTCGAGCAATCAATGAAGCATTAAATAGAAAACCAATTCCAGTAGAAGAACCAGCAAGACGTTCTGCAATTTTTGGAAAAAATGTTTTTAATGAATTGGCTATGCGTCAGTTTTTATCGAAAGATTCTTATAATAGTGTGATTGATGCCACTGTTAACGGTTCAAAAATTAATCGAAATATTGCCGATCATATTTCAACAGGAATGAAAGAATGGGCAATCACAAAGGGTGCAACACATTACACACACTGGTTTCAGCCTTTAACAGGTTCTACTGCAGAAAAACATGATGCTTTTTTTGAAACTACAGAAGACGGTCAAGCAATTGAAAAATTTGGAGGTGGACAACTAGTGCAACAAGAACCTGATGCCTCTAGTTTTCCAAATGGTGGCATTAGAAATACTTTTGAAGCAAGAGGTTATACCGCTTGGGATCCAACGTCACCTGCATTTATATACGGTACAACACTTTGTATACCGACAGTTTTTGTTTCTTATACAGGAGAAGCATTAGATAATAAAACACCTTTGTTAAGGTCATTACAAGTATTGGATACTGCTGCTACTTCAGTAGCTAAGTATTTTGATAAAAATGTAACCAAAACGATAGCAACCTTAGGTTGGGAGCAAGAATATTTTCTAATAGATAAAGCGATGGCATCTTCTAGGCCAGATATAACATTAACGGGTAGAACCTTGTTAGGTCATGAAGTTGCAAAAGGTCAGCAATTGGACGATCATTATTTTGGATCTATTCCTACTAGAGCATTAGATTATATGCGTGATTTAGAAACAGAATGTATGTTATTAGGGATTCCTGTTAAAACACGCCATAATGAAGTTGCTCCAAATCAATTTGAATTAGCTCCTATTTTTGAAGAAGCCAACCTTGCAGTAGATCATAATTCCTTATTAATGGATATTATGGAAAAAGTTGCGGAAAGACATCACTTTAAAGTATTGTTCCATGAAAAACCATTTAAAGGAATCAATGGAAGTGGAAAACATAATAATTGGTCTTTAAGTACCAATACAGGGATTAATTTATTAAGTCCTGGTAAAACTCCAAAACGCAACCTTCAGTTTCTAACGTTCTTTATAAATACGATTAAGGCTGTAAATGATTATGAAGAGTTAATGCGTTCTTCTATTGCAAGTGCTAATAATGATCATCGTTTAGGTGCTAATGAAGCACCACCAGCTATTATTTCTGTATTTATTGGAACTCAGCTTACAAAAGCATTAGATGAATTAGAGAAAGTTACTAATGGTAAATTATCTCCAGAAGAAAAAACAGATCTTAAATTAAATGTAGTAGGAAAAATTCCGGAAATATTATTAGATAATACGGATCGTAATAGAACATCTCCATTTGCCTTTACGGGTAATAAATTTGAGTTTAGAGCTGTTGGTTCAACTGCGAACTGTGCGACTCCTATGACCGTATTAAATGCTATTGTTGCAAAACAATTAATTGAATTTAAGAAAAGTGTGGACCTTCTTATTGAAGAAAAGAAAATGAAAAAAGACGATGCGATTTTTAATGTACTTAGAGAGTATGTTAAAGATTCTAAGCGTATCAGATTTGAAGGAGATGGTTATGGAAAAGCATGGGAAATAGAAGCGAAAAAGAGAGGGCTTAGTAATCATAGAAGTACTCCAGAAGCCCTAAAAGCAAAAGTCGCCGAAAAAACAATTGCTTTATACGAAGAACTTAACATTATGAGCAGAGTAGAAATTGAAGCTCGTTATGAAATTAAAGTAGAAGAGTACTCCATGCGTATTCAAATTGAAGGAAGAGTACTTGGAGATATTGCAAGAAACCATGTAATTCCTACAGCAATTAAGTACCAAAATATTTTAATTAAAAATGTCCAAGGCTTAAAAAATATTTATGGTAGTGACTTTAAGAGGTTATCGGTGGAGCAATTAAAACTGATAGAAAAAATTTCTGAGCACATCGAAAAAATCAATATAGGTATTACCGATATGATTGAAGAACGCAAAAAAGCTAATAAAATTAATTCTACAGAAAAATGTGCAGAAGCTTATTGTAATAAAGTTAAGCCTTATTTTGATGAAATTAGATATCATTGTGATAAATTAGAATTATTGGTCGATGATGAGCTTTGGCCATTATCTAAGTATCGAGAAATGCTCATGTTCAAATAAACTTTAATAAGAATCTATATAAGTCGCTTAATAATTATTGAGCGACTTTTTTTTAACTATTTTTGCAATAATATTTAAATATTATGGACCAAGAAATTTCAAAGAGATATGCACAAAGAGGGGTCTCTGCATCAAAAGAGGATGTGCATAATGCTATTAAAAACATAGATAAAGGTTTATTTCCTCAAGCATTTTGTAAGATTGTACCCGATCATTTAACGGGTGATAATGATTATTGTTTAGTGATGCATGCGGATGGTGCAGGAACAAAATCTTCTTTAGCTTATATGTATTGGAAGGAAACAGGAGATTTATCTGTTTGGAAAGGCATAGCACAAGACGCGTTAATTATGAATATTGACGATTTATTATGTGTGGGTGCAACAGACAATATTATATTGTCTTCTACCATAGGTCGTAATAAAAATAAAATTCCAGGTGAGGTAATTTCAGCTATTATTAATGGCTCAGAAGAATTGCTAAATGACTTAAAAGAGTTTGGAATAACTATTCATTCCACCGGAGGAGAAACTGCAGATGTAGGAGACTTGGTAAGAACCATCATTGTAGATTCTACCGTAACAGCTCGAATAAAACGCAGTGATGTTATTGACAATGCAACTATTAAAGCTGGAGATGTAATCGTTGGATTAGCGTCATTTGGTCAAGCTACTTACGAAACAGCATATAATGGAGGTATGGGAAGTAACGGACTTACTTCTGCACGCCATGATGTTTTTGATAACTATTTAGCTAAAAAATACCCGGAGAGTTTTGATCAAGAAGTGCCAGAAGACTTGGTATATTCAGGATCTAAAAGATTAACAGATTCAGTTAATGATACCGATTTGGATGTTGGAAAGTTGGTGTTATCTCCAACCAGAACCTATGCTCCAATTATTAAAAATATCCTTTCAAAATATACCAATAAAGACATTCACGGAATGGTTCATTGCAGTGGTGGAGCTCAAACTAAGATTCTTCATTTTGTAAAAAATCTTCATATTATAAAAGATAATTTATTTGAAGCACCCCCTTTATTTAAATTAATACAAGAGGAAAGTAAGACGGATTGGAAAGAAATGTACCAAGTATTTAATATGGGACATCGCATGGAATTATATGTTCCTCAAGAAATAGCAGATGATATCATTGAAATTTCTAAATCTTTTAATGTAGATGCAAAGATTGTTGGTAGGGTAGCAGCTTCAGAAACAAAAAAATTGACTATTAAAAGTGAATTTGGAGAGTTTCTTTATTAAATAACATCTTCTAAAAAGAAGACCTAGTTTTTTCTATTCTGTTTACTTAAGTAATTAGAAAGATTGTAAATTTGTAAGACAATAAAATTTTATGTTAGAAAAACTTCAAATAGTAAAACAACGCTTTGATGAGGTAAGTGATTTAATTATTCAACCAGATATAATTACAGACCAACCACGGTATGTCCAATTAAATAAAGAATATAAAGATTTAAGGTTATTAATGGATAAGCGTGAGGAGTATATTACCTTGACTGATAATATTAATGAAGCTGAAGAAATTATTTCTGATGGAAGTGATGCCGAAATGGTTGAAATGGCAAAAATGGAGATGGACGAGGCTAAACATAGAATTCCTCTATTAGAAGAAGAAATAAAATTTTTATTGATACCTAAGGATCCGGAAGATTCTAAAAATGCAGTAATGGAGATTAGAGCTGGTGCTGGTGGAGATGAGGCTAGTATTTTCGCAGGGGATATTTTTAGAATGTATACCAGGTATTGCGAAGGAAGGGGTTGGAAAACCAGTGTAGTAGATTTTAGTGAAGGTACGAATGGTGGTTTTAAAGAAATACAGCTTGAAATTAATGGAGATGATGTCTACGGTGTTTTAAAGTTTGAAGCTGGTGTACACCGTGTTCAAAGAGTTCCGCAAACTGAAACCCAAGGTAGGGTTCATACAAGTGCCGCAACAGTTATGGTGTTTCCAGAAGCAGAAGAGTTTGATGTGCATATAGAAATGAAAGATGTTAGAGTTGATTACTTCTGTTCATCCGGACCGGGTGGGCAATCGGTAAACACCACTTATTCAGCAGTTCGATTAACACACGTTCCAACTGGATTAGTAGCGCAATGTCAAGATCAAAAATCTCAACATAAAAATAAAGAGAAAGCTTTTAAAGTACTTCGTTCTAGATTGTATGATTTAGAATTAGCTAAAAAACAAGCAGAAGATGCTATAAAAAGAGGTTCTATGGTAACAAGTGGAGACCGTAGTGCTAAAATTAGAACCTATAATTATTCTCAAGGTAGAGTTACTGATCATAGAATCAATCTAACATTATATGATTTAAGTAATATTATAAATGGTGATATTCAAAAAATCATTGATGAATTGCAATTGGTAAACAATACTGAAAAATTAAAGGAATCAGGAGAAACTTTTTAACCTAAGCAATGACAAATAATTTTCTAATTTCCGAAATCCGAAAAAAAGATTCTTTCCTTTGTATAGGTTTGGATGTAGATTTAAATAAAATTCCAAAACATTTACTAGCAGAGGAAGATCCAATTTTTGCTTTTAATAAAGCAATAATTGATGCTACTCATCATTTAGCGGTTGCTTATAAACCGAATACGGCATTTTATGAAGCTTGCGGAATTAAAGGATGGAAAGCTTTAGAAAAGACGATTGATTATTTAAATATCAATCATCCAGAAATTTTCACCATAGCCGATGCAAAACGCGGAGATATTGGTAATACTTCTGCGATGTATGCGAAAGCTTTTTTAGAAGATTTAGCGTTCGATGCTGTTACAGTTGCTCCTTATATGGGTAAAGATTCTGTAGAGCCTTTTTTATCTATTAAAGATAAGCATATTATATTGCTAGCCTTAACCTCAAATAAAGGGGCGTTTGATTTTCAAACTCAACTAATTGATGATGAAGAATTGTATAAAAAGGTTTTAAAAACTTCAAAATCCTGGGAGCATAGTGATCGATTAATGTATGTGGTTGGTGCTACAAAAGCTAAATATTTTAAAGAAATAAGAAACATCGTTCCAGGTAGTTTTTTATTAGTTCCTGGAGTAGGGGCACAGGGAGGTAATTTACAGGATGTTTGTAAATATGGAATGAATAAAGATGTAGGGTTGCTTATTAATTCTTCAAGAGGAATTATTTATGCTTCTAATCAAATAGATTTTGCGGAAGCTGCTGCGCTTGAAGCAGAAGCTTTACAAAAACAGATGAAAGCTATTTTAGATAAAAAACAGTAGCGCTACCTTTTGAAATGAATTTTCTATAACCTTTATTTTCATTGGTATGAGCGTTATTTATGTCTTTTGATTCTGCACAAAGAACGTAAAAATGTCTTCACAATTTTTTTAATGGATATCAGTTTAATAATGCAGCAATGCTTTTTGTTTAAATAACTGAAACAATAAACAATTGACGCTATAATTTTATTGAACTTCTAAACGAATAATAAATAAAAATATATAAGCCCTTTTTTGTAAATTTACAACCTGAAAACAAAACAATCATTTATGGAACCAATTCCTATATATCAACCTAAAAATAAAGTGCGAATAGTTACAGCAGCTTCCTTATTTGATGGGCATGACGCTTCTATTAATATCATGCGACGTATCATTCAATCCACAGGTGTTGAGGTTATTCATTTAGGTCACGATAGAAGTGTTGAAGAGGTTGTAAATACCGCTATACAAGAAGATGCAAATGCGATTGCATTAACCTCTTATCAAGGAGGGCACAACGAGTATTTTAAGTATATGTATGATTTGTTAAAGGAAAAAGGGGCCTCTCAAATAAAAATATTTGGTGGCGGTGGTGGTGTAATTCTTCCTTCTGAAATAAAAGAATTAGAAGATTATGGTATTGAAAGAATTTATTCGCCAGATGATGGTAGAGAAATGGGATTGCAAGGAATGATCAACGATTTAGTTGAAAGATCAGATTATCCGATTGGTGCGTCATTAACAAACGAAGTGTCTTTACTTTCAAAAAAGGAACCAGGGGCAATAGCAAGAGTAATTTCAGCTGCTGAAAATTTTCCTGAAATTGCTAAGGAAGCACTAGCAATCATTCATGAAAAAAACAAAAAATCAACAACTCCAGTATTAGGGATAACGGGTACTGGTGGTGCTGGAAAATCATCTTTAGTGGATGAATTAGTAAGGCGTTTTTTAATTGATTTCCCTGAGAAAACGATTGGTTTAATTTCTGTAGATCCTTCCAAAAGAAAAACGGGAGGCGCTTTGTTAGGAGATAGAATACGTATGAATGCAATTAACTCCGATAGGGTTTATATGCGTTCATTAGCAACTCGTCAAAGTAATTTAGCTTTATCTAAATATGTTTCTGAAGCGATTGAAGTTTTAAAAGCAGCAGCATATGATATTATCATTTTGGAAACTTCTGGAATTGGTCAAAGTGATACAGAAATATTAGAGCATAGTGATGTTTCATTGTATGTGATGACACCAGAATTTGGTGCTGCAACTCAATTAGAGAAAATCGATATGTTAGATTTTGCCGACTTGGTTGCGATCAATAAGTTTGACAAACGAGGATCTTTAGATGCCTTACGTGATGTTAAGAAGCAGTACATGCGTAATAATAATTTATGGGATATCCCACAAAATCAATTACCAGTTTACGGTACCATAGCTTCACAATTTAACGATCCAGGAATGAATCAACTCTATAAATCTATAATGGATGAGTTGGTTAAGAAAACAGGTAGTGATTTAATTTCAAAGTATGAAATATCAGAATTAATGTCTGAAAAAATATTTATAATTCCACCTGCTAGAGTTCGTTATTTGTCTGAGATTTCAGAAAATAATAGAAGTTATGATGCTAGAGTAATAAGTCAAGTTGAAGTAGCTCAAAAATTATATGGTATTTATAAAACCATTTGCGCTGTTGCTGCTATTTCGAAAGAAAGTGAGACATCTCATTTAAATAAGTTTGGATTGGATCATGATGAAATTCTTCGCTTAGCTCTGAATGATAAAAGCTTTTTAGAATTGCTTCTTAAAGAATTTGATCGCATAAAAATGGATTTCGATCCTTATAACTGGGAAGTAATTTTAGGTTGGTCAGATAAGGTTAATCGATATAAAGAGCCTGTTTATTCATTTAAAGTAAGAGATAAGGAAATTAATATTCAGACACATACCGAATCATTATCCCATTCACAAATACCAAAAGTTGCTCTGCCAAAATACGAAGCTTGGGGTGATATATTGCGTTGGGTGTTACAAGAAAATGTACCGGGTGAATTTCCATATACTTCAGGATTATATCCTTTTAAACGTACTGGGGAAGATCCAACAAGAATGTTTGCTGGAGAAGGTGGGCCAGAAAGAACCAATAGACGCTTCCATTATGTAAGTTTGGGGATGCCAGCCAAACGATTATCTACCGCATTTGATAGTGTAACTCTATATGGGAATGACCCTGGTAAACGACCTGATATTTATGGAAAAATAGGGAATGCTGGAGTTTCTATTTGTTGTTTAGACGATGCGAAAAAGCTTTATTCTGGATTCGATTTAAGTCATGCCATGACCTCGGTAAGTATGACGATTAATGGTCCGGCACCGATGCTTTTAGGTTTCTTTATGAATGCAGCAATCGATCAAAATTGTGAAAAATATATTAAAGAAAACAATCTTGAAACAGCGGTTGAAAATAAAATATCAGAAATTTATAAACAAAAAGGGGTTGAACGCCTTAAATATCAAGGTGATATTCCTGCAGGAAATGATGGTTTAGGATTGATGTTATTGGGTGTTACAGGTGATTTAGTATTGCCTAAAAATGTGTATACTCAAATTAAATGCGATACGCTTAAACAAGTTAGAGGAACGGTACAAGCAGATATTTTAAAAGAAGATCAAGCTCAAAATACCTGTATTTTTTCTACTGAATTTGCGTTGCGTTTAATGGGTGATGTTCAAGAATATTTTATTGAAAAACAAGTGCGTAATTTTTATTCGGTTTCAATTTCTGGGTATCATATTGCAGAAGCTGGAGCCAATCCCATAACTCAGTTAGCATTTACCTTAGCCAACGGTTTCACTTATGTGGAGTATTATCTTTCAAGGGGTATGGATATCAATAAATTTGGGCCTAACTTATCGTTCTTTTTTAGCAATGGGGTAGATCCAGAATATTCTGTAATTGGACGTGTGGCTCGTAAAATTTGGGCAAAAGCATTAAAGCATAAATATGGTGCGAATCCAAGAGCGCAAATGTTAAAATATCACATTCAAACTTCAGGAAGGTCCTTGCACGCTCAAGAAATAGACTTTAATGATATTAGAACTACCCTTCAAGCACTATATGCAATTAACGATAATTGTAACTCGTTACATACGAATGCTTACGATGAAGCTATTACGACTCCAACCGAAGAAAGTGTGCGTAGAGCAATGGCAATTCAACTTATAATTAATAAGGAATTAGGATTGGCGAAAAATGAAAATTCAATACAAGGTTCCTTTATTATTGAAGAGCTTACCGATCTTGTTGAAGATGCAGTTCTACAAGAATTTGATAGAATTACTGAAAGAGGTGGTGTTTTAGGGGCTATGGAAACCATGTACCAAAGAAGTATGATACAAGAAGAAAGTTTGTATTATGAAACGTTAAAACACAATGGGGAGTTTCCTATAATTGGTGTCAATACTTTTTTAAGTAGTAAGGGCTCTCCAACAGTTATTCCAGGAGAAGTTATTAGAGCTACTAAAGAAGAAAAACAATATCAAATTAATTTAATAGAAAGTATTCATAAGTCAACCAAGAATAAATCTTCTGCATTATTAAATGAATTACAAAGTAAGGCAATTAATAATGAAAATATATTTGAAGCTTTAATGGAGGTTTGTAAAACGTGTACTTTAGGTCAAATTACAAGCGCATTATTTGAAGTAGGAGGACAGTATCGCAGAAATATGTAAAATAATTTGCATCTTTTACTAACTATATTCGTCTATTAAGTATATATAAATTTAATATTATGAAAAATAAAGAATGTACTTGTAATTGTGTTAATTGTAGTAAGGGTCAATGTGAAAATTGCACTTGTGAAAACTGTAACTGTACCGGTTGTAATTGTTAATTAATTCAAGAAAAAAACAGTACAAATGGAAATTTTATTTTCATTTGTACTTAAATCTTCACTTATGACAACGAATCTAATTTGTACACAATTTCATGATGATGTTAAATCTTTTATTTTTTCTAAAATTAAGGATGGTCAAATAACTAATGATTTGTTGCAAGAAACCTTTATTAAGGTTCATACTAAATTACATACTCTTAAAGACGATACTAAACTCAAATCTTGGCTGTTTTCTATAGCTAGACATACGGTTATTGATTTTTTTCGAGAAAATAATTTAACTGTAGCGTTTATTGATAATGAAAATATTATTGTTGAAGAATCTGAAGAACATACTGAAAAGGATTGTTTGCGAGGGATTTTAAAAACACTTTCTAAAAAATATAGAGATCCACTTTTCTTGTCTGATATAAAAGGATTAAAACAGAAAGACATTGCAAATACTCTTAACCTAAAATTAGCGACTACTAAATCAAGGATTCAACGAGCTAGAAACTTAATTAAACAGGCTTATGTTTTATGTTGTGACTACAAAGTAAATGAAAAAGGGTTTTTAGTTGGTGAAGTTAAAAGAAAGGAAGATTGTAAAATGTGTAATTAATTACAAAGTTAACATCCAAATATGCTGTAGTTTTCGAAACTTTTTTAATTCATTTCGTAGCAGAGGAAGAAATTCTTTTCCGTTGCTATTAATTCGCTCCAAACGGTCACAATTTTTATCTAATACATTTGTTAAATGTGAAATTGATACAAGATGTTGATGTCTTTCTTTAGAAAAATACTTACTCTCCGCTTGAACTATTTCTGGAACTAATGAATTAGATTGTTGAATGATATCACCCGTAAAATAAATGCTTGGATCTTCAGATCCATCAGATTGTAACCTAGCTAAATCTGGAACTAAATAGTTTGATATCTTACTAGAAAGCGTAAATATTTCTATAGCCTTTTTGTGAATGGGCGAAATATGTTTGTTATTGGGGGTAAAATAGTTCATTTTTAATTTATTATAGTAACTTTTTATACAAAATTAGCAACTATTCTTTCTCAATCACCTTAATAATTAAGGTAATTATGTATATTTGCTTTAAAATAGATGTTATTTTATTAAATATACTTTACTATGTTAATGGATGCTTTGAATTGGAAAATTTTAAAATGCTTGCAAGAAAATGCTAGACAATCTAATGCCAAAATTGGTAGGATAGTGGGTATAAGTTCCCCTGCAGTTTCAGAAAGAATTAAAAAAATGGAAGACGTAGGGGTTATAAATGGTTATAAAACAATTGTTTCTCCCTATGAGGTAGGGTATCAATTAAAAGCAATAATTACGATAAGAGCTTTTATGGGTAAATTAAAACCCTTTTTAACCAAAGTTAAATCATTTGACGAAGTACTAAATTGTTATCGAATTACAGGAAATGAAAATTTTGTATTGGAAGTAATGCTTAAAAATCAAAAGCATTTGGAACAATTTATAGATCAATTAATAAGCTATGGAGAAACAAAAACACAAATTGTACTCTCTAATGTCATTGAAAATGCTGCAATTACAAAAACAAAATCATATGAAATCTAATGTTTTAATTTTCTTGTTATTTATTTCTTTTATAGCAACAGCCCAATCCAATAGAAAAATAATTAAAGAAATTAAAAAAGCTCAATCGGAATTAAATGAAGAATTTCTTAATTCTGAAACTTCTATTTTAGATTCTTTAGATCAAATTACTTTTAAAGGCCTCGCATTTTATCCTATCAATATTAAATATCGTATTGAGGCTAAATTTGTAAGAACAGCTAATGAAAAACCTTTTTTAATGAAGACTTCTACTGATCGTTTACCTGAATATGTAAAATATGGGGAGGCTTATTTTACCCTGGATGAAAAAGAATTAAAACTTAGTATTTACCAAAGTACGAATCATGAAAAAGAGGAAGGATATGAAGATTCTTTATTTTTACCTTATACCGATCTAACAAGCGGAGATGGATCTTATGGCGGAGGCAAATATTTAGATTTAAAAATTCCAGAAGGTAATACTATAATTATAGATTTTAATAAAACGTATAATCCATATTGCGCTTATAGTCACAGATACTCTTGTCCTGTACCTCCTGAAGAAAATGATTTGCTAGTTAGAATTGAAGCTGGAGTGAGGGATTATGGAAAGCACTAAAGAAATTTAACTACCCAGATTCCGAAAAATACTGCAGCGAAACCAATAATAAAACTTAGAATGGTATAAATAGCAAAGCTCATAAAATCTCCAGATTTTAAAAATAAGTGATTTTCATAAGCAAAAGCTGAAAAAGTAGTGAAGCCTCCACAAAAGCCTGTTGCTATAAATAAAATAGTATTATTTGATACGTAATTGTTTTTTAAAGATAATCCGAGAACCATACCAATTATTAAACTACCAATAATATTAGCTGCAAATGTTCCGTATGGAATACCAGATTTGTAACTGTTTAGATATGTGCCAATCCAATAACGAAGTGAACTCCCTAATCCACCACCAATAAAAACTAATAATAATTGTTTCATAGGTCTATGTTATTTTATTAAATCGGTCAAATGCTGTTTGCTATTAGTCATTCCATTGAGTTTTAAAAGTTTTAACATACTCGTTTCATAAAGCTAATATAAAAAATCCTCACGAGTAAATTACTTAAGAGGATTTTAATATATGGTTTATATCGATTATTTTTTTGACAAAAAATACAGTTTGTATTGCTTCATTTATCGTTTAGTGAAACTATTTATCAATAACTCTGATTCTAATAGTCCCATTTCTAAAGTATTATTTGTTATTTTTGTTTACTTCAAATAAATAAAAACTATCAAAATGAAAAAAAAGTATTTAATAGGTTTGCTTCTAGCAGCTATGATTATAATATCATGTGCGGATCAAAAAAAGAAATCCGAGCCTTCTACAGAAAAAAATAAGGTTGAGAAATCTGTTAATTTTAACTATAATGTGGAGCAATTTGCAGACATAAAAGTTTTACGGTATCAAATATCAGGGTGGGAAAATTTAACTTTAAAAGAACAAAAATTAGTTTATTATTTAACACAAGCAGGATTATCTGGTCGCGATATAATATGGGATCAAAATTACCGACATAACCTTACGATTCGTAAAGCATTGGAAAATGTTTATAATACCTATGAAGGAGATAAGACTTCTGAAAATTGGAAAAGCTTTGAAACCTATCTAAAAAGAGTTTGGTTTTCAAATGGTATCCATCATCATTATTCAAATGCTAAACTTCCTGCTAATTTTTCCTCAGAATATTTAAATGAATTATTAGCAGCTACTAATACTAAATTAGAAGGAGAATCTTTTAATGTTATTTTTAGCGATATGGATGCTAAAAAAGTAAATCAAGCAAAAGGAGTGGACAATGTTTTAATGAGTGCAGTTAACTTCTATGGGCCAGGTGTAACGAATGCAGATGTTGAATCTTTCTATGGAAAAATGAAATCTCCAGACCCTAAAAAACCTTTGTCTTATGGATTAAATTCACAATTAGTTAAAGAGAATGGAACATTAAAAGAACGAGTATATAAATCTGGTGGTTTATATGGATCGGCTATAGATGAAGTTGTAAAATGGTTAGAATTAGCGCAAGGTGTTGCTGAAAATAAAGCACAAGGAAAAGCTTTGGGTTTATTAATTGAATATTACAAAACAGGAGATCTTCAAACTTGGGATGATTATAATGTAGCTTGGACAGGAGCAACAGAGGGAAATATAGATTATATTAATAGTTTTATTGAAGTATATAACGATCCTTTAGGTTATAAAGGTTCTTATGAGACCGTAGTTCAAATTAAAGATTTTGATATGTCTAAAAAAATGGCAGTATTATCCGAAAATGCACAGTGGTTTGAAGATAATTCTCCATTAATGGACGAGCATAAGAAGAAAAACGTAGTAGGTGTTACCTATAAAGTTGTAAATGTTGCTGGTGAAGCAGGAGACGCATCTCCTAGTACTCCAATAGGAGTAAATTTACCGAATGCAAACTGGATTCGAGCCGCAGTTGGGTCTAAATCAGTTTCCTTAGGAAATATTATCCATGCCTATAACAATGCAGGAAGTTCAGGACGTTTAAAAGAATATGTTTATGACGATGAGGAATACGAATTAGAAAAGAAACATGGTCAATTAGGAGATAAATTGCATACTGCATTACACGAAGTAATTGGACATGCTTCAGGACAACTAAATCCTGGTGTTGGTGAAACGAAAGAAACGCTTAAGAACTATGCTTCTACATTGGAAGAAGGAAGAGCAGATTTAGTTGGATTGTACTATTTGTATAACCCGAAACTAGAGGAATTAGGATTAGTAGATGATTGGAATGCTGTTGGTAAAACCGCTTATGATGGTTATATTAGAAATGGTTTAATGACACAACTAATTAGATTACAATTAGGAGATGATGTAGAAGAGTCACATATGCGAAATAGACAATGGGTATCTGCTTGGGTTTTTGAAAAAGGCATGTCTGAGAATGTAATTGAAAAAGTAACTCGTGATGGAAAAACATATTTCAAGATTAATGATTATGAAAAGCTTCATGATTTATTTGGTCAATTATTGAAAGAAACACAACGTATAAAATCTGAAGGTGATTATGAAGCAGTGGAAGCTTTGGTTGAAGGATACGGTGTAAAAGTAGATCAAGATTTACACAAAGAAGTTTTAGAACGAAATGCTCAATTTACATCTGCACCTTACAGTGGTTTTGTAAATCCTGTGATAGTTCCTAAAATGAATGAAGCTGGAGAAATAGAAGGTTTTACGATAGAACAGCCAGCAACATTTAAAGAACAAATGATTTACTATTCTAAAACGTATAACTTCTTGCCAGAAGTAAATTAATATTTAAAATAGATCAATCTCAAAAAAGCTTTTTGTTAATCCAAAAAGCTTTTTTATTGTTTTAACCAATTTTTAAATAGTACCAGTAGAAATACAAAAGCAATAAAACCGACTAATACCCAAATACTTCCTTTGTAATATTTTTTATGTAATGCTTTATCTTTTCGATAGCTAAAAAACAATGTAATCACGAATGCGATAATAAAAAAAATAACAAATGTCCATTGACCAGAACTAAACATAATTGTGTAAATTTATAGGCGTAAAAATAATCATTAAATTTAGTTATTGAATTATTTTATGTTTCTCTTTTTAAAAATAAAACTGAATACTCTAAAATTAAAATTACAACAATGAAAAATAAAATTACTGCAGTACAAACTTTTCATGAAGCCTTTGGATTAGGAATGAAGGATTCGCCAACCGCAAATTTAGATGCTCATAGAAATTTATTGCGCTATAAATTAATGCGTGAAGAGAATGAGGAATATTTAGATGCTGCAAATAATAAAGATCTTGTTGAAGTGGCTGATGCTTTAGGTGATATGCTTTATATTTTATGTGGAACAATCATAGAACACGGAATGCAACACAAAATTGAAGAAGTTTTTAATGAAATTCAAAAAAGTAACATGAGTAAGCTAGGTGCAGACTGTCTCTTATACACATCTGACGCTGCCGACGAATAGAGAGGTGTAGATC
>OLHR01000320.1_pt1 | contig 16099 bp, 18 predicted proteins | sample 1609291 | NCBI WGS metagenome assembly OLHR01 (sample SAMN05416707, study PRJEB24817) | seawater metagenome | isolation source: Sea water | place: Canada:Atlantic | collected 2013-07 | reverse complement strand
CCTCTCTATTCGTCGGCAGCGTCAGATGTGTATAAGAGACAGATTAGGGGCTGATTCCTCTCAGTAGACGGTGACACTCCTGGGACTTCCCCGGATAGCAGTCGTTCTTTTGCCTTCTCAAATTCGGCTTGGGAAAGATCACCGCGATCTCGTAGCAAGGCGAGTTTTTCGAGATCGGATACAATTGGCATTTTTTCAGCGAACGTCCAAAGTGATGGCAACCCCACTAGCGGGGGCCAACGTCGAACGCGGGGTTGGGGTTGGGGTTCAAGTTACAGTATATCATAGCTAACAAAGGGGCTAGTGGGGGTTGCCATCCACTGCTTGTTCGGCTATTAATTCGGTCCTAGCACCAAGTGCTTTCCAAAGACCCGTCGTCATCAGACCAACTCCCACCATTCCGATTACAACGGAAATAGCAAAGGCGGTAGTCCGCACGTAATCGTCAATCTCGACGCAACCGATTAGTGCTGAAAGCATCCCAAAGGTGAGGGGGTAGCCAAAGCATACCAATGAGAGGGAGGAGCGCCGAAATGCAAAGACGATTCCTGCGACTATGGCCACTACTGGCAAGGGGAACATGGGCGGTATCATCATTAACACTGAGCTAACCGTAAGGATAGCTGTGGTGAACAAGACGACTATACTCTTTTTTACTTTATTCATCCTTTTCTATTTCCTTTCATGCCGAACGTTTGAGGTAATCCGGCAGCTGACCGACTTGCCAGTTACGTCTCCCTCTTTAATTCCTTCTACCCTTTTAAAACCAACTTTACAAGCGGTCAGCTGTCGGATTCACCGTCTTGTTGTGCCCGTCCTGTTTCGAGCTTTTCATATGGCCTGATCAATAACGTAATTGTATCGTAGGACTTTGTCTTTTGTCATTCATAACAGTTATCAGTTTGGCGGCTTCCACCCCCTCCTGACAACCCACGTCATCTAGCACCGACCCACTTTCTGGGCACGCAACCCCGTGACTGGCGTCTTCACAACGAATTTTCCCGGCGACGACGACGGTGACCATCATCCGAAGGCCATACGCAAATTGGCTCGTCAATGGAGCCTCAAGCGGACATGATACCTGAAGATTCTTGGACATGCGCACTCTCATCATGACGAAGATTGGCTTCTTCCTTTCGCTTGCGTTTGGGTCTCACGTGGTCGCGGCCGAGACAGACACCGGGGGCATGCAGTTCTTCGAACGGAAAATTCGTCCGATTCTGGTCCAGCACTGCTACCAATGCCACTCGGCAACAGCGAAAAAACTCGGTGGCAAGTTGTTGCTCGACAGCCGCGACGGCATCTTGCGTGGCGGTGAGTCGGGGCCCGCTCTGGTTGTGGGGAAGGTCGATGAGAGTCTTATCATCCAGGCAATCCGCGGCACGGACGAGGACCTGGCGATGCCACCAGAGGAGGAAAGTCCGCTGCCAAAAACGGTGGTGCACGATTTCGAAAAATGGATCGAGATGGGTGCACCGGATCCGCGGGTCGACGACGCTGCGCCATCTGGCGAAAAACCACCCCAAGACGACACTCATTGGTCGTTCAGCCCAATCTCCAATCCAAAAATTCCCGACGTCCACGATACGCACTGGCCACTGGATGCGATCGATCACTTCGTGCTGGCCCGTTTGGAGAAGGACGGTCATCAACCAGTCGGCGATGCGCTGCCCGAGGTAATGATCAGACGGCTCTACTTCGATTTGATCGGGCTCGCTCCGACGATCGGCCACGTCCGTGCATTTGTGAGTGCATATCAGAGCGATGGGCAGAAGGCGGTGGAGCAGCTCGTCGACCGATTGTTCGCATCACCGCAGTTCGGCGAACGTTGGGGACGCCACTGGTTGGACGTGGCGCGCTACGGTGAATCGAACGGCAACGATGGCCTCGGGCGTAACCCGACTTTCCCACACGCGTGGCGCTACCGCGACTACGTCATCCAATCATTCAACGACGACACGCCTTACAACCGTTTTTTGAAAGAGCAGATTGCTGGCGACCTGTTGCCGGTGACGACAGCCACGGAACGCAACCGCAATCTGGTCGCGACCGGGTTTCTCGCCATCGGGTTCAAGCCCGCGGTGGCGATGAACAACGATTTCGCGATGGATGTGGTCGACGATCAGATCGATGTGGTGAGCACGGCGGTGATGGGATTGAGCGTGTCGTGCGCCCGCTGTCATGATCACAAACACGATCCGATCCCGACACGTGACTACTACGCGATGGCAGGGATCTTCACCAGCACCGAGACGATGTGGGGCAAGGCGGGCAACGAGAAACTGACCGCGCCGCCGACACCGCTGCATGCCTTGCGCGATACCTTGAAAGCACCGGCCCCGAAGGCGAAAACCAAAGCGAAGCCGAAGCCCGCGGGCGACCCGCCTCCGAAGTTCGCCAAAGGCTACGGGGCCGTAATTGATAAACTGAAACCGGCGCTGCACGCTCGTCTCGATGTCAAACCCGAAGGAGTCACTCTGCAGCCTGGAGTGACCATTTCTGACAAAACCTTCGCCAAGATCAACGATGGGAGGCTCGCCATCGACCAGCAGGTTCCCGCCGACACGTATTCAATTTCGTTCTGGTTCCGCAACGACCTGAGCAACACCGCACGCGCGATCACAACATACCTGTTTTCGCACGCGGCGGATGGAGACGACGGGCAGAATGGCGACAACCTCGGCATCGGCGGCACACACGAGGCGGGGCGCAGCGGCAAGCTGTTCATCTGGACCGGCAAGGCCAAGGATCAGAATCTTCTCGGCAGAAAAGTCATCGCGCCCGGCAGCTGGAACCACCTCGTGCTGGTGCGCTCCGGCAAAACGATGCGCGTCTATCTGAACGGCGACACCAAGCCAGAGATCGTGGGCGAGATCGCAGTCGCGGCCCCGGAGAATCGCAAGCTATTCGTTGGCGCGCGCAACGATCGCTTTGCGCCGCTGAAAGGATTCTTAGCGGAGCTTGCGGTGTTCGATCGCGCACTCACTGCGGAAGAGGCGCAACGATTGCACTCGGCCTCGGGCCAGAAACCGGGCACACGCGAAGCGCCGAAACCGGCCTTCGCCATGGGCGTGCGCGACAAGGGAGCGATCGCCGATTGCAAGATCAACATCGACGGTAACTCCAAGAAACTCGGGCCGCTGGTGCCGCGTGGATTTCTCAGCGCGTGCGAGACCCAATACAGCCCGCCGACGATCGGCACCGGCTCGAGCGGGCGTCTCCAACTGGCGGACTGGCTCACGCGCGGCGACCATCCGCAGACCGCGCGCGTCATGGCGAACCGCATCTGGTTGCACCTGTTTGGCCGCGCAATTGTCACGACGCCAGATGACTTTGGGCTTTACGGCGCACGTCCGTCGCATCCGGAGCTACTCGATCACTTGGCGACACGATTCATGGTGGAACACGATTGGTCCATGAAGAAACTCATCCGGGCGATCGTCCTCAGCCGCACCTACCAGCTCGATAGCCGCTCTGATGACGAAGACTTACTCAAGGCGGATCCCGACAACATCCTCCTCGGGCGCCACAGCCGCCGCCGGCTCGACGCAGAATCACTACGCGATCGCATTCTGCAGGCGAGCGGCAAGCTCAACCTGAAACCGGCGCAAGGATCGGCCATCGACGACCTCGTGCAGCTGATCAACTGGCCACCTGGCGAGGCGAAATACCTGCACGAGCCAAGCCTCCACCGCAGCGTGTATCTCTGCATGTTGCGCAGTTCGCCGCCGCCGGACTTGGCCGCGTTTGATTTTCCCGATGGGATCGATCCCGCCGGCCAGCGTCAGGTAACCACCCCGCCGACCCATGCGCTGTTTCTCTTGAACAACCCACTCGTCGTCGAGCAGGCGCGAGTCTTGGCGGAAGAAAACCTAAGAACTGGCGACAACAAGGCTCGCGTGATCGCGGCCTATCACCGCACCCTGCAACGCGATCCGAGCCCCGACGAGATCGAGCGTTCGCTCGGGCACATTCGCCAGCTGGGACAAGAACTAGCGGGCGGAGATGCCCAGCTGCGGGCGTGGGCGAGTTTCACTCAATCCTTGTTGGCAAGCAACGAGTTCCGATATATTGATTAGAGCGCTTCGATGAGAACCTTTACCCGACGAGACATGCTGCGAGCCACTTCCTGTGGTTTTGGTTCGCTCGCGCTGAACGGACTGTGTGGCGCTTCCGAAGCAACCATCTCGACAATCAAGCCGCGTGCCAAACGGGTGATCTTCCTGTGCATGGCTGGCGGTCCCGCACACCTCGATACCTTCGATTACAAACCGCAAACCGGTGACAAAGAACACCCCGGGTCCGCCTTCAAGTTCGCCCAACATGGTGAGAGCGGCTTGTGGGTTTCGGAATTGTATCCGGAGATCGCCAAGCATGCTGACAAACTCTGCGTCCTCAACGGCATGCACGCCGACACCGGCAACCACGCGCAGTCTTTCCGCCAACTGCACACCGGCGAGAAACTCCGCCACCGGCCTAGCATGGGTTCATGGGTCAGCTACGGACTCGGCACGGAGAATCAGAACCTCCCCGGATTCATCAGCCTCAACTCGCACGAAGGATTGGTGCACTCGGGCGCGTTCTTGCCATCGCAATTTTCAGGCACGCCCATTGGAGTCAACGGCGAGGACATGTCGCTGGCGACGATCCCGAATGTCTCCGGGACCCATCTCCCCAACAGCGCCAAGCGCAGCCAGCTCGACCTGATCCAAGCGATGAATCGCGAGCACCTCGCTGCCCGCCAGAACGACGCGAAACTCGAGAGCGTGATCGAGTCGATGGAGCTCGGATTCCGTATGCAAACGATCGCGCCGGGCTTGCTCGACCTGAGCGACGAGTCGCCCCAGGTGCTTGAGCGCTACCGCGTTGGCAAGCAAATCAAAGTCGGCACCTGCCGACCATCGGATTTCGGTCGCCAATGCCTGCTCGCGCGGCGGTTCGCCGAGGCTGGCGTACGCTTTATCGGGGTAAACCATAGCGGCTGGGACACCCACAAAAATCACCGCCGCGATCTGGCAGCAAACTGTGAGAGCACCGATGCGCCCATCGCCGCGCTGCTCGGGGATCTCGACCAGCGCGGCCTGCTTGAGGATACCTTGGTCGTGTGGGGCGGGGAGTTCGGCCGACCAGGACTCAAACCATCCGACAAGAAAGACGAGACTGGTCACAACCCCAACGGGTTCACCTTCTGGCTAGCCGGCGGCGGTGTGAAACCGGGATTCGCCTATGGCAAAACCAACGACACCGGCGCCAAGGCGATCGAAGGCAAGGTTCACTTCCACGATTTGCACGCAACGATTCTGCATCTGTTAGGACTGGAACACGACAAACTTGCATTCCACCACCAGGGAAGAAAGCACCGCCTCACCGGGCCCACTGGCGGACGCGTGGTGAAGGAAATTTTTGGATAGCGGAATCTTTTATCAATTCCACTAGCATTTCACGACTCGGCCTTCAGCCGTGCGAGCGACCCGGAGAAAGACGAGATACTTCTTCTTGGCATCGGACTTTCCATCGTCGCCTACAGGTGAAATGGCGCCCAGGAGCGAATAGGCGCCGTCCTTAACACTGCTAGGAATTTGCTTTTGGTGGGAGGGCTTTGAAGCCGCCTTTGGACCGGAGCGGAGGGGGAAGAAATCGGGGTTGAATGTTCATGGCGATTTCGACTCGCAGCGGGCAGGGCAGTTGATCTGCGACGACTTGTTCGTCATTGGTAATCGTCTCTGCGTCCCACATAAGCTACATCGTGAACGAGTACACAAAGATTCTTCCGTCAGGTGCGATGCCGACCCATCCATTGTAGCGTCCAGTGAGGGATTTCGGGCTGTAGAACTCAAGGGTGCTGAAATCATTTGGAGTGACCCACCACGGTTGTGCTTGCTTGGGATCGACCAACTTCGGCGGCGTGTTCTGTGACTCTATCGGCTGCAGGGCTGAGCGCCACGCAGCGAGATCATCAGGTGCTACCGTTAGGGCGCAGAATGATGAAAAGTCCGACGGGCCGATTCTACCGTCTCCAATCTGCTCCTCGACAAAGTGGGCGTCGATAATTGGCGAAGGCGGAGGAGCCGTTTTACTGACAATTTCCGAGACTTTTGCGACACGTTCCGCCTTCGGTCCTCCAACAGCGTAGGTTGAAATTCGCGGCCCCCCGGAGTCGCACGCGGTCACCGAAAATGCCAGCAATATTCCGATCACACTCCCAAGAAGACTCTGGCAGATTCTTGGATTTGGAGTGTCTTGACGATGGTGGTCTTCGATTGTCTTTATGGAAGTTAGCCTTGGACGTTTGTATGACATTTCGCTAATCTGCACCTCGAATATGAACTGGTTATGAAGATCGTGTGAATTTTCGGCGAACTTTTCTCCTCAGGCGCGGCCTTTAGGTCGTCGCCAGCAGGAATTTGTTCGATCACTGGTCAGCCCGCGCCTTGTGGGCGTCCTCAATCGTGCGGATGAAATCACGAAGGGATTTGGTTTCGTATTTACCTCCGGCGTGGACGATCCATCTTGTCGCCAGCCGAGAAAAGCAACACCTTCTGCACTCCGCTGGCGGTTGTGATTGTGAGTTCTCCGAGAACGGCCCAATCAATTTGTGAGCGATGGGGCGTAGCGTTATCAAAATGCGCCAGAACCTTTTTGTGGAAGGATCGCGGGATCTCAAACTCCTCGACCTTCGCCCCCTTGTCCGGGCGGTTGCGTAGAACCACAGTCATAGTCGTCACCTCTTCCGACACAAGCACATAGCCGGTGTCGAGGAGACTCCTTTTTGAGTGGGATACAGCCGCAGAGGACGCCGAAGACCGCCACAACTAGCACAGATCTTTTCATGCGTATCTCCTTCTAATCTCCATTATCGAACGTTTGAGTTAACCAGCCTGCGAAGCAGGTCTGGTTGAACGATTTTTTATGTGCCTGCCTGAATTAACTGTTTATTGTGGTATTTGCTTAATACTAACAAACTAAATATGGCACCAAATAATGCATAAGCCATATCTGATTGTGTGTCCCAAATATATCCTTGAGTACCCAGAAAGGCCTCGGCCCCATCACCGGTAGCGATAGCCACCCACCATTCAATTAATTCATAAAACGCACTAAAGGCCAGGCAAAATGACAGGATAAAAAAAACACGCCAATTAGGATTTGGAATGATATTTTTTCTTATAACAATTTCTCTGATAAAAATTGCAGGTACGAAACCCTGAGCGAAATGCCCAACTTTATCAAAATTATTTCGTTGGTGATTAAATATTTCTTTTAAATCATTGAAAAGTGGAACTTCAGCATACGTGTAATGGCCACCTATCATTAATATGATGCAGTGGAATAAAATTAATATATAAAGCAATTGTGTCAGCTGGAACTTCCTATAAGTTGCCGCAAATACTACGAACGCTATAAATGCTGGTGCCACTTCAAGAAACCATGTAAATCGATCATAAGGGTTGATTGCAGACCATAATAGTACAGATAGGAACACCCCAATCCAAAATAGCTTAATCATAGTTTTTTTGGCACATAATGGCAAGGCTCACACACCCCTGACCTGAGGGCGAGCGTGGATTTTGGGTTGATCGTTGAACTGTTTTAGCGCTTTCAACTTCGCAGTGGGTCAGGGGTTGTCGTGCAGCCGCTTGTTAGTCGTTTCCGGTTCGCAGGTTTGCGGCGAGGAAATCAGTCACCCGGCTCTCGTAATTCCCACCAGCGAATCGGTGGAGATCCACGTGCGAAGCGCCCACAACCTCCCAAATCTGTTTCGGTCCAGCCAACGCCGCGTATATTGCCCTTGCTTCGGTAGGTCGCGCACGTCTGTCCTCCGAGCCATATACCACGAAGACGGGTTGTTCGACTCTCGCAGCGGATCGGACGGGGCTCAGTGTCTCAACATCGACGCCGAGAAGTGGCTCGATCTGCCAAGTCAGCAGTGGTGATAGAAGGCGACCTCCGCGCCCAAAACGTATGTCGAGTCGATTGCCGATTGCCGTCTCCACATCAGCGAAAACCGCTTCAACAACAAAAGCTTCGGGAGGCTCTGCATAATCTGCCATGAGGGCAGCCGCCCCTCCCAGTGATGTCCCGACAATCCCAACAGGAAGGCCGGGAAATCGCTCGCGGAGAAATTCGACCCCCGACGCCGCGTCCATAGCCTCGAGGTGGCCTATCGTAATGTGCTCCCCCGGACTCTCTCCATGAGCTTGGAAGTCAATGCAGAGCGTGTTGTAGCCCTCCTCTCGAAAAAACCTCGCTCGGCCCGACATGCTGCGGCGATCTGCCCGGATCGCATGGAGGAGAAGGATTGAGGCGTCCGCGTCCTTACTCGCGTCGAGCCAGCCTACAATCCTACTACCTGACCCACTGGCGAATTCGACGGCCTCACCGCCAAGCGACTCTGGTGGCTTACCGATGACACGGGGCACAGGTGCTATGAGTTGGCGCCCCACGTACATGGAGAATCCGATTCCAGCAAGAAGGCATACGGCTCCCACAACAAGTAGCCTACGTATCCACCGTTTCGCGATCGGACTCATTTTCTAGACTAACGTTCGAGCTGTCTCGGCGGCTGAGTTGATCTCCACACACCTGACGGCCTTTGCGAGAACTTTAGGACGCCGAAGCCGTCGAGACCAGCGTCTTGTTGGGCCGCATTCGCTTTCTTGTCGCAACCTCATGTGTCCAAGAACATATCGAAGATAAATCCAAAGACGCGTGGGAATAGTGCGCCGAGTGTAGCGCCTACAACCACACCCACTCCGAAAAGGAGCGCTATACCTTTGAGGCCTTCGAGCGGAAATCCATCGAATGCAAGATAGTAACCAATCGGCACGACAACACTGAACAGGAGTGCTCCGAACAATGCTGCTAAAATTCTTCTAATCATTTGGATTCTGAGGTGTTTACAGACAAAAGTGCCAATCGTGATTTAGAGCTAGTCTCAGCTGCGAATGGTTGCCCGACTGCCTGTGAAGCGTAATCGATTCATGGAGTTGAGACCAATTACAATCTGCTGCCGAGATTCTTGGCCCAAAGGGGGTTGCTGCCACAGGCTGCCTGAGAGCGCGCTCCGATTTCTGGGTTGATGGTTGAATCTTCATAAAGCTGTCGACTCGCGGCGGGCAGCCTGTTGGTAGCCACGCTTTGTTAGCCCTCGTTTCTTGCGAGTCGGTGATCAGACAATTCCTTGTCCGAGAATGGAAGCAATCGCCCCTCTTTGAGGTAAAATGCCTCAACAGTCCTCTCGAAATCGGCGGTGTATACGGTGATCTTCTCTATCGTTCCGCTGCTGGAAGAGTGCAGTTTGACGGCGTGTTTCATATTCACGAAGTTCAACCGCTGAAATGAGCCTCCCGATTTCGAATTCTGGTATTTGTAGAGCGGCAGATTGTCGGCGATGATCATGTAAGTCGTATTGGCGTAGACGGCTGGAGCATCCTTGGTTGGCGTTGCCACCTCCAAGATCTTGATCTCGCCTCGGTAGACGTGTTTCACCGAAATTCCTTCGGCGTTCGATTCGATCTCCTTCTCCGTTAATTCCGCTCTCAACATCGGGGAAAGGAGAATGAGGAGCGATGCAATGTAGATTTTCATTTGGATTGTTCTTTGGGCGAACGTCTAAAGTGTGGCACGGCGAAAATTAGGCGTCCAGAGCGAAGCGAATGAGCAGCGGTGTTCTCCGTTGCTACCACTGCCTTGTTCGCTACTCCGATACCCGCATTCTCTAATTGCGCTCCATTCTTTGCAGGCGTTCGACGACGCGATTCTTCAACACAGGAGAAGACACCTTGGCGGCAAGCTCGGCGGGCAAGGGCTTTCTCCCCATCTTTTGCAGGGACCGATCCAAAAAGTCTTCAACCAGCGTCACTTCTTCGTTGCACCAGGATAACAGAATCCGGTCACCCTTCCCGAGTGACCGGATGAGAGGCTCCAACTCCGAGTTGATCGGCTTCCTGTGAAAGTCGGAAACCCTGAGCCGAAACTCCTTCATTCTTGAATGATTCGACTCTCCCGCGGCCTGATGTCCCAGGTATTTGACGATTCGGAAATTAGTGAATTCCCCTGAGTCAGAGCAAAATTCAGGGCAGCCAACTACGTCTGCATGGCAGACGTGATAGGTGAGACCCTGGAATTCGGCTATCGTCTCGTGCTCGGAGAGCACTTCACGGTCGGCCACATACTCTTCATACTCGGCGCTAATCCGAGAGGTCGGATTTGAAATCCGCTTTACAGGATCTGCATTGATCGAGGTTTCGATAGTCAATCGCTCGCGCGAGAAGAACCCGGCAGCACCTCCCCACTCGTCCTTCGATTCAAGTGATGTCTTTGTGTAAGGCCGGATGGGATCTGTCGTGGTGAATGAAGTTTCCAGGTATCTGCGGTCCCATTCATCGAGTTCGTGCACGCCTCCCTGCGCTGTTACCCACACATACGGATACGGAGATACGGCTGCATACCCTGGGGATACGATCGCTTGTGCTGCGTCGGGAGTCTCAGCCTGACCGCCGGTAACGCCATCGCCCTGCTGGGCTCGATCATCACAGGACACAAGTGCTGTAAAAATGAGCAGCGGCAGGAAATGTTTCATTCTTCGGCGAACGTCCTAGCATAGCTAACCCATGGGAGAGAGCGATGTTGAACGAAGGAGTTGAGGTTGTAGTTACGTGAAAACTCCGCAGAAAATGCGGCCAAGGGGTTAGCTACTGCGACTTGTTCTGCATCGCCGCAAGCGACCCATCGACAATTTCAAGGAAGTGAGATTCATGAACGAAATATGATTTGCACAAAGATTAATGAAAAGGCTGAGATCCCAACAATCGCTGCTACCCATGAGATCATCGATGCTTTTGGCGAAGTAGTTCTATCCGAATTCCCAAGCCTCCGAAGAAGTAGATCGAAAGAGACAAAAAGCAGGGTTGCGGGACCCGCGTAGAATGTCATGAAAGTCCTCGATAGTGCTGTGATGCCCGTTGTCGTGACAGAATCCGGCCCGAGTCCGTCCCTAAGGATCCATGCAAAAGGAAGAACGCAGATGATCCAGAATCCGAGGAGCATGTCCACGAAAATTAGTAATGTATTTCGTAATGAAGGGTTCATGTTTTTAGCAGAACGTCAAAAGTGCGGCGCGGCGCTAGCCGTTGCCTCCACTGCCTTGTTCGGCCTTGCGATTGCGGCCCAAGAGCCCGAGCGGTCCGAGAATCACGGCAAACGGCACGCCCCACGCGGCACCGTAGAGGCCGCCCTTGACTGCCCACTCTAAGCTGCCCGGCCTATACGCTTCCATGCAAGAGATGGTAAAGTAGGCCGCTATCAATGCCCCGATAGCGCCTGCAACAGAGGAAGCCGGGCAATTGGTTGATCGGCGAATCAGTAAAGCGGTAAATCCACCGACGACGGCCGCCAAGAGAATCCCTTGGACACCTCGAAATACTGTCCACGCAATTACCCCTCCGATGACTTCAAAGAGCAGTCCCGCGATTGCACACAAAGCCGCGGTGGCCACGGAGATGAATAGTTGCGAGTGTAATTTCATGACGTGCCTTTCTGAGATTTATGATTTAGCCGAACGTCAGAGCGCTGGCACCCGCTACTTGGGGCGCACCTCCGACTCGGGTTTGGGTTTCTCTTTGCCCTCAAATTTCGAGTCCGGAGCGGTAGCGGGTTGGTCAGCGCCGCCTTGTTCTCCCTTCTCAATTTTCGCACGGGCTGGTGGCTTCACCTCGATAAATGAATACGATGATTTCGCCATTCCTGTAGTCGGAATTAACAATAGACCGTCATCAGATCTCGTCAGAAAGCACAAATAGAACATTCCCACTCTAGGACTCGCAACATAGTGATTCCTCGCTTCATCTGAAAGTGATTCTAGCGCTAATTGTCGATAATTTTTGTAGTGCGTTTCCAAGTCCTCGAAAGAGGCGGCACGCAAGAGTTCACACTCCACAGCAACCTGCTTTCTGCCTTTGAGGATTGCCTCAATCTTTAGTGAAGCCTTGATCCTTTTGAATCGTCCTTCTGGGTAAGAGTCTAATTTCTCGAACCCCTTCGAAGACGTGATCGCTTCAATTCGAATAATTGCAACCAAGTCAGCATTCCGTAACTGCTTCTCGTACTCAATCGGATCAATATCGATCCAAGCCAAGGAGACTTCCTGAATGAAAGCAAAAACTGTGAGGATTAGGATCAGTGTTTTCATTTCCTAGGAGAACGTCAGAGCGCTGGCACCCGCTGCCGGGAGCGCCAGGGCGCAACAGGGTTAAGTGTCCAAATAAAGAGGGGTATGTCAACTCACGGCGAGGTAGCGAGTTGTCCAGCCGCGTCTTGTTCGGCAGCCATCAAAAGGGCGATTCCGAGAACTTAACGATCCCATTCACAAGGAACGCCAAACCACTCTGACAGAGTCTCGCTCAACCAGACGACAGATTCACGGCTGGGGGTCTTGGAGTCCAACATGTACTTCTTTCGACCCACCACCCAAAGAGTGTACCAACTCGACCAATCGCCACCACTATCACTCGAGCTGCTAGTTCGCTTGATATGCACCCGTAAACACTGGATGTCATCCGCCCTGATGAATCTACTGCTAGAGAAGAACGAAAACCGCTTCTTGATCTCAAGCCCCTGCTTGGAGGCTGTGAAGAAGGTGGATCCGAACAATCTCCACAATATCAGGCATCCGAAGTAGACAAGGAAGAAAAGCCCAATCAATAATGCCCCCGCCACCACGAATCCAGCCTGCTCGAAGGGACGTTCGAAAAGGATAGGCCAGCCACGTATTCCGAAATACAAGGGCACCCCGCTGAAAACACCTGCGAAGATGGCGATCGCAATAGCGCCAAATATTCGGGAGCTCATATCCTGCGGACTGTAGGATATGATGTGTGTGTCAGGCTTCGAGGATGGAAGTAGCTGAATCCAGTCCGAAATTTTCTGCGGAGCGGCAACACTCTGGGTCGGAAATCCTGGCGGAGGGTTCTTTTCCTGCGTATGATCTATCCTAGTCATCTTAGCGGTTATCTTTCATGCCGAACGTCCGAGTCATCCTACGCCTGACCGAGGGCGCGCTCCGAATTCTGAGTTGATGGTTGAATGGTCATGGGGGTTTGAACTCGCAGCGGGTCAGGCGTTAGGATCGACGTCTTGTTATGCGGATCAAGGTCCATCCTTCCAGTACGGGATCGCATCAATTTTCCTATCCTCTGCCTTGAACTCCTCTGTGACAGTAAAGGGAATCAGCCCTCCATCAAATGTAATGAATCTCCCCGTAAATGAAATCGTGCAATCTTCGTGGCGGGTAACAACGTCCCTCAACGGAGGATCCCAAAAGGAAATCCCATTCTCTCGTTTGAAGCTTGTAATCTCCCTTCGCAAATTTCGAGCCCTGCTCTCTTCCATGCCGGAACTATAGACAACTACCACCCCATCGATTTCGATGAATCGATAGGACTTGCTGGGCTTTGGGAAGAAAACCTGCAGAGTGTACGGGGGGGATGATTTATGGTAGGAAGCAATAAGCGGAACGTCGAGATCCGAACTGGAGGGTCGGAGCCACAGGCCAACCTTAGTGCCATTCTCTAGCTGAATGGTTCTTTGCCCCCCAAACCACCGCCTGTTCTCATAGGACACGCATCCTGTCGAAATGACCAATACGGCAAGTCCTGCAAGAAGCATTAGGAATTGGGCGACTCTTCGATTTTTGGGCATAACGGTTGAAGTCAGTTGCGACGGAACGGCGTCAACCGAACTGATTGGTTATGAATTTAGTTTTGTTTTTAGATCTTTAAGTTCTTCTTCGAGACTTATTACTTTTTTATACAACGCTATTGCAGGAAACGCCCCAAACATAAAGCATAATGGTAAATTCGCATAAAACACTATGGATGTTACATCTCCCGCAAATAATCGCATTAGACAGAGAAGTGCACAAAATACAGGAGCTATACAAAATCCAATTTTTAAGTTTTCTTTCATTTGGTTATTTTTCTTTTTTATTTCAGCAGAACGTCAAAGGCCTGCCACCTGCTACTGGGAGCGCCCCTCCGATTTTGGTTTGGGCTTCTTCTTACCCTCCGTCTTTGATTCCACGGCGGTAGCTGGTTGGTCAGCGCCGCCTTGTTCGGATCGGTCGATTTGAGGCGGTTGGGTAGTTTCCGTTTTTGGAGGCGTCGCGACCTCTACTTCGAATGATGTTTTATTGTGCAAGATCGCAATGACATCCTCAGGTTTGGCGGGGCCAGTGTATTCGATGATCTGTCCCTTTATCTTCACATGAGGATAAGGTGAGTTCTGCCCTGGAACCTTAAGATCAGAAACTCCGACAATATTTGTGAGTGCAGACCGCACCACTTCGAATCTACCGTTGATTCAACACATTCCGTCCACACTGAGGTAGACTTTCCCTCTTTTGGCTTCGGAGTTCTTTGGAGATGTGTCTGGATCTCTTGAAGCGGCGGCATCGAGTATGCGCTCCGGCATCGGTGCTTCTTCTGCTGCAGAAAAGCCGCAAAATAGGGTTATCAAAAGAAGGGAGGAACAGGAAATGTTTCTCTTAGTCATTGGTTTGGAATTTGTTGTTAAATGATCGTAGCACAGAATTTTTACAGAGTTGTAAGAAGAATGTAAATTCGCCTCGACGCTGGTCATGATTTCCAAGCCGAACAGTTTTATTACACGGGGGGTCTGCCTTTTACCTTGTTACTCGGGGGTTCCGGGTAACTCCGATGGAAAGGTGACTGTTGTTGACAGTTTTTCAGCTCCCGATCATTCCAAGTTTTAGCAAGTCGATGATGGTAATCCAAGTCAAAGCTGCTGACCCGAACTTTTGCTTTCGGTGCTTTTTAATTCCCATCTCTTGGTTCGATACAATCGGGGGATGATTTGCCCTATACTTTGATTAACAATCTCTGTATTTAAGAGGCATGAAAACTGTCATTGGGCTATTTTGTCTATTGCTCCTCGGTGGATGTGGATCTGACGAATCTAAAGAAGAGGTAGAGGTAGAAGGGCAAGTGTTTGTTGTTACGAAAAGTCGTGAGAACATTAAGATGGGGTTAGTTCCTATTCATGTTGTTCCCGATGATCAGTTTGAAAAAATTGCCTCTGAACTAGCAGAGCAGATTATGGCATATCGGGAAGACGACGTTCAGCGAAAGGCTAATCACGATGCTCTGGAGGTGTTTATTAAAGAATTACGGTCTTTGGAAAAACCTGATTTGACCGTTCCAGCCTTGAAGACTTTGAGAGAAGAAGCTGCGTCCTTTAAAAATCGTTTTACTCCGCCTGAGGAATTGGAATTCGTTAAAGCCCGTCTTTTTTCTCAACTTCCCCCTACGGTTGTTAAAACAGATGCGGATGGCCGATTTAAGATTTCGTTTAATTCAAAGGTTTGGGCGATTACCCAAGGAGAACGCTCTGTTGGCGAGGAGAGAAAGCAATATCTATGGATCATGCCAGTTGAAAGACCGAAAGAGGGTTCGGTCTCACCAATTCTTATCTCAAACGATTCTGGGTATAGTAGTGTTGAAGAGGTTTACGCTCTTCTAGCTTTTGTGGGAGGTAAAGCTAAGGAGCTTCCAAGTTTGTCTAGTGCTGAAGTTGATCAAGAGACTGCTGAGTGGATCAAGGAAAGAAAAGAAAAGGCAAACAGCTTGATCAAGGCGGCAATGACTGAGAGACAGGCTAAACTAGATGCTATCGAAGCTGAAAAACAGGTTAAGCTAGATGCTGCCGAAGCTGAAAAACAGGCTAAGCTAGATGCTGCCGAAGCTGAAATGAAAGCCACCGAAGTATTCGCTTGGGGTTTGAACAGCTCTAAACAATGTGATGTTCCAACTGGCTTAACGGATGTGGTGGGAATTTCTGGAGGAGGACCTCACAGCCTAGCACTTAAGAAAAACGGCACAGTCGTCGCTTGGGGTGATAACGACAAGCAACAATGTGATGTCCCAACTGGCTTAACGGATGTGGTGGGTATCGCTGCTGGAGGCTACCACAGTCTTGCCCTCAAGAAAGATGGAACAGTCGTCGCTTGGGGTTCGAGCAGCTTCAATCAATGCGATGTTCCAACTGGCTTAACGGATGTGGTGGGAATTTTTGGAGGAGGATA
>OLHR01000319.1_pt1 | contig 16244 bp, 14 predicted proteins | sample 1609291 | NCBI WGS metagenome assembly OLHR01 (sample SAMN05416707, study PRJEB24817) | seawater metagenome | isolation source: Sea water | place: Canada:Atlantic | collected 2013-07 | reverse complement strand
TCGGAGATGTGTATAAGAGACAGCTATTTATTCTTATACCTCGATATCCTTTATCATATTAAATATTGCTTTTTTAGTTCCTATTCACTCACCTATTTAAAGAATAAAACCAAGAATAATTTGTTGTTAATACGCTCATTGTTTTAATTTCGATTATTAAATCCTTAAATTAAAGTTAAATTTATGTATATTTCAGCATTAAAAATCAATTCAAATAAATATATGAAGACAATTATTACACTTTTTTGTATGTGTTTTAGCTTGATAGCTTTTTCACAAACCACCATCACTGGTAATATTTTAGACGAATCCCTAGAACCAGTTTTAGGTGCCAACATTATTATTGTGGATGTTGCTGTTGGGACATCCTCAGATTTTGATGGTAATTTTACTTTAACAGTTGATCAGGCCCCGCCATTTTCAATAGAAATAAGTAGTATCGGTTATCAATCAGTTACTCTAGAAGTAATATCCAATAACCAAATTTTTAATATTTCCCTAATTGAAGGAGATGAATTAGATGAAGTTGTTGTTTCAGCTTCTAGAACTCCTGAAAGCGTTAGAGAGTCTCCTGTAACGATCGAAAGATTTGATACCAGAGATATTAAAAATGCAACTTCACCAGATTTTTATGCTAGTTTAGAAAACTTAAAAGGGGTTGATATCAATAAAGGGAGTTTAACATTTAGTTCGTTAAATACTCGTGGCTTTGCAACATTTGCAAATACTCGTTTTGTTCAATTAGTAGATGGAATGGATAATTCTTCACCAGCGTTAAACTTTGCTATTGGAAATTTTTTAGGAATGAACGAATTAGACGTTCAGAGTGTTGAATTATTACCTGGAGCTTCTTCTGCGCTATATGGGGCGAATGCTTTTAATGGTATTTTATTTATGAACAGTAAAAGTCCTTTTGATGATCAAGGAATTAGCGTGTATGTGAAAACTGGAATTACTTCACAACAAGCTGCTGGAGATAATAACTTTTACGATTTTGGAATTAGAGCTGCACATAAGTTTAGTGAAAAATTTGCTGCAAAAGCAAATTTTTCATACTTACAAGGTACTGAATGGTATGCTACAGACACCAATCAATATAACCTATATGAAGCTGGAGCTCCAGATACTATTATTCCATTTGAAAATCAGCCAGCACACGATGGTTTGAATATTTATGGAGATGCGGTAAGTTTAGGTGCAATAGGTACCAATTTAAATGAAGTTGGTCTAGCATTAGAACAAGCGGGTATAATTCCAATAGGAGGAAGTGCTCTTATTCCAGCTGTAAATGTTTCAAGAACAGGATATAGAGAACAAGATGTTACTACCTATAAAGCTGCAAGTGGTAAAGCAGATTTCTCTTTAAACTATAGACCAACAGGAGGTGATTTGGAACTAGTTTGGAATTCTAAATTTGGATTTGGAAGAACAATCTATCAAGGTGCTAATAGGTATCAATTGGATAACTTCTTAATGCAACAGCATAAATTAGAACTGAGAAGTAAAGACTTTTTTGTTAGAGGGTATATGACTAGTGAAGATGCTGGTAATTCTTACGATATGCGCTTTACGGGTATTAATTTAGCAAAAATTAATGCTGAAGAATGGTTTGGTCAATATGCAGGAGCTTATTTACAAGCTAAATTAGGTGGACAGAATGATGAGTCAGCACATTTAATTGCAAGAAATTATTCGGATAGCAGCACAACCCTTGCATCAGATGGTAATCCTCTTACCTTACAGCCAGGAACAGCAGCATTTAATAACGCTTACGATCAAATTATTGATAATCCAGATGTTAATGAGGGGTCTAAATTTGTTGACCAAACAAAAATGTATGTTGGTGAGGGTAATTATAATTTCAGAAGTCTTTTAAAGGATTATATGGATCTTCAAGTGGGAGGTTCTTACAGACAATATTCATTAAATTCTGATGGAACAATTTTTACCGATTATGATGGGCCTATTGAATATGGTGAATTTGGTGCTTATGTACAAGGTTCAAAAAAATTCTTAGCAGAAGAAAGATTAAAATTAACGGCTTCTATTCGTGTTGATAAAAACGATTTTTTCGATGCTAAATTTTCGCCAAGAGTTTCTTTAAATTATTCAGCGGGTGATAAAAAGCAACACAATATTAGAGGTTCCTTTCAAACAGGATTTAGAAATCCAGACACGCAAGCATTGTTTATTGGATTTGATGTTGGTAGAGCAATTATAGTAGGTTCTTCACCAGATAACCTAGATAGAGATTTGCCAGGAACAGATTTAACAGGTCGGGATGCTTACTTTGATTCCTATACAAGAACATCAGTAGAAGCATTCGCTGCTACTGGAGATCCAACTTTATTAGAAGCTGTAGTAACTCCGTTAGTTCAACAAGAAAAAGTTACTGCCTTTGATATTGGGTATAGAGGAAAAATTGGCCCAATTAATTTAGATGCGAATCTTTACTATAATATATATGACGGATTTATCAATCAACAAATTGTAATTACTCCTGAAAATGGAAGTACTTCTGATGGCAGTGGTATTGCTGATATTGTTACTGGTCAATACCAAGCCTTCCAATTATATACAAATTCAACTGAACAAATAAAATCTTATGGTTTTGTAGTTGGAGGTAATTTTAAATTTGCTAAGAATTTTGTGTTTGGAGTAAATTACACTTATGCGAAATTTGATTTTGATCAAGAAAAAGAACCAGATTTTTCTGCTGGATTTAATACTCCAGAGAATCAGGTAAAGATTTCAATTGGAAATCCGAATTTATTTAAAAACTTTGGATTTAATATTGATGGACGTTATAAAGGTTCATATTTATGGGAATCAAGTATTGCTAATGCAGTGATGCCAGAAATATATGTTGTAGATGCTCAGATAAATTATGGAATTCCTGCAATAAAATCTGTTATTAAAGCAGGTGCAACAAATCTAGGAGGTACGGAGTATCAAAGTGCAGTAGGTACTGGTAATATTGGATCTCAATATTACATCTCTTTAACTATCAATAATTAATAATAAATAATAGTAATATGAAAATATTTAATTTATACAAAAGTATTGGAGTACTTGCTTTAGCAATTACTTTGTTAACATCTTGTTCTAAAGATCAATATTGGAATGATAATCCATTGAATGATCCAACAACATCAACACTTCCTGCGTTAACTTCAGGTTCTGCAGATTTTTCTTACTATGTAGCTCTTGGGGCTTCTTTTTCTGCTGGAGTGAGTAGTGGTTCATTGTTCATTAAAAGTCAAGAGTATTCTTTTCCGAATTCATTAGCAGGAGCGTTTTCAAATGCTGGAGGTGGGTTTTTTGAACAACCATACGTAAATGATAATATTGGAGGTTTGCTTTATGGGGGAACCCAAATTGTAGCTCCTAGATTATACTTTACTGGAGCTGGAATAGCTCGATTGGATGCTACACCGACTACAGAAGTTACAACTATTTTAACTGGACCTTTTAATAACATGGGTGTTGCTGGAGCTAAAAGTTTTCATTTTGTAGCGCCAGGTTATGGTAATCTTGCCGGTGTTCCTTTAGGTTTAGCAAATCCTTATTTTGCACGAATGGCTTCAAGTCCTAATGCAACGGTATTAGAAGATGCAGTTTCTCAAAATGGAACATTCTTTACAATATCTGTAATGGGAGGTAACGATGTGTTAGCGTATGCAACTTCTGGTGGTATCGGTACAGACCAAACAGGAAATTTTGATCCTTCTACCTATGGGCCAAACGATATTACAGATCCAAACGTATTTGCATCTGTTGAAAGTGAGATAGTAGCTGCTTTAACAGCGAATGGAGCTAAGGGAGTACTTTCAAACGTTCCATATGTAACCGATTTACCATATTTTACTTCGGTACCTTTTAACGCTGTACCTTTAGATGCAGGAACTGCTGCATTATTAAATGGTGCTTTTGCCGAATACAATGGAGGATTGTTATATGTTGAATCTCTTGGATATATATCAGCTGAGGAAAGAGCAGCAAGAACTATCACGTTTTCAGCCGGTCAGAATGCGGTTACTTTAGTAGATAAAGATTTAACCGATTTAAGTCCCCTCGGTTGTGTAGTTTGTCTTCCTTCCTACAGACAAGCAACATCAGATGATTTAGTGCTTTTACCAGCGAGAGCAATTATAGGGACTTTAGTAAATGACAATCCGCAGTTAATCAATGGAGTTTCTGTTCCTTTAGAGGATAAATTGGTATTAACAGATCTTGAGACTCAGAATGTATTGACAGCTACAGATGCATACGCTGCAGTAGTAGAAGGCCTTGCAGTCCAACATGATCTAGCTTATGTAGATTTAAGAGCTATTTTAGCTGAGGCAGCTTCACCGACTGGTATTATGTTTGATGATTTCAATATGAGTACACAATTAATTTTTGGAGGCTTGGTGGGTTTAGATGGCGTTCATTTAACTGCTAGAGGGTATGCATTGATGGCTAATAAATTTTTGGAGGCTATCGATACAACGTATCTTTCTAATTTTGAAGCATCAGGTTCCATGTTAAAAGCAGGTAATTATGTTGTTATCTATCCGGAAAATCTGCCGAATTAATAAATCAATCTGATTTAAATTATTAAATTAATTGATATAAATTACATAAAAAAACCGAAGTTCAATACTTCGGTTTTTTTATGTAATTTTAATTTCTATTGCATTGCTGATGCTTAATAGGAATAATGAAACGGTATTAGTTAGGAATAAAAATATAGGGTTTTGGCTTGTATTTTTTCAATTTAAAAAACTATATTTGCCCCGTTTAAAATAGGGGATATCTATAGCCCTAATAGTACTAAAAAAATAAACAGTTAATAATGTCAAAAGTTACAGGTAAAGTTGCCCAAATCATTGGACCCGTTGTAGATGTTGAATTTGCAAACGGATCAGAACTTCCAAAAATTTACGATTCTCTTGAAGTAAATAATAATGGAAAATTATTAATACTAGAGGTACAATCACATATTGGAGAAAATACGGTGAGAACTATTTCTATGGATTCAACAGATGGATTAAGTAGAGGAGTTGATGCAATAGCAACAGGAGTTCCTATACAAATGCCAATTGGAGATGATATCTACGGACGTCTTTTCAATGTAGTTGGAGATTCAATTGATGGTATTGGTAATTTGCCAAAAACAGGAGAAAATGGAATGTCAATTCACCGGGACGCACCAAGATTTGAAGATCTTTCTACTTCTACCGAAGTGCTTTTTACAGGGATTAAAGTAATTGATCTTATTGAACCTTATGCAAAAGGTGGTAAGATTGGTTTATTTGGTGGAGCAGGTGTTGGTAAAACGGTACTTATACAAGAGCTTATTAATAATATAGCAAAAGGACATGGTGGACTTTCCGTATTTGCTGGAGTAGGAGAACGTACTCGTGAAGGGAACGATTTACTTCGTGAAATGTTGGAGTCTGGAATTATAAAATATGGTGACGACTTCTTACATTCTATGGAAAATGGAGGTTGGGACCTTTCAAAAGTTGAAAAATCTGCTTTAAAAGAATCCAAAGCAACGTTTGTTTTTGGACAAATGAATGAACCTCCTGGGGCTCGTGCACGTGTAGCATTATCAGGTTTAACGATTGCTGAATATTTCCGTGATGGAGCAGGAGATGGACAAGGAAAAGATGTTCTTTTCTTCGTAGATAATATCTTCCGTTTTACACAAGCAGGATCTGAGGTGTCAGCACTTTTAGGACGTATGCCTTCAGCGGTAGGATACCAACCAACATTAGCTACCGAGATGGGAGCAATGCAAGAGCGTATTACTTCAACTAAAAGAGGTTCTATTACTTCTGTACAAGCGGTTTACGTTCCTGCAGATGATTTAACAGATCCAGCACCAGCAACAACATTTGCTCACTTAGATGCAACAACGGTATTGTCTCGTAAAATTGCTGAGTTAGGTATTTATCCAGCGGTAGATCCATTGGATTCTACTTCTAGAATTTTAACTGCAGATATTTTAGGTGATGAACATTATGACTGTGCTCAACGTGTAAAAGAATTATTACAACACTACAAAGAATTACAAGATATCATCGCAATTTTAGGGATGGAAGAATTATCTGAAGAAGATAAACTTTCTGTATATAGAGCTAGAAAAGTTCAACGTTTCTTGTCGCAACCTTTCCATGTTGCTGAGCAATTTACTGGGATTCCAGGATGTTTAGTAGATATTAAAGAAACTATTAAAGGTTTTAATATGATTATGGATGGTGAGTTAGATACATTGCCAGAAGCTGCATTTAACCTTAAAGGAACAATTGAAGAGGCCATCGAAGCTGGAGAAAAAATGTTAGCTGAAGTATAATAGCACACTTAACTATAATTATTATGTATTTAGAAATAGTAACTCCAGAAGCTTCTTTAGTAAGTGGTGAAGTAGAATCTTTAACAGTACCAGGAGTAGATGGTGAGTTTCAGATGTTAAATAACCACGCATCTATCGTATCATCATTACAAAATGGAAACGTAAAATTTAAAGGGGAACCAACATTTACTATAGGATTTGAAGATAAATTCTCTAAGGAAAATGACGGGAAATGGTCTTTAAAAATAAATGGTGGTACTCTTGAAATGAAAAATAATAAAGCAATTGTTTTGGCAGATTAAGTCCATATTATTATCATAATTTAAAATCCCAAATCTTATTGATTTGGGATTTTTTTATTTGTGTCTTTAAATCTCACTTCCAGTATTTTTGAAACCAATTTATTTATCATTTTCTGTATCCATACTGATTTATTTTAATCAATACTTTTTGCTAAAAGCAGATTGTATATTTAATAATAACTTTACTTTCGCACTTTAATAACACCGTTATGAAAACAAAATATATAGCAATATTACTTGCTTTATTTATTGGAGTGATTTCCTTTTCTCAAGAGATCACTACCGAGGAACAATTAGATGAAATATTAATTACTTCCAGTAGAATAGATTTGCCATTTTCTGAAAACTCTCGGACCATTACTGTGATTACTTCCGAAGATATTAAAAACAGTACCGCAACCAATGTTACTGATTTGTTGCAGAGCGTTGCAGGACTTGATATTAGAAGAAGAGGAATTGATGGTATGCAATCTGATATTTACATTCGTGGTGGACAATTCAATCAAACTTTAATTTTGATCGATGGCTTTAAAACTGAAGATCCACAAACTGGACACCATACCATGAATATGATGATTCCTATAGAAGATATTGAACGAATTGAAATAATTAAAGGGCCATCAGCAAGAATATTTGGTCAAAATGCATTTTCTGGAGCGATCAATATTGTAACAAAAAGCAATGTAAAGGAGCAATTAAAATTGGAAGTTGGAAGTGGTTCCTATGGTAAATTAAGCTTAGGGCTTACTGCAGCAACTAACCTTGAAAAATCAAGTCATTTGGTAAATTTTGAATACAATGGTAGTCAGGGTTATCGTGAAAATACTGACTATAAAAATATTAATTATTTTTTAAAGAGCAGTATCCAAACCAATCATCAGCCTATTGATGTAATAGCAACATTCATTGATCGAAAATTTGGGGCAAGTAACTTTTACACCAATAATCCAGTATATAACGAATATGAGGAAACTCAAACAAGTTTGGTTGGGATTTCAACTTCTATCAACAAAAATAATTGGACCTTTAAACCAAAATTATATTGGAAAAGAGGACAAGATATGTTTGTTTTAAAGAGGGACGATCCAAGCTTTTCCAGAAACTTTAATATTACCAATAAAATAACAGCAGAAGTAAATTCTTCTTTTAAATCCTCATTGGGAATTACAGGTATTGGATTAGATCTTTCTGAAACTACCTTATCAAGTAACAACCTAGGAGATCAAAATAGAACGGTTGTTAATATGTTTGTAGAACATCGTCTTTTATTGATAAATAATAAATTAGATATCACTCCCGGAGTTTCGTTAAGTTATTATTCAGATTTCGATTTTTATGCATTTCCAGGATTGGATGTTGGATATTCATTTTCTAATAATTTAAAAATTTATGGGAATATTGGCTATTCTTATAGAGTCCCTACTTATACTGAACTGTATACTAATATTCCAAACTTCCTATCAGGTAATTCAGAGTTAAAACCTGAAAAAGCACTTGCAGAAGAATTAGGAATAAATTACACCATCAAGAAATTAGAATTAACTGGGGCGGTTTTTAGAAGAGAAGCTAAGGATTTGATAGATTATGTTAAGGAAACAGAAGAAAGTCCAATTTTTGTAGCTCAAAACCTAAGAGAGGTTACAACATCTGGATTTGAATTAAACGCAGCTTACAATTTTATCCTTTTTAATAATTCTCAGAGAGTGAAATTAGGCTATACTTTTTTGGAAGACGATTATCATGATACAAATGTTTTCGCTTCAAGGTATTTAATAGACACTTCAATAAAGAATCATTTTACAGGAGTTTTCGATTTTACGATTGCTAAAATTATTAAGCCTAGTGTTACTTATAAATATGTGGAAAGACCACAAGAATCCTATAGTATTGTAGATGCAAAACTTGCTGCAGCTATTAAATCATTTTCTGTATTTATACTAGTTAATAATATTTTTGATACAGAATATTATGAAAAGGATAATGTAATTATGCCAAGGAGTAATTTTGAGTTTGGACTGACTTATACATTTAGATAAAAATCAATATTTACTGGGTTAAAAGCAAATATCTCTATTAAAATAAATTAACTTTAATTGCTTTTATAAAATTTGAGAAGTTTGTAAAATAATACAGTTCCAACATACAAAGCCATGCCATAGCAAGTATGACAAATAAAAGTTCGTAGCAGTAAAATGTCTTTAATAGAACTATCAGCTCCAGCCCATCCCAGACCAAGTGCGGGCATTTCTAGATACAAAGGCATAAACATAAATAACCACATCATAATTAAAGCAGGTAGTATTTTAGGTCTGGATTTAAGTATTTTAAAACTGAGTAAAAAATACAAATACGTGTCCATGAGGCAGACAAAGATATGTGCCGATAATCCAACAAATGTTTCTCCTTTTAACTTGGGGATTTTCGAAAAATTTGGATCAGGAAATGAAGCCTCTCCACTAAATAAGGTGATAATATATCTTCCTAAACTTTGATAGCCTGCCAGTACCGACCCCATATCATAAATTTCAGCAACTATTTTTGCTGAAGTATCAATAACTATTGCTCCAAAAATTCCAACAAAAAACAACGCTATTATTTTTATTTTAATACCATAATCATTAAAATAATTGTTGCTCATACTATCTAGGTTATATCTAATTTATTGTCTTGTGCTAACGAATCTAAATAGATTTTTTTGAAAATACAAATCAAGCAATATTTTATGCCATTAATTTGGTTTACAATACGCTTTATTGGGTTAAGATGATTGATTTAGGCGATTATTGTGTTTTATACTTTATCAACTCATTGACCTTATCATAAACTAAAAATGATTCCCAGCCTCGATATAACAAATAATCAGCTAGTTTTTTTCTTTTTTTTTGTAGGTTATTTTCAGCACTTAATTGAAAATATCGTTTTTGTGCTAATTCGTCAAAGGTATTCTCGTAGTCTTCTTTAGCGATTTCTTTTAGACCTAAGTCAATATTGTATTTAGAAATATCTCTATACCTAAGCTCTCTTACAATGCGTTGTGTCCCCCATTTTTTATGGTTGAATTTTCCCCTTGCATATGCTTGTGCAAATCGAGATTCATTTAAGAAATTATGCTTTAATAAATGAAGAATGATGATATTAATTGCTTCAGGAATCATTCTCATTTCCCTCAATTTTTGATTCACTTCTTTATGGCAACGTTCTTGGTAGGCACAATAACCTTCAAGTTTGGTAGTAGCTTCTTTTAAGGTATATGTTTTTTGATAATTGAAATTCACTAAAAATATTATTTCTCAAATTTAATTAAAAAAAAGCATAAAAAAACCTCCTAAGTTTTCACAAAGGAGGTTTTTTTCAGGTTATTTTATCTTCGAATCATCTTTGTCAACAAAGTGATATTCTAGATACGTGTAAGCATCTCTTGGTTGTATTGTCACCCATTTCTTGTGCTCCATAAACCACTTGGTTCGCACGGATGGAAAACCTTTTGTTAAAAAGGCCGCTATAAAAGGATGTGTGTTTAGAGTTATCTTTTTAGAGTCTTTTTTGATAAGGCTTTTAAGCTCATCAGTCATTTTATTCACCAATACTATTGGCGCTTCAACCTCGGTAGTGTTTCCAGTATTAGGATTCTCTTCTCGAGTTTTAATATTCATCTCTGGTCGTACGCGTTGTCTGGTTATTTGTATTAAACCAAACTTACTAGGGGGTAATATTTTATGTTTTGCACGATCGTCGCTCATTTCTTTAGTCATATGATCGAATAATTTTTTTCGATTGGCAGCTGCTGCCATGTCTATAAAATCGATAACAATAATACCTCCCATATCACGCAACCTTAGTTGTCGTGCTACTTCGCTAGCAGCAATTAAGTTTACTTCTAATGCGGTTTCCTCTTGATTATTTGTTTTGTTACTTCGGTTACCACTATTAACGTCAATTACATGCAACGCTTCAGTATGTTCGATCACTAAGTAAGTTCCCTTACTTCCTGATACCGTTCTACCAAACGCTGTTTTGATTTGACGTTCAATCCCAAATTTTTCAAATAAGGGAGTTTTAGAATCATAAAACTTAACAATATTCTCTTTGTTAGGTGCAATTGATTGCACATAATCTTTAATTTGTAAGTAGAGTGTTTCGTCGTCTATATAAATAGAAGAAAACGAATCGTTAAAGACATCTCTAATAATAGATGCGCCTCTATTTAACTCACTTAACACCTTTGAAGGAAGGTGAGCTCCTCGTAACTTTTTGCACATCGCATTCCAGCGATCCATGAGATTTTCTAAATCTCTATCCAGTTCAGCTACTTTTTTACCCTGGGCTACAGTTCGTATAATAACTCCAAATCCTTTAGGTTTAATACTCGTTACCAAGCGTTTTAACCTTTCTTTTTCTTCCTTAGATTCTATTTTTTGTGAAATAGAAACTCGATCAGAAAACGGTACCAATACAATATAGCGTCCAGCTATCGAAAGCTCTGAGCTAATTCTTGGACCTTTAGTGGAAATGGGTTCTTTTACAATCTGAACCAATGTCGATTGATTAGACTTTAGTACATGATTTATACCTCCGTTTTTATCAATATCTTTTTCAAATGGGAAATTTTTTAAAGAATAATCTTTAAGTTTACCTGTGCTTACACTCTTAACGAATTTCAAAAGAGAAGCGACTTTAGGACCTAAATCATGATAATGCAAAAAAGCATCTTTTTCATAACCTACATTAACAAATGTAGCATTTAAGCCCGGAACAATTTTTCGAGTTTTGGCGATAAACACATCACCAACCGAAAACTTATTATCGTCTTCTTCTTTATGTAATTCTATTAGTTTCCCATCTTTTAAAAGGGCAAAATCAACTGATTGTGAACTGGATCTAATAAATAATTCGTAGTTCACGTTTCATTAATTTTTATCCATCATACCTATAAGTATGACAAATGGATTAAACATTATTTTATCACAGGTTATTGAATTCTCACTATTGTAGTGAGAAAAACCCGTCGAAATTAACAAGTTAAAAAAACTAATTAATTTCATTTTCAAAGAACTTTTTTGATTTTTTAAACTATTGGAATAATTTCTTATTTCTTAGTTTTATGGCGATTAGCACGACTTCTTTTCTTTCTTTTATGAGTAGAAATCTTTGCTCTTTTTCTTTTTTTACCACTTGGCATAGTAATCTGTTTATATATCCCGATTTAACGAGATGGTTATTATTTTACCTTAACATTAGTTTTTACACTTTCTACAAATATTTTAGCAGGTTTAAATGCTGGTATATTATGTGCAGGAATTTTAATTGTAGTGTTTTTTGAAATGTTTCTTCCCGTTTTTTCAGCTCTTTTCTTTACGATAAAACTTCCAAAACCCCTTAAATAAACATTGTTACCACCTTCTAATGAATTTTTTACTTCATTCATAAAGGTTTCAACTGTAGCTTGAACATCTCCTTTTTCCATTCCTAGTTTGTCTGAAATCTTCGCTACGATATCTGCTTTCGTCATTATGTGTTAAATTTATATATTAAAATTTCTCTTTTTTTCAAGGTGGCAAATATAGGAATTTTATAATCAAAAAATCTAATGGTAAACCATTAAAATTTAATTAGATAAAGGCTAATTTTGCTAGATGCCAAAAAGTAGCTCGCATTTTAGTAAGAAACTCATATTGTGGTATTTAGCTCATAAAAGAGATTTGCCTTGGAGAACCACTGCTATACCTTATTATATATGGCTTTCAGAAATTATACTTCAACAAACAAGAGTTGAACAAGGATTGCCATATTATCAAGCTTTTGTTTCTGTATATCCTACTGTAAAAAAATTAGCAAATGCCAGTGAGGAGGAAGTGCTGAAATTATGGCAAGGTTTGGGCTATTATTCTCGCGCAAGAAATCTACACACTACTGCTAACTATGTTTCAAATGAATTAAGTGGTATTTTTCCAACTTCCTATAAAGAACTTATTAAACTTAAAGGGGTTGGAGATTATACCGCTAGTGCAATAGCTTCTATTTGTTTTAATGAAGCAACAGCGGTAGTGGATGGTAATGTATACAGAGTTCTTGCTCGTTATTTTGGAATTGCTACTCCGATTAATAGTAGTTTTGGAATTAAAGAATTTAAAAATGTAGCACAACAATTAATTGATATTGATCATCCAGGGAATCATAACCAAGCTTTAATGGAATTTGGTGCTCGGCAATGCAAGCCTCAAAACCCAAACTGTGAAATCTGTATTTTTAATGACAGTTGTATCGCATTGCAACAAAAAAAGATTTCAGAATTACCTGTGAAATTAAAAAAGACAAAAGTCAAAAACATTTATTTCAATTATATTGTTTTGATTTTTAAAAATAAAAAAACCCTTTTACAAAAGAGAATAGGAAAAGGTATTTGGCAAAACTTATATGAGTTTCCTCTCATTGAAACAGAAAAAAATTTTAAATTAGAGGAACTCAATAGTTTACATATTTTTCAAGATGTATCCAAAAAATTTGAAATTAACTCTTTGGTCCTTTATAATGAGATGCCTATTCTTCATAAGTTATCTCACCGAAATATATACACTCAATTTTGGATTGCAGAAACGTCAAAGAACAATGATGAAGCAATCTCAATTAGTCAATTAGAAACGTATCCTGTCCCTAAACTTATAGGGAATTTTATCACTACCTTTTTCAGGTTGAAAGAATCTGGACAAAAACAAAAAAAATAGTTATATTTAAATCACAAAAGATAACTTTGCACAAAATATAAATTTACAACTATGAGTGGTACATTAAATAAGGTAATGCTTATTGGGCATACAGGTGATGACGTGAAAATGCATTATTTTGAAGGCGGCGGAAGCATAGGTAGATTCCCACTTGCGACCAATGAATCGTATACCAATAGAACAACTGGCGAAAAAGTTAACAATACCGAATGGCATAATATAATTGTTAAAAATAAAGGTGCTGAGATTTGTGAGAAATATTTAAAAAAAGGAGACATGGTATATGTTGAAGGTCGCTTGAAAACTCGAAAATGGCAAGATGATGAAGGAAAAGACCGATATAATACGGAGATTCACTGTTCAGAATTTAATTTTTTAAGTCCAAAAGGTGATGGAAATAATGCTTCACCTCAAGGAACTAACGAACCCTTTTAATTTCAATTTTTCGAATTTTGGATATAGAACCTCCTAGTTTATTTTTAGCAATTGTATTAGAAAGTGGACACATTTTTAGTGTTTTTATTTTATTAATTTTATTGGCTTGTTCCGCCTTAATATCAGGAGCTGAAATAGCATTCTTTTCATTAACAGCTAAAGATTTTGAAGCGGAATCTTCAGAAAAAGAATCGCCTGGCAATGTGATAATTGTAAAAAATCTATTGGCTAAACCCAAAAAACTATTAGCAACAATATTAGTGGCTAATAATTTTATAAATATTGCTATTATACTCTTATTTGCTTCTCTTAGTGATGTGATGTTTTCAGGAATTTCTATAAATTATTTTGGATTCAACCTTCGGTTTATATTAGAGGTTGGTATTATAACCTTTGTTATTTTATTATTTGGAGAAATACTACCAAAAGTATATGCTAGTAGGAATAATATTCAGTTCTCATTATTTATGGCATTACCATTAAATTTTTTAAATACTTTATTAACGCCTATAAGTAGTCCCATGAGGTCCGGCATACTATTTATTGAAAAAAAGTTTGGAACCCAAAAATCCAATATAAGTGTAAATCAATTATCACAAGCCTTAGCGCTAACCTCTGAAAAAGATAAATTGCATGAAGATCATAAAATACTTCAAGGAATAGTAACATTTGGTAATACAGATACCAAGCAGGTTATGAAGCCAAGGATGGATATTTTTGCTTTAGATGAAACGTCGAGTTATAACTCTATAATGCCAGTTATAATTGCTAATGGATATTCTAGAATTCCTGTTTTTAAAGATAATATAGATACCATTACTGGGATTTTATATGTGAAAGATTTAATGCCTTTTATAGATCTAGAAGAATTGAATTGGAACACTTTGTTGAGGAAACCTTATTTTGTTCCAGAGAATAAAAAATTAGACGATTTATTAAATGAATTTAAGGAAATGCACATGCACATGGCGATTGTAGTAGATGAGTATGGCGGAACAAGTGGATTGATTTCTTTAGAAGATATAATTGAAGAAATTGTAGGAGAAATTAGCGATGAATTTGATGATGAAGATCTAGTGTTTTCTAAGCTAGATGAAAACACGTTTGTATTTGAAGGAAAAACACCTTTAAAAGATTTTTATAAAGTAATTAAATTAAAAGATCCATCGTTATTCGAAAATACTAAGGGAGATGCAGAAACACTTGCTGGATTTTTGTTAGAAGTTTCAAAAAGTTTCCCAAAAAGAGGTGAAGTTATAAGATTTCATCAGTATACATTTACAGTTGAAGGTTTTGAAAATAAACGAATCAATCAAATTAAAATTTCTATAAAAAATTAGTATGCGAGTTACCTTATTGCCTTTTATAATATTGCTTTTTGCATCTTGTCAAGATGAGGTAATTATAAAACCTAAAGCTCAATTAAGGTTAACGTATCCAATAGCGAATTATGAAGAGGTACGTATAGGTTTGCCATATCATTTTAAGAAAAATAAAGAAGCTGTTTTAAAAGAGAAAAGGAATAATGCATTAAATCTATATTATCCAGCTATGAAAGCGACTCTTTATTTAACCTATCAAAAAGTTGGAAAAAACAATCTAGACTCTCTTTTAAGAGATGCTCAAAAACTAGCCTATGATCATGCGGTAAAAGCGGAAAGTATTTCAGAACAACCCTTTGTAAATAAAGACAAGGGTGTTTACGGGATGTTTTATATGATAAATGGTAATGCAGCTGCCCAAGCCGAGTTTTACGCAACTGATAGCGTCCAGCATTTTATAAATGGGGCATTGTATTTTGATGCAAAACCTAATTTCGATTCTATATATCCTGCCGTAATGTATCTAAGAAATGATATGAGAATAATAATGGAAACTCTAGCATGGAAAACTAAATAATAGCGGATAATTTAAATTATTAAAATAAAAAACCCATACTTATAAGTATGGGTTTTTTATTTTGACAGGAATTTTATTTATGCCTTACTTGAATGCTTAAAAGCAGCTTTAGCTCAATCTATAGAAAAAGACTCCACAGTTTTCATGTCATTTACAGAATAAGTGTCACTAGCATTTGTTACTGTGTTTTCTAAAGAAGTAGTAGTTAAGATAGCTTCATCATATTCTACCATAGCTAATTTTTTTTCAAAATCTACTTTAGCAGATTTTACACCTTCCATTTTAGCAAGTTTCTTTTCAATAGTTTTTGCACATCCTATTGCGCAAGTCATTCCTTCGATATTGAATTCTGCCTTAGTAAGAATTGAATCATCAGCTATTTCGCTTTTAGCTTTAATTTCTTCAACCTCTATTGTTTTTACTTGTGGTTCGGTTTCGTTTTTACAAGACCAAACTGTAATAGAAAAAATTACGATTGCGATAACTAGTTTTAAATTTTTCATCTGATTAATTATAATCTGTCTCTTATACACATCTCCGAGC
>OLHR01000314.1_pt1 | contig 16373 bp, 16 predicted proteins | sample 1609291 | NCBI WGS metagenome assembly OLHR01 (sample SAMN05416707, study PRJEB24817) | seawater metagenome | isolation source: Sea water | place: Canada:Atlantic | collected 2013-07 | reverse complement strand
ATGTATTTACCCCCAGAGAGTCGCGTGCGCATTTGGTAGCGCTGTGAGCGTCAGCAACAAATGTCTGAGATGTGAGAGAAGCTTGGCGGTACCGAAACAGTATGACGAAAATGAACCAAGACCCTGACGTGTATTACCACGCCTTATTTTTGGGTCAGGCGACGTTGTATTCCTGTAACCCTGTCGCCTCATGTAAGCGCTTATACTCCTTGAAATTTCCAGCAAAAAGAAAAGAGGCATGCCCTGAGTCATTCGTATAGTAGCTGTTGCAGTCGGGCGATCCCCAGCTGAATTTAGCGAACTTTTCATCCATAGTGTTATTGTAGCTCTGAAACTCCTCCCTTTTTATATCAAGGGATTGTTTACCCGCACTGCGCAGATCTGACAGCAGCCCTACAATTGTTTCAACATTGCGCTCAGCAGTGATGAAATAAGACACGTTTAGCACGAGGCCGTTTGGACCGACTGCGAAAAAGAAATTAGGGAAGTCTGGCACAGAAATTCCCTTGTGCGCTCGCGGTTCATCCCCCATCACACCACCCAAGTTTGCGCCATTGAGTCCAATCACATCGAAGCGGTCATAATCCAAAATTCTATAGCCGGTACAGTAGATAATCACATCCGCATCGATTTCTCGGCCGCCACTGGTCACGACGCCCGACGGCGTTACCTGAGCAACGCCGTCCGCTACTAGCTCGACATTGTCTCGATTCAGTGCGGGATAGAAGTCATCCGATACCAGGCCTCGCTTGCAACCGTAGCGTGTATCTGGCGTCAACACCTTGCGCAGTGCGGGGTCGTCAATAGCGCGATTGATAAATTTTTCTACCATGCCTTCAAACTGGCCCATGCGCTTATGACCATTCGTCACTGCATACTCTACTTGCCCCATAAGGAGACTCTGCACCCACCGAGTCAGCTTGATCAGAGTCGGGAAATGCCGAAACCGCCAACGCTGTCCAGCGCTATACTCCTTGCGCCCTCGAGGCATAATCCAGTTAGCGGAGCGCTGTAATACGGTCAGTTGGCCTGCCTCTTTCGCTATTTCCGGCACAATCTGCACCGCGCTGGCGGCAGACCCCACAACAACCACGCGCTTGCCTTTCAGATCCACATCGTGATTCCAGCGTGTTGCATGCCAGCTCTCACCCTTAAAACTGTCGATGCCTTCAACGCTGGGATAGAGGGGTGTGTGCTGATTGCCCATTGCATTGATGAGAATATCAAAAAAACCGAGCGGACCCGCCTCCGACTCCAATTGCCATTGGCCAGGCTCCTTATATTCTGCCCGAACAATGCGGGTGTTGAACTGCATATGCGGATCAAGACCAAACTCTGTGGCACATTTAGCGAGATACGCCTGTATCTCAGCAAAGCCCACAAAGCTCGCACTCCAGTCGGGATTAGGCGCATACGAAAAGGAGTAGGAGTGGGCCCAAACGTCACAGGCCAGCCCGGGGTAGGAATGTAGACGCCAAGTCCCTCCGGGAGCATCCAATACATCAAAAATTGTAAAGTCTGAAAAACCTTGTTGCAGCAGTTCACGACCCGCAGCAATACCCGCGGGCCCTGATCCTATTATGGCAATACGCATTCTTGGACAGCCTGTAGTCGTTTAAAATTCATAGGATCATAATACTGAACAATCCGACGCTGGCCCACTCAGCCGTATCAACAATCCGTACCGAACGCGGAGTATTTCATTGTTAGTACTCGCAAGATAATACTGGACGCTGCGCGCTAAGAAATGATGGTGCGCCTAGCGATAGACCCAGGTTTTCTTTGGCTCGGTACCTGCTTCATACTCCACTACCTGTATGTCGAACCAGATGGGCAGGAGATATTGCACATAGAATGCATGCGTGGTGGTGGGCGCAATAACAAGGTCTTCATACTCTTTTAGGCGTACACGATCGTCTTTTTTCTGCCACTGTTTGCATTTTGCCAACAGTTCATCAACCTCTGCACGGCTTTCATACAAGAAGCCTAGATGATCGTAGCCCGGCGACTGAAGATATTTTTCCTGCTCCATCAACAGCAGGAACTGACTGACCTCATCGTCTGTCGCCAGCAGCAAACCCGCGGCATCGAATAAAGGTACGTCTATCGCGTTAAAGCCGAACACCTCACTGTAAAAAGCAACAATGGCATCTCGGTCACGCTCAAGCGCGCCGGGCGGAAATGTCAATTCCATATGATTAAACCGTAATGCAGGCATACAATACTTCCCTCGATTCTGTGTTTTACCTAGAGGACGATTCCTGTTGGTCGTTCGTCGTATTTACCGCAAACCCCCTCATTGGCGCGGAGGCAAGCACCTTGCTGTGCCAAGCCAGACTGAGCGGTTGCAGGATCCGCACAATACCTTAAACGCTGAATCAATCAAACAACATAGTTATATAGGCGACAAAGAGGACCAGATGGACAACGCCGTGAATAACATTTGTCTTCTCGCTAGAGAACGTCACCACCGACACCAGAATTGTGGTCAAAAGCAATACGCTGTCGACAGGGTCTAGCCCGAGAATAACTTTGTTGCCCGTTGTCAGGCTAATCATCATGATGACCGGCACAGTCAAACCGATGGTAGCAACGGCTGAGCCAAGGCAAATGTTAATTGAGCGCTGCAGTCGATTATCAACCGCCGATTTAAGCGCTGCCAACCCCTCTGGCGCCAGCACAAGAAGTGCGATGATAACGCCTCCAAGTGCGACTGGCGCGCTAAACGCCATCACCTGGTAGTCAATAATTTTTGCCATACTCTTGGACAGTAGAACAATGGGCAGCATGTTGGCGAGAAGAAACACGACATGGAAACCGACCGACCTTACTACAATGTCACCATGATCGTGGACATCCTCAGCTGACTCTCCCGGGCCAACAAAGAACCCTCGGTGACGAAGCGTCTGCATGATCAAGAAAGCGCCATAGAGCCCCGCCGATGCGGCTAGGGCAAACACCATTTGCGCAACGGAGTATGTGCCCAGCGCACTGGATACCGTAAAGTTGGGAAGAATCAGGCTGAGGACGGCCAGTGGTATCAATACCACGAGAAAGGTATTGGCGCCCTGCAGGTTATGAGCCTGCTCCACATGAGGAAGCCCGCCAAACAGTAACGAGAGTCCGACGAGTCCATTGAGGGCTATCATTAAAACAGCGAACATCATGTCCCTGCCCAGCCCCGGGTTCTGATCCCCGTTAAGCATAACGGCCGAGATCATGACTACCTCGATACTAATCACCGAAAGCGTCAGAATAAGCGTGCCGTAGGGTTCGCCTAGTTTGACCGCCAAACAGTCGGCATGGTGAACAACGCCAAACGACAACCACAGCATGACCGGAAACAGCCAACCGAACAATAACAACGGGGTAGTCCAACCCGACAGTTGGGAAAGCCATCCGCCCCCCAGCACTAGGAATATGACCAGCGTGATCAGGCCTACAATAAGTCCCGACTCCCGCCTGATAATTTCCACCGGGGCGTAAGACTGCGATTTTTCCATTGTCATAGCGGCCGATTTCTAGTCTAACGACGGTGAAAGCACTATTTCTAGCCCTTAGAAATTTTCAGCACTTGGCCGATCTTGAGAAAATCATTGATCCGACCGTTTGTCCGGCGCAAATGTTGAACACTGGTGCCGTAGCGAATAGCAATATCCCAAAGCGTATCACCACGATTAACGCGATACGTCATTTCGTTGCTCGCGAGACTATCTGGCCTGCCGACATTACTCGCCACTGAGCTTGTATCCCGTAACTGTAGCTTCTGGCCAATCTTAATCAGATTTGAGCTTAACCCATTTACCGCACGCAGCTGCGCCACACGGACGCCGGTACGGATAGAGATACCCGATAGCGTGTCACCCCGGCGGACTACATAGCCCTGAGCATTCGCTCCACCTTGCAGCGATCTAGACATCTCTGCCAACCTGATTTCATAGCGTTCGACAAATACGGCAACATGGTAATGGGGAGGACGTCGTTCGCGAGTAACATCAATAACGCGATCTTTCTCTAGGGCAAGCAGAGTTTTTTCGAGCCAAGAATGACACTTCCGCTCCCTTGGCACTCTCAAATCAATTGCCATGCCCGCTGGATGCACAGATTTTGCAGCTGAGTTGGCTGGCTGGCGATCCTTAGGCCTCAGCAAACTGGTTACAGTGAGCTTCTCGCCACAGGCTCTGTGATATTGCGCACTGAGACGATCCAAAAATACTTTTGCCCCAGGAACCACATAAGGGAATGAGACGTCATGTAACGCCAACTGGTTATCTGCATTCACTTTGACCAGTCGGCCACTGTTGACTAGTCCTCGGACCGAACCTGAATTCTTTGCAAAGGTATACCCGTAGGCATGAGCAGCGCGGTATTGGTTCTCAATTGACGTCGGAGAACCCTTAAGAGTCTGTGCCTGCGCCACACTACCGCCCAGCAACGAAAGAAGCATAAGCGCAGTGGCGATAAGATTTTTCACTTTATTTCCCCACGTGACACTAATTCAAATGGTAATGCCAAACATCTACGACGCGCTTGATCTAAGTTAGAACCCAATACTCCCGTGAATTGTCACGATTGTCCAGTATCTTATTGTATTTATTACTAATAAAATTATTTTAGGAACATCTAGGATAACCTTTTTAGACCCTTCCTGCCTGAACCTCGAGGGAAAGCTGAAAAAAGAGGCTCTTCTTAGATGAATAATTTAGACTAGTCTGCTGGCCAAGCACTAATTTACCGACCAAACTTCACATTTGTGACACAACTTTGCGCCCTAATTTGCGAGTTAAAAGTCGTAAAAGCTACTTGTTGCTCAAAACAAGACGACATAACTATTGCTTTACATGTCCTCCGAATAAAAGACAAAGTGCATGCACCAACACCGATAAACATAAAATGAACATCGAAGCAGCAAAGCACCTCCTCAAGATTGTAACGACATTCGCATTTATCGCCCTTGGAGTTGTACCCCTCTGTGATCAATGCCACGACAGGAGACGCCGAGTTTGGGAGCGCTCTTGCAGAAACAAGCGGCAACGTAGTGGACGCTGATATAACTGTTGACGCGTCGACTGTTGCAGGAACATCGAAGAATGGAGCCTCTGCGATTGACTCAGATGTACTTGGGCAAGTGCTCGACGCGAATATTGTCAATACATCGATAGTCCCCCTCCTCGCCGCAGCATAGATATTTGGAGCTGCACCGTTAGGGCTAGTGAGCGTCGCGAGGCGCAGGCAGAAAAACGAGTCTTGAAGTACAGAGGTCAAAAGTGGCGGCAAGATTGACATTCTAACTTGACTGTATAATTCTTATTTAGACAATATAGGGGGTTTCATTATGCTACAGGAATTCAAAACATTCGCGATGCGGGGCAATGTCGTTGATATGGCCGTAGGCATCATCATCGGAGGTGCCTTCGGAACTATCATCAAGAGTCTCGTCGCCGACATCATAATGCCACCGATCGGCCTAATGCTTGGGGGTGTCGATTTTTCGGATTTCTTTGTCATATTGAAGGAAGGCGCTACCGCAGGCCCCTACGCCACTCTGGCAATTGCGCAGGAAGCGGGCGCCGTTACTATCGGTTACGGGGTGTTTATCAACGCGGTAATCAGTTTCCTTATTGTCGCCTTCGCCGTGTTCCTGCTAATTAAAAGCATCAACAAATTACAGGCTGAAGAGCCAGAAAAAGAAGCGACAACAAAGGACTGTCCTTACTGTGTCAGTGCTGTCGCTCTCACCGCCACAAAATGCCCCAACTGCACATCAGAACTAGTCAGTAACTGATGAAAATGCCAGAGCAACATGATTGCTGTCCTGGCTGCACTACCGCATTCTGAGCCTACCGCTTACTCGTAAAAAGTAGTCTTACCAGTGGTTATATCGTACATCGCACCGACTAGCGCTATCTCACCCTTATCGATCATAGCGCGCAGCACTAGGCCCCTGTCACGCAGCTTCTGCATAGTCAATTTGACATTCATATCAGCCACTGCCTGAACGAACTTAGCATTCGTTGAATCCTTTGGCGAGTAGTCTCCCTTTGATGCCGCCGTTACTGCCGGGTTGAGATTCGCCAGTGTAGCTGTCAACAATCCTAGCGCCACATCATCACTGGCCCCTTTGATGGCACCGCACTTTGTATGACCCATGACCAAAATTATCCGAGCGCCTGACACTTTAGTTGCGAACTCCAGGCTACCGAGAAGGTCCCCCTTGACGAAATTACCCGCCACACGCGCCACAAACAGATCTCCAATGCCTTGATCCAATATAATTTCGGGCTGAGTTCGAGAATCAACACGCGTCACCACGGCAGGGAACGGATATTGTCCTGCAGCGGTCTTCTTAACCTGCGCCAGATAATTCACTCCTGCTGAAGATCCAGAAACAAGGCGCTCGCTACCCTCTTTGAGCATTTCCAGTGCCTTGGCTGGTGTGATCGCTGTTTGCATCGATTGCGTCATAACACCACTTTCGGGAGCATCGGCGGCGCTAGCCGTGGTGATGCAGATCGTTAGCGTTAGGACACATGTCAAAAATATCGACATTCCGATTGTCTTCGTCTATATAATCTCCTGTTACAGCTCAAAGGTGCCGACTTTTACGACAAACCAGCGTTACCGCGAATCATGAGGCCCGTAAAGCCTACCCCTCACGATTTTGCGCGCCTACTCGAGCCCGAACTCAGAGACTCCCAGTGGCGGCCTCATTATGATGCAAACAGGGTAACCCTGTTGCAGGCCGGCAGTTGTCCTGATATATTTTTTAGGCTTTGACCCTACCCTTTTACGACCCTATACATTGAATGCGTAAAAATTTAACAACCCGCAGTAGCAAACATTGCGTGGTGGCCACGCAGAAATCATGGCGGATGGCGCAAGTGAATTGTTCGGAGAAAAAAGTTGAGCAAACCAGTGGAATCTCTTAGCGAAGCGGAACTCTATGAAATTTCGGTTCTCGAAGAAAAATTGCGATCATGCGTGGGCGCCAAAGCGGGCCCTTTTTTAGCCTGGGACAGCGTTAATCGTGCAATGATTCGGCACTGGTGCGAAGCGATGGGGGACAAAAATCCCGTGTATAGCGATCCTGCTGTGGCTGCGCCTATGGGTGCGCCAGCGGGCGCCGTAATAGCCCCCCCAACGATGATGCAAGCATGGACTATGACAGGATTTGGCGCCCAGCACCCGCCCGGCTCTGATATGCGCGAGCAAAATCCAGCCATGCCTTACCTTAAAGAATATGGTTACTTGGCGGTGGTCGCTACGGACTGTGAACAAGAGTACATGCTGCCGATTTGTGAAGGCGATGACATAAATAGCCGCTCAACTATTGAATCTGTTTCTGGGCGCAAAACGACTGCGCTAGGCGTGGGTTATTTTGTTACCCAGCTCACTGAATATAGAAATCAGCACGATGAGGTCGTCGGCACTATGCGTTTCCGCATTCTCAAATACACTCCTGCCGTGCCGCTTTAGGCCTACTCGATGCAACTTTTGGCGCATAACAGTGACATAGGAATTAGGGTATGAAGGATATCAAATTTACTAGTGTTCAAGTGGGTGATCGACTGCCGGAATTATGCATCGACATTACTGCAAAGTTGATTACGGGTGCGGCTATTGCATCGCGTGATTATCAGAATGTCCATCACGATCAAGATACTGCGCGCGACCTAGGGTCACCTAACATCTTCATGAATATATTAACCACTAACGGTTTTGTCGGTCGCTATGTTACGGATTGGGCGGGTCCGTCTGGCATTTTAAAGAAGGTATCGATTAGACTAGGTGCACCAAACTACCCGGGTGACGCAATGGTGATGAGCGGTGAAGTTGTTGGTAAAAACGACACAGATCAGTCTGTTGAGTTAAATGTCACGGGTAAAAATGCTATTGGGGATCATGTGAAAGGGAACGTCGTTGTGCTGCTGCGCTGATTTTGCATCGAGGACTGAACAGCAGCACTGACCTACGGCCAAGTCACACAGCACTCACATAAGTATTGCATCTGTGTGAGGTTGTCGATGCCTTGCAGGCATTGGAGTGACACACAATTAACCGAAAGAGAAAATCATATGGTACAAGCACTACGCCCGAGAATTGGAGTCAACAAGGATACCCAGTTTTTTTGGGATGGGCTGAAAGGCGGCAAACTCCTGATACAGCACTGCCAAAACTGCGACCAGCTGCAACACCCGCCCGGCGCGTGTTGCAAGCACTGCCAATCATTTGACTTAGATGCGATCGAATCATGCGGCCGCGGTGAAATTCATAGTTTTGTGCGAATGCATCACCCGATTCAGCCGCCGTTTGAAGCAGGCCATCCTATCGTCTTAGTTCAGCTTGAAGAAGGCACTCGAATTATTGCTGGCTTCATTAATAGCACACCTGAGCAAGTACGCATTGGCGAAAAAGTGAAGCTAACGATCACCCGATGTGATGACGAAGTAACGTTGGCGCTATTTGAGCCAGTCTTAATTAAGTAGGCGTTAAAGACCGCTGTAATCATCTCAGCGTAAAATGATAGGAACAATTTTGCCACATTATTTTGAGATGTAGTTTCGACATCAGTTCGATGTGGCTTGCAAAGAAGGCATAGTATGAGCGATAGAACGATTAGTGGTAAGACGGCTATTGTAGGCATTGGTGCAACGGAGTTTTCAAAACACTCGGGGCGAAGTGAAATGCGTTTGGCGGTCGAAGCCGTTTTGGCCGCATGCGCAGATGCGGGTATCGCGCCTGCTGAAGTGGACGGCATTAGCACCTATACGATGGACAATAACCCGGAAATGGAAGTGCACCGTCTGATCGGTGGTAAAGCGCTTAAAATGTTTTCTCGTATCGACTACGGCGGCGGCGCCGCCTGTGGACCTCTGTTGCAAGCAGCGATGGCTATTTCAACCGGTATTTGCGAGTGTGTATTGGTTTATCGAGCCATGAACGAACGCTCGGAGTATCGGTTTGGCACAGGCGTCGCTGATCGTGGCGCTGACACCACACACGAAACTGCGGCATTTGGCTGGCATAGTCCGCATGGACTGATAACACCTGCGTCTTGGGTGGCAATGGCCGCCGCTGCTTATTTAGACAAGTATGGCGCAACCACCTTAGACTTAGGCCGCGTGTCTGTAGGTGGGCGCGCCATGGCCGCGACCAACCCAAATGCCTGGTTCTATCAAAAGCCGATTACGCTAGAGGATCATCAAAATAGCCGCTGGATTTGCGAGCCACTGCGTTTGCTCGACTGCTGCCAGGAGTCTGACGGCGCGGTCGCTTGTCTCGTTGTATCCGCTGAGCGCGCTAAAGGTTTAAAGCAAAAGCCTGCGTATATCCGCGGGGCGGCACAGGGCTCTTGCGACGACCAACAGTCGATGACCTCGTATTACCGCGATGATATGACGCGCCTAACGGAGTGTGCATTAGTCGCCGAACAGCTGTATCGGCAAGCTGGGGTTGGCCCAAATGACATTCAGACAGCGGTTATTTACGACCACTTCACTCCCTATGTGCTAATGCAGTTGGAAGAGTACGGGTTTTGTGGACGCGGTGAGGCCAAAGATTTTGTCCTCGGTGGCGAACATCTTATGGGCGGGAACTTACCGATCAATACGCATGGCGGTCAGCTGGGTGAGGCTTATATACATGGCATGAATGGCGTTGCTGAAGGTGTCCGACAGATTCGCGGCGAGTCGGTTAATCAAGTCGAAAATGTAAAGCATGTTGTCGTGACTGCGGGAACGGGCGTGCCTACCAGTGGCTTGCTGTTAGGCGCAGAAAACTAACGCTTTACCTGATATGTAGACGTTTTCAAATCCCAGGTTGAGGGCCCAATGCCGGCCTCTCTTAGCTTAAATTTTTGTACTTTATTTGTCGGGGTCATGGGCAATGAGTCAACAAACTCCATGTATCTTGGTACGAAATAATGCGGGGCGTTCTCATTAATAAAACCTGCCAAATCTTCATGCGTCAAATGTGTGCCGTCTTGTAACACCACATTCAGTTTTAGCTCATGTTCACTCTCAACCTCTGCCAATGCGATGCCAAACGCAGCGACCTCTCTGACATCGGGGTGCCGAATAACGACGCTCTCGACCTCCATGGTTGAAATGTTTCTACCCGCATATCGAATGGCATCTTTCTTTCGGTCAACAAAAAATAATGCACCCGTATTACCGTCTCGCCGCCCCAAGTCACCGGTACGATACCAGTCGCCGAAAAAAGCTTCATGCGTGGCTTTGGGGTCATCAAAATATCCGTTAAATACCACGTAAGGCTCTAAGGGTTTAACACAAATCTCACCGACTTCTTCACCAAGCACGGTCATACCGTCATCATCCATAAGGCAAACTTCGCTGTCACGGACCGAGAAGCCTAAGGCATGCAAGGGGATATCATCTCGCTCTTCCAACTGGTTGCATACTAATAAGCACTCACTTTGACCTAAGCCGCCACGCGTAATCTTGACTCCAAAGCGCTCTTCAAACCGTTGCCTTTGTTCTGCTGACAGAGGCACGACGCCCGCTGTATGCAGCGTATTCTTTGCGTCATCCGCTTTCTCTGGCGCATTGAGTAAAAAAACGCCCATCGCGCCTAACACAAACGTTTGTGTCGCTTTAAATTGACTAATACGATCCCAAAACGTTGTCACAGAAAATTTCTGCTCAATCACGCAGGGTATACCTTCCAGCAGCGCGCGGTAGATGCCGGTTATCCAGGCGGCTGAATGGTAGAGCGGTAGTGTATTATAGATAACATCTCCAGCACGGGAATTGTACTGTTTACTCGCACCATACACGATCGCGCGAACCCAGCAATTATAACTTTGCATCACACCTTTTGATTTCCCCGTGGTGCCGGAAGTCCACAAAATTGAGCACGTATCACCGTAGCCGATATCAGATGGCCTAACTGTTAGCGCCGCTGAAGTCCGCAGACTTTCATAGTCTATGGGGTTATTTAGCGTGGATTGGTTGATGTCGCCCACCAATACAATAGTTTCATTCTCCAGTTTGTTTTGCACCGCTGCAACACAGTTTTGTAGTGCATCATCGACCACTAGCACTTTGTAGCGGCAGCGCAGTAGATTATCTAATAGCCACTCGCCTTTGTACTCAGCATTGATTGGCGTCCACATCGCCCCGAGTTTGTTTATCGCGAGTGCTAGCAGCACCATTTCTACATCATTGCTGAGCATTAATGCGACACGGTCATTCGGCTCAACACCTATACTGCGCAAGCCGCCTGCTAATTGGTCCGTCAGTGCGTCGACTTCTGCGAAGGTTAACCGTCGCTGATCCGTCACAAGAAATTCACCGGAACCATTTTCTATCGACTGTTTGCGCAATATCGCTGGGAAATTGCGATTTTCCGGCTTGCTCAGATCAACTTGGTTCATTCTTTACGCTCGATAATTTTTAATCACAGGGCATACTAACAGCCTATTGAACCAGAATCTTAGCTAAACATCACGAGCTTGTGGCTGAGGATAGGGCTGATTCATGGCATAATATTTCTAAATCATAGAGGAGGCTCTACATCCTCCCCATCTCCCCAGCGGACCTGCAGAAGCGGTACTGCACGTCCAATATTCAAGGCATAGTTCGGGCTACAGCCAATTAAAACCTGTCGAGGTTCATCACTTTTGTCCACGCTGCAATAAAGTCCGCCACAAAGCGATGTTTCGAGTCGCTTGAGGCATAAATTTCAGCAATAGAACGTAGAATCGAATTTGAGCCAAAAACCAAATCAGCCCGCGTCCCTGTAAACTTTACTGTGCCACTTTTACGATCTTTACCTTCAAATATTTCCTCAGATGCATCGATTGATGACCATGCAATACCCATATCGAGCAGATTGACGAAGAAATCATTGCTCAACGTTCCAACGTTGCTGGTGAATACACCCTTCGCGGAACCACCTGCATTCGCTCCAAGGACGCGCAGCCCACCGACGATCACTGTCATCTCTGGAGCCGTCAACGTCAGCAGGGATGCCTTGTCCACGAGCAGTGCTTCAGTTGAACGCGTGTCATTGGTCTTTTTGTAGTTACGAAACCCATCAAACGTGGGCTCGAGTACTTCAAAAGATTCAACGTCTGTCAGCGCCTGAGTAGCATCACCGCGGCCCGGGGTGAAAGGAACGCTTGCGCCGCTGGCTTCTTCAACTGCCGCTGCACCACCGAGCACAATGAGATCAGCGAGTGGAACCTGTGTGCCGTTGGCATTGAAGGCGGCCTGAATATCTTCGAGCGTTGTGATCACCGCACCTACACCAGACGAGGTATTAATGCCCCAGTCTTTTTGCGGTGCGAGCCGAATACGGGCGCCGTTGGCTCCACCGCGCTTATCTGACCCGCGGAAGGTAGAGGCAGAAGCCCACGCCGTGTTGACGAGCTGCGCGACCGTAAGGCCAGAAGCGAGAATCGTTATTTTCAGGTCTGCGATTTCTGCATCACTGATTACGGGGCCAGAATGCGCCGTAATTGGGTCTTGCCAGATCAACTCTTCGCCTGGAACTTCTTCCCCGAGGTAACGCGAAATGGGTCCCATGTCGCGGTGGGTGAGCTTGTACCATGCGCGAGCATAGGCGTCTGCAAACTCCACAGGATTGCCATGAAAGTGCTTGGAAATCTTGGCATACTCAGGGTCCATTTTCAGCGCCATGTCAGCCGTTGTCATCATCAGCGGCTCAGTATTTGATGGGTCATGCGCTGCTGGCGGCTGATCTGCGTGAGAAGCCGCAGTTGGCGTCCACTGCACATGACCGGCTCCACTCGTCGTTTGTTCCCACTCATAACCCAGTAGAACGTCAAAATAACCCATATCCCATTGCGTGGGGCTTACAGTCCAAGCGCCTTCAAAACCGGCTGTAGTTGTATCGCCACCTTTACCTGTCCCATAGCTGTTAATCCAACCCAAGCCCATATCCTCCATACGAGCGCCTTCAGGCGCAGCGCCCACTTTGTCCTCCGGACCGGCGCCGTGGCCTTTACCGAATGTGTGGCCTCCCGCTACAAGCGCTACCGTTTCATAATCATTCATCGCCATACGCTTAAACGTATCGCGGATGTCATAGGCAGATTTCAGTGGATCCGGGTTCCCATTGGGTCCCTCCGGATTCACATAGATTAGGCCCATCTGAACTGCTCCAAGCGGCGCCTCCAGATCGCGCTCACCCGTATACCGCTTGTCATCGAGCCACTCGGTTTCCGGACCCCAGTAAATGTCTTCTTCAGGCTCGAAAACATCTTCGCGTCCTCCGCCGAATCCAAAGGTTTTGAAGCCCATAGACTCCATGGCGACATTGCCCGTTAAAATCATCAGGTCAGCCCATGAGATCTTGTTGCCGTACTTCTGCTTGATTGGCCAAAGAAGACGACGTGCTTTGTCGAGATTGCCATTGTCGGGCCAGCTATTGAGTGGTGCAAAGCGCTGTGAACCCGTGGATGCTCCTCCGCGACCGTCATAAGTGCGGTATGTACCAGCGCTGTGCCAGGCCATACGAACAAAGAGACCGCCATAGTGACCAAAATCAGCGGGCCACCAATCCTGACTATCGGTCATCAACTCGGTCAGGTCTTTTTTCAAGGCTTTCAAGTCGAGACTGTTAAACGCTGCTGCATAGCTAAAAGATGCCTCAAGTGGTCGCGCTTGGGCTGCATTCTGGTTCAAAATCTTCAGATTTAATTGATTTGGCCACCAATGCTGGTTGGCGGTACTACCCGTTGCTGCCGCTCTATTGGGGCCATGCAGAACCGGGCACTTGCTTTCGTTGCTCATAATAATTTCTCACTCACTTATCTTGATATCGTGCGCGTTTTTAAACTAATAGCGGCTTAAAAATGTGCCATCAGCTCTTCCCTAGCGGCAGCTTATAATCATATTAGAATTGTGTAAAATGATCAAAATTAATAGACACTATAGACAATAACTATGCTAATTTCTGTCGTGTGACAATGTTCGCTCACATTTTAGATTGAACGGTGCATTCTCCCTCTGGATGCTCAAGGATTAACCTTGCAACTATCAACACGGTCGGTAGGCAGACATGGATATTGTCAACCAGCAGCATGCGCGGCCTCATCTCCCGTTATACTATATGACTGATATCTACAACCTTGAGGCTCATCAGTGCGGCAATATCTTGGCAGATTATTATTTGTTCTCATCGCTTTCTCTACCATGAGTGTTGGCGAACCAGCCGACGATGTTTTCTCCGGTGCGCCAACAGCTGCTGACGGACGTTTTACTAACTCTGCCGGCGATATAGGGCACGGTTCACTTGCGGTACGTTTGCCATTTATGTTGCGTCGCTTCGGCACGTATTTCAGAGATGGCGGGGGGAGACCTAACCGAATTGCCAACGACGGAGTATTCCTAAGAGAAAACGCCGGCCACGGCATCCCTACTGTCACCTGGATAGGACACGCTAGCCTCCTCGTGCAGATGGAGCAGGTTTCCTTCCTCACCGACCCAACCTGGTCAAATCGGCCGAGTCCGGTGCCACTTATAGGTCCAAGTCGTTTTGTCGCACCCGGACTGGCGATGGATGACCTACCACCGATCGATTTTGTGCTTATCTCCCACAACCACTATGACCATCTTGACCTACCTACCCTGAGATCGCTGGCAGAACGCAATCCCGCAACGGTGTTCTATGTTCCGTTAGGTAATGGTGCACTCTTGCAGCAACAAGGGATCGCGAATGTGGAAGAGCTTGACTGGGGCCAAACGCATGCTTACAAAGGCGTCACTATCCACTGTCTTCCCGCACAACACTGGAGCAAACGCAGTCTTACAGATGACCGCAAGGCCCTTTGGTCATCGTGGGCGGTGATTGGTGCGAAACAACGTTTTTACTTTGCGGGAGATACCGGCTATTTCGATGGCTTTAAAATGATTGGAGAGGCGCTTGGGCCATTCGACCTAGTGGCTGTGCCTATCGGGGCGTACGAACCCAGGGCAATGATGCGTGGTTCACATATGAACCCAGAAGAAGCGCTGCGTGCCGCCATCGATTTGCGTGCCAGCATCGCTGTAGCGATTCATTTCGGCACGTTTGACCTGTCTGATGAGCCGCTGGCAGAGCCGCCGCAGCGTTTCAACGAGGCGGCGAAAAACTCTGAACTGGGTAGCGACGCGGCATGGATTCTTGATATTGGTGAGACCCGTGCATTCTGACTTAAACAGAAATGGAAAAATCTCCTAAAGCTGCGTCTATTTAGTCGCGAACAGCCGCATCAATTCGCTGCATCAGAGACAGTTCTAAATCGGGCGCCGCTTCTGCTGCCAAGCACTCTGCCAGCTCCTCGCGATTTTTGACGCCTAAAACCAACGTCTCAACCCCCGGCATCGACAAGGCGTATTGATGCGCAAGTTGCGCCGGAGAGATCCCCATCTCAGCAGCGATTAAGCGAAACGGTGCGGCGCGCTCAAAATCAATCTGTTCTGCTGAATTCGCCGCGACGGGTCTGTCAATGACGCTGGTTAGCGAGCCTGCCGCAACCGCTCTAATACCCATGACGCCAACTGAGTGCTCCCTTGCATGCTGAATGACTGCCCGAGGGTCGGGTTTTTCTGCGGCAATGGCCATGCCGCCCGCTGAATCCAACAAATTACTCACACATTGAACAACATCAGGGCGTCTTTGCGCACTGATAATATCCAAATTGGTTACCTGCGTACTGGCAGCCGTCACACCCCAAGCCCTAATTCGCCCGCTCTGCTTAAGCTTTTCAAAGGCCGGAATGACATAGTGATTGAAGGTCGACGAGGTAACTGCAATTTTTGATAACACTGTGTGCGGAATTTTCGTCTGCCAATCATCAGGAACAACATAACTATGCAATATAAAAAAATCGATATAGTCTCGTTTTAGCAACGCCAAACTTTGCTGCAGGGAACTCGATAATATGCCTTCAATATCTACGCCGCTTGCAGCGCCTAACAGGCATTTAGTGGTCAATAGAACAGCGTCCGGGTACCCATCAGGAAAAGCCAGGCCCATCACTTTTTCTGCCTCACCGTTACCATACAAGGGCGCCATATCAAACAGATTGATACCTGCTTCATACGCGGCATTAACAGTCTTTATCGCCTCGCCCTGAGACGTTGAACCCCAGACTTGCCCAATACCCCCGCCGCCTAATGTATAACGACTAACATCAAATAACTGACCCAACTTTTTTTGTTGCATGAGCTTCTCACCTGTTAAAACTCGTTAATCTGTTTCCTTCTGCAACACATGCTCACCACTGTTTATACACTCTGAGCTATCCGGCATAACAGCTCTCTGGTCTGGATATGTTCATCGGAGGATGTTGCAACTGTCTCTTATACACATCTCCGAGCCCACGAGACTAGGCATGATCTCGT
>OLHR01000313.1_pt1 | contig 16401 bp, 9 predicted proteins | sample 1609291 | NCBI WGS metagenome assembly OLHR01 (sample SAMN05416707, study PRJEB24817) | seawater metagenome | isolation source: Sea water | place: Canada:Atlantic | collected 2013-07 | reverse complement strand
AAGGCATTTTTGCGCAATCGGTTGGTGGTGGTGGCGGTAATGGTGGCTCTGCGACTAGCAGTAGTGACAGTGATGAAGATGCGACCGATCCGGTGACCCTATCCTTAACGCTAGGGGGTGCTGCAGGCGAAGGCGCTATTGGCGATAGCGTTACTGTTACTAATAGTAGTCAGATCGGGACCTCAGGCGATAATTCGGCGGCTGTTTTTGCGCAGTCGATTGGCGGCTCTGGCGGTAACGGCGGTGCGAGTACTAGCAGTTCTAGTGGCGGTGACTATAGCGCTACGCTTGCCCTAGGCGGCGCTGGCGGCGCTGGTTCTACTGGTGGCGCTGTTGCGGTAACGTCTAATGCTGTTTTGTTGCAGACAAGCGGTAACAGTGCTGTGGGTATCCTTGCACAATCGATTGGTGGCGGTGGTGGTAATGGTGCTACTAGCAATAGCAACACAAGTTCAACGGGCAGTAGCAGTGGGTCGGCCAGCCTTGCTTTAGGTGCTACGGGCGGCACTGGAGGTGATGGACTCCAGGTTGATGTTACAACAGCATTAGGCTCCGTTATTCAAACATCTGGCGCTCATTCGATGGGTATCCTTGCGCAATCGGTCGGTGGTGGCGGTGGTAATGGTGGCGCCAGTAATAGCAGTAGTGACAGTGATGATGGTGGCGCCAGTAATAGCAGTAGTGACAGTGATGATGGTTCTACGGATAGCACATATACTGCCACGCTAGGCTTGGGCGGTAGTGGTGGCTCAGCGGGTGATGGAGCTGCTGTGGCAGTCGTTGCGGCTGGCGATGTCACTACTGGCGTTGATCAATCTACTCGTCCTACCTCTAACGCCTCTGCTATCTTTGCGCAGTCGGTGGGTGGCGGTGGTGGTAATGGTGGTGATAGTAATGTGGCCTCAACCGGGGGCGACTATAACGCTAACCTGACTTTAGGTGGAAGTGGGGCCGGTGGTGGCGCGGGTGATATTGTCACGGTCAATGCCATTGGCGATCTAAGTTCTGCGGGCGATAACTCAGCGGCTATCTTTGCGCAATCGGTTGGTGGTGGTGGTGGTAATGGTGGCGCTTCTAGCAGCACAACCACTGCTGGCGGTAGCGTCTCTGCGACTTTGATACTCGGTGGAGCGGGAGGTGTGGGCGGTGTCGGTGGTGCAGTAACGGTCGATACTACGATTGCAGGTTACAACACGGCAGCCTCTGCGGCGGTAGATGCCCCGTCTACCGCTGCGACTATTTTGACAGCGGGTAATAATTCTCAAGGCATTTTTGCGCAATCGGTTGGTGGTGGTGGCGGTAATGGTGGCTCTGCGACCGGCTTTGATAATAGTGATAGTACCAGCAATACGGCATCGTTTGTTTCAGCATTAGGCGCCACGGACGCTGCAACTGGGGGGGCGGCTCGTGATGGAGGTGTAGTTCTGATAAGTAATGGCGCCGACGTTCAAACAGGAGGTGCAAACGCACAAGCCATCTTTGCTCAGTCGGTCGGTGGTGGTGGTGGTAACGCTCAGGTGTTTAACAGTGCACCTTCTAGTGGTGGTTTAACGTTGTTGAATAACTATCTCGGTGCAAATGGTGGCGTAAGTGGTAATGGGCAACAAGTTACGGCTTCAAATAATGCGATCATCAAAACGAATGGCGGCAATGCGGCGGGTATTTTTGCGCAATCACTGGGCGGTGGTGGCGGTGCTAGCCTGGTGCAAAATGTGTTATCGGGGTCTACAGTCCTTTCCTCTGAACTTGTTTTAGGTGCCGGTAATGGCGGTGTCAGCGGAGCGAGTGGCAGTGGTTCAGCTGTGAGCGTTAGCAATGCCGGCGGTATTGTTACGACGGGTGAAAATGCAATGGGTGTCGTTGCTCAATCTGTTGGCGCAGGCGGTGGTTACCTGGGTGTTGTGAGTAAAAACTCTGCAGGCACTGTGTCTGGTGACACTACTATCAGGCTGGGCGGTTCTGTTGGGTCCTCCGGTGATGGCGGATCTGTGACGATTGCAAAGACATCTTCAATCAGTACCTCAGGGGTGAATTCAGTTGGTTTTCTAGCGCAGTCTATCGGTGGCGGTGGCGGGAGCGCCGCGATCATTGCAGCACCGACACAACCGGCCGACAGCCTTCAACTCACTGCCCAGCTCGGCGGAAGCAGTGCAACCGGCGACGGTGGTGCTGTGGACCTGACTATGTCGTCTGGCACAATTAGTACGCTGGGAGATTACTCGGCCGGTCTGGTCGTCCAGAGCATCGGTGCTGGTGGCGGTCAACTCGGGGCTGTCGGAATGAGTGATTTTTTAGTCAGCATGGGGGGTAAAGTTAACTCGACAGGTGACGGTGGCGCGATCACTTTGAGTGGCACTGGCGATATAGTGACCCAGGGCGCCTTATCCCACGGAGCGGTCGTCCAATCTATCGGTGGTGGCGGCGGCCTGATGTTGTCTTCCGCTAATGTAGATCAGGTATCGGTGGTGAAGAATGTCGCTAACGTCGGCAAAGGCGGTGACATCACATATAAACAAACTGGTAATGTGTCGGCAAATGGTGATGGTGCCTACGGCCTGGCAATACAGAGCTTGGGTGGCGGCGGCGGCATAATAAATGACATCTTCAAGGGGTCTGCCGGCGGTGCTGGCACATCTGGCGACATCAATATCGTTCTCGATGGCAGTGCTCAGGCCGGCGGTAGCAGTGGTATTGCCTTGTTCGCTCAGTCGGAAGGTCCCGATGGTTCGGGTGATATCGGTATTACTGCGAAGAGTATTATTGCAGCAGGGGACGACAGCACCGGCATCATCGGTATCACCCGCAGCGGTAGCATCTCGATCGAGATTGGTGAGTACATTATTGCCAGTGGCACGCGCTCTATCGGCTTGGATATGCCTGCGCAGATAGCGAGTGCTGTCGAGTTTGATGTGCTTGGTACTGTCATTGCATCAGGCGATGACAGCACCGGCATCCTCGGTAGAACACGCAGCGATGCAATATTATCTGGTGATACCTCGATCACCATTGGTGGAAATGTCATTGCCAGCGGTACGCGCTCTATCGGCTTGAATATTCCGGCGCAGGTAGCACCTGCTAAAATTGCCGGTTACTTGGAAGTCACCGGCGCTGGTGCCACCGGTGTCGAAGCGAGTGCTGTTGGAGACGCTGCGGTCGAGGATGCTGAATTTGAAATCGGTAGTTGGCTTTTGGTTTCAGGTAAAGAAGCAATCGGCATCAATGCCAAACTGACAGGTGCAAGTACTAGCGCGGATATTACTGTCTCGATCGGTGACGCACTGCACGTAACAGGTGAAAAATCAACGGGTCTTCAGCTCGAGAGCGCTGCGATCGATCGGTCTGGCGACGTGGTCGTCTCGGTAGTATCTGATGTGAAGGCGACAGGAAACAGCAGTATCGCTATTGACCTGCTCAGCACGAGTACATCCGGCACGGCGGGTGAAGTCTCCGCAGTTGTCGGCGGCTCTGTGATGGTAAATGCCGCTTCAGCAACCGGTCTGCGTCTGCGGTCTGTTGGTGAGATCGTGTCTGGCCAAGTTAATGCAGAAATTGACGGCAGTGTTACGACGCAGGGTGCGGGTAGCCAGGGGCTGCAACTCATTACGACAAGTGGTAGCGGCAACGCCGGCAACATTAGCTTAAAGGTGGGAGGTGATGTGGCCACATCTGGGTCTGAAGCCAAGGGTTTGGTGGCGAGCACTTCAGGTGCAGTGTCAGCAGGAAGTGTTGTGTTGGCCGCTGCGGGTGACATGCGCAATGACGGTGTAAACAGTGGGGGCGTTGATCTGTCGAGTGTCTCTTCTGCGGGCAGCGCCGGCGCTGTCGGCGCGAGCATCACAGGAGAGGTTGTTTCTGTTGGCGACGCTAGCACGGGTGTGAAATTGGTGAGCGATGCTGCATCTAACGCCGGCGCTATTGATTTGTTTGTTGGTGGCCCCCTGGCGGTCAGTGGAGTAGGCGCACAAGCGGCAATGCTGCGCTCTACTGGTGGTCAGTCTTCGGGTGATATTCAGGCCACACTTGCAGATAGTGTGCTACTGACGGGAAAAGACAGCCGTGGTATTGGTTTGACATCACTCAGTGAGAGAACCGCGGGTAACGTGAGTCTGCAGGCCAGCACGCTAAGTAGTGACGGTGATGGATCTTTGCTAGTGCTAGCTCAAAGTATAGGTAGCTCGCAAGCAGGTGATGTGACCATTGAGTTGAAGGGTGACCTAACTGTTCTTGGCGAGAGCTCCACCGGGGTCAGTGCTAGAAGTGTTAGTGCCGCTAGAGTTGTTGGCGCTGCCACGAGGCAGTCTATCGGCTTGCCCCTTGCCGTCAGAGGAGCAACAGCGCAAGCGGCGCCACCGCCTTCTTCATCTATGGATGGCATTGCGGGTAGTGTGGCGTTGACCTTGGACGCTGATCTATTAATGATAGGCGAGGGAAGCAATGGCGTCGTCGCTGAAAGCATCGGTGATTCGCGGTCGGGCGATGTGACCATAGCGTTGAAGGGTGACATACGCATCGTTGGCGCTAATTCCACCGCAGTGACCGCCAGAAGTGTTAGTCCCGGTAGCGTCGGCAACATCATTGTTAGGAACCAAGCAGGTCAGGAACTTTATGTCGGCACAGGAGGTACTGCTGTATTGATTGAGGGTGGTCTAGATAACATTGTAGACCTGCGCGGCCTGACCATAACGGCAGATGGCCTCAGCGGGAATATCGTCGCCTCTAGCACGGGCAACGACAGGGTTGAAAATTTTGGTATATCTTACGGCGAGTTCGACCTAGGCGCTGGCGTCAATCAATTTTTGAATCAACCTGGTGCGAGCTTAGTGCCTGGCCCAGCGCTCTCTGTCGGTGGCACAGACAGTTGGCTAGTGAACAGAGGCGCGTTGATTCCTGGCGGTGCGGTAGCCATGGACGCTGATCTGCTAGGGAATTCATCAAGTATTCAGAGCAGCCAGTTAACCGGCAGCTTCGAGCAGGCGGCGTCGGGAGAAACCTTCGCCGAATTAGATTTTGCAACGGGAGACATTGATCAGGTATTGGCCACCGGTAAAGCTAAACTCGATGGCAAAGTGTACGTCGACCTTCTGAATGCTGAGCAGGTGCCAGCGGGCGATTTTTCTCAGGTGCTATTTGGTGGGGAGCTTGGCGTTGAAGATGCGGGTTTGATCTTGATCACACATGATTCGCTTGTCATTGACTACCAGCTTGATTATTCAAACGATACCGCTGCAAAGTTAAACTATGCTGTCGACTTTTCAATCGCAGGCCTTGATGGGAACCAGACCAGTGTTGGGGACTACATCAACGCGATACAGAATGGCGGGAGTTCACCTGAATTGGCAGACACGGTCGTCACGCTGTTGTACCAGACAAACGAGGAGGTCTATGGCGACGATCTGGTGGCACTGTCGCCAGAGTTTTATGCACAGCAGCAGGCTCAATTGGTACGCAGCAGTCAGGTGTTTGGCGAACGGTTGACGGGTTGTCAACAGGACGGCGGTGCATTTAACGCTGATGAAAAAGGCCGTTGTGCTTGGGTTGAGGCGGACCGTAAGAAATCAGACTACAGTGATAATAGTAATTTTCAGAACGCTGAGTTTGATACGTCGCGTTTCGCTATGGGTGTGGAGCAGACATTTTCTGACACTTTGACATTTGGCTTCGCGGCCTCTTACGAGGACGTGGACGGCAACGGTAACAATAAAAACTGGAACTCAAACGGCGACACGACTCAGGCGGGTGTGTCCGCTAGATATCGTGCCAACGAGGCGAGTATTACCGGTGTTTTGAGTTACGGTTGGGGTTCTGCAAACACGTCACGTAGTGTGAGTGTCACTGATGTTACGGTGAGTTCAGCAAACCGCGATATGTCCGTGTGGGGAGGGATACTTCGTCTTGGTTATGACTATGATTTCGAGAGCGCCTATCTGCGGCCGGCAATAGATCTCGGGTTCAGTCGCATCGATGCAGACAGCGTCCAAGAAACCGGCTCTGGGCCACTGGACCTTCACGTGGATGACAACAGCCAGACTCATGGTTGGGTACAGCCATCTGTTCGCGGTGGTATGGACATCAAGTTTTCCGGCGGGCAGGTGTTGCGCTACTACGGAAGTCTTGGTGTGCAATATTATTTCCAAGATGAGGATGCGCGGGTTGTGGCCAGTCTTGCTGGTGCTCCAGCGGGCGTTGCTCCTTTGGAAATGAATGTCGACATCGGCGAAACAACAGTCAATACCATGGCGGGTGTCGACCTAGTGTTCGAAAATGAGCTGACGTTGGAATTTCAGCTGATTTATCGTCAAGCGGATGAGCTCGATATCCGTGGAGGTCACCTCAGGTTGAGTATGCCCCTTTAGCGCGGAGGCGCTGTTGTTCTTGCAATCAATCAAGGAGGCGCGCTATTTGAGCGCTTCACTGGTGGTGTCGCGCATCACTCCGCCATCAAAGGTAATGGTCTTCTGTGGCACCACTTCTATAATAATACGGGCCGGGGTATCCAGAAACGCGACAAAAGCCTCGGGCGTTGGTGCCGGGCTGTTGGCGTGTCGGGCGAAGTCCGGATAGAACCAGTCCTTTATTTTTTGATCTGTATGCAGGACAGCGTGGCCCTTAAAGGTGATGGACTGGCTCACATCGTCGTTGATCCCAGCGCTCGAAATAACCACCGAGCAGCGCGGATCGCGGGCGAGGGCTTTCATGCGAGCACGTTGCTCGGTGGCCGTGCACCAGATGCGGTTGTTACGCCAGATAAAACTCATGGTGACGCCCATTCCGTGGCCGTCTTTGTTCGTCCAGATAAAGGTCAGCTCATTTTGTGTTAGCAGCAAATGTTCCTGTTTTTCTGCCGTAAGGCCGTACATAGTGACGTCGTCATAATTTTCGACATTTTCGCTGCTCATGGGTTAAGTCTCCAAAGCGTATTTATAATAAACAGTATGTGCTGTTTGTTTTATGATAAGTTATCATGCTGCTAAATTATTGCAAGCGCGCGATGTCTGATTCTGACCGGCGCGGGTATTTTTAATCGAGGGAGACAGTCTTTTTATGGGTCGAGTAACGGATAAAGTCGCGATCATTACCGGAGCTGCCTCAGGGTTGGGGTTAGCATCCGCCCGTCGCCTTGCGGAAGAGGGGGCCCGGGTGGTTCTCGCCGACATCAACCTTGAACAGGGACAGGCTGTCGCCGACGAAATTCCCGGTGCTCGCTTTGAGCATTTGGATGTCACGCGTGAGGCAAACTGGATCGCGCTCATTGACAAGGTCATTGCCGACGTTGGACGTCTCGATATTCTTCTTAACTGCGCCGGTATTGTGCGCCTTGCTAGCATAGAGGATACCACCGAGGAGATATGGCGTCAGATCAACGCAGTGGGTACCGATGGCACTTTTTTTGGCTGTAAACATGCGCTGCGTGTAATGAAGGTGGCGGGCGGCGGATCCATTATCAATATGTGTTCAACGGCCAGTATTCAGGGCGGCCCGATGATTTTTGCCTATGCCGCTTCTAAGAGTGCCATACGAGGAATGACGAAGTCTGTTGCTGTTCTCAGTGCACAGCATGGATACGGGGTCCGCTGTAATTCTGTTCACCCGGGAAATATGCGCACTCCCATGCTGGAGGGTATGAAAGAGATTGTAAGAGAAAACGATCCCGAAGCGGCTAAAGCCATGGAGAATGTCTGGGTTGGCGAGCCTGTTGATGTGGCAAATATGGTGCTGTTCCTTGCCTCAGATGAGTCAGTCGCTGTAAACGGTGCAGCTATGGTGGTTGATAACACAACAACTATCACCGAAGGGGTGGTACCGCATTAAAAGGGAGGGTCTAAAAATGTCGAGTATAGAGAAAAACCTTTTGACCAGAAACGCTCTGATCGATAGTTACAACCAGTATGCGCAGGGCTTGGATACGAAAGATTGGCCAATGGTGCGTGATTGTTTTGCTGATGAAGTGTTGATCGATTACGGAGATCTCAGTGCGGCTACTGGTGATGCTGCAGTGCCACGCCAAGCTGATGACTGGGTGAGGCATCTACAAAGTGTGATTAATGGTTTTGATATCACGCAGCATATGATTACTAATCACCGGTGTTACATTTCAGATACTGAGGTAAGTTGCCGCGCCTACCTTTCTTCCGATCATGTCATATTTTCAAATAGGGAAGTTCCCGCTATTGCAGACGACGACGTGATAACGGTGGTGGGCGAATATAATAATCACTATATTGAAAGCGGCGGTGACTGGAAAATCTGCAAGTCAGAGCTGGTGGTGCACTGGTCGCATGGAAATGCCGAATTGTTTGTAGTGGCGAAAGAGCGTGCGCTAAAACAACTTAAGGGCTAAAAATAAGCTCAGCGTTTATCTATGACTGGCCTGTTAACAGGCAGTTGCCGTTACTGCTGAGTGATATTTTGTTCTCACTGCACCCTTTTTCCGGGTAAGGGAAGACGGACGGTTATTTTCAACCCTGTACCCGTATTGTTTGCCGTCACTTCACCGCCGTGCAGCAGTAGTGCACGTTTTGCGATGGCAAGGCCTAGACCATGGCCGCCGGACTCGCGCGAGCGGGCAGAGTCGACACGATAAAATTCGTTAAATACGTTATTAAGGTCATTCTCGGGCACGCCTGGACCCTGGTCCTCTACGGTTATCTGGTAGTCGCCGTCGATTGAAACAACGGACACACTCACCTCAGAGTTCTCTACTGTGTGATGCAGGGCGTTACGCAGAATGTTATCAAAAATCTTGTGCAGTAGATCCCTGCAGCTATCGACATCTGCCCGTGCGGTATCGGCCGTGAAGACGAAATGTTTACCTGCGCCTTGTGCTTCGAAATTTGCATCTGTGCACAGCTGTTTCAAAAGTGCTACAAGGTCTATCCGGGTGTCCAAGGTGACGTCCTGCGCCTGACTGGAAAGTAGCTGACTGATAAGTTCTTCGAGACGTTCTGTTTCTTGCTCGATCCGAGACAAATACTGGGGTCGTTGCTCTGGTTTTTCTTGCGCTAGCGCAAGTGCGACACGCAGTCGCGCCAAGGGTGATCGCAGCTCGTGGGATACGTCGCCTAGCAAGCGTTTTTGTGCCTCGATTATTTCCTGTAGTTGTTCCGCCATACTGTTGAAGTCACGGGCTAACTCATCAGTTTCGTCGCCACCACGATCGCGGGCCTGTAGTCGAGTGTCCAGAGCGCCGGTGGCTAGTCGCCGTGATGCCAACTGCAAAGCCTTAAGTCGATTGGTCATTAGCCTCGAAAGACCGAAACAGATTACGCCACTAATTAACACGGCTAGAGTGATGCGAAGCCACAGGCTAGTCGTTAAAGCATTTACGATAAGTCTGCGATGTTGCGGAAATTTAAAGACCGCAGTCAGCGGGCCTTGTTCTTTGCGATATATGGGGATCGCTAAGAGGCCGCCTTTTGATTTTCTGGCTAGGGAACTGCCTGTCACAGAACGTAATTCGTCTGAAATTTCTGATACCTTTTTGGGAACTTTACGTCCTAGAATGTCGTCGCCCGTCCGGGTCAAAAGATAGATCTGAATGTCATGCTTTCGTTGTATTTTGATGATCTGTTTCGGCAACGCCTTTAGGCTAATATTCTCGAGATTATAGATAGTACGTAATATAAACCGGTGGGGCGGAGCGGAAGGGTCACGATCAGAGAATTTCGGGCCGGGTGGCTGTGATTCGAAATAGTCCGATGTCAGCTGCCAGCTTCCCAGGATCGCGATCGTGACAAGCCAGAAGGCAATGAAAAGCTTAATGAATAGACTGCCCCACAGATTCATTTTTAGACGTCTCCCGCACTAGCCCTGAACTGGTAACCGCTGCCTCTTACACTGACAATTAGGTCATCTCCGCCGCAGGTTGCGAGTTTTTTACGAATTTTACTAATATGGACGTCAACACTGCGGTCGTAGGCTGAGAGCGACCGTCCCAATGCCTGCTGGCTCAGCGTTTCCTTGCTTACGACCGTGCCCGCGCAATTCAACAGCACTAGCAGAAGGTTAAATTCGGTGCTGGTGAGTTGCAGGTCGAGGCCGTCAAATGAAGCGTTGCGGTTTGACGCGTTGATACGGGTCCGCCCCACCTCAAGGGTGTGTTTGAGCTTGGCGTCAACGGCTGGGTGCGAGCGTCGCAGAATCGCACGCAGCCTCGCTGCGAGCTCTCGCGGGTTACAGGGCTTGGGCAGATAGTCATCGGCGCCCAGTTCCAGGCCCAATATACGATCAGTATCCTCGCCCCGAGCGGTGAGCATCAGTACTGGCGTGGTAGTGTATTGCCGCATCTGCCGCAGTACATCAAGCCCCTGAAGGCCAGGCAACATAATGTCGAGTATGATGGCATCGTAGCTGTGATCTTGACAGTGGATCACGGCTTCATCGCCGTCATGGATAGCGCTAGGCACGAACCCTTCGAGCAGGAGAAAATCGCACAGTAACGAGCAGAGCTCCTTATCATCGTCAATAATTAGTACCGTGGCGCTCATGGAGCGGTCTCACCCAAAAGGTCAGGTATGAGTGTGACAACCCTTGGAACCCTTGTCACCCGACTTCCGGCCGAGAGATACTGTTTTTACATATCTTTACCTATTCAGGGTGGGGCTGGGATTCGATGCCCATTTATGCGGTAGAGGCGCCAATCAGAGTCGGATTATCTGCAGGCGTTCCCCCTGGGCATGGAAAATCTAACGAATACATTTTGATACCAACATGTAAATCGTGCCAACATAGCGCAGAAATTCACGTCATAATCGTGACCAGTCAACAAACACATATTAGGAGCATCCATGATCGATCAACTATTCTCAATGCGCGACAAGATCTGCGTCATTACCGGTGGCTCTCGAGGCCTAGGCTATGCAATCGCGCAGGCATTTTTCGCCGCTGGGGCGAAACGTATTTATATTACTGCGCGCAAAGCACAAGCATGTGAGCAGGCCGCCGCCCAGCTGTCAGAAATGTCAGAGACTGGAGAGTGTATTGCCCTGCCCGGCGACATCAGCAATATGGAAGAAATTACGCGGCTGGTATCAGTGCTTGAGGAAAAGGAGACCCATATCGATGTGTTGGTTAATAATGCGGGCGTGGGCTGGCTAGCTCCCTTGGGTGAATTTCCAGAACAGGGCTGGGATAAGGTTATGGATCTTAACGTCAAAACGCCTTTCTTTCTCACCCAGGCAATGCTTCCCTTGCTCAGCCAAAATGCTACAGCTGCTACCACGGCGAGTGTGATCAACATTGGCTCCATTGCCGGCATTATGGGGCGCACGGATACGTTCAGTTACGCGCCCAGTAAAGCTGCGATCCATCAGATGACACGTAACCTTAGCGTGGCTCTGGCTGAGCAGAATATTCGTGTAAATGCCATTGCGCCCGGCCGCTTTCATACACGCATGACAGAGTACGCCAGTAATGATAAAGCTGCCTACGAAGCCGAGATCAAAGCGATACCGTTACACCGATGGGGTACAGATCCCGATATTATGGGTGTTGCACTCATGCTGGCCAGTCCGGCCGGTGCCTTTATTACGGGTCAAATCATCGCCGTCGATGGCGGTACAACACTGTGATGAAGAGGCAGCAGCAGTGGCACTTGATTTTCTCGGCTAATTGCTCATAGTTATTGTCTCGAAAGATAACGGAATAGGAGTTTTGCCATTAAAATTGAGCCGCTAACCCCCGCTATCGGCGCACAGATTCTGGATGTAGATCTTGGTCAGTTGTCTCCAGAGTTAGTGAGCGATATTCGTGCCGCATTACTGCGATACAAAGTCATTTTTTTTCGCAATCAAAATATAACGAGTGAACAACACATCGGCTTTGCACGCAGTTTTGGTGAGCTGGAAATTCACCCGGCAACGCCGAAGGGTCAGTCCAACCCCGAAGTGCTTCGCATCGAGCATGGTCCTAAGTCGCGCGGGGCTGAAAATTTTTGGCACTCCGACGTCACCTGGCGGATGAAACCTTCTCTGGGTTCGGTATTGCGCGCCCACGAGATTCCTTCCGTGGGCGGCGACACTCTGTTTGCGAATATGACTCTGGCTTATAATCGTTTGCCCGATGTCACGAAAGAGAAAATCCATGACTGTGTCGCTGTCCATGATATAGCACGGGTTTTTGCCAGTCGTCTGAATAAAAAACCCGAAGAGTTACATGAACTTTATCCACCCGTGGAGCATCCAGTGGTGCGTACCCATCCAGAGACGAAGGAGCCCGTGGTGTATGTAAACGGCGCATTCACTAGTCATATTAAGGGCATGGAAACCGAAGAGAGTCGACGTCTGCTGGATACACTGTACAAGTCTGCTTGGGATCCCGAAGTTCAGTGTCGTTTTCAGTGGCAGGCGGACTCAATTGCCTTCTGGGACAATCGCGCCTGCCAGCATTTTGCTGTATCGGACTATTTCCCAGCGGTACGTGCAATGGAGCGGGTTACTATCGCTGGAGATAAGCCCTATTTTGACATTCGATAAGTGTCAAAAAAGTCCGCTTTATATTGGCTCATATATGCATAAAAAAAGTGCTATTAGATAATATTTTCCTATCTCGCGTTCTACTTGATGTAGAGTATAGAGTCTTGACAGAGACCCCGTTCCCTGGCGACTATAGCCGCCCCTCAACGAGTAATGAGCCATATGAATAATAAATATATGCTTCTCCCTCTCGGAATTATTGTCTGCCTGCTTGGCGCCTGCGTCACAAAACCACCGGGGATACATTTTTCAAATCCATCAGTTCTCAGTGGCACCTGGGCCTCGAACAGTATCACCTTGAATTCACGTGGGCAGAACACGAATAAGAAGAGGCTCGTGCTCGAATTCTCGGATGAAGGCACCGTCACTGGAACCGCAAGTTGGGCACTCCTGTCGGGGCCTGGCGGCCACGATCTCGATACAGCCAGCGACCATGATTCCGAACACCTGATCGGATCCTTCAACCCGCATGACGGTGTGTTCTTTTTGGTGGAAACCGAAGAAAACGGATTCTGGTACTGTCGCGCCCTCACCGAGGATCTCATTCATTGCCATCTGGTCCAGCCAGGACCAAAGCATGTCTCGACATTTGTCACCTTCAGTCGCAACAGTCAGTAGCAAAGCGACCGTTAATTAAGCAGTGACTGAACGGGACGTCTACTGCTTACAGTACCGACATCAGGGCTATCGCAAAGTCGATCAGGCATTTATGCGTTTGTCCCAAAATGCACCCACTCTTAGCGCAATCAAGCTAATGCCCAATAGGACGCACAGCTAAATGCCTGTACTAAACTAATTTATCAGTTCAAGATCACTTGGTTTCCATGTTCGATCAAACCACGGCTGCAGTGGCCCATACAGGCGCAGTAAGGCAAACCATGCTTTGTTCGGCACTGTCTCTGTCCAGTTTGCTATTAACGCACCTTCTGGCGCTGTAGGACCGAAATACAAATCAACACTGCCGTCTTTGTTATAAACTAGCTCGTCACGTTTGTTGTTTTTACTGGGATAATCTGTCCCACCAGGTATTTGTAATTCTGAGCGAGTTTGTGGGTCGTACACAACAAATGACCAAAAGTCTTTAGCCGGTGCATCCGCAGGAATGTTTACTTTATAGCGTTTACTGCCATCTAAAAATGCTCCGCTTCCATCTTCAGTAGCAAAGGCATAGTTAGAGCCAACACCTGGAATTTCAAGGGCCATCGCTGGCGTGTTTACCGTAGCAGAATAAAAGAACAAGGTCCGCGCGTCTAAATTACGCCCACCCATTCCTCCATCCTTTAACCACTGGTAATCCTTGCCAATAAAACCGGTGTACCACTTCCTGTCATCAAAGAAGTAAGCACTTTCATCGCGAGGCTTTAACCAAATAGCGCGGGCTGTTGCATTACCTACGGCAACTGAATCTTCCAAGATTGCCTTCATGCGCGCGTCAGGTGCAAAAGGCTTGCCTTTTTGAATGCCTATCGCTGCGGCTTGGCCACGTAATTCTGGGTCTAAGAATGAAATAGGTTCTTTTTGTAAGACATGCCACAACTCTTCATAAAAGGCATAATCGTTCGCATGGATGGTATTAAAAAATATTCCGCTGCCGTTAGTGAAGACCATTTTTTTCGGATCGCTTGCATCCTCTAACGGGTATATTTTTAAGCCCGTACGCCACATGTTAGCTGCATATTCAGGTTTGCCGTCTTGTAAGAAACCGCGCAGGACTAACCAGTTATGATAGCTAGTCGATTGTGCAATCCACGCTTTCGTTTCTTTGCCGCCAATCATCACGCTCGCGCGGGTATCTTTGCCGCGGTCTTCCATGCCATTTAACGTGGGCTGCAAGTCGCCTTTATAATCGGGGGGTAGGATAATGTAAGTGCCGCCTTTCATGGCGTCAGGGCCTGGGGCGCCCATGTCCACGACAAAACGGAAGAAAGCATCATTAACGGTGCCGGGGCCTGCACCGGCTGGTATTTCAACCACGGTTGCGCCATCTCTTTCTAAATCCAGCATGGATAATGCATAAACGGTATCAGTATTGCCCGTTAAAAATAATGGGGCTGAATCCATTAAGTCATCAAAAACGATGACCTCATTATAGTCATCCGCACCCAGCTCTTTCATCCCTAAACGCACCCCTTCTATCGAGGTTGCCGGAATAAAATTTAAAAAGACTTCAATGCCACGATAAAAATCTAGGTTGTCATACACTGTGGCAATTGTTTCGTCTGTTGGAATGCCGTCATAAAAGTTTAATTCGCCAATGCGCGTTTCAACCGTATCAGGCGTCATAATATGCTCAGGTATTTGGTGGTTAAACCCTGGCGTTGGATTTCCCCCGACGGCATAAGTACTTTGCATGCCTGAGAGAAATATCAGAATGCTGGCGAAAGCAAAAAGCGTTTTCCTGATTGTAGTCACGTTATCTCCATTCTTCATCAGTTAGAAAAGGGCTGTGTCAATGCGTCACCTTAGACTACTACTTACTATTAGGTTTGAAAAGTCAATTCTTGCAGCGGCCTCATAAAGGCGCGGCTAGAGTGCGCACAATATTGCCCCGGCCATCATTAGTACCACCACCTTTTGCTACTACTGGGCCGCGAGAACATAGACTAATCGCTAAAAAGGCGACTCCATGTCACCCATTCGTACAAAAACAGACTTTAATTGTGAGTAATGCGAAATAGCCTCTTTAGAATTTTCGCGACCAACACCAGACATTTTCATACCTCCAAAAGGCACCTCAACAGGAGCGTCGTTATAGGAGTTTATAAAACAGGTTCCAGACTGAAGTTCGTCAGTGACCCGATGGGCACGGCTAAGATCTGTTGTAAAGACGCCAGCGGCCAAACCAAATTCTGTCGCGTTGGCTCGGGCGATAACATCGGCTTCATCTGTAAAGTCTAAAACGGACATCACCGGGCCGAATATTTCTTCGCGGGCAATGGACATGTCGTCGGTTACCTCAGTAAAGACGGTTGGCTGTAAATAAAAACCACCACCGCTGATGCGGTTGCCTCCAGTTAAAAGCCGTGCGCCTTCTTCCTTGCCCTTCTTAATAAAACCAAGCACCGACTCTAATTGGCGTAGACTTATCATAGGGCCAAAGTTTGTGGCCTCATCCTGCGGGTCTCCAATAACCGCGTTATCAAGACGCTCACAGAGTCTTTTTAAAAAGGCATCTTTAATTCCTGCCTGCACAAATACGCGTGTACCATTTGAGCAGATTTGTCCCGTCGAATAGAAATTAGCCAAAATGGCTCCGCTCACGCAGTTTTCTAGATCTGCGTCATCAAAGATAATGAGTGGCGATTTACCCCCCAATTCCATCGTGACATGTTTCATCCCGGCCGCGGCTGCCGCATAGACTTTACGACCTGTAGGAACCGACCCCGTTAATGACACCTTGTCTATGCGAGGATCAGAAACCAAGGCAGCACCGACTTCCCCTAAGCCTTGTACAACATTGTAGAGACCGGCGGGAAGGCCCGCTTCCACAAAAATTTCAGCGATCTTTAGCGCGCACAGTGGTGTGGTTTCAGAGGGCTTGAATATCATGGCATTCCCGCAGGCGAGAGCGGGCGCTGCTTTCCAGCAAGCAATTTGCGTCGGGTAGTTCCACGCCCCAATGCCCACACACAAGCCGAGTGCTTCGCGGCGGGTGTAGGCCCAATTGCCATCGGCCAAGGGGATGTGCTCCCCTGTTAAGGATCCGGCTAAGCCCCCAAAATACTCTAATGCATCTGCAGCACTGGTTGCGTCAGCGCAGAGCGTCTCAGATAAAGGTTTTCCCGTGTCGTAGGTTTCCAAAACAGATAAATCGTAATTACGCTCGCGAATAATGTCGGCTGCACGCCGCAAAATACGTCCGCGCTCTGTTCCAGATAATTTCGCCCAAGCGCTTTGTGCCTGTCTCTTATACACATCTCCGAGCCCACGA
>OLHR01000306.1_pt1 | contig 16740 bp, 17 predicted proteins | sample 1609291 | NCBI WGS metagenome assembly OLHR01 (sample SAMN05416707, study PRJEB24817) | seawater metagenome | isolation source: Sea water | place: Canada:Atlantic | collected 2013-07 | reverse complement strand
ACGAGATCATGCCTAGTCTCGTGGGCTCGGAGATGTGTATAAGAGACAGGTACCGCTCATACAGACTCTCCTTCCATCAACAGCAATAGATCGATCTCAGCCTCCGATAGGCGCCGGCCTACCGCTGCCCTCTCCAGGCTGGAATCCTCACCACTTCGATACATCTCCAACATGCGAAGACACACCATTCCCCACGATAGAGCAGCGTGCACCTGCCAATAATGAATATCCGCCATCGCGGGCGCTATACCGGTGACAGACTCATAGCCCGCCAAAAGATCTGCATAGTCACCAAATCCGCCCACCGGCTTGGGCGAGCCAAAGCGCCAGACATTGGCGCAGATATAACCTAGGTCCTGAACAGGATCACCCAGGTGCGCCAGCTCCCAATCCAACACGGCGACAAGTCCATCTTCATCTACCAGCAAATTACCATTGCGAAAGTCCCCATGCACCAGCGTGCGCAGAGGGTCTCGACGCGGCCTATCTCGCAGCCAATTGAGCCCCAATTGCAGTACAGGGGACAGGTTTCCCTGAGTGTCGAGCAACTCCTGGGCGCGTTGAAACAGAAGCACACCACTGTGATCGGATAAACCTTCCGGCAGTGATTCCAGCGGAATCTTATGGATGCGACCCAGAGTCTGGCCGCACTGGAACGCCAATCGCTCGCGCGCGTCTCGATAACAATCGTCCGCCAGCAGACGAAAAGGCAGGGCCTCGCCCCGCTCCCGACTCATAATATAGCCTTGCCCCAGCGCATGTTCAGGGCGTAGAACCAATCGCACAACAGGAACAGGGACCCCATATCGGCCAGCAATATCGATCAGTGCGGCCTCATCCTTCAGCGTGAGTTCGCCCACTGCATTCTCGAAGTCCAAGGTCTGGCCGGGCACCCGTCGCAGAATCAAAGGCTCAATCTCTGTCGTTCGCACCCAATCAAAAGACCACGTCTCCATATTAGCACCGCCGGAAAGGCGTGCCAGGCCGTCAATGCTTGCGCCATTAGCAAGCGCGGTTTGCTCGACGCCTAAAAGTGCTGCCCGCAGACAATCAGCCATAGCTTTATCGTCGGATGTGCCAGTGAGCGCTTCTGGCATCACCCTATCACTCCCTGTGCCTTCAATGCCTTGATTTCTGTTGCCGTCAGACCCAACAGTTCAGACATCACGCTGTCCGTATTCGCACCCAGCAAGGGCGCCGGACTAAAACTCTCCTCCTTGGTGCGTGACAACTTAATCGGGTTACCCGGCCCTCTAGTAGTGCCCCCATCAGGGTGGCGAAGCTCCACCACCATGTTGCGATGCAACACCTGGGGATCGGACAAGGCCTGGCTGATGCTATTGACAGCGGAACAGGGAATACGGTGCTTCTCCAGTTTCTCTAACCAATGAGCGCAACTTTGCCGCTCCAGCGCGTCATTGAGCCAACGGTTGATGAGCGCTCTATCCTGCCAACGTCCGGGCTGTGTGTCGTACAACGGATTGTCAAACTCAGGGCAGTCCACCACGATCTTCAGGTGTTGCCAAAAGTTATCGGTAATCACGGCGATAACGATAACCCCGTCGGCACAGCGAAATGTATCGTAGGGCACGTGAACGAAATGTGCATTTCCAATAGGGTATGGATCTTTCCCGGAGAGGCAGTGCATGGTCGCCATGTAATTGAGCATGGATATCTGGCAGTCGACCATAGCGATGTCCACATGCTGGCCAAGGCCGCTGCGCTCCCTTTCGTAAAGCGCTGCCAGAATACCCATGACACCGAACATACCCCCACCAAGATCGCCAATGGGGATTCCCGCTCGCACCGGATGCTCCCAGTCAGACCCCGTAATAGACATCCCGCCGCCGCTGGCCTGTGCGACCTGGTCAAAGGCGGGCCGGTTAGCACCCGGGCCCTCTGAACCATAGCCTGTAACCGTGCAAGTAATGATGCGTGGATTCACTTGGCTGAGCGTCTCGAAGTCCAGCCCCAAACGCTGAGGTACCTGCGCGGCGAAATTGCTTAATACAATATCGGACGCTTCCACTAATCGACTGAACACAGCCATACCGCTTTCAGACTTCAGATCGACCGCGACGCTTTTCTTGTTGCGATTGAGGGTCAGGTAGTAGGCGCCCATTCCGTTCAGTGAGTTTTCAGGGTCAGTTGCCAGTAGCTGGCGAGTTCCCTCGCCAGCAAGGGGTTCAACTTTAATGGTCTCCGCCCCCAGATCGGCCAGAATCATGCCTGCATACGGCCCGGCCAACATGTGTGTGAGGTCTAATATACGCACGCCAACCAGAGGTTTATTCATCACGTCGTCCCGATAAGTCAGAGGGCTAGAGAGCGTAGTCCAACAGCGACAGTACCAGCATCAACCCAACTAATGGCGTCAACCAGCGTTGCAGTCGCGCCAAACGCTGTGGTTCTACCGGTTTGGTAAATCGTTCACCCAGCACCACCATCAACGCGACACCGCCAAAGATCAGTAACAGTATCAACAATAGAGTATTCAGCGACTATTCCCTCCGCAACATCTTCGTCAGCAGACCTATGCCTATAGCGATCGCGCTACAGCATGCGCGCTGTGGATAGCGCCTTCGATGTAGCCTACCCCATCGCAGTCGCCGGCTACATGTGTTTCAAAACCAAGCCTCTGGCTCAATTCGGCCAACGATAAATCGCCAGTGGCGCCGCTGGCCAAAATGACTGTGTCCGTCTCTATCTCTACTTCATCTCCGTCGCAGACTAGTGTCAGAGATCGTTCTTTGATGCACGACACATCAGTCCTGTTAATTAACACAGCGCCCAACTGCTGTAAGTCCTCAAGTACCCGCCAACGCCTTACGATGGCCAATTCCGTGCCGAATTTTTCTCCCGCTTCCACAACGGTCACATCGCGCCCACGCTCTGCCAAAAACTCCGCCAACTCGAGACCTACAAGTCCGCCGCCGACAATACTCACTCGTTTACCCACCGGCATCCACAGGTAACTGAGGCGGCGTAACCAAACCGCATTTTGAGTAATGCCCAGTAATCCGGCCACAGACAAAAGCGCAATTTGCCAACCGCGGATTTTATCGCGCACTGCCGCGGGATCGCTACCCGTCATCAGTGCGCGCAATTGATCGCCGCTGAGGACATGTGCCTGCTCTGCGCCCGGGATAGGCAGTGCATCCCTGCGCGCGCCTGTAGCGACTACCACGACATCCGGCGCCAGCGCCCGCAAGCACCCACGATCTACCGTTGTGCCCAAGCGGACATCCACACCTAATTGCCTGACCTGCTCGGCCAAATAGTCAATAAGCTTGCCATTCTCCGGATAGACGATAGAGGAGAAAAACACGGTGCCGCCCAGATCTGCACTCTGCTCAGCTAGCGTAACTCGATGCCCACGAAGGGCTGCCACGCGCGCAGTTTCCATGCCGGCGGGACCTCCCCCTACCACGAGCACATGCCGTGGCTGTAGCGCAGGCAGAAGCACGATCTCGTGCTCATAACCGGTGCGCGCGTTCACTGCACAATGCACATGATCGCTAACGAAGATCCGACTGACACAGGTATAACAATAGATACAGGGGCGTATGCTCTCCTGCTGCCCATGAATTAATTTATTGGGCAGCTGTGGATCGGCGAGCAACTTACGACCCATGGCGATAAAGTCAGCATCTCCGCGGGCCAATACCTGCTCAGCAACTTCAGGCTCTATACGCCCGACAGCGATCACAGGGATACGTAGCCTCGCTTTGATAGCCGCTGCAAACGGCAGATAGCCCCCGCTATGGTGCACTAGTGGCGCCTCGGTGAAAGCGGCGCCGGAAGAGGGGTTCGCGTAGGCACTAACATGAATTGCATCGGCACCGGCAGCCTCAGCCAACACAGCCGTTTCAACTGCATCGGCAAGACATATCCCTCCATCGACCCTATATTCCAGGGCATCTATACGGCACCATACCGGGAAATCACTGCCTGCCCTGATCTTTACCGCCTCGATGACATCCACAAGCAGACGCGCGCGATTCTCAAGACAACCTCCATATTCGTCGTCCCGACGGTTGATACTAGGGGAAAGAAACTCAGATAGGATATAGCCGTGCCCGGCATGCAATTCAACACCGTCGAAGCCTGCACGCTGGGCACGCTCGGCGGCTTCAGCAAAATGCTCTATCAGCTCACGAATGTCATCATGATCTGCAACCTTGTACTCAACCTTGGCACCCTTCTTACTGTAAGACTTAACGAAGGCTGACATTTCCACGGATGTCAAAGCGGCGCTCATTTCATCGCGCGATTTATCGGGAATAGAAGGCACGAGCATAGGGCGACCCGCGGCAATATCACAGACCGCCACCTTGCCCGCATGTTGCAACTGTATCGCTGCTCGACAGCCATGCAGCTTGATACGTGAGGCCAACTCACGCAGACCAGGCAAAAACTCATCGGAGGAAATCGCCACCTGGTTCGGGTTGCAAGCACCCGATGGCCAGGCAATTGAAGCCACCCCAACAATCAGCATACCCGCACCCCCTTGGGCGCGGGCCTCATAATAAGCCTGAATACGCTCGCCACAGTGCCCGCTCGCCTCGGACAAATTCGTGCCCATAGGCGTCATGACGATACGATTGCGCAACTCTAGTTGCCCGATCTTTCCACTGGACAATAAGTTCTTATACATCAAAGGGTTTTACCTCTTTGCCACAAAGCTCACTGGTCGGGGCGATGAATTTAAATCGCATTGAAAAGCGTTAATCACCGATGATCAACCGGGCGGCTGCTTGCCTGGATTGCCTAAAGTCTCAAGCGCTCAGGCATCTATGCGGTACGCATCCGCAATCTGTTCTGCTTTGTCGACGGTGCAATCAAGATCCTTCAGCAGGCCATCCGCGAGACTGTAAACCCAGCCGTGTATCGCTAGTGGTTGGCCTCGCCGCCACGCGTTTTGCACAATAGTCGTGTGACACACATTAGACACTTGGGAGACGACATTCAATTCGCACAGCAGCTCTAATCGCTGAGTCTTATCCTCTATCGCATCGAGCTGCAACTGGTGATGATGCTGTACATCCTTAATATTGCGCAGCCAGTTATCAATCAGTCCGTTGTCCGCATTTTCGTAAGCTGCGGCAACACCACCGCAGCCATAATGACCCACTACCATCACATGCTTGACTTTTAATACATCGACCGCGTACTGCAATACCGTAAGGCAATTCAAGTCCGTATGCACCACCATATTGGCAACATTACGATGCACAAAGACTTCACCAGGCATCAGTCCAACAATTTGGTTGGCCGGCACCCTGCTGTCGGAGCAGCCTATCCATAAATACTCAGGACTTTGTTGTGCGGATAACTTTTCAAAAAACAGCGGGTCGCTGGCTTTGACGCTAAGAGCCCAATCCCGATTTTTTTCAAATAAAACGTCAAGCTTACTCACGGCAGTCCCTCAAAAAACCATAGTACTGAGGCGAGATTGCCCCACACAATTACCACCCCGAGCTATCACATCGTCAAGGGCTCTCTTCTGGCAACGATACAGCACAGCCCAAGAATTTTCATATTGGATAAAGAGTGTAAGCGGCCTATACTCATCATGCAATCATGAGAGGCAATGCCAATGGTCCGCGCACTGCCGCGCAACATCCAGTTGAAGCTAGAGCAGACCCTCTCGCAGTGGCCGCACTGGCACTGTACTCCTGAACTGACCCGCGCCCCGAATGTCGTGCGCATCCTGACTCCCGGCATCAGCAATTTTAGCGTGCTGGTTGAATCGGGGCAGCACTTCGTCGTGCGTATCGACGGGCTAGATCCAGCATCTAATGGACTCAACCGGCAAACAGAATGGCGCACGCTGGAAGCGGCTCACAGTGCCGGACTCGCGCCTCATCCACGCTACTTCAATCCTGAACTGGGCAGTCTCGTTTGCGACTATTTGGCACCGGAGGCGGCATACAACCTTGATATCACTGACGTTGGCCAATTACTGCGTGCCATCCATCAACTGCCCAGCCGGCATCACCGCCTGAACCTGATGGAACGAATTCTGCAGTATGAAAAGCGGCTGCAGCGCAGCGGCCAACCACTGAATACTGGCCTGAAAAAAAGTGGAGAAAAGGTGTCAGAGATTCTATCGGAGATTAACCGCACGCCGCCTAGCACCGTACTGTGTCATAACGACTTGCTGCAGGCCAACCGTATTCATAGCGCTGGCAGGCTGTGGGCTATCGATTGGGAATACTGCGCCATGGGAAGCCCTTGGTATGACCTCGCGGTGGTTGCCAACGGCGATCTACTGTCTGAGGTAGAAACAGAAGCTCTGATGACGGCCTATTTAGGACGAACCGCCGATGCTCAGGAGCGGAGCCTGCTGGACCAATACAGCTGCATCTATCGGTACTTGGAACTGCTCTGGTACCTGGCGCTAGAAAAACCGGTTTTAAACGCGGCGGCTATCGAAGAAAAATCGGCGGCACTCATAAGCCTACTCTCACAGCGTTCAATCTAGTCGCGAAAATTGCTGAACTGCACAGGTGCGCCATTGTCCTCTTCGCGCAATAGCGCCATCACCTGCTGTAAATCGTCGCGTTTCTTTCCGGTAACCCGCACCTGATCGCCCTGAATCTGAGCCTGAACTTTCAGTTTTGCATCCTTAATCCGTTTAACGATGGCCTTACACTGGCTAGATTCTAGTCCGTGACGCAGCACGACCGTTGCGCGCACGGTCTTTCCCGTCGTCAGCATGTCCGAGACATCCATAGCTGCGGGATCAATATCGCATTTGATCAGCGCAGCGCGTAACATATCTTCCATCTGGCTCACCTGAAACTCCGCTTCCGCGGTTAGTACCACGCTGCGCTCTTCGCGCTCAAAGGAGGCCTCAACGCCCTTAAAATCGAACCGATTACCGACAATTCTTGCGGCCTGATCCACTGCATTAGTCAACTGATGTATATCTACTTCCGAAACCACATCAAACGATGGCATAGTGTCTCACTCCAAATTCGGCAAAATTTAAAATCACATAGTAATGTGCTGAGATCAGTTTTCATAGAAGACGTTGGCAACAAACACCGCGAATGACGGATAAAGGTTGTTGTACCTGAGGCCCGCGCGCTAGCCCCTCATGCATTGCGAATAACAAAAGGGCGCTATATGCGTGCAGCCGCAACGATTAACCTTGAACTCGCGACTGCGGTTGGCTAACGTGTTCTACGCAAAGAATAACCAACGGTTTAGCGGGAAATGATATGGCCAAAAATTTCACAACGGGGAGTTTTGTAGCGCGCTGGGGGTTCGCCGCAGCGCTGGTCTTCGGAACATACAACCCCAGCGGCTACTCTTATATCGGCTGGTTAATGTCTGAGGGCGTAACGTTTGGACCTGTGTTGGCAATCGTTGGTCTGGTGTTGCTGATAGCTTGGATTATCTATTTGCGTGCGACTTTGCTATCTCTAGGCTGGCTAGGGATTTCTCTTGGCGCCGCTCTGTTCGCTGCTATCATCTGGTTGCTGGTGGACATTGGTTGGCTGAGCATTCATTCGACCGGGGTTATCGCCTACTTGGCGCTACTTTTACTGTCGATAATATTGGCAACGGGGATGTCCTGGTCGCACATTCGCAGGCGCTTGACAGGTCAGATCGACGTCGATGATGTTGAAGGCTAAGGCGCGGCAGTAAAACGGTGGCTGCGAATTCTCTTTTGCGATACCGCACTGCCCAGCGCTTTGGGTTACCAATCCGCTACAGAAAAAACCTGCAGCACGGCCTCCCGATGAAATCAGCCGTAATCGCGGCGCTGCCGAGATAGCCATGTAAAATGGCGCCTCAACACAGGGTCCGAGTCGATTGCTTCAGGAGAAGCATAGGTTGCAGCCAACTGCTGCTCATCATAGGTTCGATGGATTGCATCATGACAGTCACGGCAGGTATAAATCCCCTTGCTCAATGACTCGCGGCTAAAGTTACGCTGATAGCGCCGCCGGCGATGCAGTTTTCGGGGAATAAGATGGTGAAATGTGAGAGGTTGTGGTCTCTGACAAAAAGGGCAAGGACCCGCCGCACTGCGCCGGGTCGCGAATGTTACGTGGTATTTAGACATGCTATTGCTTACGCTAAAAACGAGCGCCTGGATTGAATCCAAATACAGTCCATAAGCGTACATCTTTACTCCGGCTATAAACGCATCTGTTGTCGCTTAAAACCGTTGTCAACGAGTAAAGACGGAGTAAAATCATGAGACTTACCATCATCCAGTTTGCCGCATTGACCGATGCCGCTGATGTCACTATCCACTCCCTCGAGCAGGCGCTTTATCAAGTCACGGTAGCTTTACCCAGCGGTCCTCATCTGCTGGTGGATAAAAAGGGCAAAGCTATTGGCAGCCGAAGCCTGCAGAAGATGAGGGAGATGCTTCAGGTTTTACCCGTTGGTACAATCACCCTGCGGCACGAGTCCGCCTATGATGAAATGATCGGGCAGCCACCGAAAGAGTCCAGTAACGCGCTGGAGGTCAACTTGTCACATGAAATGTACCCTGAACCTATTATTCATTAATCGGTCACGGCATCAGAAAATGGCTCACAAACTTCACTCAATGCAACTCACTCTCAAACTCGGCAGCCTCGCCGCAATCGTTGCCGGTCTGCTGTTTATGGCTCAGGCATCCGCAGAACCGGATACGGATGACAACTATTATAGCTATGATCAACCTAACCGCGATGGCATCGGCAAAGTCTATATGGGCAGGGAAATTGCCCATGTGATGGGCCATCGCGGCGCAACTTGGCTAGAAAGGCCTGAGCGAGAACAGAAGGAGCGGACGGATCTGCTGCTCAGCTTGCTGGCGCTGCGCCCGGGGGACACGGTGGCGGACATTGGCGCTGGCACCGGCTACTTCTCGCTACCCATAGCCAGATTGGTAGGCCCAACAGGCCGCGTATTGGCAGTGGATATTCAACCCGAGATGCTAACAATCATCGAAGAACGGGCCCGCGCGGGAAAAATTGCCAATATCGTTCCGATCCTGGCCACAGAAACCGACCCAATGCTACCCGATAATACGGTGGACCTAGTCCTGATGGTCGATGCTTATCATGAGTTTTCTTTCCCTCGCGAAGTCATGACGCGCGTCGTAGACGCACTGTCTGAAGACGGCAGAATCGTACTGGTAGAATACCGTGAAGAGGACCTCGCCGTGCCAATCAAGCGGCTGCACAAGATGAGTGTCGCTCAGGCCAAGCGCGAAATGGCCGCTGTCGGTTTAGCGCTGGACCAACTGCATAAGAGCCTTCCCTGGCAACATGTTATGGTTTTTCGTCGCCAAACGAAGACCCAGTGAAGCCAATATGACAGCGTCTCGGTGATAGGCCTAGGCGGTAACACATAACCCTAGGGCTCTACTCACACAACATATGGCGCCCTATGCGTATAGTCTCGAGCTGCCGGGCAACGCTGGGACTATGCACCCCATCGTGTCCGCTGGGTGTACAATGTTTCCCGCTCTAGGTCCTAAAAAAAGGAGTCACAAAGTCATGCGACACAACCCGTTTTCAAGCCCAATCTACGTATTTTGACGACACAGCAGCCGCACTGGCATCTATTGGGCGCAGGGGCGATAGGTTGCCTATACGCGGGGCACCTTCGCAGTAGTGGATGCGATATTTCGCTGATCATGCGCAAAGGAACGCAGCCAGCGTCGCTGCCGATAATCACAGAACACGGGGGCATTCGCAGCGAACAACACGTACCCATTGTGACGCCTAATAGCGATGCGCCTATTTCCCATCTAGTGATCACAACAAAGGCATACGACGTAAGCGAGGCCGTGGCGAGCATTGCACACCTTTTAAGCGAGGACAGCGTAGTAGTGCTGCTGGTGAATGGCATGGGTCTCGCAGAGCAGTTGGCCGCAGATTGGCCACGCCTGAACATTTTTTGTGGCACCACGACCGAGGGCGCTTACAGTCTAGCGCCGCAGCACATTCAGCATACCGGTCGGGGGAAGACATGCATTGGCAAGCAGGGTGAAAAGAAACCCCCTCCATGGTTTGAACAGTGGTCTGATGCAATTGACACCTGCGTATGGGATAGCAATATTGAGGCAGCACTATGGTCAAAAATGGCTATCAATTGCATCATCAACCCTCTGACCGCCTTGCACAACTGTGCCAATGGCGAACTAAGCCAGCGCCCAGAGTTAATCACGCAAGTGACGACCTTGTGTGGTGAGGTTTCCAAGATTACTCGAGCGGCTGGCTTTGCAGCGATTGCCGCAGCATTGCCACAGTTGGTCGCGGGGGTCATTGCGGCCACTGCAAACAATCGTTCTTCGATGCTGCAGGATGTCGAGAAGGGTAGGCGCACCGAAATTGATTACATTACTGGCTTCCTGCTGCGAGTCGCAGACCAACATGGCATTGATGCCCCTCACAACCGTGCATTATTGAAGAGCATAAAAAGCCATGAATGCTGACGCTCTGTCGTTGAAAAATTGACTACCCATAGTATTGTCTCGGCCATCACACATGTTCTTGGGCTGCAGCGTGGCCTTCGTATAGATCAGTGATAGAGCGCCAACGTCGTACTGCGCACTATATCGCGCCACTGCTGCATCGACATACCAGGGAACAAAATACCCTGCTGGTTAAAACGCAAACCCGATTGCTCACGATGAATCGCAAACACACACAGATTCGCTGCACAGTGCAGACTAACTTGAATACCCAGCTCGGGCGCCTCATTCCAATTCGTGGGTTCTCCGGCAGAATAGTAGATGGTTCTGGGAACGGCCCCAACCGGACCGATGACCCGCAGCCTACCCAGCTGTTCCGCCAGCGCGTTCTTCACCTCCTGCAGCAGCCAAGCAGAGGAAATACCGGGTAGTAATTCCATTTCTGCACTCACAGAGGTTATCGGCAACGCGAACCCAATAGGAGTCACCCTGCTTTGCGATGTCAGCACTGACGCTAACGTGATCATAATCACAATGGCAAGTACAGCAGCTGTGCGAACTGGCCACCTGAGCGCTGTTATCCGATGCCAGAATCCGGCGACTCTTGTGCCGGAGTGCACCGGTGCAAACTGTCCCTGGCATGCCAAGCCCTTAGGTATCAATAGAGGGATATGGGCGGGGGATTCACGCCGAAAATAGGGGCGAGCTTCAAGCAATAGACTATTGCCAGATGATATCGGAAGCCTCCGCAACAGCGACCGCAATACCTGTCGTACCTTGTGCACGTGCTGGGCTCTCTTAGCAGGGTCTTTTTGCAGAAGCCCGTCGATCAGCTCTACCAGTTGATCCGGCAACTCCACATCGCTACCAACGATGTCCTTCAAAGGACGAGCGGCGCGCGTTAGCAGCAAATTCGGGTCAGGCCGCCCATCACGAAAAAAAGGCTGTTCGCCGCTCAGCATGCGGTAAAACAGACAGCCCAAAGCGAACAGGTCGGCACGTCCATCTAACGGATAGCCAAGATACTGTTCCGGAGACAGTGCATGAAAGCTTCCCGCCGCCCATTCCCGAGATGGCTCCTCTCCAACGACCCTAGCAATCCCGAAATCGGTAAGCTTGGCTCGCCCGAACTCGGTGATCAATACGTTTGCGGCTTTCACATCTCCATGCACGATGTGCTGCTGCCGGGCGAGCGCAAGCGCCCCCGCAATGTCAACGCCTACGGTCAGCACACCTGCCAGTGAGGGACGTACCGCGGCCAGCAACTCTTCCAGGCTCGATCCCGGTACATATTCCATGATTAGGGCTAGGTGTTTACTAGACTCTATAACATCGTAGATCTGCACCACTTTTTGACTGTGCATACTAGCCACTAATTGCGCTTCACGCCGCAGCTGCTTGCGGGACCCGTGCTTGGCGGAAAGTGTGTAGATTTTAATGGCCACTCTACGCTGCAGTCGCTTGTCGTAACCGAGGAATACACTCCCCTGCCCGCCCTGATTAATCAGCCGCAGAATACGATAGGGCCCTACTTTGCTATCAAGGTTCATGCACTCAGTGATAAACAAGGCGTAAATTGCGCAAATGACAGCGCAGACTATTCACCGAGACCTGCAACTGCCTAGCGACAGCGGCGCTATCGCCACCGCGCTGAGTCATTACACGCTGCAACTCATCCAGTGAAATGTCTGTGGCCAAGCGATAACGAGGTGACATTTTAATACGCCGGTACACTGCGCCCCGCGAGACACCTAGCTGCAAAGCAACGCGTAGCGCTTCACTACCGTTAGAGACCATTGCCTGATCAAACGTAGCATCGTCGATATCTTGAATTTTACGGCGTGGCGGAAGCCCCCCTACTGAGTACGCTTTAGCATTTTTCTTGAGCAGCGTTGACTGCAGGTTTTCATTCAAGATCGGCGTCGTCTCACTTGCGACAACGATCTGTTGAGCGAAATTGACCAGCTCGCGAACGTTTCCCGGCCAGCGATAACTCACAAAACGAAAAAACAGTATTGCCCACGCGGCAATGTCTCGCGCGAGGCTCTGCGCATGAGGTAATAATTCAGTGCGTTCAGCCTCCGCTGCGCTACGCTGAAGAAAATGCAATAACAACTCACCAATATCTTCTGGGTGTTCATGCAGCGGCGGAAGCACTATTTCACAGGCCCCAAGACGGTGGCGCAATGCCGCTTTAAAATGGCAACCCTCACCCTCAAGCGCCGCATCCGTGGCGGATATCACGCGCACATCCACGCGTCTTATCGGGCCACCGACAGCCTGAATTTCACGCTGCTCTAGTACACGCAACAACAACGGTTGCACGTCCAAAGCGACATCTCCAATCTCATCCAGAAACAAGCTGCCACCCTGTGCCTGCTCAAAATAACCCGGGGTTGCTTTATCCGCGCCTGTAAAGGCGCCACGAGTACTGCCAAACAAAGCGGACGCCGCCAGCTCATTAGGGATTGCGGCCATATTGACACAGACCATGGGGCCGCCGGCCCGGCCACTAGCCTGGTGAATAGCGGTGGCAACCAATTCCTTGCCGGTTCCTGTTTCGCCCCGAATGAGTACGTCAAGGTCGCTTTTAGCGGTACGAGCGACCTGCTCTCGAATGTCATCCATACAAACACTGTTACCCCGCAACGGATCGCTATAATGGCTTGTTTGATTCTTTGTGATACTGCGCTTGGTCAGTCGCAGCATAAGAACAATACTGTGCCCTAGCATCAGAGGGACGCCCTCAAGCAACGTGTCCCTGCGCAGTTCGACGCTGCTGTGCAACTCGGTGATGCCGACGCGACACCGACTGGCCGAATCAAATCGACGAATCGTAAGACGCTTACCCTGATAGCTAAATTGCAATGCTCGGCGACTAATATGCGCGTCATCAAGCGCTGCGGGCGCGTGGCCGCGTGTTCCCATGAACTCGGGGCTGCGACGCCCCAGCACCCAAGGGACATCACCCGTTTGCAATGGCACCACAGCCTTGTGCCCAATGCGATCAATGTCAGCATGAAAAATAATCGTCAGTACGAGATCCAATCCCGCGGGCGCACCTCCCAGCACGGCAATGATTGAAGGAAGGGTTAAATCCGTGTCAGCACGCCTCATCATGGATTTGGGTATCCGCCGACTGGTTGCAAAACAGAGAGTCGTTAGTGTTAAAGCTTAGCAGTTAGCCGCAAAAATGCCGTCGTAGGGTGATAATTAATGCGAGGAAATTCATAGGCGGCCAGCCTCCTCCAACTGCTGCCGATAACGATGCCAGTCAAAGGCAGGCCCTGGGTCGGTTTTGCGCCCCGGCGCAATATCGCAATGGCCAACGATTTTATCCTTGTGCATGGCCGGGTACTCAGCCAGCAGCGCCCTCGTCACCGCCGTCAGTGCGGTATATTGTGCTTCGGTGTAAGGGTCATCATCCGTGCCCTCAAGCTCAATGCCGATACTGAAATCGTTGCAATCGCTGCGCCCCTCGTAAGTGGACTGACCCGCATGCCAGGCACGCTCACCGAAATCAACAAATTGCACAAGATCACCGCTGCGTTGTATCAACAGATGTGCTGACACCTTCATGCCGCGGAGCTCTCCGAAGAAAGGGTGTTCGTCGCAGTCCAGACGATTCGTAAAAAATCGCTCGATGCAGTCGCCACCGTAAGACCGCGGCGGGAGAGAAATATTGTGGATAACCAACAGATCTGGGGTGCAGTCTGGCGGGCGCACCTCGCAATTCGGTGAAGGCACCCACCTCGCCTCGCGCAACCAGCCCTGTTCCAGTGTGTATTGCATGCCTGCTATTGTTCCTCTCAATTGTTACCGACCATAGATTCAAGAGTCTACTCTGAATTCCTCTCAGTATGCAGACCACATACACTAAGCAATCGCAGTTAACAGCCGCCATGAGTAACTGCTACAATCGCATCACGTTCTCGCTACACACGTTTGTCTTATGAGCCAGCCCAAGTCCCAACTCATCGCCCCCGACCCTGCAGTGGTGCAACTGAATGTCCGTGCTGCTTTGGCAGAAGATGTGGGCAGTGGCGATATTACCGCCGCGTTGATTCCTCCAGAGGTCCGCGCGACAGGCCGTGTTATTAGCCGTGAATACGGCGTGCTCTGCGGACAGGCCTGGGTGGATGCCGTTTTCGCTGCTCTGGATGAGACCGTGAGCCTTAAATGGCACCGCCAGGACGGGCAAACAGTCAACCCAGACGACACCCTGTTTACCCTTGAGGGGCCGGCGCGAAGTTTGCTCACCGGTGAGCGCTGTGCCCTCAACTTTCTGCAGCTACTGTCGGGGACAGCAACCATCAGTCGTCGCTACGCCGACGTCGTCAGTGGAACCGGCGTCAAATTGTTGGACACGCGTAAAACCATTCCCGGATTACGCGATGCACAAAAATACGCTGTGCGCTGCGGCGGCTGCCACAATCACCGCATCGGGCTGTACGATGCCTTCCTAATCAAGGAAAACCACATCACTGCCTGCGGCAGTATTGCTGCGGCAGTCACCGCTGCACGAAATTACGCGCCGGGGAAGCCAGTAGAAGTGGAAGTTGAAAATCTCTCAGAATTCGAAGAGGCGCTGGCCGCAGCCTGCGACAGAGTGATGCTGGACAATTTTCCTCTTGAGCATATTGTGCAGGCCGTCAGCCTGGCGAGTGGGCGCGTCGAGCTGGAAGCTTCTGGCAATGTCACCACAGAAACCTTGCTCGCCATTGCGCAAACCGGTGTGGACTTTATTTCAATTGGTGCGCTGACCAAGGACTGTAAACCGCTCGATCTATCCATGCGCCTGCTATAAAACCGCACGCCACAATCAGGGTCATTGCGAGAGCAAAGACCGCTTACTGACAATCACCCCGTTATTATCGGCGTAAATATAATCACCCGGCGCGATGTCCACGCCGCCGATGTGAAGGTCGATATCACGCTCCCCAACGCCGCGCTTTTCAGTCTTGATCGGACAACTGCCCAATGCCTGCACACCGATAGAGGTGCGGCCAATTTCATCCACGTCGCGGATGACCCCATTGATAATCAGGCCGCTCCAGCCATTGGCTGCCGCTTTCTCTGCCAGTAGGTCACCCAGCAGGGCACGCCGCATAGAACCCCCGCCATCCACCACGATCACGCGGCCCAGCCCCGGCTCCTCGACACATTGCTTTACCAGTGAGTTGTCCTCGTGGCATTTAATGGTGACTACCGCTCCCCAAAATTGCCGGTTTTGTCCATAGTTAACCAGCTGCAACTCAAGGGCGCAGACCTCGGGGGCCTCATCCGATAGATCGGGTGTCGAAATTGGGGTCATAGCCACTCCAAAATGATGTCATTGTGGGCATTATACATACTGACGCACACGCACAAACCGAACCGTGATGCGCGCAACCCATGTGCAGTGTTGGCAATCGGTAGATTGTGAGTATAATTCCCCTAGCCAATACCTAGCATATCTTTCATTCACAAAATGAATGCGGAGCGTCTCGTGAAAGTCAATCGGATCGATCTCAACCTGCTGGTCTACCTGGATGCACTGCTGCGCGAGCGCAACGTGACCCAGGCCGCCAACCAACTCAACCTGTCACAGCCCGCCATGAGTAACGGCCTGCGCCGCCTGCGGGAACTGTTTAACGACCCCTTACTCGTAAGGACCAGCGAGGGCATGACACCCACTGAGCGCGCGCTCGAACTGGAGCCGGTGGTACGCGAGGTCCTCAGCAAAATCGATCAGGCCGTACAGCCTCGCGGAGACTTCGAAGCGGGCACTGCGCAGCGTGTTTTCCGCATTATGGCCAGCGATTATGCAGAGTCCACCTTATTTCCCAGTGTGCTGGGAAAACTGCGCACGCTGGCACCGGGCCTGACGCTGGATATCATGACACCCTCGGACGTGAGCTTTCTGGATGTTGAGCGCGGGAAGGTCGACATGGTGATCAACCGGTTTGACTCCATGCCCCAATCCTTCCATCAGATACACCTTTGGGACGATAGTTTTACCTGCGTACTAAGCCCCGAAAACCCCGTACTGAACGATTTCACGCTGGAGAATTATCTCCAAGCCAACCATGTGTGGGTCAGTAAGACCGGCATGGGTGTGGGTGTAGGCGTAGATCCGAGCGACGTTCAACGTTTGGGATGGGTGGATGCGGCCCTCAATAGACTGGGCAAGAAGCGTCAAATACGGGTGTTCACGCGACACTATCAGGCGGCGATGACACTGGCAGAACAAAACGACCTGATCGTCACCCTCCCAACCCTGTCTCTTATACACATCTCCGAGCCCACGAGACTAGGCATGATCTCGT
>OLHR01000305.1_pt1 | contig 16752 bp, 12 predicted proteins | sample 1609291 | NCBI WGS metagenome assembly OLHR01 (sample SAMN05416707, study PRJEB24817) | seawater metagenome | isolation source: Sea water | place: Canada:Atlantic | collected 2013-07 | reverse complement strand
CGAGATCATGCCTAGTCTCGTGGGCTCGGAGATGTGTATAAGAGACAGGCGCTAAGGTCTACGGCTTGGCGGCCAAGGGCTCTCCTCCGATGTCGGTGCCGCATCTCGACACCCGCATCATAGACGACAAGCGCTGGTTACTGTTCGGGCCCTACGCAGGATTTTCGACCCGATTCCTTAAAAATGGCTCGCTCTTCGATCTCCCAAAGTCGGTACGGTTGGACAATATCCTGCCACTCCTCGCGGTAGCGCGCGACAATTTTCCTCTCGAGGAGTACTTGGTTGGACAAGTTCTGCAAAGTGCCTCCCACCGCTACGATTCCCTGCGTGAGTTCTATCCACAGACGAATGTTGCAGACTGGGAAGTTGTGGTCGCAGGGCAGCGCGTACAAATCATTCGGAAGGATAAGGCGCATACCGGAAAGCTCGAGTTCGGCACCGAAATCGTGCATTCCGCTGACTCGTCGATAGTCGCTGTATTAGGCGCATCGCCAGGGGCCTCGACCGCGGTCTCGATCATGGTCCACATGCTCGAGAACTGCTTTCACGAGCAACTCGTCGGCCACTGGGTGCCCAAACTAAAGGAAATGATTCCCTCCTACGGCTACGATCTAAAAACCGATGCAGCCCTATCCGCGCGCGTTCGCGCGGATACCGCCGAAACCCTGAACCTGAGCAAGCACTAGCGATTATAATCCCATGATGTAGTGGAACACAGGCTAAAAAATCGGCGGACGCTAGGGATAGAAGTATTATCCTGACAGAGATAAAAAAATCAAACACCAGATAGCGTTTTTAACTTCATATTGAGTCACACAGTGCCCGCCATTATCACTGCGTGGGACGTTATTTGGCGTCTGCTCGAGACAAAAACTTACGCTCTTCCACACTGACCTTTATTTTATCGCCAACAGAGATATGTTCCGGCACTTGCACGGTCAACCTGGTCGATAGTAACGCCGGCTTCGTTCTTGAGGTTGCAGAGCCGCCCTTGATTGATGGATCAGTCTCAATCACTTCAAGCTCAACATTAGACGGCAAATCAAGCGCTACCGGACTGTCGTTAACCATAATCACATGGACGCCAGTTGTGGCCTCATTAATGAAAAGAACTTGATCAGCAATGGACTCTTTATTTAGGCTATATGGCGTGTAATCACCCGTATCCATAAAGATATATTCATTGCCGTCGACGTAGGACAGCATGACAGGTTTTCGTATAAGGTCTGCCAAATTCAAAATATCTGAATCCTTAAACGTCTCATCAATTTTATTTTGAGTGACTACATCATACATGCGCATACGGTAGATACTGCCCCCTGCACGACCTTGCGGAACCGAACGCTCAATATCGCTGACGATATAGGTCTTATCGTTATACTCAACAGCGGTACCTTTCTTAATTTCACTTGCCTTTGGCATTTTCTCTCGTCCTGATTTTTTGGAAAAATTTAAATTTCTATACGCCTGCTGATATACGCATTCCCTCAAGCCCCTGCATCTGCAATGCGATCCTGCACACTCGTCAGCTGCGCTCGATCTGCACGCTGCTTCTCGACCGACACCTGTTCGACTACGTCACCCTCCATAAGCGGCTGCCGAAAGCCCGTGTAGACAACTTTCCGGGGGCGCTCGATGGGTGGATAGGCGCGATGAAGCGTATCACTGCAATGCACTGTTACGTCGCCCGTTCGTGTGACCAACTTTACCACCGGCAAATCAAGACTGTCGTCTTTACCCGCGGTCTGAACATTGGCACGATGGGAGCCAGGGACAACGCCAAGTGCTCCGCTGCGTTCGTCCGCGCCGGTAACGGAAATGCCAATCGAGAGGCCGTTACAGTAGTAAGAGTGTTGTCCTTGCCCACAGTCCTTATGCCAAGGGAGATCGGAAAGACCACTTTTGATATCGAGCGGCTTGATCAGGCCCTCCGCGCCCAGCCAGCCTGCGCCCTTAGCACTGCCACAAAGATCGTCTCCTGTGATCTTGGCGAGCCATGATAGCCGGTCGTCCTGAAGCAGGACACGCAGCGCGGCGGATTGTTCTTGAAAAAACAGTACACGCACAGCCTGCTGCACACCTTTCGAATCTCCTGCCCACCACGATGCACCATCGTCGGGACGCGCACGCTCAAGGGCAGCGTCGAGGTCGGCAGACACGGCGGCCATCTCTGCCTCTGTGAAGACACCACGCAGATGCAAAAATCCAGCTTGGTGAAGGAAGTGGGAGATCTCATCGCGATCATCGTCACGTTCGAACGCTCGACTGAGATCCAGATCGCTGCCGTCTCTATCGGTCACTGTGATGGCGCCAGCTTCGTGAACAGGGCGACCATCGAATAGTGCACGGAGCACCGGCTCCCAGCCAATCCAATGCTCGAAGCTGCCCTGAGTCATCTTAACGCGTGAGTTCATCGCCAGTCCCATTGTTGTCGTCCAGTCTTGGACAAGATCCGAGAGAGCATCACAATCAAGTTTTGCAGTTGCACTGTCGGATGCGTACCCCGCTTCAATGCGGAGCGCGCCGCGCCGTTCGCATAATGTGACGGTGCGATCACCAACGCTGAGCGTGAGGGCTGGCAGGTTTTTGTAGCGCAGGCCTCGAGCGGCGAGCTCCGCATTACGAGACAATGCTTCAGGAATCAGCGAGTCGAAAATGGCGTCCCGGTCCAGTAACCTTCGATCACGGTGACGACGGGTACGGCAATCAATAGACATGGAGTGACTCCTCATTGTGTCATAGCACGAGGATACCACGAGAGGCGTCGACAAGAGATACGCATCGTTGGCTGTAGCTGTTATAGATTATTTATAACTTTATCCCAAAATAATTTAATGCTGCCAGCATTAATAAGTAACAAAAAATAGTGGCGCAGATTGATATTGCTATGGCCCAGTAGAAATGAACTTCTAGTCTCAACAAAACAGGCAACGTTAAGAAAAGTGTTAATGAAGGTAAAACCAACCAAAAAATGCTGGATGATAAGTTGCTTACTTTTGTTGAATCACCCGTATCGATGTACAGCCAAAACATTGCCAAAACCGAAACAAGCGGAACAGATGCCAAGACTGCACCGGCAAGAGAGCTTCTCTTGGAGATCTCCGAAATCGCTACAATCAGAATAGTTGTTATTGCAATTTTTATAGCGTAATAAATCAATCCATAGTCTCCATAGCTAAGGCCTAAAGTCTAGTCTAGTCAGGTCGACCCAGCCAACGGTTTGAGCGACCGGTGAATACTCAAAGAGCCGAAGTCTACTTCGACACATTCTATAACCGAGACAACTCTATCAGTTAGACTACTACAGGACTCTCGCAAAGACATCGGATGAGTTTCTAACATCACGTTCACCGGTTTATCCGATGCAACGCTTTATTAGGTCATTGATTGACCTTCCCCCTGAAAACAGCGACCCGCGCGGGATAAACTGCCACAAGCTGTTTAATTAACGGTGTTATCTATTTGACAGGCTCAAAAATACTGTATATTTATACAGTATAATGTCAAGCTACGCCGAACTTCACTGCCTCAGCTGTTACAGCTTCCTGCGCAGCGCCTCTCATCCCCACGAACTGGTGGAGCGCGCCGCCGCGCTCGGATATCGCGCACTAGCCATCACGGACGAGTGTTCCTTTGCAGGGATAGTCAAAGCCCATGTGGCCGCGAAGGAAGCCGGCATCCAGCTCATCATCGGCAGCGAGCTGAGACTGGAGGAGGGCATTCGACTGGTAGTACTCGTGCCTACTCGGGATGCCTACAGCGAGCTGTCCGGCCTCATCAGCATGGCTCGCCGGCGCAGCCCCAAAGGAGAATACCGGGTCACCCTGCGTGACGTAATATTTCACCTCAAACGCTGCTTTCTGATCTGGCTGCCCCAAATGAACGATGAAAACAGTCACGCCTATGGTCTGCAACTCAAGCGGTTGTGCAAAGATCGTCTGTGGCTCGGGGTCAATCACCTACTGGGTAACAATGAAGTACAGCGCTACCTCAGGCTGCAGCAGTTGGCCCAGGAATTGGATATTCCGATGCTAGCCTGCGGCGATGTGCGCATGCATACCGCCAAACGTAAACCCCTGCATGATGTGTTTACCGCCCTCTATCACAGCACCAGCATCGCTCAATTGGGCCGGCGACGCCTGGGCAATAGCCAGCAACACCTGCGCACTATCGACAAATTACAATGGCTCTATCCCCCTGCACTACTGGAGCAAACTCTACACATTGCCAGACTCTGCAATTTCAGTCTGGATGAGCTGCGGTATGAATATCCCGAAGAGGTGGTGCCATCGGGTTACCACCCCAATCAGTATCTGCGGGAGCTGGTGACGACAGGCTCAGATGCCCGCTGGCCCCGAGGTATTCCCATAAAGATACGGCAGAGCATTGATAAGGAGCTGGCGCTAATAGAGGAACTGCACTACGAGTACTATTTCCTCACCGTGTACGACATCGTGCGCTTTGCCCGCTCACGCGACATTCTGTGCCAGGGCCGCGGCTCAGCGGCCAACTCGGTGGTGTGCTACTGCCTCTTTATCACGGAAGTATCGCCCGAGCAGATATCGTTGCTGTTCGAGCGCTTTATCTCCAAAGAACGAGCCGAGCCACCGGATATCGACGTGGACTTTGAACACGAACGACGAGAGGAAGTGATTCAGTATATCTATGACAAATACTCCCGCAAGCGCGCGGCCCTGGCCGCCACGGTCATCACCTACCGCTCACGCAGCGCGGTGCGCGATGTGGGCAAGGCCCTGGGGCTGGACCCTGTGTTCGTCGACGACCTCGCAAAATCTATGGCGTGGTGGGATCGCTCGGCAGATCTCAACAAACGATTTGCAGAGCAAGGTGTCCCCAGCCATAGCCAGCAGGCAGAACTGTTTTATTCACTGGTGCAACAAATCCTGGGCTTTCCCAGGCACCTGTCACAGCATGTGGGTGGCTTTGTGATCACACGTAGCCCCATCTCGACGCTGGTACCCGTTGAAAATGCCAGCATGGCAGAACGCACTATTATCCAGTGGGACAAGGAGGACATCGAGTCTATGGGACTGCTCAAGGTGGATATTCTGGCCTTGGGCATGTTGTCTGCCATTCGCAAGAGCCTACAGATGGTGCAGCGCTACTGCCCCACCATCAAAACGCTCAGCGACATCCCCAAAAACGACCAGTCCACTTACCGCATGCTGCAAATTGCCGATACCATTGGCGTATTCCAGATCGAGTCACGGGCGCAGATGTCTATGCTACCGCGACTCAAGCCTGAGTGTTTCTACGACCTAGTCATTCAAGTCGCCATTGTGCGCCCTGGTCCTATTCAAGGCGATATGGTGCACCCGTACCTACGACGCAAACAGGGGCTGGAATTAGCGTCCTACCCCGACGACGCCATCAAAGAGGTACTAGAGCGAACACTCGGCGTGCCTATTTTTCAGGAGCAGGTGATCAAACTCGCAATGGTAGCGGCAGGTTTCTCCGGCGGCGAAGCAGACCAGTTGCGTCGGGCCATTACCAGCTGGGGCAGAAACAGCAAACTACTAACCTTCGAGGAAAAGCTAACACAAGGCATGATCGAACGTGGCTACAACGAAGATTTTGCCCGACGCCTGTTCGAGCAGATCAAGGGCTTCGGGGGTTACGGTTTTCCAGAATCACACTCCGCCAGCTTTGCACTTTTGGCATATATTTCCGCATGGCTCAAGCGCCATCACCCGGCCGCGTTTGTTGCGGGGCTGCTCAACAGTCAGCCTATGGGGTTTTACAGCCCCTCACAGTTAATTCAGGACGCCCGCCGCCACGGCGTCACCGTATTGTCTATCGACGTCAACCATAGCGACTGGGATCACCAGCTGTTGGACAGCCGCTCTGCACAACAGAACCAACCAGCGCTACGACTGGGTCTGCGCTTGGTCAGGGGCCTAAGCCGGCAAGGCGCGCAGAGAGTGGTAGAAGCGCGACAACGCAACCCTTTTCGCCAGATCAGTCATTTGCGTCAGTGGGCCGTCCTGAACAAACGCGACATGGAAGCACTAGCAGATGCAGACGCTCTGCAATCGCTGAGCGGACATCGACATCAGTCGCAGTGGCAAATCATGGCACTGGAACAACCCAAACCCTTGTTACGCGATGAACAGTACCAGAACGCCAGTTACTTCGACGATGGCGTGCAATTGCCCGCGCCACAGATAGCAGAGGAAGTTCTCTCAGACTACCGCGCCACCGGTCTCACTTTGCGCGCCCATCCATTAAGTTTATTGCGCGACCGCGCCCCTTTCAACCGCTGCAAGCGCCACACTGATCTGGCATCCATTGGGCATAAACGTTTCGTGCGCATTGCAGGACTCGTCACCTGCCGCCAGCGTCCGGGAACTGCCTCGGGCGTTTTATTTCTTACTCTAGAAGATGAAACTGGCAACAGCAATATCGTAGTGTGGGAGCGCACACAGCAGCACTTCCGTCAGGCGCTGATGAACGGAAAATTGCTACTGGTGAACGGCATTGTGGAAACCAAAGATAACGTCACCCATGTGATCGCCGGCGCTCTGTATGATTATTCTCATGAGTTGGACAACTTATCCGTACAGTCGCATGACTTTTATTAGTGCATCGTGAAGCACCTAGAGGGGCGAACGTCCTTTGTCTGCAGCAATGCGCATTCGCAGTGCGTTCAGTTTAATAAAACCCTCTGCATCTGCCTGATTGTAAGCCCCGGCATCGTCCTCAAACGTGGCAATGCTCTCATCAAACAGACTATCTTCAGACTGACGTCCCACAACCATCACATTACCCTTATAAAGCTTTAGCCGCACCGTACCATTAACAACCGCCTGGGAATCATCGATCGCCGCTTGCAACATCTTGCGTTCCGGCGACCACCAATAGCCGTTATAAATCATTAGCGCATAACGCGGCATGAGTTCATCCTTGAGATGTGCAACCTCACGATCTAACGTAATAGATTCGATTGCACGATGGGCCTTGAGCATAATTGTACCGCCAGGCGTTTCATAGCAACCGCGAGATTTCATACCCACGTAACGGTTTTCAACAATATCATCGCGGCCTATGCCATTCGCGCCGCCGACTTTATTCAGCTGCTCCAGGACGGTCGCTGGAGTCATCGTCTGACCATCGATAGCGACGATGTCGCCGCGCTCAAATTCAAGTTCTATATAGGTCGCACTGTCCGGTGCGGCTTCCGGGTTGACACTCCAGCGCCACATGGACTCTTCGGGCTCGTTCCAAGGATTCTCCAGCAGATCGCCCTCATAGGAGATATGCAGCAAGTTAGCGTCCATCGAGTAAGGGGATTTTTTCTTCGCACTGGCATAATCCACCGGGATGTCATGCGTTTCACAATAAGCCATCAGCGATTCGCGTGAGCTCAGATCCCATTCCCGCCAAGGGGCAATCACCTGAATCCCCGGCTTCAAGGCGTAGGCACCCAGCTCAAAACGCACCTGATCATTGCCTTTGCCCGTGGCACCGTGCGAGATTGCATCGGCGCCGGTTTCATTCGCTATTTCTATCAGGCGCTTGGCGATGAGCGGTCGCGCAATAGAGGTCCCGAGCAGGTACTCTCCTTCATAGATGGTATTGGCGCGAAACATGGGAAAAACAAAATCACGTACAAATTCTTCACGCAGGTCATCGATATAGATTTCTTTGACGCCCATCGCCTCAGCCTTGGCACGTGCGGGCTCGACTTCCTCACCCTGGCCAATATCGGCAGTAAACGTCACCACTTCGCAGGCGTAATTGTCCTGCAACCAACGCACAATGACTGACGTATCCAGACCGCCGGAATAGGCCAACACAACCTTATTTACATCTGACATTTGAGGCTCCTCGGAGCTAGGATCAAAGTGGGCGAACATTCTAACGCTGGGAGGTCTCAATTCCCAGTCCCTAATCCCTTAAAGGAGTCCACGCTGTAAAGAGTCTACCCTCTTCTGTGGTAGAATCTTAATCTGTTTTTTTAAGCTATAAGGTTCCTTGTGATCGAACTGACCATTACCCGCCCAGATGACTGGCATGTGCACCTGAGAGACGGGGCCGCCCTGCAGCGAACCTGTGCAGACCTAGCTCGCTATTTCGGCCGAGCAGTCATTATGCCCAACATAGTGCCCCCGGCAGCGACTGTTGCGCAGGCGCTCGCGTATCGTGATCGCATTATTGAGGCCATGAGTACGCTGCCACGGCAGTTTGAACCACTGATGGTACTTTATCTCACAGACCAGACCACAGCGGCAGAGGTTCGCCTGGCCGCCGCCACTGATGGCGTGCATGCCATCAAATTATACCCGGCGGGCGCAACCACCAACTCTTCCGCAGGGGTGGCTGAACTGGAAAAACTCTTTCCGACTCTGGCCGCTATGGAAGAAGCTGACCTACCCTTATTGATTCACGGCGAGGTCACTGATCGCGACATCGACATTTTCGATCGGGAAAAGGTCTTCATTGATCGACATCTGGCGCCAATCGCAGCACGTTTCCCGTCCCTGCGTATCGTGCTGGAACATATCACCACTGCCGATGCCGTGCAGTTCGTCAGTGCTGCGGGTACGAATGTCGCCGCTACCATTACACCGCATCATTTAATGTTTAACCGTAACGACATGCTGGTGGGCGGCATTCGACCCCACTATTATTGCCTGCCCGTGCTCAAGCGTAACACCCATCAAGAGGCGCTGCAGGCAGCCGCTATTTCGGGTAATTCTAAATTCTTCTTGGGTACAGATTCAGCGCCCCATAGCACGGACAGCAAAGAAAACAGCTGTGGCTGCGCCGGAATCTACTCCGCCCATGCGGCAGTAGAGTTTTATACTGAAATCTTTGAACAGCTAAACGCCCTTGAAAAACTGGAACCATTCGCGTCCCACTTCGGAGCAGATTTCTACCGCATGCCGCGTAATAAGGACACAATTACCTTGCATAAAAAGAGTTGGGATATCCCCGCAAAAATTCCTCTGGGAACAGGCACCCTGACCCCGCTGCGCGCGGCCGAATCAGTAGCCTGGCAGGTAATCGATTCCGGAGCCGACGTGTGAAAAGTATTACTGAGCACGAGATCAACGATCGCTTTCGCGGATTCCTACCGGTGATAATCGATGTGGAGACCGGTGGCTTCGTTGCCGGCACCGATGCCTTGCTAGAAGTGGGCGCGACCACCGTACGCATGGACGAAGACGGACAATTGGCGGTACACCGCACCTACAATTATCATATCCAGCCTTTTGAAGGCGCAAACATCGAGCAAGCGGCGCTGGATTTCACTGGCATAGACCCTTATCACCCCTTTAGAGAGGCTGTTACAGAAGAAGAAGCTCTGGGAGAATTATTCAACGTCGTTCGTAAGGAGATCCGCGACCGACAATGTACCCGCGCGATCCTCGTCGGACACAATGCACACTTCGACGCCGGCTTCATCACTGCGGCGGCGGAGCGCTGCGGCATCAAGCGCAATCCGTTCCACCCCTTTTCATTTTTCGATACCGCTACTTTGGCAGGTCTAGCCTTCGGACAAACCGTATTGGCTAAAGCCTGCGCCGAAGCCGGCATTGCTTTTGACAACAACGAAGCACACTCCGCTGCCTATGATGCGGAGCGCACAGCAGAATTATTTTGTGACATCGTCAATCGCTGGAAAGAATCAGGCGGGTGGTTGCCCGAGTTTAGCTGAAGCATGGGGCACAAACCGGTACTAATCTTCTCCACTAATCTCGTTCAGCAGCAGATGCAACTCCGACATCAACCCCTCAATGTTGTCGATACCCAGTAACTCGTACTTCAGACACTCCTCCAGCGGCAACAGCTGCAACAGGGTATAACCAACCTGCCAGGCATCATTGTAATCCACACGCAGATTCATACGCTGCACATGCGGATGTGTTTCGAGGCTGCGTAAGACGTCCAGCAATGACAGCCACTCTTCAGATAAAGGTGTCGCAGCGGTAGGCTGCTGCAGGTCAACTTGCCCCACTACCAATCCATTAGAGCGCGTGTGCGTCTTGTGCAACGCAAAGCGCTGGGCTCCTTCAATGGTAATTCCAAGCAGGCCATTGGACAGTTGATCCCAGTCCACGATACGGGCACAGGTGCCGTAGTCCCCCAACTCAGGTGCCGCACGACCACGCTGCCCGACTTCGCCGCCATGGCGTATCCACACCACACCGAAGGGAGTATCAGCCTTCATGCTTTCGCGCACCAAATCGAGATAACGCTGTTCAAAGATTTTTAGCGGCATACGGCCGAAGGGCAGCAACACCCCCGACAGCGGAAACAACGATAGCTCAGTCATACGTCACCTTCGAGAGCCAGCGCGTCTGGCAAACTTTGCAGCTCAAGCTGGGCCAGCCGGACCAAAGCCTGCTCACGATTATCACCGCAGAATTCGCGTTCCGCTTTAAAAGCATCACACAAATCAGGACGTCGCGCATCGCCAAACAAGATACAGCGCATGCTCGGGCTTAAGTGAACACAGGACACGCCAGCCGGCTTACCGTTTGGCATGGCGTAAAAAGGCTGATGAATTGAAATGGCGATACAACAGGCGCCGCAGTCTGTTCGACACTCCATCAGACGCGGGGCCGCTGCGCTCGTGCGAATTTAACGCCAAGGCAATTCACGCCATGCCCTCAGGACCTAAGGGCTTAAATACGAGAATTAAACGTGGCAGGAGTAACAACGCACCCAATACCGCAGCCGCCATGGCCAGCACGGTGAGCAGTCCAAAATAAATACTGGGATTAAAATTGGATAGCGTGAGAGTCGAAAATCCGACCACTACCGTCAGTGTGGTGTAGTACATCGCACGACCGATGCTATTGTGACAGCGATACATGGCGGCGCAGTAGTCCCGATCCACCGCGAACTCTTTGATAAAACGATGAACGTAATGAATGCAGTCATCGACACCGATGCCCACAACGATAGCGGCGATAGTAATCGTCATGATATCCAAAGGAATACCCAAAAGGCCCATAGCGCCCAATACTAGGCCCGCGGCCAGCATATTGGGCGCCAACGTGATCAAAGCCAGAGACAGTGATCGAAACAACAGCAAGAACATAATGAGAATGGCGCCAAAGACGGCACCAAGCGTGAGTATCTGTGACTGAAACAGACTTTGTAACACATTATTATAAAGAACCAACATGCCGGTGAACTGTATTCGCTCCGGCGCCAAACCGAGTGGCCCTTCAAGGTGCTCACGCACGCCGCGCAGAAACTCATCTCGGCGCAGGTCTTTACTGGTTTCTCTCACACGCACCGTCAATCTCACCTGTTCATTCTGTTCAGAGAAATAAGGAGAGACCATCAGTTCTTTTAGATCATCGGGGAAGCTCTTTTGTACGATCGCCAGTTCAACGCCACCGATATCTTGCCCCATCAAATCTTTCACCACCGAGAACACAGTTGACAGGGACAGCACTTTACCTGCCTCAGGCAAGGAGTCGATGTAGTTGTGCACCCGATCAAGCTCGCGCATACCCGCCAAACTAAACCAGTAGCTGGGCTGAAAATTGTCTGCTGAACTGGCGAACTCATCCGTGTCATTTGCGAACTCATCGTCCCAGTCATCGTCACCGAACGCATCGTCTAAGGCGAAGGGATCATCGGCGGATATTGGTATCGGTTCCGAGCTGGACGCGACCCTCTCTAAGCCCGGTAATGGCGCGTCCCTGTCAGGGGGCGAAATAATAATGTCCAGAGGGATAGTGCCGCCTAGCATGGTGTCCAGCAACTCCATACCCTGATAGATCTCCGTCGTTTTTTTGAAATAATCAATGAAGCGGTTTTCTACCTGAAGGCGACTGATGCCGACGACGACAAGAACAACCAACAGGCCACTGACCAACAAAACACTGTTTCCATGCCGGTCAGTCAGACGAGCGAAGAACGCAGTGAGCGCGGGATCGCTTCCCGAATGGTGATGCGGTCTACCCTCTGGCCAAACCAGCATCAGGCAGGGCACAACAACAAACGACATCAGCAATGCCACGCACACACCCACCGTCATCATCCAGCCAAAATCGATGACCGGCTGGATACCCGACACCACCAGAGACATGAAGGCTACTATCGTCGTAAGACCGGTGTAAAAACACGGTACCGCCATCAGCTTCATGCTCTGCAGCACGCGCTCGTGAAAATCTCCGTCTGGATCCTCAGCATGTAACTCTCGGTAGCGCACTATCAGGTGGATAGCCATGGCCAGAGAAATGATGAGTAACACCGCAACAAAATTAGACGAGATGACCGTCATGCGCCAGTCCAGTGCACCGAGCAGACCGAGCATGATCAGCACCGTCCCTGCACAGGTAACCAGTGGAATCACAACCCAACGCACACGACGAAAAATAATAGCCAGCGCCACCATCATGATGCCCAAAATCGCACTGCCGAAAACCACTAGATCGTTACTGACGAAGCTCACCATGTCTGCAGCAATCATCGGCACGCCGCCGACAAACAATCGAGCATGACCCGTATACTGTGCAGCGATTTTCCGCACGTTTTGCACCAATAGCTGATCACGCTCCAGCACAACCGCCGAGCGAATTTTGAACGCTGCCTCGATAGACTCCAGCTCCCTGCGCTGCGATGCGGAGAGACTTTCACTATTCCGCTTGGACCGCAGGGCTTCACGCGCATCCAGTAATTCGAAATAGAGCTCGTCACGATAAAGGTTGATCTGTACAGCACTGATGAGACCGTCACGACTCACCAGTAGATCGGCATAAATCGGACTGGTGGTAAATTCTCGCAGCACCATATTCAGATCCAGATCCGGCTGCTCCAGCGTAGGCAGGGGATCAGCGGATATCATATCGGACAGCGTAACGGGCGGACTCTCCAACAGCGGCACATCCAAAATGGTGACAACAGAAGATACGCCGTCTAGCCGCCTCAATGCCTCGGCCATCTCGCCCAGTGGTTCCAGCGACTGCGGCGACAACAGCGGTGCATTGGGCTGCCAAGTAATTAGCACAAAGTCTTCAGCGCTATACTCTTTGGAGACCTGCCGGTAGAACTCCAAAGAGGGGTCACCCTGCAACATTAGGGAGTCGGCAGAAGCATCGATTTTGATTTTGTCCAGTTGCGTCGACATTGCTGCCAGCAACAGCGCCACTAGAAGCAGAGATAGCCACGGACGGCGCAGCACCAGAACATCGTAAAAAGACGAAAGTGATGAATTCATAGGGATGCTACATCCTGCAAGTGATTCAGAAGTTTCTGGTGAATACCATCAAAGCCACCATTGCTCATAATGACAACCTGATCACCGGCAACGACCTCAGCCGCAACCCGTATCACCAGCGCGTCCACATCGTCTATCACCGTCGCAGGCACCGGACTGTCGGCTACCACCGATTCCAGCGACCAGTCCATGCCCGCAGGCTGGAACCAATAGACCGAATCGGCCTCCGCAGTGGCCGCCGCCAGCTGTTGTCGATGCTCACCCATGCGCATGGTATTGGAGCGGGGCTCTATCAGTGCAATGACGCGACCACTTCCGGCGCGCGCGCGCAGCCCCTGCAAAGTCGTCGCAATAGCCGTCGGGTGATGAGCAAAATCATCGTACAGCGCCACATCGCCGGGCCTACCCAACAATTCAAGTCGACGTTTGACACCCTGGAATTCTTCGAGGGCTGCCACTGCCACATCCGGTGTAACACCGGCATGTCGCGCCGCCACGAGCGCGGCAAGCGCATTTTCAACATTGTGACGGCCACAGTGTGACCAATAGACATCTCTGGCCTCGCCGCCACCAAACGCCACACGAAATGCCGAACCGTCTTCTACCAGCAGTTGTGCACTCCAGTCAGCAGTGCTGTTCTCGCCGATGCCAAAAGAAGTTGTGGGCGTCCAGCAACCCATGGCCAGCGTGTCCACTATGGCCTGAACGGCATGGCGGCACACAATCAGTCCCTCACCGGGGACGCAGCGCACGACATGGTGAAACTGGCGCTGAATTGCCGCCAAGTTATCGAAAATGTCGGCATGATCGAACTCCAGATTATTAATCGTCAAGGTGCGCGGACGATAGTGAACAAATTTGGACCGTTTATCAAAAAATGCAGTGTCGTACTCATCGGCCTCAACCACAAAAAAATCCGAATCACCACAGCGCGCCGAGACACCAAAATTCGCAGGCACTCCACCAATGAGAAAGCCCGGCGCCATCCCTGCATATTCCAGTATCCAGGCCAGCATGCTACTAGTGGTGGTTTTGCCATGAGTGCCAGACACTGCCAACACCCATTTGCCTTGTAGCACATGCTCTGCCAGCCACTGAGGCCCTGATGTATAGGGAAGGCCCGTATTCAGCAAATACTCAACTAATGGGTTGCCCCGTGTCATAGCGTTGCCGACCACCACGCAATCCGGGCGTGGTTGCAAATGCTCGAGGGAATAACCTTCCATCAGGTCGATACCGGCAGCACGCAGCTGAGTACTCATGGGAGGATAGACACTGGCATCAGAACCCGTCACCCGATAACCCAACTCCCTCGCCAGCAATGCGATGCCACCCATGAACGTGCCACAAATGCCGAGAATATGAATGTGCCCTTTCAACAACTGCTCCTTACATAAAAAATGCATAATAGCATGTGCTTGTCGACCGCTACAGTCAGCGAAGCAAAACCACCGCGGCAGTGCACAAGTTGTGCCAATTGCCGTACAATCTAAGCCGAAACCAATCAACCTCATTAACGCAGCCGGAGCATGCGCGCTCCCTTCATCAGGAACCGAGAATACATGCCAAAGAGAAATGCCTTCTACGCCCAGTCTGGCGGCGTCACGGCTGTGATTAATGCTTCTGCCTGTGGCGTCATTGAAACCGCCAGAAAGCATCGCTCACAGATCGGCAAGGTCTACGCTGGCCGCAACGGCATCATTGGCGCGCTGCAAGAGGACCTGATCGATACTAGCAAGGAAAGCGCCGCTGCCATTCACGGGCTGCTGACAACGCCCGCAGGTGCTTTCGGCTCCTGCCGCCACAAACTGAAAAGTCTGCAGGAAAACCCTGCTGAATATGAACGGCTTCTTGAGGTGTTCAAGGCGCACAACATCGGCTACTTCTTTTATAACGGAGGGGGAGACTCTGCTGACACCTGCCTAAAGGTGTCTCAGTTGGGCCAAGCCAGCGGTTATCCACTGCAAGCAATCCACATACCAAAGACTATCGATAATGACCTTCCGCTGACCGACAACTGTCCAGGATTTGGTTCTGTAGCGAAGTACATCGCCATCTCCACGCGCGAGGCGGCGATGGATGTAGCCTCAATGTGTGAGACCTCCACCAAGGTTTTCATCCTGGAGGTTATGGGGCGCCATGCCGGCTGGATTGCTGCAGCCAGCGGTTTGGCCGCGACGCAAAAAGGCGATGCCCCGCACATAATTCTGTTTCCAGAAATCGCCTTTGACCGAGACAAGTTCATGGCGAAAGTGCAGCGCACCGTCAAACGTCACGGCTACTGTGTCATCGTCGCCTCAGAGGGAGCCCAATACAAGGACGGCACCTTCCTGGCAGAGTCCGGGCTCAAAGATGCCTTTGGCCACAGTCAACTGGGCGGGCTAGCCCCGCAGTTAGCGCAGATGATTACATTAGAGTTCGGTTACAAATATCACTGGGCGGTGGCGGATTATCTGCAACGCTCGGCACGGCATATTGCCTCCCAGACTGATGTGGATCAAGCTTATGCAGTGGGCGAGGCTGCTGTTACGTTTGCCCTGCGTGGCGACAATGCCATTATGCCCTGCATCGTGCGCGGCAAAGGAAAACGCTACAGCTGGTCCATCGGTGAGGCATCTCTGGAAGATGTGGCCAATCGCGAGAAAAAAATGCCACGCAACTACATCAGCCGCGACGGCTTTGGTATTACCGATGCAGCAAAAGCCTATCTGACGCCTCTCATCGCGGGGGAGGCCTATCCAGAATACCGCAACGGTTTGCCAAACTATGTCCGATTGAAAAACATATCCGTGCTACGAAAACTAAAAACTCCGTTCAAATTGTAGCGATAAACCCTACATAACCACTAATTTTTCTCGACTCGGGCAAGATTTTGCCTGCTGTTATCTGTACACTGCGCCCCGTCTGAATCTTGCAACCAACCCCCCATGAATTCGAGGTAAAACCATGTATAGCAATAGTGAGTTTAATCGATGGCGCCGCCACCCCTGGCATGGCCTGCACGTGCGGGCGGATGACGCGCCCAAAGATATCGTCCAGGTTTACATCGAAATGACACCTTCTGACGTCGTCAAATATGAGCTAGATAAAGCATCCGGCTTCCTGATGGTAGACCGGCCTCAGCGCACGACATCAAGTCCACCGGCTCTCTATGGTTTCATTCCGCGGACTTACTGTGCGGAAGAAGTTGCTAAGCGCTGCCCGGGAGTGGAAGTTGCGGACGGCGACCCACTGGACATCTGCGTGTTTTCCGAGCGTCACATCACCCGCGCAGACATTCTGCTAAAAGCCCGAGTGGTGGGTGGCATTCAAATGATTGATGGCGGCGAAGCCGACGACAAAATTGTGGCGGTGCTTGAAGGAGATAATATCTGGGGCGATGTGCACGACATCGCTGACCTGCCAGCGATCAAAACCGAGCGCCTGCAGCATTACTTTTCTACCTACAAAATGGTTCCAGGCAAAGAGAACAACGTTAAGGTGGACCTTGTCTATGGTCGCGATGAAGCCCTCAAAGTCATTGCCGCTGCCGAACTTGATTACAATCA
>OLHR01000301.1_pt1 | contig 16887 bp, 15 predicted proteins | sample 1609291 | NCBI WGS metagenome assembly OLHR01 (sample SAMN05416707, study PRJEB24817) | seawater metagenome | isolation source: Sea water | place: Canada:Atlantic | collected 2013-07 | reverse complement strand
TCTCTATTCGTCGGCAGCGTCAGATGTGTATAAGAGACAGGTTATGTGAATATAGTTCGTCAATGAGCTAGATTCAAAGGCATGTTGAATGCAGTTTTCCAGAAGTTCATAGATTATGATGGATAATGGTGATGCCAGCTCCGCCAAAAGTGGCGTGGAAGAAACGTCATTTATAGTGATAATAGCTCCTGCGCTCACGGCGGAATTTTCCAACAGTTTTGTCAGAGTAGAGTCAGTGTATTTCTTGAGATTTGCGACAGGGCCTCCAGCTTGATAATAAAGGCAATGCTCTAAAGTCGATAACGCAGCTACTCGCTTAGACCCCGCCTGCGCAAAGTCCTGTTGTACCTTGATCGGAATGCCGCTGACTTGATACGATATGCAGTCATTCATCAAAGACAATAGTGTCTGGCTATGCTGATAAGCCGATTGAACTAGCTCGTCTTGTAGTTCAAGTTGCTCCTGCATCTCGTCGTGTGACCTATTCTCTGATTCAAACATCTCCTTTGCGATCTCTTTTGATCTCCTCTTAGTCGCATAGCTCTGGTAAATACGATGTAACCCCCAAACAAAAAGAATCGCAAAAAAAGTGTAGATACAGTACGCCCACCAGCGAGCCCAGAGCGCTGGCAGTACGCGGATATTGAGAGTGATGCCTTCGCGATTCCAGATTTCCGCTGAGTTTGCGCCTTGAATACGCAGGATGTATTCGCCTGTTGGGAGGTTTGTATAAGTAGCCGTATTTCTGCTTCCACTATCGATCCAGTCAGCATCAAAATTCTCGAGTATATAGCGAAATTGATTTCTCTGAGGATGAATAAAGTCTAGAACGCTAAATTGGAATGTAACGAAGCGATCGCTGTGAGTCAGTACTAGTTCCGTAAGGTCGGAGACGGAACCTGGGCTTGGCCCGGTCTTACCTGGAAGGCTAATATCCGTCAGTCTCATTAGCGGAACTGAGGTGTCTATCACGACTTCACTTGGGTTAAATCTGTTGTATCCGTTTACACCACCGAAGTAGATGCGGCCGTCTCGGTCTGTGAAGGACGCACCCAAAGAAAAATCATTGCCCTGCAATCCGTCAGCCTTGGTAAATCTTTTTATCAACTGGCCTTCAGGGTCAAGTTTGATAACTCCGTTCTGGGTCGAGCACCATAGATTGCCTTCTGAATCAATTTCTATGCCATATATCGTTGAGATCGCTAGCCCTCCGCCCCCTCTTGTTCGTGTCACATGAAATTTATTTTCGATTTGATCAATTTCTCGCCATAGAAAGAGCCCATGATCCTTGGTCCCAATCCAGATATCATGGTTGTCAGCTTGACCAAAGGAATATATAACTGGGCGAACTCTCTCTAGTGGGAACTCAAATAGTTGTTCAACAAATTGATCATTAGCGGGGTCATAAAGGTAAATTTTTGCCTCAGAAACCGCGAGCAATATCCCCGCCTTTGATCGAAATAATCCTGTGATAGATTCCTCTGGTAGGGATTGGTTTTCTAGATAGGAATGAGTTCCCTCAGAAGTGACAAGGAATAACCCATGATTATAGCTTGCGATCCATGTTTTTTCTTCGTCGATGCCCGGCAATATGTTTGTTATGGTCATTTCACTAGAGGGATTTATTTTTGGCGTCCAGTAATTCCCGGTCGTACTGTCGACCACTTGAGCACCATTTTGAAGAAGACCTAGCCAGAGATCATCTTTCTTTGCCGATATTGTGCCAACTCTTTTGTTTTTCAGGGCATACGTATTTGTGGCTAGTTCAAATCGCGAATGGCTGTTTTCAGATTTATCAAAGAAGTACAGGCCGGAGTATGTGCCGACCCAAATGCGACCCCTGCGGTCCTGCTCGAATGCAAGCACATCATTGTCTACGCCGCTGTTGTTAAAATCGAATAACTCAAATGGAGAAAAAGACAATGTGTCCAGCCCATTGATTGTCCCCACCAATACGGACGTTCCATCTTGAAAGAGGCAAGAGATTTCATGGTTTGATGGCCCTGCGGCCTTGTCGCCTAAGTTCTCTAAAAACGCCAGATTTCTATCTGAGGCAAAGATCCCGCGATCAGAGCCAATGATTAAGAGGTCTTCGTGCATCAGGAGAGCCGATATATAGCCTATATCGTTTTCACTAACGACTATGTTGACCTGCGGTTCCTTTGTATCGGGGTCTGATACTGCTAGATCGCCTGTACTAGTACCGATAATCAGGCTGCTGCCATTTTTTGCAAGAGCCGTTATGCTTGAATTCTTCGATAGGCCAATAGCTGCCAAGTTAACGGATGAAATGGCTTGTGCTCGAAGATCAATGATTGCAAGTCCCAGAGTCCCTCCGACCCAAATATTTCCTAGCTCATCTTCTACAATGGCTTGTGGCCTGCCGACTATTTCAATCAGCCTGGACTGGTTAACCCAGTCTGCAGTGTTATTGAATCTCGGATCATAGAGAGTCAGTCCACGCTTGGTAAGCACCCAGATATCGCCAGTGCTGGCAATAACTAGACAGACCAGCCTAGTGTCATCGCGGTTTTCAAAAGAACTAAGTGAATCAAATCTCTCCGCTTGTCGATTCCATCTCAAAACAACTCCACTGGCCGTTGCAACTAAGACGTTGCCGTCGGTGTCGTCAGCAATATCCTTTATCTCCGAGTCAGGGATCCAGCGACGGTTCTCCGCATTGGCATTAAAGACAGTGACAGTGGCACCATCAAACCGGTGAAGTCCCTGCTGCGTGCCAATCCAGAGGATACCTTCTTTATCGCGATGGATGGCTGTTACGGTGGGCTGTTGAAGCAGGCTGGACAGACCTGATCTTGATAGTCTAGGCTGCGCTGCATAAACGTGATCGACAAGGCTGATGGTGAGTAGTGCGGCAAAGATATAGGAAAATGTCGATATTAGACGGTGTTTGCCTATTCGCATTGTCATCACACTGCGTTCTGAGCTTTTAGCGCCCTGGCTAATGAACAGTAATAACGTCTCGTCAGCATGTTTTTCTCCAGTGGGTTTCTGTAGATCAACTTCGATCGATAATATTCCCTATGGATAATTACAGTTTAGCTGGTTTTTAGGGCGTTGCTGTCAAATTCCTCGATAAATTCTTGGTAGGCCTTAGTGAGTTCAGCGGCAGCCTCTGTGAGGCTGATGAACTCGTTAGCTTTAGATTTTTTCTCGATTTGAGAGCTGATGACGCTTACCCTCTCTGCTCCTACGTTAGTGCTCATAGACCTAATGGCGTGTGCTGTGCGATAAATTAGTGCCCCTTCCGCGTGTAATATATCCCCTCTAAGTGGACTTCCCAGGGTTTGCTAGACGTTTTCTAGCCTCGAATAATCGTTTTCTTCAAACTTAATGGGAGACACGCCTCCGGTGTGACTATGCCGTTTTACGGGATTGTAAAACATCTCAATAAAATGAAATATCTCTGTTTTTGCATCTTCTCGGGTTGCGTAGATTTTTCTTTGAGTAACGCGCTTCTTGAACGTAGCAAAGAAGCTTTTTGCAACAGCATTATCATGGCAGTTTCCACGGCGGCTCATCGAGGGCCCAAGGTTGTTCTCTTTCAGAAACGATAGATAGTCAGCACTACCCTATTGGCTGCCTTGGTCGCTACGAACTAGACCCCTTTCTTTGGGCTGGTGCTTCCAGACGGCCATCATCAACACTCTGATGACCAAATGCCGATCCATGTTTTTATCCATCAACCAGCCTACAATACGCCTTGAAAACAGATCAACTACTGTCGCCACATAAAGAAAACCTTCATAGGTGCGAATAGAAGTAATATCACTCGCCCAAGACTTATTTGGTGCGTCAGAATCGAATTTTCTATTCAATAAATTATCAGCAACGCTAGCCAGTTTTTCTCCCTTCATATAACGGCGTTTATAGACTATTTTTGCCTTTATTTTGTTCTGTCGCATTATTTTAGCCAGACGATGAACACTGCACGTTTCGCCTTCTTCACAAAGATCTCGGTGAATCTAGGAACTTCTATAAGTGGCCCCACTGGCAATATAAAATGTCCTGATCACCTTCAATAATCGCTGGCCTTCAATTGCTCTATTCGACAATGGTTTGGTCAACCATGCGTAAAAGCCACTGCGATTCAATTTGAAAATTCGACACATCGCTTTAACGGAGAACTCACGGCGGTTGTCACGAATAAATTCGTACTTCACACGGGGTTGCTGGCAAAGTGTGCGGCCTTTTTTAGAATGTCGCGCTCCTGTGTCATGCGGCGCAAGTCGGCCTTGAGCTTGGCATTCTCTGCTGAGAGATCAAGACTGTTGGCTTGTCGGGAGCTTGGCTCCTTAGTCTTGTTTAATTAGGCATACAGCCTGTGTGTTGTGGTGCCGAGTCGCACTGCAACTTCCGCGACTGAATACCCACGATCGGTTACTTGCTTTATCGCTTCAATCTTAAATTCTTTTGTGTATCGTTTGCCTTTCATAAACACCTCTCATAGAGTTACATTTTAACGCTAGTAGGTGTCTAGCAAACCCTGGGAAGTCCACGCTTGTTGCCGAGTATAGTTCGAGGGCCAGGCGTTTCTTGTCAATTGCGTAAGTGGGCTGATGCCCTTGGCGCCTTCAACATGAGACTTTGCAGCATGCGGATACTGATGGGGGTGTACGCAAGGTCGAAATACAGGTGTTGACGTCACCAGCACCCCAGCTATTGGATTTTTTACTGTAACCCCCTCGCTGTTTTCTTTACTATGAAGCTAGACGTCTAATGACTCAATGTTAAGCGCAGTCGCGGCCACTCCGGGCAATGTCAATGAAACTATCAGTCATTCTTATTTCGTACGACATGGTTCGAGAGATCCCCCGTACTTTACAGAGCCTGTCGCGGGGTTACCAACAGGGCGCGCTTGATCTCGCTTATGAGGTTCTTCTGGTTGATAACGGCTCACCCGAGCCGCTGAACGAGGCGACATGGGCGGATGTGGATGTGCCTGTGCGATTGATACGAGTTCAGGATGCATCCCCTTCTCCGGCTGGCGCAATTAATATCGCATTACAGGAGGCACAGGGCGACGTTATTTGTTTGATGATCGATGGCGCCCACATTTTGACACCTGGCGCGTTCCGCATGGCACTCGCCAGTTACCAGGCGTTTGACAATCCAGTGGTGGCGATTCGATACTTCTATCTGGGCATGGGGGAGCAACCAGTGTCTATTATTCAGGGGTATGACCAGGAGGTTGAGGACAAACTGCTGGAGAGAATTCAATGGCCTGTGGAGGGCTACCGGCTTTTTGAGATCGGCACCCCGCTTCGTTCGGGGGCGAGCCGCCTTACCTGGTTTAACCGCATGTTTGAAGCAAATTGTTTGTTTATGAAGCGGTCACTCTTTGCCGACCTGGGAGGCGCCGATGAGCGTTTTAACTATCCGGGCGGTGGCTTTTTAAATCTGGATATATTTAAGCGTTTAGTAGAAGTGCCTGAGGTTACGCCTGTTCAGATTATTGGTGAAGGCAGTTTCCATCAACTGCATGGCGGCACCACGACCAATTCAAGCGGAGAACAGCGAGATTCCAGATTAGAAAAATATCGAAAGCAATACATACAGATTCGTGAATGCGAAGAATTAGTTGCAGATGTCTCGTTTGTTTATATGGGACATATGCCAACCACAGCGTCCAATATTACAGCAGTTGAGCGCCGTAGAGCGCGACAGGCTGGTGAGCTGGTAGACTAGGCTGCGGTCAGGCTATCAAAAGCTAGTAGTGAACCGTATACGTGCGCTAATTATAGGATATCCATGAAGTTATCAGTTATTCTTATCTCCTACGATATGGCGCGAGAAATTCCTCGCACTCTGCAAGGCCTTTCGCGCACTTACCAGCATGGCGCACAGGAACTGGACTACGAGGTTATCCTCGTCGATAACGGTTCACCAAATCCCCTCGATCCGGCTTCTTGGGCAGGAATAGATGTTCCGGTCCGCTTGATCCAACTCAAAGATGCGTCATCATCTCCCGCCAGAGCGATTAATATTGCACTCAATGAAGCGGCTGGTGAGATTGTTTGCTTGATGATCGATGGTGCCCATATTTTGACCCCGGGCGTGTTTCGAATGGCTCTGGCGTCTTACGCGGCGTTTGAAAATCCTGTTGTGGCTACACGGTACTTTTGGCTGGGGCCTGATGCGCAGAATGAATCGATTTCTCAGGGCTATGATGGCACTGTCGAAGATCAGCTGTTGCTGAAAATTGAGTGGCCGCATGACGGTTATCGGCTCTATGAAATTGGGACTCCACTGCGTAACGGGGGGGAAAGAATTCATTGGTTGAATCGCATGTTCGAATCGAATTGTTTGTTTATGACCAGAGCGCTATTCGAAGGACAGGGGGGGGCGGATGAAAGGTTTGACCTGCCTGGTGGTGGGTTTATCAATCTAGATATTTTTGGCCGCGCGGTCGATGCCCCAGGTGTCACTGCGGTGCAATTAATTGGCGAGGGCTGTTTTCACCAGCTTCACGGCGGAACCACAACAAACGTCAGCATAGAACAAAGAGATATGAGTCTCGATAAGTATAGGAGGCAGTTTGAAGAGATTCGTGGTCATGGGGATGTCGTCACCAAAAAGACGTTTTACTACATGGGCCACTTGCCAACTAAAGCGTCAAAGATCCACAGAGGAAGCTATAAGTAGACCGAGCAGAATCAGCGATTTGTACGGATTTTCCTGGCTCACCAACCATACTGCTTCAGGTCAATGGTATTGTTCGTTCTAAATAAGACGCCTTCCGCCTCCAAGCGGTCTGTCTGTATTTTGTGTGGTGCAGAGCCGTTTGGGAGAGATAATCGTCCCTGAGCATTGATTACGCGATGCCAGGGTATGAGCGTGCTGTGTGGCAGTCCTCGCAACGCTAGTCCAACTCGGCGGGCTGCCTGGCCAAGCCCAGCTTTTTTTGCAACACCACCATAAGTGGTGACTTTGCCTTTTGGGATTGCTGCAACGACCTGCCATATTCGGTGGTTAATGTTGGGTTCGTAGCTCGCCATCTATTAAAAGCCAATTCCTAACGATCTCCCGTTAGTGTGTCAGATTTTGTATTTTGCGTCGAGATATCTCAGCAGGTGTTGAAAAATTCACCACTGCCGCCATACTTCACAGACTGTCTGCGGAGAATTTTTTATGGGCTTTTTAATTATGCTGCTGCCGTGGCTGGAGCTGCTGACACTTGTCGAACTGGGGATCCTTACCAGCGCTTTGACTGTTCTGGTTTACGTGTTTGTGACTGTGGTCCTGGGCATGGCTATATTGCGGCGTCAGGGTCGAGGCATGTTCGAGCGCCTCAGGCAGGCTCAGGACGGCCGAATTATCGGTCCTGAACTGTTACTCGATGACATGGCGCTGGGGTTTGCCGGTCTGCTGCTAATTTTCCCGGGCATGATTTCTGATCTAGTCGCTCTGATTGTGATGATCGGTCCATTGCGGCGGCGTCTGGCGAATGCTCTGATAGGCCCAAAGCCTGAGGCCTATATTCCAGAGCGGGACACCAGCGGCCACGAAACCATTGAGGGTGTTTACCGCCAGGTGGACGATGAAAATAACCCATAACTCATTGTAATTTAAGTCTATTTTATTGGTCCCACAAAAGGTGGAAAAACGTCACGCTACGCTTGACTCCGTAACATTCTTGGCTAGAATTAGCACTCTTGGGAAAAGAGTGCTAATTGGGCCTTGAATTTCATTGCTACGCCCCAATTAATCCCACTAAGCCCCAATCTAGGGTCCCTATAACGTCACATTGTTACATTGGAGAGTTATACAAATGAAAATCCGTCCGTTGTACGACCGCGTGGTCGTTCGTCGCAAGGAAGAAGAAACAGCCTCCGCAGGCGGTATCTTGCTGTCAGGTTCAGCTATAGAGAAACCCAACCAGGGTGAAATCGTTGCAGTAGGCGATGGCAAAATACTCGATAGCGGTGAGTTGCGCCCCTTGACTGTAAAGGTCGGCGATATGATTGTATTCGGTCAGTACGCTGGCAGTAACACCATTGAGATTGATGGTGAAGAATTGATCATGATGGGTGAGAGCGAAATCTTTGCAGTGGTCGAGTAAGACCCCAAAGTCATCGTATTTCACGAGTTAAAAGCAGATTAAAACCTAAGGAAATTTCACCATGGCAAAAGACGTAATCTTCGGTAATAGCGCTCGTCAGCGCATGCTGAATGGCGTAAACATTCTAGCTGACGCCGTTAAGGCAACACTTGGCCCCAAGGGTCGTAATGTCATTCTGGACAAATCTTTCGGGGCGCCCACTGTTACTAAGGACGGTGTATCCGTAGCGAAAGAAATACAGCTTAAAGACAAGATCGAAAATATGGGCGCACAGATGATTAAGGAAGTCGCTTCCCAAGCATCTGATGTGGCTGGTGACGGTACGACAACCGCTACTGTTCTAGCTCAGTCTATTGTCAGCGAAGGGCTTAAGGGCGTCGCCGCCGGCATGAACCCTATGGACCTCAAGCGCGGCATTGACAAGGCTATTGCTGCCGCAGTTGAAAAAATCTCTGCAGCTGCAATCCCTTGTGAAGACAGCAAAGCAATCGCACAGGTCGGCTCAATTTCATCCAACAGCGATGAGGCGGTGGGTACCATCATTGCTGAAGCCATGGACAAGGTTGGAAAGGAAGGTGTGATTACGGTTGAGGAAGGTTCTGGTCTCGAGAATGAATTGGATGTCGTAGAAGGCATGCAGTTTGATCGTGGCTATCTGTCACCTTACTTTATTAACAATCAGGAAAGCATGAGCGTCGATATCGATGACCCCTTTATCTTGTTGGTAGAAAAGAAGGTCTCTAATATTCGCGAACTGTTACCTTTGCTGGAGCAGGTTGCCAAGTCTTCCCGACCTCTGGTCATTGTTGCAGAGGACGTTGAAGGTGAAGCACTGGCGACGCTAGTGGTGAACAACATGCGCGGAATCGTCAAGGTTACTGCTTGTAAAGCACCAGGTTTTGGCGATCGTCGCAAGGCCATGCTGCAGGCTATTGCCATCCTGACCGGCGGTACCGTGATTTCAGAAGAGGTTGGTCTTGATCTGGAGTCTACGACTCTTGAGCATCTGGGTACCGCTAAGCGCGTTACTATGGACAAGGACAACAGCACCATTATCGATGGTGCGGGTGACGCTGATGCGATCACAGCACGTGTTAATGAAATCCGTGTGCAAATAGAAAATACTTCTTCTGATTACGATCGTGAGAAGCTGCAAGAGCGCGTGGCCAAGTTGGCCGGTGGTGTTGCGGTTATCAAGGTTGGCGCTGCCACCGAGATCGAGATGAAAGAGAAGAAAGCTCGCGTTGAAGATGCTCTGCACGCGACTCGCGCTGCAGTAGAGGAAGGCGTTGTGGCCGGCGGCGGCGTTGCTCTCGTTCGGGCACTGATGGAAATTACCGGGCTGACAGGTGATAACGAAGACCAGACTCACGGTATCAATGTCGCACTGCGTTCGATGGAAAGTCCTCTGCGTCAGATCGTTGAGAATGCCGGTGATGAGGGCTCTGTGGTCCTCAACAACGTAAAGAACAACGGCACTGGCAATTACGGCTACAATGCTGCGACAGGTGAGTACGGGGACATGATCGCGATGGGTATCCTCGATCCAGCCAAGGTCACACGTACTGCACTGCAGGCAGCGGGCTCAGTTGCTGGACTGATGATCACCACTGAGGTGATGATCACTGATGCTGTAGCAGAAGATGGCGCTGCTGCTGGCGGTATGCCAGACATGGGCGGCATGGGCGGCATGGGCGGTATGGGCGGTATGATGTAAGCTCAAACCGACTGCATGATCGAAAACCCCACCGCCTGGTGGGGTTTTTTTTGATTTTGAAAAAAGCCCGGTTATGGTTATTATTAGCAAGGTTCTGCCCGTCATTTTTATGTACAATGTCTCGAACTCATTTTATAACAACAGGAGAGAACCATGATTCTCGAATTTTTCGCCAACAACCAAAATTTTATCTTCAGGTTCGCGCATGTTTTATTCGGTATTGTCTGGATAGGGATGCTCTACTATTTCAACTTCGTGCAGGCTGAATATTTCAAGGAAGCCGAAGCGGACGCCAAAGCTGACGCCCTTAAGAAACTGGCTCCCAGAGCACTTTGGTGGTTCCGTTGGGGCGCAATGTTCACCTTTCTCACCGGTCTCTACTTGCTCCACCTAATTGGCGCCACTATGAATTTTATGGGTATGCCCCTGATTTCGATTGGTGCTCTGGCCGGTACCTTCATGTTTCTTAACGTGTGGCTCATTATTTGGCCTAAGCAGAAGGTGGTTCTGGGCTTGAAGGAAGGCGACGGTCCCTCCAGTGCTGCCAAAGCTGGGCTGGCATCTCGCACCAACACCTTGTTGTCCGCGCCAATGTTGTTTGGCATGTTGGGTTCCAAGTACCTCTATGCGGGAGATTTTAGTAACACGGCTATTTACGTTTGCTTCGCGATTATTGTCCTGCTCGAAGTTAACGGTATTTTTGGCAAGACTGGTCCTATCACCAGCGTCAAAGGCGTCATTCACTGCAGCCTGGGTCTGACTGCGCTGCTATGGGCAATACTGGCTTTCGTATAGACGGTTAGTGTGCATAAAGAAGCCGGGGTTTCCTCGGCTTTTTTGTGTCTCTTCGATAGGCCCTATGTATAATCGTACTTTGTGTTTATATGGCGTACGGCCCCATGCCCCATGACGATCTAGACCACATTCCTCCTATTGTCCCAACCCGCGACGGTGATCATCAGGGCAATACTAGTAGCACCGAGCCTGGCGGAGTGGCCAGAAATCGACTCACCCGTCACTCAAGCCAGCCTGCTGCCATGAGCGCATTGCATTTTTGGGCGCGTTTGACTGCGATCGTAGCGCCTGTGGCTGGGATCGTCGCTTGTGTTTGGGTCTGGCAGTTACAGGGGCAGCTGCAGCTGGCAAATGGCCAGATGACGAGCTATGCCACCCGCATCGCCGATCTTGAGGCTCGGTTGTCTGATACTGACGAGGGGATGAATCAGAATGCGGCGGTTCAAGCGGTTAAAGTGGCGACGCTTGAGACGGAAGTGCGCAAACTCTGGGACAATGTTTGGAAACAGTCGAAACAGCGTTTGGACAAGCTGGAGACTCTAACCGCTGCTCAGAGCAACAGTATAAAGGGGTTGGACGTCGCGCTTGCTAACGCCGAGCTACAATTGACGGAGGTGTCCGGCGATGCTGCCAAGCTGAAGAGTGTTGCGGACAATCTTGCGCGTGTGATGTCCAGTGCCAGCCTCACCCAAACCGAAGTTGAACGTGTGGCTGATAGCCTAAATCGAATAGATTTGGCAGTCGCTAAACTGGACAAGCGAGTGGCGGCTAATCAAGAAGCGGTCAGTTCTATTGATGCTTTTCGCAAGCAGGTCAACGCTAGTTTGAGTCAACTACGGTCCACCTTGCGGGCGACTCAGGCGACGCCTTGAGGCCGCTGAAGCATTTCTAAAGCGGTACGATTTTGCGGTCTATGGGGTATATAATATCTCTACGTTTACTGCCCTCGCACCACAAGGAAGCATGACATGAGTGTTATTCGACAGGACGACTTTATTGATAGCGTCGCTGATGCCCTGCAGTTCATCTCTTATTATCATCCTCTGGATTTTGTAAAAGCGGTGAACGAAGCCTACGAGCGGGAGCAGAATCCCGCTGCCCGCGATGCCATGGCGCAAATCCTGATTAATTCACGCATGTGTGCTGAGGGCCATCGGCCTATTTGCCAGGACACAGGGATTGTGACCGTCTTTCTTAAAATCGGTATGGATGTGCAGTGGGATGCTGAACTATCGGTGTCTGATATGGTTAACGAAGGCGTGCGTCGGGCCTACACGCATCCTGATAATGTGCTGCGGGCTTCTATTCTCGAAGATCCGGCGGGAGCCCGCAGAAACACCAAGGACAACACCCCAGCGGTTATTCACATGGAGGTCGTGAAGGGCGACACCGTCGATGTGCAGCTGGCGGCGAAGGGTGGCGGCTCTGAGAATAAATCTAAGTTGGTCATGCTGAATCCCTCCGACAGTATTGTGGATTGGGTTGTGAAAACGATTCCCACTATGGGAGCGGGTTGGTGTCCTCCTGGCATGCTGGGTATTGGCATTGGTGGCACCGCAGAGAAGGCCGCTCTAATGGCTAAAGAGGCGCTTATGGACCCGATCGATATCCACGAATTGCGTGAGCGAGGGCCTTCCAACCGTTTGGAAGAACTGCGTCTGGAGATTATGGAGGAGGTGAACAAGCTAGGTATTGGTGCTCAGGGTCTCGGCGGCCTTACCACCGTGATGGATGTTAAAATCAAGGATTATCCTACGCATGCTGCGTCGCTTCCGGTTGCCATGATTCCAAACTGCGCGGCCACGCGCCATACACACTTTGTGCTAAACGGCAGTGGCCCTGCGTTGCAGATACCACCAGATATCAATGACTGGCCAAACATCACCCGGGAAACCGGCGCCAATGTTCATCGCATAAACCTCGATACTGTGACGCGCGAGGAAGCAGCACAATGGCAGCCCGGTGATACGTTATTGTTATCAGGGAAAATGTTGACCGGCCGCGATGCGGCCCACAAGAAAATGAAGGAGTTGATCGAGAGTGGTGAGGGTCTGCCGCCGGAGGTCGATCTCAGAGGCCGCTTTATTTACTATGTAGGCCCGGTTGATCCCGTGCGTGACGAAGTCATGGGTCCGGCCGGTCCGACCACGGCCACACGTATGGACAAATTTACCGACTTCATTCTCGAGCATACGGGTCTATTGGGTATGATCGGCAAAGCCGAACGCGGACCTGTTGGCGTCGCGGCGATTAAAAAGCACAAAGCCGTTTATCTGATGGCAGTAGGTGGTGCGGCGTATCTGGTATCGAAGGCGATCACGTCCGCCAAGGTCGTCGCTTTCCCTGAAATGGGGATGGAAGCCATTTACGAGTTTGAGGTGAAAGACATGCCGGTGACCGTCGCGGTAGATGCCACTGGCGCCTCAGTGCACGAGATCGGGCCTAAAATCTGGCGGGCGAAAATAGCAGAGCAGGCTATAAAAGTTGTCTGATACGTTTTATTGGCATGATTATGAGACCTTTGGCGCTAATCCGTCCAGGGATAGGCCGGTACAGTTTGCGGGTTTGCGAACCGATGCTCAGCTAAATGTTATCGGAGACCCGCTGGTGATATTTTGTCGTCCTGCGAATGATTTTTTACCCCATCCACAGGCCTGTCTTGTGACGGGCATTACGCCGCAGCAGGCGCTATCTGAAGGCGTTCCAGAGTGCGAGTTTATTGCCAGTATTCATCAGGAGCTGGCTACCCCTGGTACCTGTGGAGTGGGCTACAACTCACTGCGTTTCGATGATGAAATCACGCGACACACCCTCTATCGGAACTTTTATGACGCCTACTCTCGGGAGTGGCAACACGGAAATTCACGCTGGGACATTATCGACATGGTGCGCACCACCTGCGCGCTCAGGCCTGAGGGTATCGAGTGGCCAATACGTGAGGATGGGTTGCCCAGTTTTCGTCTTGAAGATTTGACCGGAGCGAATGGTATTAGCCATAAAGGTGCTCACGATGCCCTGTCAGATGTGCACGCTACGATTGCGCTGGCTAAACTGATAAAGGATAAACAGCCTCGTTTATATGACTATGTGTTGAAGCACCGGGACAAGCAGTCGGCATTATCCCAACTGGATGTCGCTGGCATGAAGCCGCTACTCCACGTGTCCAGCATGTTCGGTGCTCAGCGGCACAATATCGCATTGGTCGCGCCCCTGGCCAAGCATCCGACTAATAGTAATGAAATCATTTGTTTTGATCTGGGCGCCGACCCTCAAATGCTGTTTGATCTGGAGGCATCACAGCTGCAGGAGCTGCTCTATACACGGACTGAAGATTTGCCGGAGGGAACACAACGGCTCGGTCTCAAGTCGATTCATATCAATCGCTGTCCGATACTGCTCACCCCCAAAATGGTCGATCTGGCAACCGCTGCACGACTTGGAATTAGCGGCAGTGAGTGTCGTAAACATTTGGAGGCCCTGCGAGCCTATCGGGACACAGACGCGAGGGGTTTTACAGCTAAGGTACAGGCTATTTATCAGGGGCGTAAATTTGAGGCGCACAATGACCCGGACCAAATGCTGTACAGCGGCGGATTTTTTAGCGCTCAGGACAAGCGGGTCATGGATCAGGTTCGTGTGCAGAGCCCCCAGGAGCTTGCTGCCGGAAGTTTTGTGTTTGAGGATCAACGTCTGTCCGAGATGTTGTTTCGCTATCGCGCACGGAATTATCCTGACAGCCTTACTCCGCAGGAACAACTTGACTGGGAAGAATTCCGCTTTCAACGCCTGACCGAGCCCGATTCTGGGGCTAGTTACTGCATGGAGCAATTTCACGCAGAGATCGAAGAGTTGATGGCCGGTGGTACTCTCTCAGAGGCGCAGCAGGCACTATTGGAACAACTTCTGGAGTATGCTGATTCCTTGTTGTCCTGAGCAGGGATGAAGTTTCTTTGGTATTACGCACATGGGCAGAGCCTTTCATCGCCCGTATACTCATTAGCAAGAACCCAGCGCCATCAGTGCGGCCAATCAGGAGAGAACCAGCGTGCATTTTGCCGGCAGTCATATCCTCTCGGTCCAGCAATTCGAGAAGGAAGATGTTGAGCGTATATTTACTGTGGCTGATCGGATGGCGCCGTATGCCCATCGTCGTCGTGTCACGAATGTACTCGACGGAGCTATCCTTGGTTCGATGTTCTTTGAGCCCAGCACCCGAACCCGGGTGAGCTTTGGCAGTGCCTTTAACTTGCTCGGTGGTGAGGTTCGAGAAACGACGGGCTTTGAAAACTCTGCTATTGCGAAGGGCGAATCCCTATACGATACCGCGAGAGTATTGAGCGGCTACTCCGACGTCATTGCAATGCGCCATCCACAAGAGGGTTCTGTGGCCGAGTTTGCTGCGGCAAGTCGGGTGCCTGTCATTAATGGGGGCGACGGCAGCAATGAGCACCCTAGTCAGGCTTTGCTAGACCTTTACACCATTCGTAGTGAGATTGGTGCCAGTGGGCGACAGCTCGACCAATTGCGCATCGCGATGGTGGGAGATCTGCGCCACGGTAGGACAGTGCATTCATTGTGCAAATTGTTATGCCAGTTCAGCGGGGTACAGGTCGTCCTAGTTGCGCCCGAAGCTTTGAGGATGCCGGCAGAGATTGTAGAGAACTTGCGCAGCACAGGACACAAGGTGCTAGAGTCTGATCAATTGGAGGAAAGTATCTCTGCCGTTGACATTGTCTACTCCACCCGTCTTCAGGAGGAGCGATTCAGCACTCAAGAAGAGGCTGACCAGTACCGGGGTCGCTTCTGTCTTAACCAGAGTATCTATACCCGCCACTGTGAGCCGAATACCGTCATCATGCATCCACTGCCGCGGGATTCCAGAGCTAGTGGCAGGGAATTGGACGATGATCTGAATGACAATCCGAATTTGGCGATTTTTAGACAGGCTGATAATGGTTTGTTATTGCGCATGGCTTTATTCGCACTGATTCTTGATGTCGTTGAACAGGTTGACACGCATGCGCGCGACGTCAATTGGTATACCGGTGGCCGCTTCTAATGTCGTTTGAATTAAAATTTGGAGCGCAAGACGTTCGAGTGCTTGATGACCAGAGGGTGTGGTCCGGTCATTATTCAATGCGGAAACTAACCCTGCAACATCGACGTTTCTCTGGCGGCTGGAGTGATCCGCTGGTGCGCGAACTGTTTGAGCGGGGTGATGCTATTGCGGTTCTACTCTATGACCCGCAGGCAGACAGCCTAGTAATGATTGAGCAGTTTCGCCCTGGCGCATTGCGCGGTGATGACAGCCCGTGGATGCTGGAGCTGATTGCCGGCGTCGTCGAGGCTGGGGAGCGCGATGAAGACGTCATTCATCGGGAGGCATTTGAAGAGGCGGGTTGTGAATTGTCAGAGCTGGTCCCCATTGCCACCGTATTTCCAAGCGCGGGTGGGTGCACAGAGCAGGTCCGCTTGTTCTGTGGTCGTGTGGTCAAGGCTTCTATTGGCGGGCTGCATGGCTTGCAGGACGAAGGTGAAGATATTCTAGTGCATTCAATTGGCCGTAGGGATGCTTTAAAAATGCTCGCTGAAAACCAGGTTCCCAATGGACATACATTGATTGCATTGCAGTGGCTGCATATTCACGGTGAATCATTGCGGGAGCGCTGGTGCTGAGGCTTTTCGCCGGCACTTGACTGCATATGGCTGACGGTAGCGCAAAGAGCCCCGTACAAACTGGTCCCGGTCTGCTGCGGTCCAGTGCCGTGGTAGGTACCATGACGACGATATCGCGCGTATTGGGGCTTCTGCGCGATGTGGTGATCGCGGCATTTATTGGTGCCAGTGCAAATGCAGATGCTTTTTTCATCGCCTTTAAAATCCCTAATTTTCTGCGTCGCCTATTTGCTGAGGGAGCTTTTTCTCAGGCCTTTGTGCCGGTGTTGGCCGACTACAAAAAAGCCGGCAGTGCTGCTGCGGTAAAAGCGCTTGTCGACAGAGTAGCGGGGGTGCTTGGCGGTTCCTTGCTATTCATCACGGCGCTAGCCATGCTGGCTGCCCCTCTCGTCACCACGGTTTTTGCTCCGGGTTTTGTGGGTCAGCCAGAGAAATTTCTTCTGACGACAGAGATGATCCGTATCACCTTTCCCTATCTGTTTCTTATTTCAATGACCGGGTTTTGTGGTGCAATACTCAACAGTTATGGTCGGTTTGCGGTACCGGCTTTCACGCCAGTGTTCCTGAACCTGTCTCTTATACACATCTCCGAGCCCACGAGACTAGGCATGATCTC
>OLHR01000300.1_pt1 | contig 16901 bp, 13 predicted proteins | sample 1609291 | NCBI WGS metagenome assembly OLHR01 (sample SAMN05416707, study PRJEB24817) | seawater metagenome | isolation source: Sea water | place: Canada:Atlantic | collected 2013-07 | reverse complement strand
GAAAGATTGATTAAGTAATCAATCCCATCCCGATAAGCGCCTTCCAAGCTCCCCCTACCGTCTACCCAATTCTGTTCTTGGATTATTATCGGTCAGCCGAGTCGTAGTTAGAAGCATCGGAAACGCCAAGAGGATCATTTCCAATATCCGAGATTTCTGCTCTCAACCCCAAGCGGGCCCGCCGTGGGAACCGCTCGATAAATTCGAGAACATCGACTGAAATGAGGCAAGTATACCGCATCTCTAAGCTGTGACACGGCGATTAAATTTTTCAAAAGGACGTCAAAGCAATGGCGCTCTGGGGTCAAACTCCGATTTAATTACACAACTTCCTCGGCGTCGCAATCTGCGCCTTGTTCGGCTTCCTCTTTGCTTATTTGATTTGCTACCCAGCCATATAAGCACCGGTCCGATGAATGCTGCAAAAGAAAGGACGAATACGATCCATTTAGCATCTCGGAGTTTGCGGCTGCATCTAGCTGAGTGGGGAATTCGGATACTTCCGACAAGAGCGAAAAACTCTTATCACAATACCTCCGATTGACACTGCGAGTCTTGCAAAATGCACCATGCTCGCAGCGAAGAAGTGTTGCGCGACACCTGATTATAGCTCGTAACTCACTGACCACAGGCCGCTCGAATCCCAAAAGAATAGCAATACTCCCTAGCGGTACGCCAATAAAGCAAACGATGGCTATAAGGAGGAATCAATTATTCCAACGTTACGGTCTAATCATTTTCTTGCCGAATAGTTTTATTATGCTGGGGATCTGCCTTTCACCTTGTTGAACGAAGCCGCTAGTGCGGCAGCGCTGGAGCGTGGCCGACCTGGTCGAGTATACGAGCGCGGAAGCTGCGCGATCACTCCAAGGCTTGCGGTGCCTTGCTTATTTTTTCTGTCCCAGACGTCTCTCCTTGAGATAATTCCCAACATTCCTCGTCCATCATCCAAATCACCGCCGCGTAGCGAATCTCTTGGCGGCGGAGGTTGAAAATGGTCTGTCGCCTAGCGACTTGAGCGGCACTAATCAATGGTCCCAGTGCTTCCGCTTCTAGTGCTTCAGTTTCTACTACTTTAGCTTGCAGTAATTTAGCTTCCAGTGCTTTAGCTTCTAGTGCTTTAGCTTCTAGTGCTTTAGCTTCCAGTGCTTTAACTTCCAGTGCTTTAGCTTCCAGTGCTTTAACTTCCAGTGCTTTAGCTTCCAGTGCTTTAGCTTCCAGTGCTTTAGCTTCTAGTGCTTTAGCTTCTAGTGCTTTAGCTTCTAGTGCTTTAGCTTCTAGTGCTTCCACTTCTAGTGCTTTTAGTGCTTTTAGTGCTTTTAGTGCTTTAGCTTTTAGTAATTTTACTTCTAGTGCTTCTACTTCTAGTGCTTCCGCTTCTAGCGCTTCCGCTTTTTTTTGAGCCTCTTTCATTGCGCGCCAGCTCTGAATCAACTGCCTTGCCTCGCTTCTTACCGACTCCGTACTACGCACGGGCTTCGTCTCCGTCTCACCGAGGTGGAGCATGGTGTTGATCTTATCAGTGACCAAAGTCGCTCCGGGGAGCGCGGGCTTTTCCGTCTGATGGGCCTTTGCTAGACCGCTCACCAATTCCTTGGAGCGCTTTAGCTGACCCCATCGCGCCCACTTTGTGAGATCGGGACGCTTTACGTTTTTATATGTAGGCAGCCCAGAGGTGTCCTTCACGAAGTGAACGTCGCTGTATTCCGCGTCGAAGAAGTCCCGAACTTGCGCCAACCACTTTCCTTTCTCGCTTTGCAGAATGGCTTGCCACTTCTTCACTGATTCAGCCACCTTGGGATTGGTGCTCGCGGGTAAGGGAAAGGCGGATTTTAGACTCTCTATTTCGCCGTCAATGAGCCCTCCCGTGCGCAGGAGGCTCTGTAATTTGACCTTGTTTTCCCGCATCTTGATTTCAGCGTCGACGGCAACCGCAGCATGCTTCCAGACGTCCGTTTTTGCGGTGTGGGAGATATCTTTGATCTTACTGAGAGAGGCGAGTTGCTTGGGGATCTGGCTGACTGGCTCATTGAGCATCTTGATCAGCGACTGAGGATTCAGCGCCTCACCCGCCGAAATCTTTACCGTCCCTTTGACGTTCTGCGTGAATTGTTGGATAAGTGGCTGTTCTTCGTTGGCCTGCTCGTAGGCGCTAAGAGCTTCGCTGTAATCGTGATTACGCACCTTCATGAGTTCGGCAGCTTCGCTCCAGCTCATCTCCACTAGATCGAAGGGGGACTGCGCTGAAACTTCCTCGGCATATATCGCGCCCTCAACAACGGAATGCTCCGTTACTGAATCCATGACTTGTTGTTGAACACAACTTGTTGTAAGGGCGACCATTGGCCCGAGAAACATCATGTTACTTGCCCTCACAAAGCTCTTATACGGGCAGTTGCTCAAACTCTTTCGGTTTAAAAAAAATGGTGATGACAACATTCGTATCAGAAAAATTCTAATGTCTTAATGGAGAGGTTAATCAGTCAAAGGCAATCCGATTCCAGACTGAACCTGGTGCGGAAAATATGCAGCGAATCTTTTAGAGAAAATTTCCATGAAATGCTGGTAGATAAAAGGCTACCGATTCTTTTTACAGGCATTATCCGGGGAAGGTTTGATGGCCTTTAAAGGCCGCTGCCACTTGAGATTTGAGCTCGGCTCAAAGATCGGACAGACCACTTTTCTCCCCGTCCGCAAAGCATAGACGATCAGGGGCACGCCTCGCAGATCGCGAGGGGTATCGCTCTGGCCAAACCCGAACGACAGGTGTTCTGCCTGGACGGTGATGGCGCGATGTTGATGCACATGGGCAGCACCACGAACTTCAAGCACGTCATTTTAAATAATGGCGTGCACGATTCCGTCGGAGGGATGGCGACAGCTGGTTTGCGAGTCTCTTTTACGGAGATCGTGAAGTCGTGCGGCTACTCCGAAGCGTGGCGCGTCGAACGTGCTGACGACATCGCTGAAAAGATTGCTGAACCTCGTGCCGTGAGGGAACCTGCGATGTTGGAAATGATGGTCAAGAAGAGCGCTTGGGCCGGCCCCTAACCCCGCGGTCGAAAACAAGACAGCCTGCACTGAGTTCCTGTCCGATTGATCCCACATTCGGGACCGCCCTTTCCGAAAATCGCCCAGGAATTCCGCTCTTTTGGAACTCTAGGTGGCCTTTATTCCGGCAGGAGATCCCGTCACCCTGACCCGTCGCCCGCAGTCGGGATCCACATCGATAGCTGGGGCGACCCAGTGACCGCATCGGTGACGGATGTCATCACCGGTTTGACCAAATACGAATGCCCCGGATGGAAAATAATTAACGATAATTTGGCGTGGGATATTTTCCCAAATACAGCTGCGTCAGCAGCCGAAGGGACTCCTTCCAATGGGGCGTTCTTTCTCGATCTAATACCAAGTAGCAGAATAGAAGAGACAAATGCCGGAGTGATTTTGCGAGAGGGCAAGGCGCGGCGAGGGGTTGGGGACGGTGACTGATTGGGAACGCAGCCATCTTTAAAAAGCACCCGGCTCTCTCCACTTCCGCGAAGCGCTAGAATTGAAAACTTTAAAATAAATATTTGTCTCTTCTGTTTTACGGATTGGTATATCGAAAAGAACGTGGCAAAAGGTGGGGTGAAACGCTCTCAGAATTAACGAGTTCGACATCTCACTCAAACACCCTTCAATTATCAGATTTTTCGCTGACATGGATTCTCCGGTTCATGAACCTCCTGCTGAACCAATGGTAATCGAAAGCGGACTTTATTCTTGATGCGGCAAAGCGCGTTCCATGTTTTATCGGTAATTTCAGGACCTTCGGGAAAAGTGAATGCGTTACCGCAGGTCATACATAAAAAAGCCAGCCGCACCTACACCAAGGACAATTGAGCTGAGCCGGAGTCAGCAATTTTTCCATCATCGCAGGAACAAAGGTCGTCGCTAAATTCTTTCCGATATTTTATTTCTTGGGGGGATTCTCCCGAGTTTCGCAGACCGGCATTTCTACCGGGCCGCTTGAAATAATCATTTACTGAGCCTTGAGCAGTTCAGCCATCGCTTTGCCCATGGCGTCGCCCACGTTCATATAAGTCTCAGCGTTGCCGCTGTAATGGCCGCCGGAGTCTCCGCCTTTCGACAAGGGGTGCGTGTAAACGGCGGCGACATTTCCTTTGAACTCCGGGTATTTTCCGGACTTACCATCGACTGCGAGCATGGCGTCGAGGATCTTTCCGCCGCCATCGGTCGCGCCCTTCACAGTCTGACCAAGCGAGGCGGTGACGAATTTGGCATTGGGTGCGTTGAAATCTTTTCGAAGGGCTTTGATGAGGTTCACGAGGTTGTGTTCGTAGCGGCTTGAGAGTGCCTCGCTCCGGCGGTCGCGGTCACCCTGCCACCACAAGAACCCGGCGACTTCATACTCTTTTGCCCCGGGGTAATATTTGTCGAGTTCCGCCAAGACTTTTTTCGCGCGATCAACATCACCATCGTATTGCAAACCGGCATACCAACCGATCTTCTTGGGCTCCTCGCCTTTCTTCCACTTTTCGGGTGATCCCTTGTAGCCAGGGTGAACCCAAGTGACGCCCTTTGAGTCGGTATGCTCAAAACCCTCGCTGCCCGGAGGAAGCAGGTCCCAACCGAGGCCGCGGTTTCCGATGCAGCTTTTCAGAATCATCACGGGGGCATCAACGGCATTTCCGACATGATGGCCGATGCCAAATTCAGGGCCAATCTTACCCTCCCCGATGGTCATCCACTCGTTATTGAAAAGCCTCGTTTTACCCGGGCCGCCACTTCCCATCACGCGCACATTGCGGACGTCCTGACGTTCGGCCCACTGGCCCTCTTTATCGACGAGATAGGGATAGAAGTTCTTTTCCTTCACCGCGTGTTCGAGCGAGCCTTCTCCTCCACTCACCTTGCCAAAGCCGAGCATATTGGATTGGCCCATCAGGATGTATACCTGCACGGGCTTGCTCATATCGGCCGGCTTGCTCTCGGCACTCGCGCCACCGGTAATGGCTAGACTCATTACAGCCAAGAGGCTTGTAACTTTCATTGCTTTGTAATTTTTCATGAATAGGATCTTTTAAAGATTTTCGCGGGATGACAAAAAATGACCCGCAGTCCGATCTCATACGGCTTCAACGCCGCCCACTCTTACGACAAGTGTGGGCTGATTTGCGAATAACGTGCGCCGAAACGAGGATCGGCTCACTCTGAGGGGCCCGGTCCCAAACGATCACCTTCGATTCTCTCGACCTACTCTAGGTCCTTTTACGCCGAAGCCTTGGGCGCAGAAGGGAGCCCTGCAACCTAATCTGCGGGCATCGGTGCAATCTGCGAATAGCCTCCTCAACCCAGCTCCTCCGTTTAGATTCTATATCACATAAAAACATATTATATCCTACACTCCGAAACAGCCGAAATCCGCACCATTCAGGGCAGGTGCCAATAAAGGACCCACGGCATGCCTGGATTGAGGAGAGGACTTAAGGCTTAGGCGCCATTTTCGATAGGTGACTGCACGCTAGCACGTAATCATTTTAATGAAACCAACCACGACGAAACGACTGATCTCTTTTTGCGCTTCCTTCTCACTGATTGGGGCGGCTGCGAACGCAAAGGCACCCGAAGAACAAGCGGGATACGACAAAGCCAAGGACCAAGGCGTCAAAGCACCGGAGGGCGCTGATATGCCCTTTGATGGAACGATGGAGTCAGTCAAAGAGAATTGGGAAATGTGGCCCAAGCAGGACATGGCCGTCACTTGGAAGGTGGTGAAAAGTCCGACCGACGACAGCAAGGTGCTCATGACCGATGGCGGCAAGAAGTGGGGAACCCACGACCTCGTTACCAAGAAAAAGTATCACGATTTCGAAGGCCACGTGGAGTTTGTTCTGATGGGCGGCCGAGGCGATGACAAGGCGGAAGGCTATGCCAACAGCGGAGTTTACATGCAGAACCGTCATGAGTTACAGATCGAATCGCCCAAGGGCAAGAACATCGCCGATCCTTACGGTTGGAAGATAGGGCCCCACGGAATCGGGGCGGTCTGCATGGAGCATGTTCCCAAGGGCAACGCCTGGCGTCCCAATGGCGAGTGGCATTCCTTCCACTTTATTTTCAAGGCTGCTAAGTGGGACGGTGAAAAAAGGACAGAGCCCGCTCGTCTCACCCTCTGGTGGAATGGTATCAAGGTCCACGACAACGTCCCCGTGAAACACGCCAATGGCGGAGTTAAAAACGGACCCACTGACGAGCCGCTCAAACTCCAGGAACATGGACAAGACGTCCGCTTCCGCAATATTTGGATCAAGGACCTCAAGTAGAGGGCCTACGATGCTTCAAAGGCCTACGATACTTGCTTTGGCGGAACCAAGAGAGTCCTCGCCACAAAAGGTGTCCTTTCATTGCGTAATTTTACACGAAGGCTTGGGCTGCCTGAGTTAGAGGAAAAAGCTCGAATGAAACCTGCGCTGGAATGTTAAATTCAGGCACGGCACGACTAAGAAGTTTGTCCAGCCGTTCGTGCCGCCGATGGACCAGACGGCATTCATGACGGAGATCGTCTGTATTCTATCTACTATTCAGCCTCGGCAACCCGGTAAAAGAGACGCGTGGCACCATCCGGAAGTTCGGAATCAGTGTAGGAGGTCACTGCTCCTTCGCTCGGGTGGTTATCGGTGATCTCTTCCCAATCTTCCAAATTGAGCGAATAGAAGATGAGGTAGTTGCGGTTGGGCTTGGATTGCCACGTGATCTTGACTGAGGGTTCTCCCTCGACTTCGAGGGTTTCGATGTCGGTAAACTCAAGAGGGACTTTTTTTTCGAAAATCGCGGATTCCCAAAGTGCGGCGACTTCATTATCGGTAAGAACTCGATCCAGCCAAATCGCAACCTCATCTTGCGCGCCCGAGTGCGTGGTCGAATCCGTGGGATCTGCACGGCGTCCACCGATCTTTGCCAATCCAGTGTCGGTTCCCCAGCCGGTGGTATCAGGTTGGAGATTTTTGGTTCGATCAACGCCGTTAATCCATAACTTGAAGTTGGCGGCCCGCTCGGTCCCCGTGGCCCCCTGGGTTGAGGCGACGACATGGAACCAACCAGATTCAGGGTCAATTAGACGGCGGTCAGGTTCGCTGTCATCCTCACGGTAGAGTGTGCGTTCGGCTCCTTCTCCGGAATTACCGGGATCAACGGCCAGGACGAGGCCGTTGTTGGCGGTGACAATCTGGAAGCTCTTGGTCGGGTCCGTGATGTTGTTTGTAAAAAGGCGGTCGCCTCCTTGCGCGGGTCCGGCTTTAAAGAAAAAGGCCACCGTGATTGAGCTGGAGGCATAGAGGTTGCCAGCGCCAAGGGTGACGTGCCCTTGGTCGTTACTATAGTGAGCTAGATTGTCCTCACCTCCGAGGCCCGGCACCGCGACCCCTTCAAAGAGTTCCAAGGCTCCGGGTCCGCCGACCATCGGACCATTGGCGTAGGATCCGTTGAACAAGCCGGGAGCGGGCGCATTGCCCATGGTATCGATGGCACCACCCACGGTGTCCGTTTCATTCAGTTCATAGTAGTAGGTTGGCGATAGCCCCACCACGGTGTTCTGGTAGTTTGCAGCCTGGGCGGCTCCGACAGTGAAAAATCCGAAAGCGATGGCCAGCCGGGGGATGACTGACCCTGCGGTCAAGTTGGGAAGAGAAGAATTTTTTTTCATCGCAGGGTAGTATAGGAATAAAAAACAGAAATGCCAAGGATGGAAGAGATTTAGCTTTTTGGGTGACAGTGTGTTCATTCTAGAAACGGAGGAATTGGTGGAGAATGCGAGCTCCTTCGTGAGCGAAATATCTACTCCGCCTGAGAGCTTGCCCTGGAGGCTCTCTGCTATTCATAGCCTCCCGGAAACCAATCAAAGGTCTGTTCTTTTTCCTTGAAGTTTCTCCCCTCGACCTGAGCTCATCTTTTTAATACCTTCCCAGAGAAATTCATTCTTTAGGTCACATTTCCATTCGCATGCTTCACTCAAAAAAATTCCCGGCAGCCACGGTCATGATTTTTCTTGTGATGATCATTGCCGGACAACTGACTCGGGCAGATGAGACCGCGGGCATCGAGTATTTCGAAACCCATATTCGGCCTCTGTTCGCCGAGCATTGCTACAAGTGCCACTCGGCCGATGCCAAGAAGCTCAAAGCCAACCTCTATCTTGACTCCCGTGCCGGTTGGCAAAGCGGCGGCGATTCCGGCCCCGCCATTGTTCCCGGTAAAACGGAAAAATCCCTCCTCATCCACGCCGTTTCTCATACCGATGACGACCTCAAAATGCCGCCGGAAACACGGCTTCCCGATTCTGCGATTGAAAAATTCACTACTTGGGTCGCGATGGGCGCGCCCGACCCACGCGAAGGCGAGGTGAAAGAAAGATTACCCAAGATTGACCTTGAGAAAGGCCGCGAGTTCTGGTCCTTCAAGCCACCCGTCAACCACCCCGTTCCCATGGTCAAAGATCCCTCTTGGCCCACAAGCGAGATGGACCGCTTCATCCTCGCCCGCCTCGAATCCGAAAACCTCACCCCGTCTGGTGACGCCTCAAAGCACACCCTTCTTCGTCGGGTATTCTACGACCTCATTGGCCTGCCACCCTCACCAGAGGAGATGAAATCCTTTCTTGATGACACATCGCACAGCGCTTTTGAATCTGTTGTTGATGACCTCCTCGCCCGCCCCGAATTCGGCGAGCGCTGGGGCCGCCATTGGCTCGATGTCACCCGCTTCGCCGAGTCTAGCGGTGGCGGCCGCTCCCTCGTCTTTCCCGATGCCTGGCGCTTCCGCGATTACGTCATCGACTCCTTCAATCAGGATAAACCCTACAACCAACTTGTCCGCGAACACCTCGCCGGCGACCTCCTTTCGCACTCATCCGTCGAGCAAAGAAACACCCAACTTATCGGCTCCGGATACCTTGTCCTCGGAGCCCTCAACTACGAATTGCAGGACCACGAACTGCTCAAAATGGAATTTGTCGATGAGCAAATCGACACCCTCGGCCGGACCTTCCTCGGCATGACCCTCGGCTGCGCCCGCTGCCACGACCACAAGTTCGACCCCATCCCTACTGCCGATTACTACGCCCTCGCCGGCATCTTCCAGAGCACCGAGTCCATGGGCAAGGGCAGCGCCGCTTCCGGCGTGACCTCCTTCGCCACCACTAAACTTGAAGTCACCAACTCAGGCGAGATGGAGCAAGCCCGCGAGTCGCTCGCAAAACTCTCGACCCAAATTTTCACCCTCAAGAGCCAACTCGGAAAGGAGCTCTCGCAAGGCTCTCTCAATCCCGCTGACCTCCCCGGCATCGTCATTGACTCGGCCGAGGCCAAGCTCATTGGCGACTGGAAAAAATCGAGCCAAACGAGCCCATGGGTCGGCGAAGGCTACCTTCACGACGAAAACCTCCTCAAAGGAAAGAAGCAGGTCGAGTTCTCCACCACTCTGCCCGAGACCAAAAGCTACGAAGTTCTCGTCGCCTACAGTGCGGGAAGCAACCGCGCCACCAACGTCCCTGTCATCATCCGTCACGCCGATGGCGAAACCACCATCTCGATCGACCAAAGCAAACCGGCTCTCATTTACGGCTGCTTCATCAGCGTCGGCACCTTTCCCTTCACTAAAGATCAGTCCGCTTCCATCACCATCTCCACCCAAGGCACCACCAACCACGTCATTGCCGATGCCGTCAGCTTCGTGGCCCCGGGTTCATTCAAAACGCCGTCCAGTGATCGCCAGAAAAACGCAGCCAAGCTCAAAAATCTCGAAAAAGAACATAAATCTCTTACCTCCAATTTCAAGAAACTCCAACCTGTTACCATGGCGGTCTCTGAAGCAGACACCATCGCCGATGGCCATGTTCACATCCGCGGTCAGGTCCGCAATAAAGGCCCCAAAGTCCCGCGTGGTTTCATCACCGTCGCGATGAAACCCGAGACCTCCGCCAATATTCCAGCGAAACACTCCGGCCGACTCGAACTCGCTCACTGGATCGCTGACCCCGAAAATCCGCTGACCGCCCGCGTCATGGCCAATCGCATTTGGAAATACCTTCTCGGCGAAGGCATCGTCCGCACACCCGACAACTTCGGCCAAACCGGCGAACTTCCCAGCCACCCCGAACTCCTCGACTACCTTGCGCTTCGCTTTATCGAGGACGACTGGTCCATTAAATCCCTCATCCGCGAAATCACCCTCAGCCGCACTTACCAACTTTCCTCACAAACCACTCACCACCGCGATCCCGAGAATCGTCTCTTCGGTCGTGCGCCTCGCAAGCGCCTCGAAGCCGAGCTCATCCGCGACACTGCCCTTTTCGTCAGCGGGCAATTTAACCCCGCCCGCGGCGGACCCACCATCCGCAAGGCTGGACAATACGACCTCAACTACACTTTCGACTCCACCCGCCGCAGTGTCTATGTTCCTTGGTTCCGCAACTCCATGCTGGATCTCTTTGAAGTCTTCGATGCGCCCAACCCCAACCTCGTCGTCGGAAAACGCACCGTCACCAACCTCCCTACTCAGGCCCTCTTCCTGATGAATAGCTCCTTCATCCGCGAACAAGCCAATCTCACCGCCCAACGCCTCCTGAGCGAAAAAGCCACCATCACCCGGGCCTATCAACTCATTCTCTCCCGTCCGCCGACCGGGAGCGAACATGCCTCCACCCAATCCTTTCTTGACCGGTTTAATCCCGATCAAAAGGAAGAAGCCTGGACTCAAGTATGCCAAACCCTCTTCGCCTGCCTCGACTTCCGCTTTCTCGATTAAAAAGCCATGAGCCACCATCGCCGCCAATTTCTCAAGTCCGCCGGATGCGGCTTCGGTTCCCTTGCGCTCTCCTCCCTCCTTGGGCAAGCCGCGCAAAACAATCCGCTCTCTCCGAAGCTTCCCGTCCTTCCCGGCCGCGCCAAGCGCATCATCTTCCTCTTCATGGCGGGCGGCCCCAGCCATGTCGATTCCTTCGACTACAAACCCGAACTCATCAAAAGCGACGGACAGACCTTCGACTTCGTCGGCGTCCGCAAAGACACCTTCGGAAAAAAGAGCCAACGCAAGCTCCTTAAGCCCCTCTGGGATTTCAAACAACACGGCCAATCCGGTCGTTGGGTCAGCAGCCTCTTTCCTCACATTGCCAAGCACGTCGATGACCTTTGCTTCATCCACTCCATGCACACCGAGGGAGTGGCCCACGGTCCTTCGACTCTCTTTCTCCACACCGGCGCCACCAATCTCGTCCGCCCGTCGATGGGAAGCTGGGTCACTTACGGACTCGGCTCCGAAAACGAAAACCTCCCTGGCTTTGTCACCATCATGCCCTCCGCCAGCAAAGGCGGACCGCGCAACTACTCCAACGCCTTCCTTCCCGCCATCCATCAAGGCACCTGCGTCGGCCGCGCCGGACTCCCGGCGTCCCAAGCCACCATCCGCAATCTCAAAAATCCCCACCTTCCCATCAATTCACAGAAGGAACAATTCGACTTCCTCCAACAACTCAACCGGCAACAAGCGCAAAGCAAAGGCGACCAAAATCTCAACGCTGCTATCGACTCCTTCGACCTCGCCTTTCGGATGCAGATGAATGCGCCCGACATTCTTGATCTCTCCGGTGAATCCGAAACCACCAAGACGATGTATGGCATCGGCGAAAAAGCAACTGAGGACTACGGCCGCCAATGCCTCATGGCCCGCCGCCTTGCCGAGCGCGGCGTCCGCTTCATCCAGGTCAACTACTCCGACGAATCCGTCAACCCGCGCTGGGATCAACATTCCGACATGCCCAAGCACGAGGATCACGCCCGCGCCACCGACCAACCCGTGGCGGCTCTTCTACAGGATCTCAAACAACGCGGTCTACTTGAAGACACCCTCGTTTGGTGGGGCGGCGAATTTGGGCGCACTCCCTTTTCTCAAGGAAAGGACGGCCGCGACCACAATCCGCGCGGCTTCACCACCTGGCTCGCCGGCGGTGGCACCAAACCCGGCTACGCCCATGGCGCGACCGATGAAGTCGGCGACACCGCCGTCACCGACCGCCTCCACATGCACGACCTCCACGCCACCATGCTCCACCTCCTCGGCCTCGACCACGAACGCCTCACCTATAACTACGCTGGCCGCGACTTCCGACTCACCGACATCGCCGGAAACGTCGAGAAAGCCATCATCGCCTAGTTGGCGCGTCCCCCCATAGAGGTGGACAAATAATAATGGGACATTCTCTTTTGGGATTTGGAGTGGTATTATCCTGAAAGCTGGAAGGAAATCTTCCCGTAGTCCTATTTCTTCATCTTATGAAAAAGCCACTCTTTCTTACCCTCCTTTGCGTCCTCTCCATTGGCCTCTATGCGGCTTCGAATGAGAAGCCGAGTGAACGTGAACTGGTAACTCAAAACATGCCGGAGATCGAAGCTCCTTCGAAAAAATACAAGGTGCTCTGTTTTTCAAAGCCCTATGGATTTAGGCATTCTTCGATTGAGATTGGAAAAACGATGATGGAAGTCATGGCGGAAAAGACCGGCTTATTTGATGTCACCTTTTCCGATGATCTCACCGAATTCGCTCCCGATAAGATTAAGCAGTATGATGCGATCTGTTTGAACAATAACACGCACCTTGAAAACGGGATGAAGGATCCCAAAATGCGCGAGACCTTCATCAACTATGTCAAGAAGGGTGGCGGAATTTTCGCCATTCATTCCGCAACCGACGGTGGGTGGCCTGAGTATGTTGATATGATTGGCGGCAACTTCGCCGGCCATCCCTGGGGAGCCGGCGGCACTTGGGGGATCGCTAACGAAGATTCCAAGCATCCCGTGGTGAAGGACGTTTTTGGGGGGAAGAATTTCACGATCAAAGATGAACTCTATCAGTATAAGGATTTTGATCGTGCCAAGAACCGCGTCCTTCTGGCGCTCGACATGTCCCACGAGGAAAACCTCAAGCGAAAGGGCAATCGCGCCGACAATGATTACGCGCTCGCCTGGTTGAAAAAATACGGCAAAGGCCGAGTCTTCGTGAGCTCGTTTGGTCACAATAAGGAGGTCTTTTATAACCCGGAGATTCTTAAAATGTGGACTGAAGGGTTTCGATATGTGCTGGGCGAAGTGGACGTTGATACTGTGTCCGTTCCCAAGCCAGCGGCGCAATAGGCGGGCTTGCCTGCGTGTCATTCGGGACAGGCCTTTTATTGAATTATTGTGATTCATGCTTGGGGAGAATTTTTAGGATCTCAGTTCTTGTTGGAGCATGCAAAATAATGCAATTATTTTCCTGATCCCAATGAATCCCCGCCTATCTCTTCTCCTCGTCCTCACCGTTTTGTTGTTCGCTAAAACTGATCTCCAAGCAGAGACTCCACCTTCCAGGGGGAACTTCATCCAGCTCTTCAGTGCGAACACTGCGCTGCAACCACCTACTCAGGAAGAAACGCCAAGCGCACTGGTCACCCACATCGCGGATCGTGCGCGCGATCGCCATGCCCGGGAGTCGCAGTTTCATTCTTATGATCACTACCTCTCCTGGTATTGGGAAGAGCGCACGATTGCTGTTGAGATTGTCGATGAGGTCGCCAAGGGCGGCACGGACATCACGTTCAACTACACCACTCTGGCTCCGCTGGGTGCAGCGGAATTCCGGACCTTCTTTCGAGGAATTGGCACCGTGGCGGAGTATCACAATAACCAAATCGCGGAACTCGTCAGACCCAATCAATACAGCGCGACCGTTTCCCAACGTTATCCCAACGGGGGTGCTTTGCAGGTAGGAGATCGGATTGAGATTGAGATCAGCATGTTCCTGGCCGCCGTCACGCACGGACGGAATAATTACTACGGCACGACCATGCTCTATATCGTGGGGCAGGGGATTGTCCCTTGGGAAGGCCGCACGATTGCTCCCGGACCAGTGCGGGATTCATACCCTCTTCCTGAGACGGCTTGGCTCGGAGGATTAACGACTCTTCCTTATCAATATTCGAACGAACCAGAGGATCATTTTAAACAATTGGCAGGCAACATTGCCCCCATCAACGCCCAGCCTTTCATGCTCGGTCGGCGTCTCCACCATACTGATTTTGAAAATGGCGCTCATTCAGAGTCGGGCAATCCCAACTTCGCCATTCACGCAAACAAGATTGGGCCCTCCTACATCGCCAATAGTTGTGTCGCGTGCCACAGCAATAATGGTCGCGCTCTGACTCCGGCACTCAATGCGGACTTATTCCTCAGCGATTACGGTGAGCATTTGTCCGGCTTCGTTAAGGGCGCTTCCTTTGCTGTGAAGAAAGGCAGAGAAGACGAGGAGCTGGTTTCCTTGGGCGTCTTTTACTCGAGAGATTGCGGGGTTGGAAAATGCTGAGGATTTTTTGGGCGTGCTCGGGCGGATTCTTCCAAGGGGAAGGCCGTTTTCATCACAGAGAAAAATCCCCCAGGAGCCCCAGTCAAGGCGGGTGCTTTGCACTTCCTGGAGATAGTAGGTTTTTCCCTTCCATGAGAACTTGCTGCGATCTCCGAGATTGCCATTGCCACCGAGTTTTTTGATGGCGGTGTTGATCGTTGTCGCAGGTGCGGCTTTCCATTCCTTGAAGTCGGTCAAGGTGGCGTGGGCGAGTTGATCGACCCGGACGTTTTGGAAGTAATGGAAGCGCAGTTTGATTTCAGAATTGGAAAAATCCTTGGTGCTCGTTTTGACTTCTTCAAAGCTTGGCGTACCTTCTGCGGTTGGGGCAAGGGTTCGGGGAATGTCGATTTCACGAGAGAATTGTCCCGTTTTTAAGTCGTTGAGACTTTGATAGAGGCGGAGCCGAATCCAGCAGGAATTGGGCGCGTCTTTTTCATAGGCGAGAAGGAAGGCGCCATCACCCGTTTCATGGATCGTAGCTTGCGAAGCATGTTGGTCGAGTTCCTTCAAATGGCGCCATTTTTCGAAATCAGGCGAGTGAGTCAAGTGGATGGCGAAAACGCCATTTTTCAAGGAATGCGAGACTCCGTAGTAGCCTTCCTTGTCTTTGTTTCTTGGCTGAAAAACTTCCAGGCAATCCATGCCCCGACCTTCGTGATCGCGGAGCTTGAAGACTCGGATCTGGGCTTTGTCGGTGTTTTCGAGTGTGTTGCTAAGAGACTCCCATGGCTTGTTTTTTCCTACCGCGGGAGCGATTACGAGGATCAGAAATGAGAGAAGTTTTTTTGAGAATGAAGAGATCAATTTGACGAGGGAGTAAACTTCTTTGAACCTTAACTTGCCTCTGATCAAGACGCAAGGAGTAGGTCATTGGTGCCCTCGAGGAGCTGATTGGAGTATCTTAGAGCAAGCTGACTATTTCGGCTGTTCACCCCGCAAACTCCCTGGGGTGATTCCTAGCTGCTTCTTGAAGACATGGCCCAAGTAACTTTGACGGTTAAATCCTACGATTTCGGAGATTTCGGAGAGGCTTAAGTTGGAATTTTGAAGCAGGACTTTTGCCTTGGCGAGTCGGACTTCGATTAAAAAATCTCGAATAGTCAGTCCTGTTTCCATCCGAAATCGCCGTTGAAAGAGGCTACGCGAAATTCCAGCCTCACGCGCTAAGTCGTCGTTGCCCAGTTTGCTGTCAGAAAGATTCTCGTAGATAAGATGGACCCCCAGGGCAACTGCGGGATCGGTGATCGCGCGGGTGTTTGAAGACCGCCTCGTGACCAACTTGATGGGCTGGACGAGCAACGGTCGGCTTGGCGGCTTGGAGCCTGCCATCATCTGATCGAGCAAGCGCGCCGCTTCGTAGCCTATCTTATGATGATCTAAGCGCACACTGCTCAGAGGCGGCATTGAAAGGTCACAGAGAGGGCGATCATCATCCACCCCGACAACTGCCACTTGCTCAGGAACGACCATGTTCTCTTCGCGACAAGCGTCTAAAACCATCAATCCACCATCATCGCGCGCTAGCATAATTCCCACTGGTTTCGGTAAGGCGCTGATCCAAGTGCGCACTGCGTGACGCGCTGCCTTTGAACCGGGTGCTTGATTCACTGGTGGCTCGAAAACGTGAAAAGTGGTATGCTGCTCGCATTTTTTTCGCAAAAATTGGCATCGCCTTTGAGACCAACCTTGGGTTCCATTCTCGTGGGGATAGAAGCCGATATGATTGAACCCGCGATCAAAGAAATGCTCGGCTATGAGGTCAGTGATTCCCCGATCATTAGCGTCTACCTGAGGGATTCCGAAGTTTTCCACGGACCTGTTTACATCGATTATTGGTAGCCCACTGGCCCGCAGAGTCTGCGCCATTGCACCATCGCCTACGCGGGCAATAATGCCGTCCACTTCTGATTCCCGTAACCACTCTGAAATCGCAACATGATTACCCTGCGGGACACGAAGCAAGCGCCAATTGTCGAATTCATGAGCAAATTTGGCGATTCCCCGCAGTGTTTCGCGTCCCGGTTCGAATGAAGTGTAAACAAGAAGGGCAATTCGTTTACGAGAACTTGAAGCAGTGATATTCATGCGCTTTGCTAGAAATCAGAAAAGTATGAAAGGACTTGCTAGTCCACTTACCCGATTTCGTAAAAAAAATATCCAATTTCGTAAGAGTTGACGAGGATTACCCTCGATTATTTGCTCTTTTTTAGGAACATCTTCACTTGAATTGGTGCGCCTAGAGCGCAAAAACACTCACCTCATCCCTCATCCCTCTAGCTTCTGTAATCATATGAACCTCCGATATAAAATACCGAAGCATTTAGCCCCCACTGCTGCCATCTTGGCCGGTGTGAGCAATCTTAGTGCTGATGTCCCCGCTGCCATCCTTGCTGCAATACCCGATTAATCCTTTATAACTATGAAATTTTCCTCAAGCCTCTCATCCATCACATTGGTAGCCTGCT
>OLHR01000294.1_pt1 | contig 17134 bp, 19 predicted proteins | sample 1609291 | NCBI WGS metagenome assembly OLHR01 (sample SAMN05416707, study PRJEB24817) | seawater metagenome | isolation source: Sea water | place: Canada:Atlantic | collected 2013-07 | reverse complement strand
TATCGCTACTGTCCGGTTTTCATAGCCCCAGCAGGGGTAGGTGGGTGCATGGAAGCCCGGCTGAAAACGCCGGTAACCGTTAAAGCTGGGAGTAAAAACAGCGACTGAATCTGCCATGTTCAATAAGCAGCCAGCAATGGCATTGTGAAGCAACGGAGAGCCCTTTTCAGTGCCATCGTCGAAAATATTGACCCCGTTCTCATCCAGCACGCTGCAATGTACATGCAACCCATTGCCCGCCTCATTTTCAAAGGGCTTGGGCATAAAGCTGGCGATCAGGCCGTATTTCGCAGCTACGCCCTTGATCAGGCGCTTCATCATGAGGATCTGCTTCGCCGCAAGTACCGGGTTATCAACGTGCTGCATGTTGATTTCGTACTGTGATGGGGCCGACTCCTTCGCGACACCGTCGAACGGGATATCCTGGATTTCGCATGCCAATCGCAGATCTTCCAGCATCGCCTGGTGATGATTGAGTACATCCAGGTCTTAGGTGTTGCCGCCGACGGGAAATCCCCCGAGGGGAGCGGGGCAGGTTTGCAGGGGCAAGGAGTCGTCGAATCGGACCAGGCTGAACTCCAGTTCGGCGGCAACCACTGGCCGCCAGCCTACTTGCTGGTAGCGCGCGAGGACTTTTTTTAGCACATGGCGTGGATCGCCGCTGCAGGGTGAGCCATCGGCGTTGAACATGGAGAGCATGATCTGTCCGTGCTGGCCCCAGCGGCCCAGGGCGTGGGCAAGAGCAAGAGGGACCCTTCTACTGGACGACAGGTGCCATCGGCATCCCCGCTGGCGAAGACTAGCTGCTCAACGTCGCGGCCCCATATGTCGAGGCTGAGAGCAGTTTTGGGCAGTTTTAACCCCCCCTCGAAGATTTTTTCAGTTTGTGGCGGGGTACCCACTTGCCCCGCATAATCCCATTGCAGTCGGGGAGCAGCGCTTCGATGGCTGTGATTTCAGGGAGACCCCGCCGGAACCAATCGGCTTCAAGTGACATCTATTTAAAGTCCATATGTTCGGTGAGGCTCCACTATCCAGAGTTTAGCCGATAGACTCAATACCCCACCTTGGGCAACCGCCCGAGTTGGAGGTCATCAGGAACTTGATGCAGAGCCACATTTGGACCGAGCCACGCGGTATTCAGCGGGGCGACATATAAATGCTGAGTGGATCTTTGCCCTCAGCCTGCCCTAAGCAGGACATTGAGTTGAGAAACAAGGAGAAGAGATCAGTCTGGGAGCTCACATCCAGTTTGCGGTAGATACTCTTCCGGTGCCGACGAACAGTTTCGACCGCAATTTTTAGTCGCTCAGCAGAAATGCCCGTGCCGTAGCTGCGCAGCATAAGCTCCAGCACATCCTTTTCCCGTGGAGACAGCAGCGATTCTCCAAGCGTGCGAAAAGCGAGACCAATCTGATGATCAATGCCCGGCTGGATCAGATTGGTTGCCGCGAAGTCGCGGATTTCGGTGTGACTTTTGATAAGCTCGGATACCGGTTCCGCCAGTAGATACAGGGACTCGTAATCTTTGTCGGTGAACGGACCGCGCTCGGGTAGGCGCATAATGCTCAGGTTGATGACATTGCCCGCCTGTAATTTGGAAAGGTATACCACCTCATCGCAGATGCCAGTGTCAGAATAGTAATTGAGAGAGTAATCAGAGTCCTGCAGCTTGCCCATTGTAACGCGCGACAGGCGGTAAATCTTGGCGCGAGGTTGGTTCATAGACGTTTGATAGAACGGGTCCTCCTGGTAAGGTCCCTCCAGGTACTGATCAATCTGGAAGGCGACCGCATGCTGGGGTATACAGTGAAACAGCACTCTGGGAGGCAAATCTTTGTGGTACAGCCAAACTTGGGGGTAATCGACTTTGACCTGTCCGTCGATGGCATCGATCAGCGTAGAGAAAAATTGCTCGGTACCCAGGGCAGCGATAGCCATGGGAATATCCGGTTCCATTTGCTCAGTTGAGCGATGTCTGTCATAAGGCCTTAAGATACGGACATAACAACATTTTTTGCTACTCAGTTGTCAGGCGCCGCGGGGTTGTCAAACTCGTGGGTCAACTAATCATCCTGCAAGGAACTTCTGCTAGGTCGTGGTATCGTCATCACTGCTCGCTGAGTTCACCTTTGACGCCATGTTGCGCTATGCTGTGCAGTCGGTCCGGAGGCTACCTGCGTTATGTCCATAGATAGGGTTAATTCAGCGTTGTACAAAAAGGCAGTGCCCATGGAGTTCACAAGGGCGCTGCTTGCGCAGGCGCGGGCCTACAACTGCGATGTTGAGGGCATTTTACGGGCCGCAGGGTTTCCATTCGACCCATTGCGTCAGGATGTGCAGACCGTTCTTGTGTCGCGAGAACAGTATTCGCGACTGTGTTTGGCCGTAATTCGCGAGCTCGGTGATGAATCCGGTGGTGTGATGCCTGACGTGCAAACCCCGATCGGGACCACACGTCTGATCGCTCTCAGCATGATCAATAGTTCTAATCTGTTATCCGCCCTGCATCGTGGCATTGAGTTCAATGGGGTATGCCGAGTGCGTCAGGGCGCTGATGTTATCAACCGGTTGACCGTTGATCATGAGCGCAAAGAGGCCACCCTGACCTATCTTTCTCAAAATGACACCAATCAGTTCCAGCATAGCGTTCTCTGTAATCTGGCTATCTGGCTGCGATTTGGTGGCTGGTTGATCGATCAGCGCATCGATGTGACTAGCGCTACCTGCGCCGGTCCGAAGCCGAAATTTCTGGCCGGGATGCGCCATTTTTTCCCCTGCCCGGTGGAATATGGCCAGACTGTCAATTCAGTGACCTTCAGCGCTCGACACTTAGATGCTGAACTGGTTCGCGATGAGAAAGCCCTCGAGCAATTTCTGAAGCTTGCGCCCTATTACATGATTATCGAGCCCCTGCTCAGCACTTTCAGTATCACGCATCGCATCCGAGGTATTCTTGGGGACGACTTTCGACAGGAGATGCCCAGCTTTGAAGGTTTGACGGTGCTATTGAATATGTCAGCGCGCACACTGCGACGCCGCCTAGATAAAGAGGGTACCTCTTACCAGCGCATTAAAGATAATGCTCGGCGCGATGTGGCCATCTCAATGTTAAGCCGTGATCGACTGACCGTCAGTGAAGTGGCAGAGCAGGTCGGCTTCTCCGATCCGAGTGCGTTTCACCGTTCTTTCAAGAAATGGACAGGGGAATCTCCGGGCTCTTACCGCTAGTGTATTCGCTCTCGTAGGAAATCGAGAATCTCATCCTTTGCAATGAGCTCGGACGCTTCCCCACACCGGCTTTTATACTCGATATTGCCATCTGCGAGCGCGCGATCGGCTATCACGATGCGATGCGGGATGCCGATGAGCTCCATATCGGCGAACTTGACCCCCGGCCGTTCGTTGCGATCATCCAGCAGTACTTCCACACCGGCCGCCTGAAGTTGCTGGTAGAGGTCTTCAGCGCACCGTGCAACATCTTCTGACTTATGCATATTCAGTGGCACAATCGCCAACTGGAAAGGTGCCATGCTGTCAGGCCAGATGATGCCATTGTCGTCGTGGTTTTGCTCGATGGCGGATGCCACGATTCGGCTTACCCCAATGCCATAGCAGCCCATGGTTACCGTGACATTTTTACCGTTTTCGTTCAGCACGTGGGCATTCATGGCCTCGCTGTATTTGGTGCCTAGCTGGAATATATGGCCGACCTCGATGCCGCGCATGATCTCCAGGTGACCTTTCCCGTCGGGACTCGGATCTCCGGCCACTACATTGCGCAGGTCTGCAATCGATCCAGAGGGGCAGTCCCGATCCCAGTTGACGCCTGTGAGATGAACGTCATCCGTGTTGGCGCCGCAGGTAAAGTTCGCCAGTTGCGCTGCGCTGCGATCGACAATGACCGGCAATTCTAGCCCTGTGGGGCCTAGCGAGCCAAAGCCCGTTCCACATGTGGCGCGCACCTGTTCTTCGTTTGCCATTTGCAGTGGGACAGCGACGTCGGGAAGCCTTTCTGCCTTAATAGTGTTCAGTTGGTGGTCTCCCCGAAGGACCAGGGCCACTAATGAACCCTTCTCTTTACCGTCGACAATGAGTGTTTTAACGCTAGCGGCAGGGTCAATCGACAGGAGTATCGACAGTTCCTCGATCGTCCTGACGCCGGGAGTCGACACTCTTTGCAGAGCAGCTGTCGGCTGCGGGCGCTCCACTGGGGAGGCAACGGCTTCAGCCATTTCCACATTAGCGGCATAGTCACTGGTGTCGCTGAACGCGATGGCGTCCTCGCCAGAACTTGCCAGCACATGGAACTCGTGTGAAGTGCTGCCACCAATACTGCCACTATCGGCGATTACCGGACGAAATTTCAGTCCTAGTCGGGTGAAAATAGTGGTGTAAGCGTCAAACATGACCTGATAAGTCTGCTCCAGCGATGTTTGGTCAATATGGAACGAGTACGCATCCTTCATTAAAAACTCGCGGGAGCGCATGATACCGAAGCGGGGCCGAATCTCATCCCGAACTTTAGTCTGTATCTGATAAAACTTAAGGGGCAGTTGTTTGTAGCTCTTGATTTCGTCACTTACCAGGCGGGTAATGACCTCTTCATGGGTAGGGCCGAGGCAAAACTCGCGCTGATGGCGGTCTTGGATGCGCAGGAGCTCCGGACCATATTCCTCCCAGCGCCCCGATTCCTGCCATAACTCGGCGGGCTGTAGCACCGGCATGCTCACTTCTTGTGCCCCAGCGGCATCCATTTCCTGACGAATAATGCACTCTACTTTGCGCAGAACGCGCAGACCTAGGGGTAGCCAGGTGTAGAGTCCCGCGGCTAATTTTCGAATCAGTCCAGCGCGAAGCATCAACTGGTGGCTGATAACCTCCGCATCGGTAGGCGTTTCTTTTTGAGTTGCTATCAGGAATTGACTGGTGCGCATGAAAACATCCGGTGATTGGGGCTCTTGCAGAGCACCTAGTTTACGTCTGAATAAGATAAGCGTACAGCATTGCATTCAGGGTGTTTGTTTTGGCATGGATTGAGATATTTATTTCGGGTGCCAGTCCGTACTTTTGTGATGCGTATTTGTTTCTTAAAGGCTTAAAGAGCTAAAAACATAGCTTATTTTGACGCAATCGAAGAAAACACTTGTATTGCAGCGTTTCATGTTTTATATATTCGGTTGTGGCTTGTGACCGCGCTGTTTTCGTGAAACTAGGAAACGCATAGTCTGAGTTTTTTGGGAGAATTTCATTTCATCTTTTAGGGAAGGTAGAAAATAAAATGGCGACTAAAAAAGCAGTAAAAAAGGCTCCAAAAAAAGCAGCACCCGCAGTTAAAAAAGTGGGTCCGGCGATTCAAGCGAAAATGACCAAAAGTCAGATTGTTGCAAGCTTGGCTGAGAGCACTGGTTTGACTAAAAAGCAGGTCGGTTCGGTCATGGATGAGTATGACACTCTGATCCAGCGTAGTCTCAAGAAGCGCTCAGTGGGTGAGTTTACTGTGCCTGGCATGATGAAAATCACCACCGTGAGCAAACCCGCTAAAAAAGCACGCAAAGGCATCAATCCTTTCACCAAGGAAGAACAGATGTTTAAAGCCAAGCCCGCGAGCATTGGCGTAAAGGTTCGTCCGCTGAAAAAGATGAAGGAATTCGCCGGTTCCTAGGTAGATCTATAGCCAGCTTGCTGTGGCGAGCTGGCTAGTACGTCCTTTCTCATAGCACTTGCCCCACCTTGGTCTCTTCTGACGCTCTATTTTGCCCACCCCTGCGCTTGGCCTGCAAGCTCGCATGGGTTAAAATGCCCGCCTCAAATTATTACGTCACTTCGCGATTTAACCATTGATGGGACCGCTCCATGCCGATTTATGAGTATCAGTGTCAGGCTTGTCAGAATCAAATAGAGGCTTTGCAGAAGATTAGCGACACGCCTTTGCTTGACTGCCCGCAGTGCGGTGAGGCGTCTTTGAAAAAGAAGGTCTCTGCAGCTGCTTTTCGCCTCAAGGGCAGTGGTTGGTACGAAACTGACTTCAAGACAGGGAATAAGAAAAATCTGGTAGGTGGCGGTGACGGCGGTGACAGCGGTGGCGGGAGCGCCGGCAACGCTGGTGCCGGTGCCGGAGATAAGTCCGCCCCGTCCGACTCTGGTTCGCTCAAATCCAGTGAGAGTAAATCGGGTGATAGTACAAAGACAGCCTAATTCCTGGCCCATTGTGGGTCCGGCCAGCTAATCCATACGGAATCCAGATTATGCGCAGTCATTATTGTGGCGCTTTGAGCACAGATAATATTGATGAAACGGTTACTTTGTGCGGTTGGGTAGATCGGCGCCGGGATCATGGCGGTGTCATTTTTCTTGATTTGCGTGACCAGCGGGGCATTGTGCAGGTGGTATATGACCCCGACACGGATGAACATTTTCAGCGTGCCGACCGTGTTCGTAGCGAATATGTCCTCAAAGTGACTGGGCGGGTGCGGGCGCGTTCCGATGCCACCGTGAATTCGGCCATGTGCACAGGCGAGATAGAAGTGCTGGGCAAGGAACTGGAAATTCTTAATACCGCTGCGACGCCGCCCTTCCAATTAGATGAATACACAAATGTCGGTGAAGACGTGCGCCTGCAGTACCGATATATGGACCTGCGCCGGCAGCAAATGCAGGACCGCCTGATTTTGCGCTCCAGAATCACTAGCGCAGTGCGAGGCTTCCTCGACGGCGAGGGGTTTCTGGATATTGAAACACCGATTCTCACGCGGGCGACGCCTGAGGGCGCTCGTGACTATCTGGTGCCTAGCCGCACTCATCCGGGTCAGTTCTTTGCTTTGCCGCAGTCACCTCAATTGTTCAAGCAGTTGTTAATGGTGGCGGGTTTCGATCGCTATTATCAGGTTGCCAAGTGCTTTCGGGACGAGGACCTGCGCGCCGATCGGCAGCCTGAGTTTACCCAGATTGATATCGAAACGGCCTTTTTGGGCGAACAAGAGATTATGGCCATCACTGAGCGCATGATTCGCGAATTATTTCAGGCTGTACTGGAAGTCGATTTGCCTGCGTTTCCCCACATTAGCTATGCGGAAGCCATGGAGCGCTATGGTTCGGACAAGCCCGATCTGCGTATCCCGCTGGAACTGGTCAGCGTGGATGACCTGATGCAGCAGGTCGAGTTTAAAGTGTTTCGCGGGCCGGCAGATGACCCCGAAGGAAGAGTTGCGGCGCTGAAAGTGACTGGCGGAGCGTCTATCAGTCGCAAAGAAATCGATGCTTACACCCAATATGTGTCCATCTACGGCGCCCGTGGGCTTGCTTGGATTAAGGTCAATGACATTGGAGCGGGGGTGGCGGGTCTGCAATCTCCTATTCTGAAATTCATGCCTGATGACGTCGTCGCACAGATGATGGAACGGCTAGGTGCTGCCGATGGCGATATCATTTTCTTTGGAGCTGATCGAGCGCGGGTGGTCAACGAGGCCCTTGGGGCTCTGCGAATCAAGGTTGCCGAAGATCAGGGCTTAGTGGCTGAGGGATGGGCGCCGTTGTGGGTCGTGGATTTCCCCATGTTTGAAAAGGATGCCAATGGTGCTTGGACGTCGCTACATCACCCCTTTACCGCACCCGCTTGCGACGCAAAGCAGCTCGCGGCCAGCCCGGGCGAGGCGCTATCTCGCGCCTATGACATGGTGTTAAACGGCTGTGAACTCGGTGGTGGCAGCATCCGTATCCATAAGCATGAGATGCAGCAGGCGGTATTTCGCATTCTGAATATCGATGAGGCAGAGGCTGAGGAAAAATTCGGGTTCCTACTGAACGCGTTACAGTATGGCGCGCCGCCTCATGGGGGTTTGGCATTTGGTTTGGACCGGCTGGTAATGTTGATGACGGGCGCCAAGTCTATTCGTGATGTGATCGCTTTCCCCAAGACCCAGAGTGCTGCCTGCGTCATGACCCGCGCGCCCGGGGATGTCAGTGTTGAGCAGTTGAAAGAGCTGAATATCAGACTGCGCCAGAGCCGCGAAGCCATCGAGAAGGAAGAATAGGTTACTGTCTCTCTATAAAAAGGCAGGGCGGTTCACTCCGCGGCCTTGGTTCCCGTGTATTAAGTAGGACATGGCGGAAGTTCATTCATTAGGCCTTGGCTGCAAAATCATATCTTCTGCCTACAGACCAACCCCACAAACTTGTCCATAATGGTAGCCTGAAGTATCTGGCGGAAATTGGCATGTCGCTTATCCTAGGGATCGACCCTGGCTCACGTAAAACAGGCTTTGGCATTATCAGTTATGTGTCCGGGCGCAGCGAGTACATTACCAGTGGGGTGATTCGCTTGTCCGGGGATGAATTGCCGGAACGACTGCGGGTCATTTTTGACAGTGTGACTGAACTGGTTGAATTGCATTGCCCACAGGAACTGGCGATCGAGCAGGTATTTATGGCGAAAAACGCCGGCTCCGCGCTAAAACTGGGGCAGGCGCGTGGTGCTGCGATTGTGGCCTGTGCCGTGCAGGATATGATAGTTGCTGAGTACTCGGCTCGCCAGATCAAGCAGTCGGTAGTCGGAACCGGGGCGGCAGATAAAGAGCAGGTGCAGCACATGGTCAAGGTCTTGCTCAGATTGCCCTCGGCGCCGCAGGAAGATGCAGCGGATGCGCTGGCCGCAGCGCTGTGTCACGCGCATACACAACAAAGTATGATCAATATGGCCGGCGCCAAGTCTGTGCGCCGACGTCGAATACGCTGACAGGACTCCCACCGGATGATAGGTAGAATCAGAGGACGTCTCGTCCACAAGCAGGCCCCAGTCATTCTGGTGGAAGTGGGGGGCGTCGGCTATGAATTGCAGGTTCCCATGACGACGTTGTTCCAGTTGCCAGAGCTCGACTCGGAGGTGTCGCTGCTGACACATTTTGTGGTTCGCGAGGATGCCCAGCTGCTCTACGGCTTCATTGACGACAGAGACCGTAGTCTGTTTCGCCAGTTGATCAAGGTCAGTGGCGTCGGCCCCAAGCTGGCGCTGACAATTTTGTCGGGAATGGATGCGCAAAGCTTCGCTCACTGTGTGCAGCGTGATGATATTTCTTCTCTTACGGCATTGCCCGGTGTTGGCAAGAAGACAGCAGAGCGTCTGTTGATTGAGATGCGCGACAAGCTCAAGGAATGGCTAGTCCGTGCGCAGGATGAGCAGGGTGAGGAGAGCCGCGGCGCCTCCCCGGCTCCCTTCACGGATATCGTTGCCGACGCCGAAGGCGCTCTGATTACTCTGGGTTATAAACCGCAGGAGGCTAGTCGCATGGTGTCAGTGGTTAATGATGATAGTGTGGTTAGCAGCGAGGAGCTGATACGTCGTGCTCTGAAATCCATGGTAAAAGTGTGAGGCCAGTAGCATGATTGAAACGGATCGCCTGATTGCGGCGCAGACTGATAGCCCGCGCGAAGACGTCATAGACCGAGCGATTCGCCCCAAAACACTCGATGAGTATGTCGGTCAGCAGGTCGTGAAGGAGCAAATGAGCATTTTCCTGCAGGCGGCTAAAGGCCGCGGAGAGCCCTTGGATCATACCTTGATATTTGGTCCTCCGGGTCTGGGCAAAACGACCTTGGCCAGCATCATCGCTCAGGAGATGGACGTTTCTCTTAAAACAACCTCCGGCCCGGTGTTAGAGAAGGCCGGCGATATTGCCGCCTTGATGACGAATCTCGAACCCGGAGATGTGCTGTTTATCGATGAAATCCACCGTCTTAGCCCCCTGGTGGAAGAGATACTGTATCCCGCGATGGAAGATTATCAGCTGGACATAATGATAGGTGAGGGCCCGGCGGCCCGCTCGATAAAGTTGGATTTGCCCCCGTTCACGCTGGTGGGAGCCACGACCCGGGCAGGACTGTTGACCTCTCCTTTGCGAGACCGATTCGGTATTGTTCAACGGTTGGAATTTTACGAGGTGGCAGACCTTGCGCTTATCGTGCAGCGCTCTGCGCAGATACTGGATATTGGTATCGATGCCGCAGGTGCGACCGAGATAGCCTGCCGCTCCCGTGGCACTCCGCGGATTGCCAACAGGTTGCTGCGTCGGGTGCGGGATTATGCCGAGGTGAAAGCGGATGGTTATATCACTAACGACATCGCCGATCGCGCCCTAGACATGCTCAGCGTGGATCAGAAGGGTTTTGATCATCTAGACCGCAGGCTGTTATTGGCACTGATCGAAAAGTTTGATGGTGGCCCGGTGGGCGTAGACAGTCTGGCTGCAGCAATTTCTGAAGAGCGTGGCACAATCGAGGATGTGCTGGAGCCGTACTTGATCCAGCAGGGCTTCATGCTGCGCACGCCTCGTGGTCGCATGGCCACGCGCAGTGCCTACCTGCATTTCGGCTTGCCCGGCTCCCCCGGTGCCGCCGTGGGTGGCAATCTGCCTCCGGCCGCGGAAGAGGGTGGCGAGTCCTAGTGGCCACAACGGAATTTTCACATCAGTTGCGGGTCTACATTGAGGACACCGATGCGGGCGGGATTGTATATTACGTCAATTATCTCAAGTTTATGGAGCGAGCTCGTACAGAGTTTATGCGATCACTCGGCTATGGAACGGGTTATATTTTCAGTTCGGATCTAATGTTTGTGGTGCGCGATGTGGCGGTTACCTATACTCTTCCGGCGCGCTTGGATGATGAGCTGGAGGTTACCGCTAGCGTGCTTCAAGTGCGCGGAGCCGCTCTGGTGTTTCGCCAGACTGTGCGCCGCCGCGACGAATTGCTGGCGCGCGGCGAGGTGACTGTCGCTTGTGTAGATCGGTCCAGCGTGAAGCCGCGTCGACTCCCGACAGAGATGGCGACGCAATTGCGAGCGATGGAACAAAAAGAAGCGTAAATTTAAGGGAGCACACGTTGGAAGAACAATTGAGTTTGATGGAGCTAGTATGGAACGCAAGCTTCACTGTCCAGTTTGTGATGGTCATATTACTGTTGGCCTCTATTTTCTCGTGGTACATGATCGTTAATCGGTATCTCTACTTTCGCAGTGCTAATGATGAGATGTATCGATTTGAAGAGCGCTTTTGGTCGGGGATTGATTTGTCCCAGCTCTATCGAGAGGGCAATGAAAAGGCGTCGGATGGCAGCGCGATTCTGGGCATGGAAAGTATATTTCGCGCTGGTTTTAAAGAGTTTTCCCGCCTCGCGCAACAGCCTGAAATGGATTCTGAGGCGGTCATTGAGGGATCTCGCCGGGCTATGCGGGTTGCGGTTATGCGTGAGGAGGAACGTCTCGAACGCCATCTGGCGTTTCTGGCGTCGGTGGGTTCCACTAGCCCTTATATCGGTCTGTTTGGTACGGTGTGGGGGATCATGCACTCCTTTCGCGGGCTAGCCAATTCTACTCAGGCAACGTTGGCCACCGTGGCGCCGGGTATCTCCGAGGCACTGGTAGCCACAGCAATGGGATTGTTTGCGGCAATCCCCGCCGTACTGGCCTACAACCGGTTTGCTTCCAGAGTTGAAGTGCTCAGTAATCGCTACGACACTTTTATGGACGAGTTTTCCGGTATCCTCTACCGTCAGGCTTTTGCCTTGCGCTCACGAGAAAAGAAGGCGGAGTAGCGCGGTGTCTCGTAATCGCAAAAAACGTAAACCTATGTCAGAGATCAATGTTGTGCCTTACATTGATGTGATGCTGGTGCTGTTGATCATTTTTATGGTGACGGCACCCATGCTGATGCAGGGTGTGAAGGTTGATTTGCCCGAAGCAAGCGCTGACCCTGTGGAAAATCAGGACAGTGAGCCGGTCATTGTGTCGGTTGATGCAGCAGGCCAACTGTTCCTTAATCTCGGGCAAGAGGAACAGGTTCTGTCTTTGGCAACCATTAAGGATCGTGTGGCAGCAGTGATGCGCCGCAGCCCAGAGAAGCCTGTGATGGTTTGGGGTGATCGGGCCGTTCCCTACGGAGAGGTAGTGACGGTGATGGTCGCACTGCAGGAGGCCGGTGCTCCCAGCGTTGGTCTGGTCACTGAAACACCCCAGTGACAACCTCACTCTATGCCAAGCCAGTGATGCCACGCATTATATTGCGGCCGGCACTGGTCACTCTGTTGATACACGGTTTGCTGTTGTATCTGCTGACGGCCAACTGGGAGGCTACTGAACGCGAGATTATTCGCGCTAAGCCTGCGCCAAATATTATTAATGCCCGTCTCGTAGACATTAGCGAAATTTCTAAGCTCAAACCGGCGCCACCGAAGCCCAAAGCGGTTACTGTGAAACCGAAGTCCAAGCCCAAAGCAACGCCACCGAAGCCCAAAGCAGTTACCCCGAAACCAAAGCTTGCACCGCCCAAGCCGAATCCTATACCCAAGCTAAAGTCCAAGCCCACGCCAGCAAAGCCGACGCCGCCTCAGCAAAGTAACCGGGATGCGTTCGCCGCAATCGTTCGCGATGAGCTCGCCACCGCTGACGCGCAGCAGCAGGCGACGGTAACCGCAGGGGAAATATCCGCAAGTTTCGTCTCTTTGATACAGCGGACCGTAGTAAACTATTGGAGTCGTCCTCCCAGTGCACGCAATGGTATGGAATGTGAGCTGTCGATACAGCTGATTCCCACCGGGGAGGTGGTTAACGTCACACTGGTCAGGAGTAGCGGTAATTCCGCCTTCGATAGCTCAGCAATCAATGCTGTTCAGAAAGCGGGAGCCTTTCCTGAGCTGCAAAATTTGCCCAGCCGGGAGTTTGAGAAAAACTTTAGGCGTCTTACACTAATATTCAAGCCAGAGGATTTACGTTACTAATGAAACGACTACTGACTGCCCTGATGAGCATCACGCTGGCGATAAGTACCGCAAGTGCATGGGCGCAATTGACCATTGAAATTTCTCAGGGTGCGGATAACCCCACGGCTATCGCGGTAGTGCCCTTTGCCTGGCAAGGTGTAGGCGTTGCGCCGGAGGAGATCGCGTCCATAGTGGACGGCGACTTGGCCCGCAGCGGCCAGTTTGCGCCTATAGCGCTGGCCGATATGCTGGGCAATCCCACCACAGAAGCTGAGGTTTTTTACCGTGATTGGCGCTCCCTCAGTGCTGAATATCTGCTCATTGGTCGGGTTTCGTCGGAACCGAGTGTATTGCGAGTAGATTACGAACTTTTCGACGTACTGCGTCAAGCCAAGGTACTGACTGGGTATGAATCTGGTCCTGCCAGTGATGCACGTATGCTGGCCCACAGGGTGGCCGATGCGGTGTATGAAAAGCTCACAGGAGTGCCCGGGGCGTTTGCGACCAAGCTGCTCTATATCTCCGTTGATCGAGTGCCCGGCCGCAACGATTACTCGCGCTTGACGATGTCGGACTCCGATGGCGCGCGACCGATTGTGCTGTTTGACACGCATGAGCCGTTGCTCACGCCAACCTGGTCTCCTGACGGGAAGCATATCGCTTACGTCTCTTTTGAGACGGGCCGCCCCGCGATTTACCGACAAGAAATCGCCACCGGACAACGCGAACAGCTGACCAATTTTTCGGGCCTCAACAGCTCGCCAGCCTGGTCTCCCGATGGTAAAACTATGGCGATGGTGTTGTCCAAAGACGGTAACGCGGATATTTACCTAATGGACTTGGCGACTAAAAAGCTCACACAATTGACGCGTCACTATGCGATTGATACTGAGCCTGCATGGATGCCGGACGGCCGATCGCTACTGTTCACCTCGGACCGCGGTGGCAAGCCGCAAATTTATCGTTATGACCTGAGCTCTGGTAAGACCGATCGTGTCACCTACGAGGGTACTTATAACGCCCGCGCGCGCGTATCCCAGGATGGTCGAAGTGTCGTGATGGTGCATCAGGCAGAGGGTCGATTTCACATCGCAGTACTGGATTTGGTGACTAATCGTATGCAGATATTGACCTCAACCGACTTGGATGAAAGTCCCAGTATCGCGCCAAATGGCTCTATGGTATTGTACGCTACCAAGTATCAAGATCGAAGCATTCTCGCTGCTGTCGCTGTGGATGGAGAGGCAAAATTCAGGCTCCCTGCCAGTAAAGGCGATGTGCGAGAACCGGCGTGGTCGCCTTATTTAGCGCGCTAAAAGCTCGCGCATTCTAGCGGGTATTTAACCATGACAAAAACGGAAGGATTGAGGACTATGAAGCATCTTACTGTTGCTAGTAAAGCTATTGCACTGCTGTTCTCAGCAGCGTTGTTGGTTGCTTGTTCTGGTAGTGATACAAAAGAAGAAGACGAAGCTGCGGCTGCTGCAGCCGCGGCTGCAGCAGCGTCAGCGTCAGCCGCTCAATCTGCTCAAGCTGCTCAGGGTGCAGCGGTCTCTGCTGAAATGGCAGCGCTGGAAGAGGCAGCCGCCTCTGCAGGAACGGTATTCTACTTTGAATATGACAGCGCCAACTTAACCCCTGAAGCCCTTGACGCATTGAATGCCAATATTGCGCTACTGCAGCGTAACAATACCAATGTCCGCCTGGAAGGTCATACCGATGAGCGCGGCACACGCGAGTACAACCTTGCTCTGGGTGAGGGACGGGCGAACTCCGTACGTGAATACATGATTGCCAGTGGTATCCCCGGCTTTCGTATTGAGACTATTAGCTTTGGTGAAGAGCGTCCTATAGCCTACGGCACGGGTGAGGCCAACTGGTCTCAAAATCGCCGTGTCGAACTCAAGCTGCAATAATCGATGGGCTTATTTGTCGGCAAAGCGCTTGTAACATGCGGGCTGGTTATTCTGGCTGCACCGTTGTCTTTTGTAGCCTCTGCGCAGTATGTGGATCTTGAGGCTGAGCGTGCGGCGGCGCAGGCGGCTGGACGCACAAGTACTGGCGTAAGCCAACCCACCGCCAATGTACCTGCTCTAAATGACCCTTACAGTGCCCGACCTGCGCAGGCATACCCTGCCGCGAGTTACGGTGCGAACACAGCCCCTTCAGCGGCTACGGCCGTCACGTATTCGGATGCCAGCGCTGCGCCGACTCCGGAGGCCGGTAGTCAAACGGGCGGTACGGATCTGCGTAATCTATTTTTGCAGATGCAACAGTTGCAGCAGGAAGTCAGACGCCTGAACGGAAAAGTAGAGGAGCAATCGTTTGAGTTAAGCTCTCTTAAGGAACAGAGCCTGCAGCGCTATATGGACCTGGATAAGCGTGTTAGTGGCGCTAGTGCACAGCCCGATACTGCAGGCGGTTCCGCAGCACCGACTGTGGCGGCCTCTGTCGCCACGAGTAACCTGGCGGCTGGTGTCGAGCAGCCTGGTGAAGCGAGCGCCTATAATGCGGCCTATACGCTGGTTCAGGGGCGGCAGTTTGACAAGGCGATACCCGCTTTTCAGCAGTTTCTGCAGCGATTCCCCGGTGGTCTCTATGCCGCCAATGCGCATTATTGGCTCGGTGAGCTGTATCTGGTGAAGGAGCCGCCGGACCTGGAGGCCTCGAGACAGTCTTTTGTACTGTTGCTGGCTGAGTACCCTGATAATAGTAAAGCGCCGGATGCTCTGTATAAGTTGGGCACGGTGCAGTTCAAGAAAGGCAATCGGGAAAAAGCCAGAGAATACATGGATCTCGTGATCAGTCAGTATGGCAGTACCAACAACGCTGTTGTAAAACTGGCCAGGGAATTCATAGCCCAGAACTATTGATCGGTGCGATCCGGTGACGAACCCTACTCATAACGACGCTGTCTTATCCCGCGGTGGCACAGCCACTCAAGCGGATACAACTGTGCGCCTCACGGAAATCTTTTACTCTTTGCAGGGGGAGGCGCGCACGGTGGGTTTGCCCACCGTTTTTGTGCGTCTCACCGGATGCCCGCTGCGCTGTGTCTACTGCGACACCGAGTATGCGTTTAGTGGGGGCTACCTGCTCAGTCTTGCAGATATTGCCAAGCAGGTTGCCGCTCACGAGCCTCACTATGTCACCGTAACGGGTGGCGAGCCACTCGCTCAGCCCAATTGTCTGCCCCTCCTTAACAGACTGTGCGACGCCGGTTACGAAGTATCACTGGAAACGGGCGGGGCGATGAGCCTAGAGGGCGTGGACCCACGCGTCGTGACAGTGTTGGATCTGAAAACCCCGGCATCTGGAGAAATGCAGCGCAACGATTACAGCAATATTTCGCTGCTGCGCAAGCACCATCAGGTCAAGTTTGTTATTTGTGATCGTCAGGATTATGAATGGGCTCGGTTTAAGCTGGATGAATATGGTTTGCTCGAGCGTGTCTCGGATGTGCTTTTTTCTCCAAGCTTTGGACAACTTGAAGGCCGACAATTGGCAGAGTGGATTCTGACGGATAATCTGCAGGTCAGAATGCAGTTGCAGCTGCACAAGTTACTGTGGAATGACGAACCAGGCCATTAATCGCCATGAGTGAACAAAAGCGCGCTGTTATTCTGGTGTCCGGCGGACTTGATTCCACCACGGTGCTTGCCATGGCACAGTCACAGGGCTATGCCTGCTACACACTCAGTTTTGACTACGGACAGCGTCACCGCGCTGAGCTGTATGCCGCCGACAGGGTCTCCCGTGCTCTTGGGGACGTAGAACACAAGTTGGTTAAACTCAATCTGGACAGTATCGGCGGATCTGCACTCACTGACATGTCCATCGCCGTACCCGAGGAGGAAACGGCAGGTATACCTATCACCTATGTGCCAGCGCGCAATACGGTATTTCTGTCGATAGCACTAGGCTGGGCGGAGGTGCTGGGTGCGCACGATATCTTTATTGGCGTGAATGCGGTGGATTATTCCGGTTATCCGGATTGTCGTCCTGAATACATTGCAGCGTTTGAGACGATGGCTAATCTCGCGACGCGGGCAGGGGTCGAGGGACAAAAAATCACGATACACACGCCGCTGATGACATTGGGAAAAGGTGACATTATCCTCGCTGGCATAGCGCTGGGGGTAGACTATGCGATTACCGTCTCCTGCTATCAGGCAACCGAGGAGGGTCTTGCGTGTGGTAAATGCGACAGTTGCCGCCTGCGTCGCCAGGGTTTTGCCGATACGGGTTTGGAGGACCCCACACATTACCTCCATGCGCTTTAGCGTTATGATCTTCCGTAAAAAGCGCTTGATTTTTTATCCTTTTTCCGTAGTATGCCCCTCTCTTTCTGGGGCCGTTAGCTCAGTTGGTAGAGCAGTTGGCT
>OLHR01000293.1_pt1 | contig 17193 bp, 17 predicted proteins | sample 1609291 | NCBI WGS metagenome assembly OLHR01 (sample SAMN05416707, study PRJEB24817) | seawater metagenome | isolation source: Sea water | place: Canada:Atlantic | collected 2013-07 | reverse complement strand
CGAGATCATGCCTAGTCTCGTGGGCTCGGAGATGTGTATAAGAGACAGATGTTAAAGAGCGCAAAGCTTTTGGCAAGCCCGTGGCAGCCTTCCAAAACACCCAATTCAAGCTTGCTGAAATGCGCATGCAGCTGGATATTGCCCAGAGTTATGTCGATCAGTGCGTTCGAGCTTTCGCTGCCGATCAGCTCACTGCAGTGGATGCTGCTAAGGCAAAACTGGTCACTAGTGAACTGGCAGTTGCAGTCGCCGACCTAGGTGTTCAGTTGCACGGTGGCGCGGGATATATGGATGAATATCCAATAAGCAGGCAGTATACTGATGCAAGAGTTACCACGATTTATGCAGGCAGCTCCGAGGTGATGAAAATCATTATCAGCCGGGACTGTCTTTCAGAGGATTATACACCCTTTAATACGCGTAATTTTTAGACCGTCAACACACGATAATTCACCCAATAGCTCAGGAGAGTTCACATGGATTTAAAAGATAAAGTAGCCGTTATTACCGGTGGAGCATCTGGCCTCGGTCGCGCGACTGTCAGGCGTTTCGTTGCTAACGGCGGCAAGGCCGCCATCTTCGATATGAATGAGGAAAAAGGCAATCAACTGGTCGCAGAATATCCCGGTATGGTGATTTTCTGCAATGTAAACGTGACCAGCGAGGACTCGGTCGCTGCCGGTATTGCCGCAACGATTGAAGAGTTCGGCGCAATTCACATTTGCTGTAACTTTGCCGGCACGGGCAATGCAATGCGAACCATGGGCAAGAAAGGTCCGTTCCCTCTGGACGAATTCAATCGCATTATCCAGATTAATTTGGTGGGCACGTTTAATGTGCTGCGCCTGTGCGCAGAGAAAATGTCTACCAACGACGTTCTGAATGACGATGGTGGTCGAGGTGTTATTATTAATACCGCCTCTATTGCAGCTTATGAGGGCCAAATCGGACAAGCGGCCTACTCGGCGTCTAAGGGTGGCGTGGTTGGCATGACTCTGCCTATAGCACGTGACCTAGCAGTGCTGGGCATCAGGGTAAATACCATTGTGCCAGGACTGATTGCGACGCCGCTGATGATGGGCGGTGCCGAAGAAATGTCGCCTGAAATCGCAGAGTTCTTGAAACCGCTAGCCAGCCAGGTGCTGTATCCCAAGCGCTTGGGTAAGGCAGATGAGATCGCCCAGTTAGCGCAGCAGTTGGTAGAGAACGACTATATTAATGGCGAATGTATTCGCATGGATGGCGGTATTCGAATGCAGCCTAAGTAAGAGGTTTGCTCCATAGCGCGTCGGCCATAGTGCCGGCACGCGTTAAAATTCAAGTATGGGAGATGACCAATGGGTCCGCTGAATGGTTATACAGTGATTGAGCTCGCGGGTATTGGGCCGGCCCCGATGGGCGGAATGATGCTCGCCGATATGGGTGCGGAAGTGATTCGCATCGACCGGGCCGGTGGGATGGTGATGAAAGACGTTAGCACCCGGGGCAAGAAATCGGTGGTGGTCAACCTTAAGGACCCCAATGGTCTGGAAACCCTGCTGCGTATGGTAGAGAACGCAGATGTCCTCATCGACCCATACCGTCCGGGTGTGTGCGAAAAGCTGGGCATTGGCCCCTCTGCTTGTCTCGCGCGCAACCCCAAGCTTATCTTTGCACGTATGACGGGCTGGGGCCAGGAAGGGCCGCTGGCACAAAGCGCGGGGCATGACATTAACTACATTTCAATTACGGGTGCTTTGTACGCTATGGGTCGCAAAGGTGAAAAGCCGGTGCCACCCTTAAATCTCGTTGGGGACATGGGCGGCGGCGGCATGCTGCTAGTGAATGGTGTGCTGGCTGCGTTGCTGGAAACCGCTAATTCCGGCAAGGGCCAGGTTATTGATGTGGCAATGGTGGACGGCGCGGCACAGCTGATGTGGATGTTCCACAGTTTCGAAGCGATGGGTTTGTGGGACGCTACCGAACGAGAATCCAATATGCTGGATGGCGGGGCGCATTTTTATGACACCTATGAGTGTGCTGACGGCGAGTATATTTCTATAGGTTCTATCGAGCCGCAGTTCTACGCGTTGTTAAAAGAGCGTGCAGGATTGACCGAGGAAGATTTCGGCGCTCAGAATGATCAGTCGCAATGGTCAGCAATGAAGGAAAAGCTAACCACGGTGATTAAACAGAAAACACAGGCACAGTGGTCTGAGATTATGGAGGGTACAGATGTCTGCTTTGCGCCCGTATTGAATATTCTCGATGCACCAAAACATCCGGCAAATATAGCGCGTAACACCTATATAGAGGTGGACGGACTGGTCCAGCCTGCGCCAGCTCCGCGTTTTGGTCGCACACCTTCAGAGGTGCGACACGGTGGCCATGATGTTGGACAGGATACCGATGCAATCCTCATGGAGATGGGTTTCGGTGAACAGGAGTTGGCAGGCCTCAGGGCTGACGGCTCAATCGTATGATGATAACTATTTAGAGGGTGTGCGCGATGAGTACGTATGAAACGGTTATGGTAGAACGCCAAGGTTCTGTCGCGGTAGTCAGCCTGAACCGACCCGACAATCTCAATAGTTTCAATAAAACCCTGCGCCGTGACCTGTTGTTAGCAGTGCGCGAGGTCAATGGCGATGACAGTGTGCGGGTGGTGGTAGTGACCGGTGTCGGGCGCGTTTTCAGTGCGGGAGCTGATCTGGCAGACGTCCCAGAGGACGCATTGACTTTCCGGGTTGAGGATCAACTCAATGGCGAATATAAGCCCGTGCTGATGGAAATCCACGAGGCGCACAAACCCTGGATCAGCGCAATCAATGGCGCCTGCGCCGGCATTGGAAGCGCTTTGGGCATGGTCTGCGACCTGACAGTGATGGCAGAAGATGCATTCATCTACCAGGCCTTCGCCGCTATCAGCCTGATACCCGATGGTGGGGCGACTTGGCACTTGGTGCGGACACTGGGTCGCAAGCGCGCCTATGAGGTGATCGTCACGGGTGAGAAAATCCGCGCTGAAAAATGTTTACAATGGGGCCTGTGCAATCGGGTGGTCCCGGCTGATAAACTGCTGGAAGACACTCTCGCTTGGGCACAGGAAATCGCGGGCAAAGCGCCCTTGTCTCTGCGTTATGCCAAACAGGCACTTAACGCTGCGATAGAAGAGTCCGTCAGTGACACAATTTCTGGAGAGGCTAAATTGCAACATATCTGCATGGGTAGCGAGGATGCACAGGAGGGCGTGGCGGCCTTTCTGCAGAAACGTAAGCCTGAGTGGCAGGGGCGCTAAAGCAACCTCAAGGAGAGTTAAATGACGGAACTGCTGCTGCAACGAGAGGACGGTTACGCTGTCCTGACGCTCAATCGCCCCGACGCTAGGAATGCGTTGTCCCCGCAATTGCTGCTCGATCTTTGTGATGCCTTCCGCCTGTTGCAGGACGAGAGCGGTATCTATTCTGTGATTCTCACGGGAGCAGGGACGGCGTTTTGTGCAGGTCTTGATCTCAAGGCGATGGCAGAAGATGAGTCCGGTCTTGGCGTGTATGCCATTCACGCCCAACACGATATCACCGCAGCCATGATGGCTTTTGACCGACCCATTATAGTGGGGGTGAACGGCGTCGCTGCCACCGGCGGTTTCGAACTTGCATTGATGGGTGACATCCTGCTGGCCGCTTCGGGCGCGCGCTTTGCCGATACGCACTGTCGCGTTGGCTTGGCGCCGGGTTGGGGGTTGTCCCAGAAGCTTGCGCGTATCATTGGGCCGAGTAGAGCGCGCGAGGCGCATTTTACCGGCAACGTTATATCTGCACAGCAGGCGGAAGCGTGGGGCCTAGTCAGTCGTGTAGTGGCTCCCGAGGATCTGCTCGACGCGTGTCGCCAGGTCGCGACGGATATTGCGAGCTGCGTGCCGGAAACAGTAAAGGTCTACAAGAAAATGGTAAACGATGGCTTGCAGACGGATCTGGCTGCGGGGCTGGTCATGGAACGCAGTGTGATGACCGAAGTTAATCAACGCGTGTCGGGCGATGTTATCGCCAATCGCCGGTCCGGTGTGCAGCAGCGCGGCAAAAATCAGTAATTCAGCCAATCGCCTGTTCTTCAAGAAGTGGCTATCCGCGTTATAATATTACGCTAGGATCTATGCGGAGACATCGATGGACGGTGACATAAGGCCTGAACTGGAAGCGTTGCGCGAGCGCATAGAACGCACTCTGGATGCAGCTCGGTCAGAGGCGCGCGCCAAACGCCACGCCAAGGGATATCGTACCGCTCGAGAGAATGTTGCGGACTTGGTCGACGAGGGTTCATTTCAGGAATATGGACAGCTTGCCGTAGCGGCGCAGCGCAGTCGACGCGAGTATGAGGATCTGCAGACCAGCACTGCGGCGGATGGGGTTATCACGGGAACCTGCACTATTAACGCGAGCCTAGTTGGGCCTGATGCTGCGCGTGCAGGTATCATTGTCAACGATTACTCGGTACTGGCCGGCACGCAGGGCTTTTTTCATCACCGCAAACTGGATCGTATCTGTGAGTTGGCCCGTGAGCAGTCATTGCCCTTGGTGATGTATACCGAAGGTGGCGGAGGTCGCCCGGGTGATACTGATGTGACCACCCAAATTGCCGGCCTCAACATTAAATCGTTCAGTACCTGGGCCGCACTTAGCGGTAAGGTGCCGCGTATTGCTGTGAACAATGGATATTGCTTTGCCGGTAATGCCGCATTGTTTGGTTGTGCCGATTTTTGTATCGCCACGCGTAATTCATGGATCGGTATGGCAGGGCCGGCCATGATCGAAGGTGGCGGTTTGGGTAAGTACGAGCCGACCGCTATCGGCCCTATCGAGGTGCAGGAAAAAAATGGGGTTGTCGATATTGTCGCTGAAGACGAAGCGCATGCTACCGCCCTAGCGCAACAACTATTGTCCTATTTTCAGGGTGCAGTGTCTCAATGGGACACTGTTTCCCAGCAAGCGTTGCGTGATGCCATTCCCGAGGATAGGCGTTGGAGTTATCCTGTGCGGGACATTATTAAAACTATCGCGGATACCGGTTCGTTTCTGGAATTACAGCGTATTTACGGCCGAAGTATTATTACCGGCTTCATTCGACTTGAAGGAAAACCCATTGCCCTGATCGCCAACGACTGCCAGCAACTCGGTGGCGCGGTAGATGCAACAGCTTCAGAGAAAGCCGCGCGCTTCTTGCAAATTTGTGATGCATTCTCTCTGCCCGTGTTATCGCTCACTGATACCCCGGGGTTTATGGTGGGCCCTGATAGCGAGGTGCAGGGCGCGGTGCGACGTATGTCTTCCCTGTTCCTGGCAGGCGCAAAACTGCGAGTTCCCATGGTGGCGATATTTTTGCGCAAGGCCTATGGTCTCGGTGCAATGGCAATGACCGGCGGAAGTTTTGTCGCTCCGGTGTACGCCGCTGCCTGGCCAACGGGTGAGGTAGGCGGCATGGGTCTGGAGGGGGCTGTCAGACTGGGCTTCAAAAAAGAATTGGAAGCACTCGACGATCTGGCCGAGCGTGAAAAGCTTTTTCAGCAACTGGTCGCACGCATGTACGAGGTGGGTAAGGCTTCGGAGGCAGCCTCTTATTTGGAAGTGGATGCAGTGATTGACCCCGCTGATACGCGTGCGGTGGTGCTGCGGGCACTCGCCTCCGCGAGAAGCACCTGATGTCTGTGATGGGTGGCAGTAGCGTTTATGTGCTGTGCCCGAAGGCTGTCGTGCAGGCTGCTAGCGCGCTGGGGGTGGATAGTGCGGTATTGTTGCGCGATGCGGGAATCAGTCAGGACCTTCTCAGCGCGCCGGCAGAGCGTATTCCGCTTGCAAATTATATGGACTTGTACCGCATGGCGGCTGAGCGCAGTGGTGATCCAGACATTGGTTTGTATGTTGGACATATCATTTACTTCACTGGCATGAATCTGCATCTGTATATGACAACGATCTGCCGTAATTTGAAGGAATATTTCAATGTCATTCCCAGCACCATTCGAATAAGGGGTGATACTGGGCGGGTGTTGATTCGGCCACAGGGAGAATTTATCCGACTTGAGTGGCATCCGCTCAGTGAGGAAACAGCCACATGGCGGCCACTGGTTGACGAGATGCTGAAGTCCTCCGCTGAGATTGTGAGTGCTATTTGTGCGTTACCCGTTCCCGTGCGTGCCGCCGAGTTTACCTATCCTGCACCTGATGATACGCGCGCACTAAAACGGACGTTTGGTTCTAACCTCAAGTTTGGTTGTGAAGTGAGTTGTCTGTATTTTTCGCGAGAGGTGGTGCACTATCCGCTGATTGACGTTGGCTTTGAACTGGGCGTTGATTTTTGGGCTGGCCCTCGCTCGGTGTTCGATGAGCCTCTGACCGTGGATCCTTTTTTGCGTGACACGCGCATCGCCATTCGCCGTGCGCTGCCAGGAGGTGCCTTGACTATCGACAGCCTTGCATTGGAATTAAGCGTCTCTCGGCGAACACTGCAGCGTCGTCTCAGTGCACTGCAGTCAAGTTTCAAGACGATGTTACAAGATGTGCGTGAGGAACAGTCCCGACGCTATCTCGACGATCCGCGATTGGCGGTTACTGAAATAGCGCTATTGTTGGGTTATTCTGATCAGGCGTCGTTCTCAAACGCTTTCAAGTCTTGGTGTGGCTGTGCTCCCACGGAGTATCGACAGCGCATCAGCGATTGAATGAATTGTATTGAATATTAATTTGAACTATGAAGAGGACAACATGAAGAATCTTTTTGATGTAAACGGAAAAGTGGCGGTGGTTACTGGCGGCTCCCGCGGTATCGGGGCTATGATTGCGCGCGGCTTTGTTGAGAATGGCGTGAAAACCTATATTACTGCGCGTAGGGAAGAAGAACTGCAGGCCACGGTAAGCGAGCTGGCCGAAATAGGGCAGTGTATAGGTATTCCCTCGGATCTCTCGACTATGGACGGTGTGATCGCTTTTGCGGCAGCGGTCAGCGCCGCTGAAGAAAAGGTCCATATTCTGGTGAATAATGCGGGCACTACCTGGGGTGCGGATATCGATGTATTTCCTGAAAGTGGCTGGGATAAAACTATGGACCTTAATGTGAAATCATTGTTTTTCCTTACTCAGAAATTATTACCTGCCCTGCGCTCAGCTAGCGCAAAAGACGACCCCGCGCGCGTTATTAACATTGGATCGATCAACGGAGTAACCCACCCGCACATGAATAACTACGCCTATTCCGCTAGCAAGGCGGCGGTGCATCACCTGACACGGCATCTCGGAGCGGACCTCGCTCCCCAGGGCGTGAATGTTAACGCTATCGCCCCTGGTTTCTTTCCCAGCAAAATGACGGCTCACCTGCTGGATCATGAGGCCGAAATGGGGGCACTGTTCCCCTGTGGGCGCCTCGGCAATGCGGAGGATGTAGCGGGCACGGCTATCTATCTGAGCGCCCGTGCTTCCGCCTGGTTAACCGGTCAGACCATTGCACTGGACGGCGGAGCCGTCGCCGCCTCCGGATAAGACTGTTGACATACACTTCCCTCGATTTCGGTATTACCTGCATCGACGCTGAATATGTAGAGCACGGTACGGCCTGTCTTTACCTGATGCAGGAGGGCGATGAATGCGCGGTACTGGAGACGGGCACCTGTCACAGTGTCCCTGCTCTTGAGCAACTTCTGCTTGATCGGGGTATTGGTGTTGAACAAGTGCGATATGTGATTCCCACACACGTGCATCTGGATCACGCAGGGGGTGCGGGCGCGATGATGGCGGCATTTCCGGCGGCGCAGTTACTGATCCATCCGCGCGGTGCTCGGCATATGGTTGATCCCCAGCGACTCATCGCCGGCGCAACACAGGTCTATGGGGCCGATCTCTTTCGCCAACTGTACGGTGACATCCAGCCTATTGATCCTCTTCGCATTCGGCAGATGGAGGACGGCGAAAAGGTCTCTCTGGCTGGAAGGCCACTGGAATTTCGCCACACACGGGGCCATGCAGAGCACCATTTTTGTGTGTGGGATGAGGCCAGTCGAGGCTGGTTCAGCGGTGATATGTTTGGTGTGTCTTATTCCTGGTGTCGATTTCCTGGTGGGGACTTCGTGATGCCCTCGACCACGCCCAGTCAGTTTGACCCTGAGGCCTATCTTGCTTCGATTGAATTGTTGGGTAGTTATACACCGCAACGATTGTATCTCACACACTACGGAGAACTGGAGTATTCCTATGAAAAGGCACAATTGCTGGCGCAGCAAATAGAGGTGTATTCCAAGTTTGCCACTGCTGACGCCAGTGATGAGGCGCTGCTATCGCAGCAGCTAAGTGATTACGCAATGGGTTTGGTGCGTCAGTTGGGTGCGTGTGAAGATGAGGTCGAGTTGCGCGCTCGACTTGCGTTTGACTTGCAGCTCAATGCACAGGGTTTGTGTGTGTGGCAAAAACGCCTGCAGGGTCATTGATCGCGCCATCGGACGAGCCACTTAAGGTCAATCACGAATGTTACCGTGCCAAAGTATTGAACGCGGCCGCATAATAGTTCAAAGTACAACGCGCAATTATCCTGTGAACAAGACCCTGCTGGGCTTAAAGAGAATAGTGGTATGCCGAGTGCTAACTTTGTGGATGTGGTGATAGTGGGTGCAGGGCTGTCCGGCATCGGCAGTGCCAGGCATCTGCAGCGCGACTGCCCAGATCGCACCTTCGCTTTGCTGGAATCCAGAGAGACCCTAGGAGGCACCTGGGATTTATTTCGATATCCCGGCATACGCTCCGACAGCGACATGTACACATTGGGTTACACCTTTAAGCCTTGGCTAGCACGCAAGTCGCTCGCCGATGGCCCCTCAATACTTCGGTACCTCCGTGAGGCGGCGACTGAAACCGGCGTGGATAAACACATCCGTTACAGCCACAAGGTACTCAGCGCCAGTTGGTCATCTGAGTCCTCCACATGGACGGTAAGTGTTCAGCGTTCTGACGTGGATGACATGATAGAGTTCGAGTGTAATTTTCTTATGATGTGTGGAGGTTATTACGACTATGAGCAAGGTCATACGCCCGAATTTTCCGGTCGGGATGATTTTAAGGGGCAAGTGATTCATGCGCAGCACTGGCCTGAGGGTTTAGATTACAAGGCAAAGAAGGTCATTGTTATTGGCAGTGGCGCCACTGCCGTCACACTGGTGCCTGAATTGGCTAAAACGGCTGCGCAAACCATCATGTTGCAGCGCTCCCCTACCTATGTGGCTTCGATTCCGGAACAGGACTCCTGGTCCGCGCGTTTGCAAGGCGTTTTGCCCGCCTCATGGGTGTACCGCATCGTTCGCTGGAAGCGTATCTTGCTGCAGATAGCGGTATTCAACCTTTCACGCAAACGGCCGCAAGTGGTAAAGAAATTGTTACTGGGTCAGGTACGTGAAGCGCTCGGTGAGGATTACGACATTAAGACACACTTCACCCCGAATTATGATCCGTGGGATCAGCGTCTGTGCGCAGTGCCCGAGGGAGATCTGTTTGCTGCGATTTCTGAAAAACGCGCGGAGGTGGTCACTGATAATGTTGACTATTTTACCCAAACGGGTATTCACCTCAAATCCGGCAGGGATCTGGACGCTGACATTATCGTGTTAGCCACGGGTCTGACGATGAGGTTTATAGGGGGCACAACATTAATTGTCGACGGGGCGGTTGTGGATCCTTCTACACTTTATGTCTATCGGGGCATGATGCTGTCTAATATTCCTAACCTGGTACAGGTATTTGGCTATACAAATGCTTCTTGGACACTCAAGTCTGACCTTACGGGTCAATATGTCTGTCGCCTGCTAAATTATATGCGAAAGACGGGGACGACGATGGCCGTGCCGAAGGTTGCCCCTGCCGGAGTCGAAGAAGAGCCAATGCTTGACTTTAGCTCGGGCTACATCTTACGAGCTGTTGAGGAGTTTCCGAAACAAGGTAAAAAGCTCCCTTGGCGCGTTTATCAGAATTTCATAATAGATTTTATCAGCTTGCGTCTGAGGCCGATTGCGGACACGGTACTCAAGTTTAAATAGACGTATCATGAAATAAGATATTTTTTTCTTTCAAATAGTTAAAGGAGTGGCGGTGATCTCAGCTTCAGTGCGGTATGAAACGCAGTTCCAGCAGGTGCAGGGCAAGCACATTGCGCCAGATTGTATTGGGCGAGCCGTGTCACGGTGGGTGAACTCTTTGGAAGATGGAGGAGTCCTATGATGATTTTGCACGGCGCGTCCGCGTCGCCGTTTGTGCGCAAAGTGTTGGTTGCATTGGCACTCAAGGAGCTGCCTTTCGAGCAAATTCAGCAAATCCCGTTCACTAGGGATCCGGTGTATCGGAATATCAATCCGTTGGAAAAGATACCGACACTGCAGGACGGAGAGCTGACGATTTGTGATTCAACGGTTATTTGTGAGTATCTCGAGGACGCTTATCCTCGGCCAGCATTATATCCCGATAACGCTGTCGATAAGGCAAGGGCTCGCTGGTATGAGGAGTTAGGGGGTACCCGAGTGGCGGAACTGGCAGCGGGGATTTTTTTCCAGCGCTTTATGCGTCCGATGGTGCTCAAGCAGGAGACTGACGAAGCACTGGTTAAAAAAATTATCGAAAAGCAGCTGCCACCGATTCTTGATTATCTCGAGGCTCAAGTGCCTGCAGAAGGCTTCATTTTTGGCGATTTTATGATGGCAGATATCAGCCTGATGAGTCCTTTTGTGAATGCTGGCTATGCGGGCTACGAAATTGATAGCGCACGCTGGCCTGTTTTCTGTGACTTTGTAGAGAGAGTAAAATCTCATCCGGTTGTCAATCAGATACTAGTGGCGGAAGCCGCTTTGATGGGGCGCGGCTGAGAAGCTTCCCCCTTTTTCTATTGATACTATACCTTTGGAAGTTGAGGCCATAACTGTTGTGACGACTGAAATTTGTACACTGGCGGATATCACTGACGCCAGTGCCGGCGGTAAGGCCTATGGACTTGCGAGATTGTTGGCTATGGGCTTGCCTGTTCCGCCTGCCTTTGTGCTGCGCAATGCTTGTGCTGACGCCTTTCCTGACATGCTCGACCAGGCTTATCGTGATCTGGGCAAGGAGGCAGTCGCTGTGCGCTCATCGGCTCTGGGCGAAGACGGCACTGATGCCTCGTTTGCCGGTCAGTACGACACCGTGTTAAATGTGCGGGGTCCGGAGGCGCTGCGCGAGGCCATCCAGCGCTGCGTGGCCTCCGTCTCAAATGAACGTGCCCGCAGTTATCTGCAGGACCAGACCGGCAGTGACATCGCCACAATGAATGTTGTGGTGCAGGCCATGGTGAACGCCAGAGCAGCCGGTGTCGTATTTACCGCGGATCCAGTGAGCGCTAGACGTGATCTGTTGGTGATTGATGCCGTTGCCGGTCTGGGAGAGGCTCTGGTGAGCGGTGAGGCTACCCCCGATCACTACGGTGTGCATACCAGTGGGAGCATCGTGCGACGACAGTTGACGGCAGCTGAGCCCTTGCTTAGCGATGGAGAAATACTGTTGATAGCGAAGGGCGCCCGGGCGGCCGCGGCCCATGAAGGCCAGCCTTTGGACTTGGAATGGGCAATAGATCAGGATGGCACCTTATATTGGTTGCAGGCTAGGCCGATTACCACCTTGCCCGAAGATCTCAACGAATTTGATACCGTGTTGCCGCGTCCGGATGATGTGCTAACGATTAGCAACGTGAGTGAGATGATGCCCGGTGCGGTATGTCCGTTGACAGGCTCTTTCACCGGCTGGGGTATCGATTACGGCTTGCAGCATATGCAGGTCGCAGTGGGCGCCAGGCCGGATATCCAGAAAGACTGGCAGATTACCGCCTGGGCCTATGGGCATCTGCTTCTTAATCTGTCAGGTAATGTTGTGATGTCTTCCGCTGTACTGGGTTCTACTGTGGAGCAAACGGGCCAGGCTCTGTGCGGACGCATCATTCCAGAACTCAAGCCATTCCCACCACAGCCTTTTTTGCGTCGGGTGATCAATACGGGCAAACTTCTGGCCTATTGCCTGCGTGCTCCTGCAGTCGTTGAGCGATTTGGTGAAGAACTTAACGTATTTGTCATCCACAATGAAACCGACAGTAAAGCTATGTGGAGGGAGCTTGAGAAAAAATCTGCTTTCTTTGACCACGCTATGGCGGTGCATATCCAGTCCTCTGCATTATCGGGCTTTCTGTGCACCATCGTGGAGAATATGGTTTCTAGTAAATCCAATAATAGCACCAGTGAAGAGCAGGGTGAGGCGATACGTTTGCTGGCCGGTGCCACCGGGGTAGAGAGTGCCGTGATGCTGGAGAAATTGGACAGTCTCATTGATCGTGTAGTGGAGCATCCATCTGCGCAGCTGGCTTTTCAGCAGGCGACGGTCGACGATGCGCTGTTATGGTTGCGTAACGAACCGGCATTGGCACCGATATTCGCGACTTTTCTGTCCGACAATGGACATCGAGGATATCGTGAACTGTGTATGCGTGATCCAGCATGGCGCGATGATCCCTCGCCACTTATCCAAAGTATGCAAGCGTCCGTACATGCCCGTTTTGTAACCGGAGGACGAAAGCCCCTACTCAGTGCCAATATTGATTTTTCCAGTTTGAGTCGCGGCCTTCGTTGGGTGTTGCCCAAAGCACATAATGCCATTCGCCGGCGGGAGCATACCAAGTCTCAATTGGTAGAGGTTGCTCACCGGTTCAAGTCCGGTTTTCGCCATCTCGGGAAACTGTTGCAAGAAGAGGGCATGCTGCCCGACGCAGACTTGGTCAATTTTTTTAGCGTGAAGGAATTGCCCGGCTTTGTTTCACGCCCTGATTCTGCGGCAGTAGACCGTGCCATTGCGCGTCGAGAGGCGCTAATCTACCAGCAACAATTCGAATTCCCAGAAATTTCGGTCGGTTTGCCACAGCCAATGGAGGCGCGTGCGTCAACGATGACTGACGGTGTATTACAGGGTCGTCCCGCCTCGCGCGGTATTGTCGAGGGCATTGCGCGCGTAGCGATAACCTTGGCGGATGCGGCTAAATTGCAGCCGGGAGAAATTCTGATTACACCGATAACCGATATCGGCTGGACACCCTACTTTAGTTTGATAGGGGGTCTGGTGACGGATCTTGGAAGTTCGGTTTCTCATGGGGCCGTGATAGCCAGAGAGTATGGGCTACCGTGCATCGTCAATTCCCGTGAGGGGACACGCTTTTTTAACACGGGAGATCGCATTCGGCTGGATGGCGATAAAGGCACAGTGGAGCGTCTATGACGGACGAACTTTGTGATGTTGCTGGTGCTGGCGCTGGCACTGCGGCCCGCTGGGACGTTTGATGTTGTCAGTCGACCTTCGGGTGAGACCTCGTAAGCCGAACGAGCTGGGTCGACGCATAAAAAAAGGCCGCAACGTTGCTGTTGCGGCCTCCACTATATCGATCTAAAGCTTATAGAGCGGTATAACTGTATTTCTGTCCACCCAGTGTCGCTTGATACATCAGGCCACCCTTGGCGATAGTGAAGATAGCCATACCCTTGTGGTATCCCCCCAGTGACGTTGTATCGGCATCATTCTTGCCACCGCTAAGACCGGTTGAAGCACCACCGCCAGTGTTGGCGCCCGCCGAGGCCGCTGCTGTGATTGCGACTGCACTGGCATCTGCGCTAAATTCAAAGTTTCCTGCGATGAAGTTGATCAGTGCATTCTCATTTTCAAAAAAGATAATTTGGCTAAAAGCTTGCCCACCCAACTGAAATCCAATGGTCACTTGAGTCATATCAGAAGTGCCAATGGCGACACCATCCCGGTAGACTTTACCTTCACCGAAAGCCCCGCCAATGCCGATGCCACCTTTGCCAATGGTAGGAAAGACTGCGTAACCGACGCTCTTATCAAAAAAGGTAGCGCTTTCTCCGGCGTTTCTAAAGGTTCCTATAGCGTCAGAGTACGAGTCCGCCTGTGCTGTGAGGCTTGCGAGGCTGAACAGTACGAACGCCATAGTTAATCTTATTAATGTCTTCATAGTGTTAATCCTTTGTGGCTGTAGAGGGTCGGTGCATTGTTGAAGCGTTGTAATCATGGCAAATGCGCTATATAGCGTCAAGTATTGTAGAGTCATTAAGGTCACTATTATACGTAAGAGACAGCACCTCCATCGATGCGTATGTTTTGGCCGTTGATAAATCCCGCGTTGTCGCTGCACAGAAAGGCCACTAGGTCAGCGACTTCCTCACGACTGGCTAGGCGCCCACAGGGGTTGGGGAATTCCTCTTCCACAATGTGGGCTAAAATATTTTCCCAGTCGTCACCCCAGCCTTTTTTGCTTGCTCTGACACGGTAGCCGGCCTCCAGCTCTGGCGTGTGTATCAAGCCAGGAGAGACCGTGTTGACGGTGATTCCCGTGCCCGCCAGCTCCTGCGTCAGGCTGACTCCGAGATTGGCCAGCGCACCCTTGGAGGCATAGTAATGAGGCATGATTTTGCGGGGTCGATGCGAGCCTATCGTACCGAGGTTAACGATCCGCCCCCAGGCACGCTGTTTCATTTTCGGAACGATACCCTGCACCAGTCGCGCCACGGACAGGACATTCTTTTGGTACATGTCCAACCAGTCATCAGTGCTTGCAGAATCCCACTTCGCGAAAGTGGCAGTGCCGTAGTTGTTCACTAATATGTCGACACTGAGTGCTTGTGATTGCAGTTGTTCCAATACGGCCTGACACCCGGCTTCAGTGGCGATATCACCTTCTACCCAAAAACTATTTTCCAAGGTCTTTGCAGCCTTGGCAGCGCTACCGTCACAATGATTGCTATGAACAATGACGGTGACACCATTAGTTGAAAGCGTGCGGGCAATTACAGCCCCAGTGTTGCGGTCTGCACCGGTTACCAGTGCTGTCTTTTGATTGAATGTGAGTTGCATGGTGGCTGCTTTCCTGATTACTTCCATCGGTGTATTGGGCAATGTTACATTAACGCCTTCAACGGATTATCGGTTCCGACAACTAAAGAGAGAATTCCATGTTGCGTAACGCCTTGCTCCTAATAGTGTTATTTTTCGGTTCCTTAGGTGTCGCTGCCGAGGCACTGAAGGTTGGTATCTCGACAGATTATCCGCCATTGGCCTACAAACAGGAAGGGCGCATCGTTGGTATTGAAGCCGACAATGCCACGGCCGTAGGCGCGATTCTTGGCCGAAAAATGACCATGGTGGAAATGCCCTTTGAAAAGTTGATTCCAGCTTTGCAGACGGGCGAAATTGACGTGATAATGTCTGGCATGAGCGTAACGTCTGCGCGTGGCAAGCAGGTCATCTTCACCGACTCTTACATGGAGATTGGGCAGATGGCTATAATGCTGATGGATAACGCGGGACAGTTTTCCCAGCCCTGGTCGATCTACCGAAAGGGGGTGCGTGTGGGTGTAGAGCCAGGCACTACTGGCGCAGAATTTGCCAAGATTGAACTCGAGGAAGCTCAGATCAGCTACTTCAGCACTCCATCTGCCGCCTTTGACGGCCTCCGTAATGATGATATTGATCTCTATGTTCACGATGCCCCGACCAGTTGGCAGCTTGCAACGTCGCAAGATAATGAGGACCTACTCAGTCTGTATTCACCACTGACCAACGAACAGTTAGCGTGGGCTGTGCGCAAAGACGATGAGCGTTTAGCACAATCGCTGAATGCCGCCCTGCAGACAATGAAAGGCAGTGGAAGCCTGCGCTATATTCTCAATCGTTGGATACCCGTAACGGTTGAGGTACGCTAAGAAATGCCTGTTTTTTTACACCACCTTTCACCGTTGGGCACAGTAAGAGGAGTGTCATTTTGCTGACACCGAAAAACGTAAACGATTTATCGTGTGAGTGGCTTTCTTCTGCGTTGGGGGCTCCTGTCTCCGGTTATACTGTGATAGATACCCACACCGGCACCACCGGTCGTGCAGTACTGGCACTAGAATATGAAAAATCGCTGGACCTTCCGTCCCGGTTGTTTGTGAAACTGCCCCCTGCAGATGAGTTGCAGCGAGCCTTTGTGACATCAAGCGGCATGGGCCGGCGCGAGACTCGTTTTTATGCAACCCTCTCCGGAGAGATTCCGGTACGCGTGCCGCACTGTTACTTTGCCGCCAGCGACGATGCGGGTGAAGAGTATATTATGCTATTAGAGCACCTGGAGGACAGCGGCTGTACCTTCAGAAACGCGAGAACACGCTATTCCGAAAACTACGTTCGGGAAGTGCTGGCAGCGTTCGCACGCTTCCATGCAGCTTATTGGGCTTCGCCACGTTTTGATTCTGACCTCGCCTGGGTGCAGTCTCCGGAGCAGCATGAGATTGCGCTGCCTCTTATCGATAAGGCTTTAAAGGTGCATGCCTCTAGCATGCCATCGGTCTTTCGGGAGATGGGTGAGCTGTATCTGGACCGGACTGATGATATTCATCGGCTGTGGAATCGCGGAGAGCCAACGTTGATTCATGGTGATGTGCATGACGGCAACCTATTCTTCGACGCGGATGGTCCGGGCTTTCTCGATTGGGCGCTGGTAGCAAAGGCTCCGGCTATGCGCGATGTCAGTTATTTTCTGGCCGGCGTATTGGCTCCAGCAGATCAGCAAGCTTGGGGGTCGGACATGCTTCATTACTACCGAGAGCAACTGCTAGCACTCGGTGCGCCAGCGCCGTCTGCGCAGGAACTTTGGCAACAATATCAGTGGCATGCGGCGTATGTCTGGGTTGGGTCGGCAGTGACTCTAGCGATGGGCGATGCGTGGCAGCCGGTCAATTATATGCTGGCGTCGCTGGAGCGCCTGCATGCGGCTATGGAAACCTTGGGTTCGGTAGATGCCATTCGCGCTGCTGTCTAGTGGTCGCGTGACTAAGTCTAAGCATCTTCAATCTGGTTGGCACGGCGTATGAGAGAGAGTTCTCAATCTCTGTCCTGCCCAATGCGCGTACGCCATCATTATCTATTGGCCATCAAGCGCCTCCTCTGACATACTATTATTTATGCATGGCAATTTGTGTTTATGGTATGAAAAGATAAACATAGGGTCATGCGAATTAAAAAATTCGTCCCCAGTAAAAAAGACTGCCTGCATGCCATTTCTCATTCAGACTCAACGACAACCACTAGAGTCTGTACCTGTCTCTTATACACATCTCCGAGCCCACGAGACTAG
>OLHR01000290.1_pt1 | contig 17275 bp, 13 predicted proteins | sample 1609291 | NCBI WGS metagenome assembly OLHR01 (sample SAMN05416707, study PRJEB24817) | seawater metagenome | isolation source: Sea water | place: Canada:Atlantic | collected 2013-07 | reverse complement strand
TACGGACCCAACGGTGGCGTGCTGGCCACTGCCGGAAACCTGGTATTCCAGGGTAGCGTCGACGGCTATTTTTATGCCTATCGCGCCGATACGGGTGAACGTTTGTGGCGTGCTGATGTGCAAAATGGCGTGATGGCCGCACCGATCAGCTATCAGGTAGACGGAGAGAACTATGTCACCGTAATGGTCGGCCGAGGCGGCGGCTTCAGCTTGATGATCGGCATACAGCATGATCGGCCGGTGATAAACGGTCGGGTGATTACCTTTAAACTCGGTGCCAGTGAGTCACTACCTGCCATCCCTAAAAAGCCGTTTCCCGAGCCCCCGACGCGGCTGGATATCAGCGCTGAGGAATTGAAACGCGGTCACCATCTATACAGTCGCTACTGTGCACGATGCCATGGTATGGATGCAGTCAGTGATGGCTCGGTGCCGGACCTGCGCCATCTCGACCCGGTATGGCATGAGAATTTCTTGCCAGTGGTACTCGAAGGTACGATGAAAAATGCCGGCATGCCTCGCTTTGATGATGTACTCGATAAAGACGATGCACGCTTTGTGCACGCGTATATTATTGAGCGCAGCCATGAAGATAAAGCGCTACGTGAATCATCGAGTGTGTGGTTGGCAGTGAAAGAGTGGTTCTACACGCTGGTCGCCAAGGTAATGACCTGGCTGTCGCAGTAACGCACTCTCTGTTTACCCACGATACCGATACGCAGGCTGCCGCAGTGAATGGGGTGTCGCCAACTGTGGTCATCCGGTGTATTCCGACGCTTGAAAAAGGCGATGTCTTTGACGCTGATGTTTGGTTATAGTCCACGGCTCATTTTAGGAGAAAAAGCATGAGCGTACCGACGATCGACCTCTCCAATCCCTCGGCCGCTTCCCTCGCCGCACTCGACGCTGCGTGCCGCGATCACGGCTTCTTCCTCATCGAGGGACACGGCCTCGACGCGGTGATTGAGCGCACTTGGGATGCCACTGAACGCTTCTTCGCATCGAAGCCACAGCAGAAGCATCAGCTCATGCGCAAGGAAGGCCAGCCCACCGGATACTATGATCGCGAGCTCACCAAACGGGTACGTGATCGCAAGGAGGTCTTCGACCTGCTCTCCCCTGCTTTGCCTCCCGAATTCAGCACGAATGTCTGGCCTGACTGGATGCCTGACGTGCAGGAAACGATAACAGAGTATTTCGACGTCATGGGCGCGGCGGCCGAAAAGACGCTGCAGCTCGTGCTCACCGCCTTGAACCTGCCGCCTGACATCGCAGCGCAACACCACGGCAGTTCGCTTGGGAGTCTAATGCGCCTCAACCACTATACGCTCGATGATCCCACGCCGGCGTCTGATCGAGAGAGTCTCGCGCCGTTAGGAGACCTGGCCTTGGGCCCGCATACCGACCCCGGCGTGATCACGCTGCTGCTCCAGGATCAGACAGGCGGGCTGCAGACTGAGTCCGCCGAGCACGGCTGGATCGATGTCCCCCCGCGTCCCGGCACCATAGTGGTGAACCTGGGTGACTCGCTACAAGTCTGGAGCAACGACCAGTACAAGGCCGCCGTCCACCGGGTCACGCCGATGCGCGAGACGGATCGCTACAGCATCCCCTTTTTCCTGAACCCCACCTTCGACGCCGTGATAGAACCAATCCCTGAACTCTGCGACGGCAACCCCCAGTACCACCCCTTTACCTGGCGCGAGTTCGGCATTGGTCGCGCCAATGACAACTACGCGGACCTTGGGGCAGAGGACATCCAGATCTCGAAATATCGGGTGGCGTGAAGCGTCGGCTCAGCATCGGCAGCCACTAGGAGAAAGACCCGTATAGGTAAGGTACACCACGGTATGACCCATCAGTCATTGATTGAAATGCGGGCTACTGCCAATGGGGCCCGCTCTAAACATTCGCCACCATTGCGGCCAATGCGCGCATCGACTGCTCGGCGCATTGACGACTTAAGCCTTTGATGCGCGGGCGCGCAACAATCAGGTAGTTCATGCCAAGCTGTTCTTGATACTCATGAATCTCGCTCGCAACTTCGTCTGCATTGCCCACAATCCAGGCTGCTTCCATCACCGTGTTGCCAAACTTTAGCGTGCTTGCCAATTGTGCGAGGTCACGTGTTACCTGCTTGCACAGTGCTTTGTCATCACTGATAAAAATCGTACGCATCAGTACGATTTCACTCGGCCTGGGCTGGCTGTTTTGATCTAACGCCGTGTTATAAATCTCGTAGTTGTCTTTTAACTGCTGCAATGATTCCATGGGCGACGCTAGATAGGGCGTGCCCATCTTCCCCGCCTGCGCCAATGCCTTCGGGCCGAAAGCCGCCATCCAGATGGGCGGGTGAGGTTTCTGTACGGGCAGTGGCGACATCACCGCACCGATCGCCTGAGAACCCACAATACCGCCTGCCCAAGCCGCTTTCATCACGTCAAGATTACGGTTGAGTAACTCGCGTTTTTCTGTGGGGTTAACGTCGAAAGCACTCAGCATATTCTTTTCAAAACCCCGACCGAGTCCGAGAATGAGTCGGCCACCACTGAGCTGATCCAGCACCGCAACTTGCTCCGCTGCCTGCAGGGCATTGCGGATAGGGAGCAGATACGAGGTAGTGCCCAGCTTGATGGTGGTCGTACGCGCAGCCACAGCTGCCAACAGCACAATAGGCTCGGGCACTGAAGTTGGACCTGAAAAATGACTCTCTGGCAACCAGAAAGAGTGGTAGCCGCACTGCTCGGCCAGCTCAGCCTGTGTACACAGTGCATTGGCATCCATGGTACTGCTCATGTGCCAAGGCGTGATGCCCAAACGCAGCGGGAGGGTCTGTTGGGTTGTTGTTTGCATGGTGTGCTTGCTCTAAAAGAAACTCGCCGCGATACCATTCGGGGTCAGCGGTGAGTGTACTACAGCGCGCTTGTAATTTTTAGCGGTGGTCTATCTCCGGCGAGTCTGTGCTGCCGATTAGCCGCTGCCCCTGATTAGCGGTTTGAGCCTTCGTACCGGTAGTACTCTAAACCGGAATCCGCGCCTAGGTTGCACCAACTCGTGGTTCCTAGGTACAGGTCACCATTCACCTTTGCATAGTTGCGCACGCCATTGTTGCAGGGGTTGCCAAAGCCGTCTTTAAACTCAACCGCTGGAGATTCGGTGTCTTCAAATACCATTAACCAGCCTCTCTTCGCCTCTTCTGGCGTGTACCCATTGCGTGAGCCATCATCGATGACGCTTTGATACAGGAAGTGCGCGGGGTTGTTTTCAACCACATCAGTCTGACCGAAAGGCCGCAGCGGCACAGTTATACCGAACAGGTACAGGGCTCTATGGTTCCAAAACTCATGGTCAGTGTAATCAAACATGTCGAATAGGCCCGACGTAGCGTTCCACAGGCCTAAAAATAATTTCCCATCGTGCTCCACGAACGTGAAAGTGTAAACCATCCCCTGATGCCCAAAGCCTTCGTCGCCAAACAGTGGCGTCTGATCCAGTTTGTTATTTTCCATAACAAATTGATAACCGTCGTAGATGTTGCTGCCAGGTGACTTTATGGGTACGAAAACCCAGTCTTTTTCTTTCCCATAGAGCAGCTCGACTTTGTCTTTCGGTGGCGTATTCGTCGCTAGAATATCTTCAATTTTAATCCGAAAAATAGACGCTGCACGCCAGGTTTTCATCATGTATTCCCTATGCGCTTTTATATCTTGCGTGTCGTAGTCGCTCAGCTGACACAGGCTTTCAATCTGCTGTTCGTCACAGTACTTATGCATAATTTTGTCGTAGGCCCCAGAGGTCCCCTGATGATAAGAACCAAAATAGAGGTAGTCGCCAAAGAACGCATTCGCTGCAAACTTGGCGCCATGTCCACCCACCTGATCGGGGTCATAGTCGGTGTACTTCATAACCGTTTGATAAACGACAGGCGCTTTCACCGAGTAGCCGTTGGCTGGCATGGCGTTACTAACCAGCATCGCGGCTGGCTCCCCATAGGGGTTGTACCAGGAGCTACTGACAAAATGTTTCTTGTCGTCCGCCTCAAATTCCCGAAAATCACCCACCACACCGTATTGCTCAAAGCGTTGGTCAGACACAATATCAAAGCCATTGTCCAGCATGCCACCGGACAAGGGGTCATCCTGTGTGCCCACCCAGCGCAGCATGGCGTTTAAGCTCTTGCCAACTTGGCCACCAGACTGGTCAGGACCGCCGAACCAGTACAACCCCTGACTGCCATCAGGGTGGGCTACCGTCTGAAAGCGACGAACGGTATCAAAGAAAAACTCGGCATAGCCTAGGTATTCTTTTTTGACATTGTCGAACATAAAAATACGGTTATAGCCGATAATTCCCGATTGAGAGAAATCAAAATTGGCGGGGAATTTCTTCAACTCAATAGCGCGTTGCTCAGGGCTCAGACCGTCCAGCAGTTTGGCCTTTACGTCTCTAATTGAGTATTGATTTGAGCCGGCAAAAAAAGTGAGATTATCGATACTGCCTGCGCCTCGATAAGTGTAGCCGGGCATTGAAAGCATGGCGTCTATGCTGGACAGCTCGATCGCACTGGAGCTTGAGTCTGTCAAAAACTGCTGGCCATTGATAACGGTGTCCGGACCGACGTGGGTAGTGACGCCCGTCTCAACATCGTGAAAGTAGATTTGCGCGGTGGGACGCTGTCCCGTCGGCGGTGTCATCTGACAGGCGTGGTTGGGCGTTTCATGATTCATCAGGGCCAGTGGCATTTTCATCGAAATGTAAGGCCAGTAGCACCACACGGATGCCGCTGTGCCGTACCAGATCTCATTCCCCGAAGTCGTTGAGCTGAGCGCATACTGACCCGATTTAAACAGTGTTTTTTCGGGTGCCTCACGGGCATAGCGTATTGGATCCAAGATATTGTCCGCAGAGAAAAGACCGTCCCAAGAGCCATCGGCAGGCGCTCCAAACGCTCGGCTAAACGTCACCTCTAAACGGGGCATGCTTTTGTCATTGACGGCTGCGTGTATCGGTGACGTGTCGGTTGCAGCCTGCGCGCTTACCTGATGCTGCTCGCCGATAGCCATGCCGGAAATAGAGGCGGCAAAAAGGCCGGTTAAAAAAGCGGCGGAAAGTCGTTTCAGTGGAAACATGGTTAAACCTCGGTATTGAGTCATGGCAGCAATAACTAAACCACAAACTCCTCTACGGTTTCGTCTTCGTGCTGGCGCTGCGCAGGAGCCGTCTTTGCGACGACTTCAACTTTTACCGGTACACCATTCACGATGGCATTTCCGGTGAGCTGATCAATGCCGGTCACGTCGGTAAGATCATTCATGCTGACACCGGGGTTGGCATTGGCCACCTTCTGGCGAGTGTTTTTCCTATTGTGCCCCCACAGATGCGGCATACAAACGACCCCCGGCATCATGTCTTCTGTGAGGATGACAGGCATTTGAATCTGGCCAGTGCGTGACGTCACCTTCACCAGGCTGTCTGTTGAAATGTCTCTAGCCATTGCATCGGCTGGATTCATCATCAGCTCGCAAGGGTTCTTGCCTTTCACCAGGCGCTGGCTATGATGCATCCACCCTAGCGTGCGATTGGTGAGGCGGCTAATAATCTTCAGATCAAATTCAGACTCAGATTGTTCCGCTTCCATGCCGCCGTCAACAAAGTGGGCTTTTAAACGTGGCAGATCATCGACAAAACACTGTGGCGCGAGGTTAATTTTCTTGTCGGCAGTGTAAAGGCCTTCAGGTAATGAATATTCGAGGTTGCCGAGGAAGATACCGTGAGGATTATCCTTGAGCTTTTGCAAAGACAACCCCTTCTTGTTGAAGGGATTGATACCTTTACCGTATGGCCCGAAACGCAGTCCCAGATCTACAATGCGATCGGTCGTTAATGTATGGCGTACCAATGTGTGAATAGCGCCGTAGAACAATTTCTTGAGAGGATTGGCAGTACGCTTGCGTGCAAAGCATGCCATTAAATCGGTAAATATCTCGAAATCTGTCCATTTGGAAGATTGGGTTTCAAATAACTGCGGAGAGTATTTGGACCAATTTATGGTGTCATAGAGATGATAAAACATGTCGTAGTGGCCTTTTTCCAACGGTCCACACGGCGGCAAAATAACATCGGCAAAACGGGTCGTTTCGTTGAGGTAGGGGTCGACCGCCACATAGAATTCCAGTGCGTTAAGCGCCTTTTCCGTGTGATGGCCATCGGCCATGGAGAGCACCATATTCCCCGCCAGGCCGAGCAGCCCACGCACCTGGCCCTTCCCTGGCGTCATAATCTCTTCACCCAGAATGGCCATTGGGAATTCCCCCGAAAACTCGGGCCGACCAGTCACACGAGAACGATACGTATCCCAGCTGGATTGGGTAAGGGGCAGCGATTCAATAGCAGGCTTAGGGAACATCATGCCGCCGATCTCGTCCATATTGCCAGTGATCACGTTCATGACTTGCATCAGCCATTGAGTGAGACCCGCAAACTGCACCATAGACACTCCCGTACGCCCATAACAGACAGCACTGTTCGCACTCGCAAATTCTTCTGCAATACGCTCTATGTCGCTACGCGCGATGCCAGTGACCTCAGCAATCCGACCTAAATCAAACTGATTAACGAGTGGCTCAATCTGACTCCAGCCATTGATGTGTTCTGCCATACGACCCGGCTTGGCCAGACCCTTGGCAAAAATCACTTGAATCAAGCCGATCAAAAACATTGAATCAGCGTGTGGCGTAATAAAGTGATGTTCATCCATGTACTTAGCTGACTCAGTGCGACGCGGATCGATCAATACGCATTTACCGCCGCGCTGACGAATTTCATTGAGTTTTTTATACGTGTTTGCGCCCGTCGACATCTGAGCGCCGTTCGACACTTTAGGGTTAGTGCCGAGCATCAGGTAATAGTCAGTTCGGTTAATATCGGGGATGGTGCAAAGAAACTGGTGCCCCAGCATATGATGCCAGACAAAATTATGGGGCATCTGATCAACGGTTGAACCGGTATAAACATTACGCGTGCCCATAATTTTTTGTATCGGCGTAACCGCGAGTAGCGTGCCAATATTATGCGCAGTGCTGCGACCAAAATAGGAGGCAATGCTGTCAGCTCCGTGCTGATTCTGAATCCGCGCTAGACCCTCAGCCGCATACTCAATGGCGTCATCCCACTCAACTTCTACCCACGCGTCATCGTGACTTTTCTGCTCGGGATTTTTGCGCACCCGCTGCAACGGTTTACGCAGACGATCCTCGCAGGTATGGATATCTTGCAAGCCGATGGCCTTGGGACAGATGTTACCTTTGCTCAGGACATCATTCTTATCACCGCGTATGGCGATAACCTGTTTGCCATCGTGTTCGATCTCTATGCCACACATGGTTTCACAGAGGTTACAGGTGCGGTAGTGCAGTTGATTCATGGCGGTGCCTGTCGCGGTAGGAGGCGTTAATTTTCCAGCGGGGTATCAACAATAAAATACAACGAAGATTGGAACACACCGCACAGACTTAATCAATTAGTATTAAGTAAGAATAGCGCACGTTGCCGCCATCGCCACGCTTACAGGTCGACTGGCAAATCTCGAGGATCTGGAGAATCGGGCTGTTGAAGCAGGTCAACAATGCCCTGAATAATGGCGTGTAAAAATATAGAACGGGAGATACGATCCGCTTGACTCAGGTAACCAGCCAACCCGTGAATCATTAGAGCCCCCATTAATAATAAGCGCGCGCCGATGATTTCTGGATTGTTTGTATTGATGCACCGCACAATCATTATGTTCAAGCGCTGAATGTCCGTCGCATCCTTGTCGCGATGAGCGCGGAGCTCGCGATAACGCTCGGAAGTCATTAGCTGGCTATGTATTCTAAGAAAAGCATGACCACCGTCGGCATCATCCAGTTGAGCGGCAACTGGAAGCACCAGTACTTCAATGAGCTGATAGAGGCTAAACGAGCCTTCGGACTCCAGCTGGTCCAGCATTGTTACTCGGTACTCGGCAATACCCTTCGCATGCTTGTCCAGAACAGCGTCCAGCAGTCCTTGCTTATTGGTGAAATGATACTGTAAGGCACTCCGATTCTTTTGCTGGGCGGCCTTCGCGATATCCAATAGGCTGGTATTGTCGACTCCTCGCTCTGCAAATAATCGCTCGGCGGTATCAATAATACGTTTGCGGGTGGCGGCAGTATCTTTACGCAAGATGTCAGCTCGTAAACAACAGGAGCGTTAGTCTACCCAAAATAGTCCCGTCCAGCACGCCCCTGAAGCCACTGATTCCTGCTCCTTGGCGGAGTCTGCAGTGAGTAGGTTGCGCTATGTTTTACGCGGATTAATCCAAATAGGCGAAGTCCATGCTCTCTCTTGCAGCGTGGGAGAATAAAAAGGCTGCTGGCTGGAGTCGAGGCAACATTTACCATAGACGTCGCCTATCGCGCCGTTGTCCTTCATGCGCTCAGTCTTTGTGGCGGCTTGCTCAGCGCAATTCGGGGCAAAGGGATTCACCCCGGCAGCCTGGCAATGGAGGGTACTCCAGCGACAGCTGGGGTTTTCAAGCACTCGAACATAATAGAAGGCGGGCTCACTGTCGTCATAATGAGGATCCTGCCATACCGCGCAAAGATTTTTGTGGCCGCTACCCGTCGGCCTGCAGGAGTTGGGATCGACGCCCGCCCCATTGTCTGCATTGCCTGCCACATCAAAAACCTGTTCGTGCGTCTGCCCTGCGTCATCCAGCCAACCTTTGATGACCTGAATACGCTGCAGATCAAGGCCGGGATGTCCGCGGCTGCCGGCGTCCTTGGCCGCACTGACCAAAAAGGTGGGTGAAGCTGCGAAGGCCTCTAACTCGCTGCCCATGGGTACGCCGCCCGCATAGGCTTTCTCTATCATCTGTGGATCACTACACAGTTCAGCCGCGTATTCTTCTCCGGCAAAGAACCGCACAATGGGGCGGGTGCCGCTGGTGGCATAGGCCTCCCGTTGACGCATACCTTCGAAGATACTGTCACGAGAATTTTCTTCTGCCCAGACGACGGCCAAACCCCCTGGATTATCAAAAAAGTGATCCTGAACATTGCGGTAGCCGGCATCGCGCCTGCCAAGATGGCCCACATAGTTGTCTTCTTCTGCGGCTCCGGGGGTTGCACTGTGAGTGTCGGTGCTGCCAATAAAGCCCATCTTAAACGGGTTGGTGCCCGTTGTTTGCTCCAGTGCAAGGCCGTCTTTGAGTACATTGCGCACCATGTTGCGTCGCCCAAACTCATCGATTGCCACGGGGTCTGCTTCGTCAGTGCGTAACTCTCCGAACACTGAGCCGAGCATTGAAAGGTTGTCCGATTGCACCTGTTCGAAATCACACAGTTCATCCTCGGTTGCCACACCGCGACCCAGTAGCCGATCAAAGCGACATTCACTGGCCGCTTTATGCTGCACCAATTCCACCAGAGGCTCGAAGAAAAGACGATCCTGCGCTTCCTGCTCACTGTTCGGATCGGGGAACATCAAGCCACGGCTGAGGTTTGAATTATGCGGTATCGACATCACATCACAGCCGACATCCCCGTCGATACACTCTTGGCGCAGACGCTTCCATAGCTCTGGGTAGTTCAGCGAACCGGTGTCATAGGTGGAAATGGCTGTTGCTGTCACGTTGTCGTTGCGAAAAATAACATTGCGATGCAGGTTGGAGAAGTTAGGCGCATCGGTATATTCGTAGGCATTGAAAGTGGTGAAACTGCAGTCGCTGCTGCGATCATAATGTCTTTCGGCCGCGTCCTGAATTTTTTTCCAGGTCTCTTTATGCGCCTCGTCACAGTCTCCAATCGAACAGACAAGCGATTGCTTTTTATCCTTGGAGGTGTCCGTAACACCTAGTGAAACCCAGTAGTTCGCGGCCAGCAACTGAACAAGAAAAAATTCATTTCGCGTCGCAATACACGCAGGAAACCAATAGGACAGCGTAGAGGCGTCCTGAGTGCAAAGATTGATAGGGCCAAGAAATTCCGCGTGATCGGTAATGGCCGTAAAATCCAGCGGCCTCTGAATCTGCGCAATGACCGTCTGGTTTGCGTCTGCGTCAGGCAGGGTAATCGGCTCTCCGCGGGCGTAGCGGTAGGCGGCATCGGGATCGTTGCGCTGACTGGAAACGTAGCTGTCAAACGAATAGCTGGTATGCACATGCAGGTCACCGAACATCGGACGTTTATTCACATGATATTGGTCGCACGGCTCACGCTGTTCAGTGCGCTCGAAAGGCTCTTGCGCGATAAGACCTGTGCTAAAAAATGCGAGCATCAAAAATCCGGCACTGCGTGTGCACCCGTTTAACCCTGCGCTAAACATTTTCTGCATTAGAAGACCCCTGCTAATAAGCTACGAACGCGGGCGACTATGCCATTGCGCCCGCCACGGCATCACTCTGCGGCCTCGCAGGCTAGGGCAAATAATCCGCCGCTAACGCCTCTGATTTCTGCCACAGTTTCTTCGCCAGCCGGTCATTGCGCCCCGCAGGCGAGGTTTTGGCAACACCACAATCTGAGAAATATTTTCCAGACGTGTCTGCAGCCTCGGGATTAACCGCCACATAGCATTGCGTCGCCGCACCCTGCTCTACCGTTTTTTCTAAGGGCTTGGCAAAGAGGCCCATTAACGTCATTAAGAGGCCGCCGGCATCACGCGCTAAGTTGGTCTGAATAATCCCCGGGTGCACCGCATTGACCGTCACTCCATGACCCTTGAGTTGATCAGACATATAACGCGCCGTTAAAAGATTTGCCAGCTTTGACTGACCATAAAAACGCCAGGGGCTGTAACCGCGACTGGCATCCAAATTCTCAAAGTCGATGCCGCCCTTCACTGCCATGGTATGAGCAGCGCTGGATAAAATCACAATGCGTCCTGCCTCTGCCTCCTTGACCTGCTCCAGTAGATACTGAATCAGCACAAAATGGCCTATGTGATTGGTAACAAACTGCATCTCCAGCCCGTGGGCATGATTGAGCTGGTTGGGCGCCATAATCCCAGCGTTCGTTATCAACACGTCTATGGGCATTGCCATATTGCGTATGCTCTCACCCGCCGCCTTCACGGAGGCGAGCTCACTCAACTCACACGCTACCGGTGTTGTTTTTCCAGCGACACTGTCACACGCTTGCTGGGCTTTTTCCAGCGTTCGAGCTAACCCAATCACATGCGCGCCGCGCAGACACAACACGCGCATACTCTCTAAACCAAGGCCAGAGTTTATACCTGTGATAACGATCGTCTTTCCCGTCAGGTCAAGACCCTCAGTGACCTGCTCCGCGGTCGATTTCCTGTTAAAGCCCATCACTATCTCCTCTCGTTTAACTGTCGGGCAATGATCAATAGATAACGGATTGTAGCTGACCTAGAACATTAAAGGTCGCCAAATAGTCATCGTATTCATCCGGACTGCCCTCAAACCCTTCTCTACAGCCTCTCGACAGCTCCTCGACACCCTCTCGACACCCTCTCGACACTCCTGTTTATAGTTCCTATACTTCACCCCACTAATACGCATGTGAATGCGTTAATCCGCAAGGCAAGCCTTCGAGTAATACGTGACTACAACTTCTACGCAGCCAAAGGCCCAACTCACCGGCGCGCGTTATATGCTTGTGTCTGCCCTGGGTTTTGCGCTCATGGCCGCCTGCGTCAAGCTGGTGTCGACCCGCGGCATCCCACTGCTGGAAATCGTCGCGGCACGCGCATTGGTATCGCTGGTGCTTAGTTATATCGATGTACGCAGAAAAGGCCTGTCTGTGTGGGGAACACATCGCACACTGTTGGCCGCTCGCGGCATTGTGGGATCGCTCGCCCTGATCTGCGTGTACTACGCATTAATGACCCTGCCGCTGGCAGAGGCCACCTTATTACAGTACATGCACCCGATGTTCACAGCGCTTTTAGGCTTACTGTTACTCAAAGAGGGTATTCAGCGCTCGACCGTCATATGCATTCTGTTTAGCATCACGGGATTAATTGTCATGGTAGAGCCCGGCGTGTTCACTGGCGCGGCACCTGCCCTGCCGTCACTCGGTGTCGCTGTTGCACTGCTGGGTGCCTTTGGCAGTGCAGTGGCGTATGTGCTGGTCAGGCGATTGAGTCTAGAAGAGGACGCGTCCGTCATCATTTTTTACTTTCCACTCGTTGCACTACCGCTTTCCGTGGCGATTTTAGGCGATCAATTCGTCATGCCCGATGGACAGTCTCTGGTGCTGTTACTCATGGTTGGAATATTCACGCAGATAGGCCAACTCGGCCTCACCCATGCTATGCGCTACGGGACCGCAGGAAAGACCGCCGCCTACTCCTATGTTCAAATTATTTTTGCGGTGGTACTGGGTTGGGTCGTGTTTGCCGAACTGCCCTCACTGTGGACCTATGTTGGTGGTGCACTGATCATAGCCGGCGCGCTCTTAAATGTGATCAGGCGGTAGTGGAACAAGACTCAGGCGACCAATAGCGACCCCTACCCCGCCTACATTTTAGTGTTGGGCGCGCTAGTTAGTCTTGCTAGGATACGTGATACTATTAAGTTGGAGAGAGAGTTTAGCGCGATTAGCATTCCCTCTTTGGTTATACTGTGCAGACCCGCATTAGACAGGTCACTGTGACGTAGAGATACCCTGGCGAGCTGCGTTGGCCCAGCCCGGACAATATAATATGATAGAAAATATGGTATCCATGAGACGACATCAAGAACTGCCCAAAATACTCGTGCAAAGCACCGGTGGATTGCTATTGCTGATGTTCAGCGTCGCCACCACGGCTAGCAATGGCTTTATCAACCCCGCCGGACCGATCGCCGAGGAACTGCGCGATCATCTTATTTTCATCGTGATGGTAATGGCTGTTGTTATCGTACCGCTTTTTATCGCCCTGCCGTGGACGCTGTGGCGCTACCGCCTGCGCACCAAGAGCGGGTCATACCAGCCAAACTGGGAGTTTTCCTGGCCACTGGAGATCCTGATTTGGGGGCTACCCGCGGTGATCGTTGTCGTACTGGGCTGGAATCTGTGGCATCAATCCTACGAACTGGACCCTTACAAGCCTTTAGCCGCCGCAGAAGCGCCCTTGGAAATACAAGCGATAGCACTGGACTGGAAATGGGTGTTTATTTACCCCGATCAGAACGTCGCATCGGTAAACGAGGTGATGATTGTGGCAGGCAGGCCGGTGCGCTTTCGCCTGACCAGCGGCACGGTGATGCAGTCCTTTATGATCCCGCGCTTGGGTGGCCAGATTTACACGATGGCGGGCATGGAGACGCAAATGAATCTGCTCGCCTCAGAGCCCGGCCAATTTCGCGGCCTGAACACCCAATACAACGGCATGGGCTTCGCCAACCAAAAGTTCATCACCCATGCGGTGAGTCAGGCCGACTTCGATGCGTGGGCAACCAAGATGAGCGACTCCAAGCCGCCACTCAATCAAGCCGCGTGGGCTCTGTTGGCGAAGCCTTCGGTGCTGGCGGCGCCGCAATCCTTCGGCAGCGTTGCTGAAGGCCTATTCACCGGGGTCATAGCGGGTTTCACCGGTGGCCACCCCCACATGAAAGCGGATGGAACTGATCTGTGACTGTTGAATCGAGTTTTTCCTTACTGGGCACGCTAACTCCCCAGGATATTTCTTTTGTGCAAACCTTCGAAAACCCGGTAATGAGCGAGTTTATCGACGGGGCCGCCGGCAGCGTTCTGGTGATAGGCATGATCATCGTGGCGGCGCTGCTCACCTACTACCGAGGGTGGAAAACACTGTGGTTCGACTGGCTAACCAGTGTAGACCACAAAAAAGTCGGCATCATGTATATCGTGGTCGCTTTCGTCATGCTCGCCAGAGCGATTATCGAAGGCGTGCTGATGCGTTACCAACAGTCCATCGCCGTGAACGACCCGGGGGTCTTGACGCCCGACCACTTCGGGCAGTTGTTCAGTACCCACGGCAGCATCATGATTTTCTTTATGGCGATGCCCTTTATTACCGGCATGATCAATTACATCATGCCGCAGCAGATCGGCGCTCGCGACGTGAGCTTCCCGCTGCTGAATGCCATCAGCTTGTGGCTGACCGCTGCCGGTGCCGCACTGGTGATGATCTCTCTCGTGGTAGGCAAGTTCTCAACCGGGGGTTGGACGGCCTATCCGCCCTATACTGGCATCGAGTTCAGCCCGGGCGAGGGCGTGGATTACTGGATCTGGTCTATCAGTTTGACGTCTATCGGCAGTACGCTGACAGGCGTTAACTTTGCCACCACAATCTACAAGAATCGCGCTCCCGGCATGACGCTGTTTCGCATGCCGCTGTTTTGCTGGACCAGCCTGTGCACCAGCGTCCTGATGATTTTTGCCATGGCGCCGCTGACGATTGCGACCCTCATGTTAGCGCTGGACCGCTACGCCGGATTCCACTTCTTCACCAATGATCTGGGCGGCAATATGATGAACTACGCCAATCTGTTTTGGCTGTTTGGTCATCCCGAGGTCTACATCTTAATTCTGCCCGCCTTCGGAGTGTTCTCCGAGGTCATCTCTACCTTCTCCGGCAAAACTATTTACGGCTATAAGTCACTGGTCGTTGCCACTATGTCGATTGCAGTGTTGTCCTTTACCGTATGGTTGCACCACTTCTTCACGATGGGACAGGGCGCCAACGTGAATGCCATCTTTGGTATTGCGACGATGCTCATTGGCGTGCCGACGGGCGTGAAAGTGTATGATTGGTTGCTTACGATGGTGCGCGGGCGCATCCGCTTGACCACGGCCATGCTGTTTTCCATCATGTTTCTGGTGACCTTCGTGATCGGCGGACTAACCGGGGTGATCCTGGCAAATCCGCCGGTGGATTTCGCGGTACACAACTCCCTATTTCTGGTCGCACATTTCCACAACATGGTCATCCCCGGCGTGCTGTTCGGCATGATCGCCGGCTACCAGTTCTGGTTTCCCAAGGCATTCGGCTTCCGCCTGGCAGAGCGCTGGGGCAAGGCCTCCTTCTGGTGCTGGTCTTTCGGCTTTTATCTGACCTTTATGCCGCTGTACGTGCTGGGCCTGATGGGCGCGATGCGTCGCACCGTTGAATGGTTCCGACCCGAGTATCTGGGCTGGCTGCAGGCGTCATTTGTCGGCGCGCTGCTGTTGTTCTCGGGCTTCATTTTACTGATCGTGCAATTGATCGTCAGCGTACGCCAGCGCGACCAACGGCGCGTACCCGCGGGTGACCCCTGGGATGGCCGCTCACTGGAATGGTCTAACAGCGCACCACCGCCGGAGTACAATTTTGCTGTCATTCCTGAGGTGTCAGGACAGGACGCCTTTACCCGACTGAAAGAACAGGGTAAGGCCTACGCCTCGCCAGCCGCCTACGACGACATTATTGTACCCAAAAATAGCATAGTGGCCCCCGTTATCGGTGTTGGCGCAATTGCGTTGGGTTTTGCACTGGTCTGGCACATCTGGTGGCTGGTGGCCTTGGGCTTCGTCACCATATGGGGCGCGGTGATAGCGCGGAGCTTTGTCACAGAAACAGAGCGCGTCATTCCGGCTAGCGAAGTGCGTGCAGACCATGAAGCCTGGCTGCAGCAGGTACGAGAGTGCGCCACTACACCCCGTGAACAGGAAGATACCAGCGCCAATGTCGGCCGCGCGGAGGTACTCGCATGAAGCGGCAGTCACTTCTCCACCCAGGACTGAACCTGGGCAGTACCGACGAGTACAGCCACGACGAGGCCGAGCCCGTCATTTTTGGCTTCTGGGTTTTCCTGATGGCCGACCTGGTGCTGTTTGCCATACTGTTTGCGACCTATGCCAGCATGAGCGTGCAAGGTCAGGCGGGCGGCCCCAGCCCGACCGATGTCTTCGATCTTCCCAGCGCCTTTATCGAAACAATGCTATTGCTGAGCAGCAGTATTACCTTTGGCATGGCCTCGCTGGCTCTGAAGTACAAAGCCGATAGGCTGCACCTGGTGTTTTGGTTAGTCCTGACGTTTTGCTTAGGTGCCGGCTTCATTGGTATGGAGGTGCGCGACTTCTGGATAATGACGCAGCAGGGGGCTGTGCCTCAACGCAGTGGCTTCCTATCAGCCTTCTATATGCTGGTGGCAACCCACGGCATCCATGTGACGGCCGGCTTGTGTTGGATGATCGTGATGCTGGTGCAGCTGCGGGTACTGGGTCGTACCACCGAGGTGAAACTGCGACTGATGCGTCTCGCGCTGTTCTGGCACATGCTCGATATCGTATGGGTTTGTATTTTCACCTTTGTTTACTTATTCGGGGTGGCACTATGAAGGGCGACGCGATGACTGACGAGCACGTCGAAACGTACGCACAGGATTTTAAGTCCTACTGCATCGGCGGCCTACTGGCATTCATGCTGACCGCCTTGGCCTTCGGGCTGGTGATCTTTGAGATTTTACCGCACTTCGAGCGACTGATTGCGCTTGCGATATTAGCGGTGGCGCAGATCATCGTGCATTTTCGCTATTTCCTGCACATCAGTTGGCACTCTCACCGGGACGATCTCCAGCTCGTCCTCTTTACCAGCCTCATCCTGTTTTTAATGGTTGGCGGCACCATTTGGATTCTGTTTAACCTGCACGAACGAATGATGTAAGCGGCTTTCCGGCGCAGGCCGACGGCGAACACTTCTATAGGTGATAACCCTTACATTTCATACATTCTATCTCTTGTAAACTGTGTGCTCACTATTAAGGGGCGCATTATGTCCAAGACGTTTGATGAGGCTGACACAAAGCACAAAGGCACATCTAGCCCTATTGTATCTGTTCGTGGCAGTTCACCAGAGAAGTCTGGAGTGGTGTTCGATCTCACCCCCAGTCAGCAGGAATATGCCAGAGTGTTGTTGGCCGAGGGAGTGCCCAAATCGAAAGTGATTCAGATGGTCATAGAAGACAGTGGGGAAATGCCCCGTAGCAGAGTTGTCTCTATCTAACATTAAGACTAGGAGGGCCTAATCCTAAGTTCTCATCACACAGCGATGACATGACTAGTGCGGCATGCCTTCGAAAATCTTAGGTATCGACTGACAGCTACAATTTTAGGTATCATCGGTCATCACCAGTCCCAATCATAATAAGGGCAGACTGTCATGTTCCAAGTAACCTTCAAGCACACCCAAGTATTCTGCATCATTGTGGCGAGCGTCACTTTGATCGCGTGTTCAAACAATGACAATGACAATGACAAATTTACACCGCAGCCTGAGTATCTGCCGATCGCGAACCCGACCG
>OLHR01000285.1_pt1 | contig 17353 bp, 18 predicted proteins | sample 1609291 | NCBI WGS metagenome assembly OLHR01 (sample SAMN05416707, study PRJEB24817) | seawater metagenome | isolation source: Sea water | place: Canada:Atlantic | collected 2013-07 | reverse complement strand
GATCATGCCTAGTCTCGTGGGCTCGGAGATGTGTATAAGAGACAGGATATAAAGACAAAACAATAAATGAAGAAATTCAGACAAACTTGATCGATCGCATTAAAGCGAAGGAGGTTGTTTTTAAAGGTTTATTGGGCTATGAAGATACCGTCGTGCCACAGATGAAGAAAGCTATTCTTGCGGGGCATCATATTAATCTGTTAGGATTGCGCGGTCAAGCAAAAACAAAGATTGCCAGAAGTATGGTTGACTTACTCGATGAGTACATGCCCATCGTAAAAGGATCTGAAATAAACGACAGTCCATTTAAACCTATTTCCAAATATGCAAGAGATCTAATCCATGAACTTGGAAATAAAACACCGATTTCTTGGGTACATAGATCTAAGCGTTTCTTTGAAAAATTGGCCACTCCAGACGTTAATGTTTCAGATTTAATTGGTGATATAGATCCCATTAAAGCAGCCACTTTAAAGTTACCTTATTCAGATGAACGCGTATTGCATTATGGGATGATTCCAAGAGCAAATCGTTCTATATTCGTTCTAAATGAGCTCCCAGATTTGCAAGCGCGTATTCAAGTGTCTTTATTTAACATATTAGAAGAAGGTGATATTCAAATACGCGGATTTCAACTAAGGATGCCACTCGATATTCAATTCGTGTTTACAGCAAATCCAGAAGATTATACAAATAGAGGAAGTATTGTTACGCCATTAAAAGATAGAATTGGATCCCAGATTTTTACCCACTATCCAAAATCGATTGCGCTGGCCCGAGAAATTACCGAGCAAGAAGCGAAGGTTTCAAGTACAGACAAAGCTTTAATTAAAGTTCCTAGTTTAGCAAAAGATCTTTTGGAAGAGGTAGCATTTCAAGCTCGAAGTAGCGAGTATGTAGATGCAAAAAGCGGCGTAAGTGCTCGTTTAACTATTAGTGCAATGGAAAACCTAATGGCAGCTGCAAAATTACGATTGATTGAAACAGGTTCTGACAAGACAAGGATTCGATTGGTAGACTTTATATCTATCATTCCATCCATAACTGGTAAAATTGAGTTGGTCTACGAAGGAGAACAAGAAGGTGCTGATGAAGTGGCGAAAATACTAATTGATAATGCGGTAATAAAGCAATTTGAAAAGATATTTCCACGCATACCTAAACTAGAAAAAGACGGAGTTAAAACCCCTTACACAGATTTAATTCATTGGTTCGATAATAACTTTATTGAATTGAACTATACAGATACGGATAACGAATTTTATACTAATCTTAAAACGGTCAAACCTTTGTCATCAGTAATTGAAAAATATGCTTCAAAACTGAGTAAAGAGGATCAATATTTTTGCATGGAGCTAGTTTTATGGGGCTTAACAATCAATAATAAATTGGATAAGTCTGAAAACGACACCGCTTATAAATTTGATTCTACTGGTATTGGTCAATACTTCCATGGAAGTAATTAGCTAGAAAACTAAAAATCATAATAGCATGAAAAAGAAAATAAAGGTGGCAATATTAATTCTAGGGTTTATATTTTCTATTTCTGCACAAAGTCAAGACAGTGATTTTGGTAATTGGCTTATTTATATAGGTAATAAAAAGCTAAGTCAAAAATGGAATCTGCATAATGAGGTACAATACAGAAACTATAATACCATTGGGGATCTAGAACAGTTATTGTTACGAGTAGGTTTGGGCTATACATTTAATGAAAGCAAGAATAACGTGTTGCTTGGTTATGGCTATATTTTATCTGAAAATTATTTAGATAATAATACCGATAAAGTTTCGGTTAACGAACACCGAATATTTCAACAATTCACATCCAAACAAAAAATAGGAATTGTTAATTTGAACCATCGATATCGATTTGAGCAACGCTTCGTTCAAAGTGATTTTAAAATGCGTCTACGTTATTTCTTAGGATTAAACATTCCTTTAACTAAAAAAGAAAACAACAAGTTATATTTTTCTGCTTATAATGAGATATTTCTAAATACGGAACCAGCAGTATTTGATAGAAATAGACTATATGGAGGAATTGGATACCATATTAATAAAAATATAAGACTTGAAGCTGGCTATATGAATCAGTTTTTTGAAAAAAATAGTCGCGATCAATTAAACATTATAACTTTTGTCAATTTTTAATAAAGGCATAATTATAATCCAGACTTACCATAACTCTAGTATATTGCATAAATAAATTATATTATCATGAAATTAAACTTATTATCTTGTGATGTTCAGAGGCCAGATAGAAGAGCGATAGCCAAATGTATTGCAGAGATTTCATCTAATATTGATGAATCCTTTTCGAATGAACTTACAGATATACTTTTAGAAGGAGATGCTGTAGATATTGAGATGAAAGACAAAAACACTGGTTCTGCATTAAGAGCTTTGCGAAAACTAAGTATTGACTATGAGATTATAGAATGAACCAAATTACTAGCAAAAATTCTTTCTTAATATCTCAAAATAATTCTCTATATTCTAGAAGAACCAAAGTTTAATCGCCATAATTGCAACGACTACAAGAAGAAAGGTTTTGATAAAACCATCTCCCTTATTAACCGATACTCTACTAGCAATCCATGCCCCTGCACCATTTCCAATCGCAAGTACAAAACCGACAGCCCAATTTACTTTGTCATTCAATATAAAAACAACCAATGCCGATAGCGTATAGATACATACAACAGCGACTTTGGTAGCATTAGCTCTCACTAAGGACATATGATTAAAGAAGTGCAGGAATAAAATGATAATAAAGCCCAGTCCGGCATTTATAAATCCACCATAAATCCCGAAAAAGAAAAAAGCAAGCATCCCCAACCACAAGTATTTACCTGTAAGACGTTCATGTACATCCTTAAGATTTGTTTTGGGTTTAAAAATAATTATTAAAATAACTGCAATCATAATAACAGCCAGTATCTTATTAAACACTGCTCCATCTATATCGACCGCTATACTAGCTCCAATAATAGCTCCTATTAAAGCCGAAGCTCCTAAGTATGTATTAAATGGAAAGGTTGTTACGCCTTTACTTTTGAATCCTGCTGTAGCAAATGCAGTTTGAATAACGATAGCAACCCGATTCGTTCCATTAGCCACACTGGGAGGCAAACCTAAAAAAATAAGAACTGGTAAGGACAGTAATGTGCCTCCACCAGCAACGGTATTAATAAATCCCACGGCGAAACCAACAACAATTAAAAGAACATAATGATACCATTCTTCCATGCGACAAAGCTAAGTTCAATTTATCAAATCGACGAAAAAAATTATGTAAATATTTCTGTTGAAATTTTAAGGAGTGGATTTCAGTGATTTTTTTATATTCCTATCGCTTCAATTAAACATAAATGGAAAAGGTTATTTTTGTTAACCTAGACGCTATAGAACCTAAAAGTGTCTTTATAGATTGTTCGCTATTCATAACTAAAATCGAACTGATAGAAAAATATGCAGATAAACAAATATATATATTCCTTTAGTTATGAGAACCCTCAAAGTGAGTTATGTAAACTTGAATCGAGGTACTTTTTTAATAAGGAAGAAAAGAATAAACAACTTGTTTCCAATATCAAAGTAGCGCCTTCAAACAGTCCTTTTATTAAAAGTAGATTTGATATTATTTCGTTTTCTGAAGATTATGATACGCTAATTAAGGACATCAAAAAAGAAAGCATCTGCATAGACGGTTTTAAAGTTGAATATTTAGTTTTAAATGGTGATATAACCGAATATAAGGAGCGGCTAAAAAAATTAAAAGATATAGGCTGGAGCATTGAAGGCATTCCTAATTATTATAATCCAATAAAAACCTATGCCTTATGTTATTACGAGGGTATTTGGTGTTTTGGTATTCTGATTAAAGACCGTTTTGCTTGGCATCAACACAAACAAAAACCACACTCATACAGTAACTCTATAAGCATAAGTATTGCCAAAGCTCTTGTTAATATTGCAGCAAAGGCGAATAAAGAGAATAAGCTACTAGATGCATGTTGTGGTGTAGGTACCATAATGTTAGAAGCTTGTTTTTCGGGAAATAACATTGAAGGTTGTGACATTAACGAGAAGATATGTAAGAATGCAAAAGAAAATCTTTCTCACTTCAACTATACTGCAAACGTATATAATTCAGATATAAAGAACATTAGTAAAATATATGAAGCTGCCATTATTGACCTGCCATACAATTTGTTTAGCAATGCAACGGATAATGATATCTTACACATTATTGAGTCGACAGCAGAAATCACAGATCGTATTGTTATTGTATCTACCTCAGATATTACAAACTTAATCAGTAATATAGGTTTCAGAATATTAGATTATTGCACCGTTAGTAAAAGTGGAAAGAGAAATTTTACTAGAAAAATATGGGTTTGCGAAAAGAATGAATAGGTTTGGGTATAAAGCACGAAAGAATAACAAGAACTCATTAGTAATGTTGTGGGTATATAAATTGTAGTATTTAAAAATCACTAAATTTGTTTAAATATAAACTTATTGTTCTTATTAATTTAACCGAATGAATAATCGTAAAGTAATATAAGAAGTGATCTTCTGAAATATTTAACAGCTAAAAAAACCTTTAAAATTATGAGAATTGTTATGAAAACAGAGCTTTCACTATATGTTGATGGAAGCAAAATTATATGCGAACAACATGGCGATATAAAGAATGCTAAAAAAATAGTGCTTTTCTGCCATGGCTTTCCTGGATCAAGTAGGCTTATACGTTTATGCGATAATTTAAAGAATAAGCCTATTTCGGTAGTAGAAATGAATTACCGAGGCGATAAAAAAAGTGAAGGAAAATTTAGTTTTTTGGGTTCTATGAAAGATATAAGAACTGTTGCTAATTATCTGAAAGTAAAATATAAAGTACCACTACATGCGTTGGGATATTCAATGGGCGGCTTATATGTTTCCAACATTATAAATAAGGAGCCCCATATTTTTAAGAAAGTAATTCTGTTGAATCCAGTGGTAGATTCCATGGCATTGTTCTCGAATAAACCCTTAATGGATGAATTATGGAAGCATGCAAAAAATATTTTATCGCTAAAAACACCTGAAATGTACGAAGAGGAGATAAGCAGGATAATTAGTGAGCTTAATCCTATAGGGTTTGCAGAAAAACTTAAAAGCAATGTTATTATCATTCAATCTACTAGCGATGAAGTATTAGACCCGAAACTTGCAAAAAGGTTTTATTCCTTATTGAACGGAGAAAAAAGCTATCTTGAAGTACCAAATACAACGCATGATTTAATGGGTGATGAAAAAGAGTTAATAGGTGCATTTTGAGAAACTTCTGCTGTTCAATAATCATGCATAATTCATCAAAAATTACAGAAATCCCATATGAGACAAATATAGGAGTTAATAAGTGATGATTTTTAACTGAAAAAGCATAGGTATTTTAATAATATTGACTAACTGTTGACTAAATAAGGTGTAAAAAAACCGCAAACAACTATATATAAAGTGTTTACGGTTTTAAAAAGTACTCAAGGCGGGAATCGAACCCGCACGCCCTGAAGCATTGGATTTTGAATCCAACGTGTCTACCAATTCCACCACTTGAGCAAGTAGGTGTCAAAAATAAACATTTAATTAATAAGTATTAATAATTAATCTGTTCATTTTTTGGTTACTTCTAAGGATTCATTTTACATTTGCTAACAATCAACAAATCCTAATTAAAATGGACATCCATATTCCTGAATCTAAAATTTTTGCCTGTAAACAAAGTGAAGAACTTGCCGAAAGTATTGCAAAACATTACGGAATACCTCTAGGGAATGTAATTACTTCTACGTATAGTGATGGTGAATTTCAACCGTCATTTGAAGAATCGATTAGAGGAAGTAGAGTTTTTATTGTGGGCTCTACACATCCTAATAGTGATCATTTAATGGAAATGTTATTGATGTTGGATGCTGCAAAGCGTTCCTCAGCAAAACATATTGCTGCCGTTTTACCTTATTTTGGTTGGGCAAGACAAGACAGAAAAGACAAACCTCGTGTACCAATTGCCGCTAAATTAGTTGCTAAAATGCTTGAAACAGCAGGAGCGACCAGAATAATAACGATGGATTTACATGCAGATCAAATTCAAGGTTTTTTCGAAAAACCTGTTGACCACCTTTTTGCTTCAACGATCTTCTTACCTTATTTGAGGTCTTTAAATCTAGATAACTTAACCATTGCTTCTCCAGATATGGGAGGGTCTAAACGTGCTTATGCCTATTCAAAATTCTTAAAAAGCGATGTGGTAATTTGCTATAAGCAACGTGAAAAAGCAAACATAATTTCACATATGGAACTTATTGGAAATGTGGAAGGGAAAAATGTGGTATTAGTGGATGACATGGTCGATACTGCAGGAACACTAACCAAAGCAGCAGATTTAATGATAGAAAGAGGCGCCTTAAGTGTTAGAGCTGTTTGTACTCATGCCATATTATCGGGCAATGCTTACGAAAAAATCGATAACTCTAAATTAGAAGAGTTAATCGTAACTGATTCTATTCCTTCAAAAAAGAATAGCCCTAAAGTGAGAGTGTTAAGCTGTGCAAAACTTTTTGCGGAAGTAATGATGAGTGTTAATTCAAACAAATCGATTAGTACAAATTTCTTGATGTAACCTACAGAAAACCAGTTAACATACGTTAAACTCAGATTCTAAAATAGAAAAGTTCATGTTGAAGTTCTATTACATAATTTGGCTTATAAAAAAGAGGACTGTTTTCTTTTCTCTATTCAGAAAAAAGCGCATCTTTGCACCCGCTTTCACCAAAAGGTGGGCAATTTAATTTTAAAACAAAAAACAAAAAAATGAAATCAATTACAATCAACGGATCTCAAAGAGAAAGCGTAGGTAAAGTAGCTACTAAAGCCCTACGTAATGCTGGTCAGGTTCCTTGCGTAGTATACGGAGGAGATAAGGCTATTCACTTTTCAGCAGAAATTATGGCATTTAAAAACTTAGTTTACACTCCAGATGTACACACAGTAGTAATTGCTTTAAAAGATGGTTCAAAAATTGAAGCTATCTTACAAGATATACAATTTCACCCAGTAACAGATAATATCTTACACATCGATTTTTACCAAATCTTTGATGATAAAGAAGTAAGTATGGATATTCCCGTTCGCATTACAGGAAGTGCTCCTGGCGTAAAGAATGGTGGTGTTTTACGTATTGTAAATCGATCGTTAAGAGTTAAAGCATTACCTAAAAATCTTCCAGATTTCTTAAATGCTGATATTTCTGAAATGAAAATTGGAACAATTATGACTGTTGCAGATTTAACTGGTAACGACTATACGATACTTCAAGATGATAGCAGAGTTGTTTGTCAAGTTAGAACTTCTCGTGTTGCTGTTGAAGATGAAGAAACTGAAGAAGGTGAAGAAACTGAAGAAGGAGTAGAAGGCGAAGAAGGAGCAGAAGGAGCAGAAGGAGCAGAAGGAAAAGAAGGAAAAGAAGGAGCTGCTACTAAAGAATAATATCTTTTAAAAAAATATACTTAAGAAGCATCCTATTTATTTGGGATGCTTTTTTTATTTTTACAAAAGTTTAATTATCATATGTTTTCAATATTTAGAGAACTCTTTACAATTAATTCCAGCAGAAATTTAACTGATGGTGATCCTATGAAAAAATATCTCATTGTAGGTTTAGGCAACATTGGTCCTAAATATGCAAACACCAGACATAATATTGGCTTTAAAATTCTAGATTTTTTAGCTGAAAAAGAAGAACTTACTTTTGAAAGCAATAAACTGGGTGATGTAACTGTATATAAATTAAAAGGTAGAACATATTTATTATTGAAACCGAGCACGTTCATGAATTTAAGTGGTAAAGCTATTAGATATTGGTTAGAAAAGGAAAAGATCCCTTTAGAGAATTTATTGGTTGTTACTGATGATTTAAATTTAGATTTTGGAACTTTTAGAATAAAAACAAAAGGTAGTGATGGAGGACATAATGGTTTAAAAGATACTCAGCATGTTTTAAACACAACCAAATACAATCGATTTCGTTTTGGAATTGGAGATACCTTTTCACAAGGAAAACAAATAGATTATGTGTTAGGGGAATGGATTGGTGAAGAACAAAAACTATTGCCTGAAAGATTAGAAAAAGCAACTGAGCTTATTAAATCCTTTGGTTTAGCAGGAATAACAAATACCATGAATTCCTTTAACGGAAAATAATATGGACGTATATAAATCTTTAGCTTCCTATAAAAAAAAGAATCCTTCTATAGTAACTATAGGTACTTTTGATGGTGTACATTTGGGACATAAAGCAATTTTAACTCAATTAGTGAATGCTGCTAAAAATGACAATCTAGCATCTATTTTACTTACGTTCTTCCCGCATCCAAGAATGGTTTTACAAAAAAAATCCTCCTTAAGATTAATCAATACTATAAAGGAACGTTCAGAAATTATTGAACAAACAGGAGTTTCAAATTTAATCATCCATCCTTTCACAAAAGAGTTCTCAAGGTTAACAGCTTTAGAGTTTGTCAGAGACATTTTGGTGAATCAATTACATATTAAAAAAATAATTATTGGCTACGATCATCAATTTGGAAGAAATAGAACTGCCACTATTAAAGATTTAATAGAATTTGGAAAAACCTATGATTTTGAAGTTGTTGAAATTACCGCTCAACAATTACAGAATGTAGCTATTAGTTCAACAAAAATTAGAAAAGCATTAGAGGAAGGCGATGTGCAAACCGCCAATCAATATCTTGGACATCCTTTTATGCTTTCAGGAAAAATAGTTAAGGGAAGAGGAATTGGAAAAACGTTAGCATTTCCCACAGCAAACCTTAAAATTAAGGAAGACTATAAGCTGATTCCTAAAAATGGCGTTTATTTAGTAACATCCATCATTTCCGAAAAAAATGTTTTTGGTCTTACCAATATTGGTACTAATCCTACTGTTGGTGGTATTCATAAAACAATTGAAACTTATTTTTTAGATTATAAAAATGATTTATACGATAAGGATATTCAATTAAATTTTATAAAAAATATTAGAGAAGAAAAAATATTTGCATCTAAAGAAGCACTAAAAATTGCGATTAAAGAAGATGAAATATTCGCGCGAAATTATCTAAATGTTAATGAATAAATTTCTTTTCAAACAAATTGACAATACCGGTTTAAGCCTCTTTAGGATTATTTTTGGATTGCTAATTGCTTTGGAAGGGTTTGGAGCGATTGCTACAGGTTGGGTGCGACGTGTATTGGTGTCACCAGATTTCACGTTTAATTTTATTGGCTTCGATTTTTTACAAGTCTTTGTTGGCGAAGGGATGTATTTTTATTTCGCACTTATGGGAGTCTTTGGGATTTTCGTGATGTTGGGTTATAAATATCGATTAGCGATGTTCTCTTATGCTTTATTATGGACTACCGTTTATTTAATGCAAAAAACATCCTATAACAATCATTATTACTTAATGGTATTACTTTGTTGGATAATGGCTTTTTTACCTGCCAATAAGCGGTATTCATTAGATGCCAAATTTAATCCTTCGTTTAAATCACTTTCAATGCCTCAATGGGTTAAATGGACATTGATATTGCAAGTTGGTATTGTATTTATGTATGGGTCTGTTGCAAAATGGTATCCCGATTGGATAAATGGTACTGCTCCTGGCATCATACTGAAGTCCAAAAATAATTATTTCTTAATTGGAGAGCTATTACAACATAATTGGGTGCATTATGTTATTGCCTACTTCGGAATATTTTTCGATTTGCTTATCATCCCAATGCTATTATGGAAAAGAACAAGATTACTTGGCTTTTACCTTTCGCTCTTCTTTAATTTTTTTAACTCCATTGTTTTTCAAGTAGGTATTTTCCCTTATATGTCAATTGCTTTTTTATTGTTTTTCTTTAGTTCGGAAACCATCCAAAAAAGATTCAAACTTAAAAAAGAAATTTACAAGGAACACAAAATCACAATACCTAAATACAATAATATACTGATCGGTATATTATTGGTGTATTTTATATTTCAAATAGGTTTACCTATTCGTCATTGGATGATTCAAGATGATGTGCTTTGGACTGAAGAAGGCCATCGAATGAGTTGGAGAATGATGTTACGATCTAAAAGTGGCACCTTAACTGTTCGTGTTCAAAATAAAAAAACAGGTAAAGAAAAGGTATATGATTATAAAAAATTGCTGTCACCTAAACAAAGTCGATCTGTAGCTACAAAACCAGATTTAATGTGGCAATTAGCACAAAAAATTAAAGCAACTGAAACTGAAAAAGGAAATGATGTTGCTATTTATATGAATTCAAAAGTAAGCATAAATGGAGGACCATTTCATCAGTTTACCGATCCTAAAATAGACATTGCAAATCTAAATTGGGATCTATTTAAACACAGTAATTGGTTATTGCCATCGCCTGAAGATTATCATAATAAATAAGCAACAAAAAATCTCCTAATAAACCCCTCTTTTTTCCTAAATTGCAAGCTCAAAAGTTTTAAGAAAATGTTACAAGTAAACGAAATTCGCAAAAACAAAGAAAAATTTATTCAATCCCTTAGCAAAAGAGGTTTTGATGCTACAACTATTTTTGAAGAAGTTTTAAAAATCGATGAGTTACGTAAAGCGACTCAAGCTAAACTTGATGAAACGTTATCGCAATCCAATACATTTTCTAAAGAAATTGGGATTCTATTTAAAAATGGAGAGCCTCAAAAGGCAACTCTTTTAAAGGAGAAAACTACCCAATTAAAAGAAGTTTCAAAACAACTTACAGAAACACTAAATAATGCTGAAGGAAATCTTCAGCAATTACTTTTTACCATCCCTAATATTCCAAATGAATTGGTGCCAGCTGGAAACGATGAAAATGATAATCTAGAAGTTTTTATTGAAGGTAAAATCCCAGAACTTTCAGAAGGCGCATTGCCTCATTGGGAATTGGCAAAAAAATACGATATAATAGATTTTGAGCTTGGTGTGAAAATTACAGGTGCTGGATTCCCTGTATATAAAGGAAAAGGAGCTCGACTACAACGTGCTTTAATCGCTTATTTTTTAGATAAAAATACAGACGCTGGTTATACAGAATATCAAGTCCCATATCTAGTAAATGAAGCTTCAGGTTTTGGAACTGGTCAATTACCAGATAAAGAAGGACAAATGTATCATTCAACATTAGACGATTTATACTTAATCCCTACCGCAGAAGTTCCTATTACTAATTTATTCCGTGGAGATTTAAGGACGCATTCAGAATTACCAATTTTATGTACCGCATACACTCCTTGCTTTAGAAGAGAAGCTGGAAGTTATGGAGCACATGTTAGAGGGTTAAACAGATTGCACCAATTTGATAAAGTTGAAATTGTTAGAGTTGAAAAACCTGAAAATTCTTATATCGCTCTTACCGGAATGTTAACCCACGTTAAAGACATCCTTAGAGAACTAAAATTACCGTATCGCATCCTTAGGTTATGTGGTGGTGATTTAGCGTTTACCGCTGCTTTAACCTATGATTTTGAAGTTTTTTCTACCGCTCAAGATCGTTGGTTAGAAATTTCTTCTGTTTCAAATTTTGAAACATTTCAAGCAAATAGGTTGAAATTACGTTATAAAGATGAAGATGGTAAAAACAAATTACTTCATACACTTAACGGTAGCTCTTTAGCTTTACCAAGAGTTTTGGCAGGAATTTTGGAAAATTATCAAAGTCCAAAAGGAATTAAAATACCTGAAGTATTAGTGCCATATTGCGGCTTTGACATTATTAATTAATCAATTTTATTTGAATCCATTAGTCTCTATTAATTGGCTTTCTGAAAATTTAAACGCAGCCAATTTGGTTGTTTTAGATGTTAGTTTAGAAAGTAATGTAGCTACTATTGAAATTGCATTTCCTAGAATCCAAATTAAAGGAGCTCGTTATTTTGATTTAAAAGGAACTTTTTCGGATTTAGAAAACCCACTACCAAATACATTGCCAAATCCTGAAGCTTTTGCTTTCGCGTGTAGAAACCTAGGAATAAATAACAATAGTACTATTGTAGTTTATGATAATATAGGTATTTATGCCAGTCCTAGGGTATGGTGGATGTTTAAAAGTATGGGACATAAAAATATTGCTGTTTTAGATGGTGGACTTCCAGCATGGAAAAATAAAAACTACCCTACAGAATCGATTCAAACTCAAGAACTACCTAAAGGGAATTTTAAAGCACTATTTAATTCAAATTTTCAGAAAACAGCTTCTCAAATCTTAGAAAACATAGCATCAAAAGAAGCTATTGTAATAGATGCTCGATCTAATGAACGGTTTTGTGGATTGGTTCCAGAAAGTCGAAAAAATTTAAAATCTGGTCACATCCCAAATGCTGTAAACCTACCATTTTTAGAGGTATTAAAAGACGGAAAATTTATTCCGCTAAATGAAATTTCTGCTATTTTTAAAAAACTGAAGATAGACAATCAGCCAAAAATATTCACTTGTGGTTCTGGATTAACCGCTTGTGTATTAATTTTAGCAGCTGCATTAATTTCAGAAAATAATCACTTTTTATATGACGGTTCATGGACCGAATGGGGACAATTAGAAGGAGTTCCTATTTTTAATTAAACCCTCATAAATTGACATTTTATTAAGAAATCTATTCCCTATCTTTATCCCATGCACAAAATTGTTTTCATCTTATTTTTTCTATCATTAACTGGTATTAATGCTCAAAATAATTTGTTAGCCGAAAACTATTTTGAACAAGGAGAATACGAAAAAGCACTCACGCTTTATACCCAGCTTTATAAAAAAAATAAAAACTTTAATTATTTTAAAGCTATAGTGGCTTCACACCAACAATTAGAAAACTTTACAGAAGCAGAACAACTATTAAAAGAAAGGCTAAATAATAAAAGAATTATCCCTCAACTTTATGTAGAATTAGGCCATAACTATTCGCTACAAAAAAATGATTCATTAGCCAATATTAATTATGACAAAGCAATTCTTTTTGTAAAAGAAAGTGAAAAATTTAATTATGGAAGAAACATTGGTGAATCGTTTGAAAGATATAGTCTTTTAGATAAAGCTATTGAAACGTATGTAACTGCTATGGATGCTTTTCCGGATGCTAACTATAGTTATCAGTTAGCACGCCTTTATGGTGAACAGGGCGACCTTGAAAAAATGTTCGACAGTTATTTAGTTTTAATTAAAAAAAATCGTTCTTATCAAGGGGTCGCTCAACAAAATTTCAGCCTTTATATCTCTGAAGACCCTACTGAAGAAGCAAATATTTTACTCCGTAAAGCATTACTTCAAAAATTACAAAAGCAACCCGATGTTTTGTATAATGAATTATTAAGCTGGTTGTTTATTCAACAAAAGGAATATAACAAAGCATTTACTCAAGAAAAAGCTATTTACAAACGTATGGCAGATAACGATATGTCTGGAATAGCAGATATTGCTTATTTCGCCACCAATGATGATGATGATAAAAATGCCATATTAATAGTAAATTTTTTAATCGAAAATGCTTCAACACCTGAAGAAAAAATAGCAGGACATCAACATTTAATGAAAATTAAATTAAAAACTGCTTCCAAAAAAGAATATCCGAAAATTGAAAAAAGCTATGAAGATTTATTTAGTGAATTTGGCAACGGAAAAAAAACGTATCAGCTTCAGTTAGACTATAATTATTTTTTAGCTTTTCAAAACAATAAAAAAGACCTTGCTGTTTCAAATTTAAAATATTTTTCTAAACAGCCTTTAACACGATACCAAGAAGCAAGAATTAAAATGCTATTAGCAGATATTTTAGTTTTTGACGAGAAATTTAATCAAGCATTGATCTATTATTCACAAATTCAACAGGATGTAAAAGGTGATTTATTAGCACAAGAAGCACGTTTTAAAGTGGCAAAAACAAGTTACTTTAAAGCTGATTTTACCTGGGCACAGGTACAATTAGATGTGCTGAAAAAATCGGCAACACAATTAATTGCCAACGATGCAATGCAACTGAGTTTACTGATAAAAGATAATACTTTAGAAGACTCTACTCAAACTGCCTTAAAACAATTTGCTCGAGCCGATCTCTTAACATTTCAGAAAAAAGAAACGGAAGCGATATCAGTTTTAAAAAATTTATTAGAGAATCATAAAGGAGAAAAAATTGAAGATGAAGCATTATTAAAGTTAGGTGAGTTATACGAACTCAAAGGTGAATTTGAAAAAGCAGAAGCAAGTTATCGGGCATTAATTCAATTTTATAATGAAGATATATTAGCCGATGATGCGCATTATCGGTTAGCAAAACTATACGAGATAAAACTTAACCAACCTCAAAAAGCAAAAGAATACTATGAGTTATTAATCTTCAACTTCGAAGATAGTATCTACTTTGTAGAAGCAAGAAAAAAATACAGGATGCTTCGGGGTGATGAAATAGAATAAAAATGATCATATATAATGTTACTGTAAATATTGAAAAAAGTATTCATGACGAATGGTTGATTTGGATTAAAAATTATATTCCTCAGGTTTTAGCTACCGGAAAATTTACAGATGCTAAACTTACCAAAGTGCTGGTTGAAGAAGAAATGGGAGGTACTACGTATGCTATACAGTACAGAGCAAAATCTCGCGAAGCTTTAGACAGTTATTATAAAAATGATGCCGATAAGTTAAACCAAGATGGTTTATTAAAATTTGCAGATAAAATGCTAACCTTTAGAACGGAACTAGAAATTATAGATGAATATAGTATAACACACCATTAAAAATGTCTGTAAAAGCAAAAAAATATTTAGGGCAACATTTTCTTAAAGACGAAACTATTGCAAAAAAAATTGCAGACACTCTAACACAAGATAATTATAAAAATGTATTGGAAATTGGACCCGGTATGGGAGTGCTCACCAAATATCTTGTAGAAAAAAATCTAGAAATTACAGCAATGGAGCTAGATCAAGAATCTGTAATTTTTCTAAATGAACATTTTAAAAACAAAAACCTAAAAGTAATCCCTGCTGATTTTTTAAAATTTGATTTAGAAAATTTTTTTAATGGAGAACCCTATGCCATCACTGGCAACTTCCCTTATAATATATCTACACAAATTGTATTTAGAACTTTAGAATGGCGAGATCAAATTCCAGAATTTACGGGCATGTTTCAAAAAGAAGTAGCAAAACGTATTTGTGAAAAAGAAGGAAGTAAAGTCTACGGAATTATGTCGGTTTTAGTTCAAGCTTTTTACGATGCAGAATATTTATTTACAGTTCCTCCTACTGTCTTTAATCCTCCTCCAAAGGTAGATAGCGGAGTGCTTCGCTTAAGAAGAAAAGAAAACTATACACTTCCTTGTGATGAAAAAATGTTATTTAAAGTCGTAAAAACTGCTTTTCAGCAAAGAAGAAAAACATTGCGGAATAGTTTAAAAGTCTTTAATCTTTCCGATAAATTAAAAGAAGATATTATATTTGGACAGCGACCTGAACAACTTTCGGTTTCAGAATTTATTATGCTTACTCAAAAATTAGAGAAAGATGAAATTTCAACTAACAACTAATTATTTAGAAAAAATAATCCGTCTCATCGCCAAAAAAGATGGCAATGTAATTAGGGATTTATTACACGAAGTCCACTTTGCTGATATTGCTGAACTCCTAGAGGAATTAAAGCCTGAAGAGGCTGCATATCTTATTAAATCTTTAGAAAGTGAAATTACTTCTGAAGCTTTAATGGAATTAGATGAAGATGATAGAGAAAAAATTCTAAGTTATCTTTCCCCAAAAGAAATTGCCAAAGAAATTGAAGAAATGGACACTGATGATGCTGCAGATGTAGTAGCAGAGCTCGATGATCATATTCAAAAAAAGGTAATTGAAATAATTGAAGACGAAGAGCACGCCTCCGATATTGTTGAACTTTTAACCTATGATAAAGATACTGCCGGAGCATTAATGGCAAAAGAGTTGGTTCAGGTAAAAGAAACATGGACTGTAGCTAGTTGTGTTAGAGAAATGCGTAGACAAGCAGAAAATGTAACTCGAGTTCATTCTATTTATGTTACCGATAAAGATGGAAAATTAAAAGGGCGTCTTTCTTTAAAAGACCTTTTAACTGCGTCTGCCAAAACACATATTAGTGAAATCTATATTGCGAAAGTAGATTATGTAACCGTTGCTACAGAAGACGAAGAAGTAGCAAGAATTATGCGGAAATACGATTTGGAAGCCATTCCTGTTGTAGATGAAAATGGCGTATTAGTTGGTAGAATTACCATTGATGATATTGTAGATTTCATAAAAGAGGAGGCAGAAAAAGATTATCAAATGGCAGCGGGTATATCGCAAGATGTTGAAGCTGATGATAGTATTTTAGAATTAACCAAAGCAAGATTACCTTGGTTGGTTTTAGGGTTATTTGGAGGATTAGGCAGTGTTTACATTTTACAAGGATTTGAAGAAGCATTATTTCATTATCCAATATTATTTTTCTTTACACCATTAATAGCTGCAATGGCGGGTAATGTTGGTGTTCAGTCTAGCGCTATTATTGTACAAGGTTTAGCAAACGATGTGGTTAAAGGGAGTTTATTTCATCGATTATTAAAAGAATTAGGATTGGCATTAATTAACGGATCCATATTAGGATTATTAGTGATCCTTTTTGGTCTTATAGTGGGTCAAGATTTTATTGTAAGTATCACAATTGCTATTTCTATGTTAACTGTAATTATTATCGCTGCTCTTATAGGGACTTTTGTCCCAATCATTTTAGATCGCAAAGGGATTGACCCTGCTATTGCAACAGGACCTTTTATTACTACTAGTAACGATATTTTTGGAATTTTTCTGTTCTTTTATATCGCAAAACTTATTCTTGGCTTTTAAATGAAAAAACACTCCGTCCTACTAAAATAACAGAAGAAATTAGTACCTTGTTTAACTAACTTATAAGTCTGTGAATTCCATAAATATTAAAGAAAAGTTCTCGAAATTCAGCAAGAACTGGCATCCTCATCAAATTGCAATCGTAGACGATATGCAAGTGCTTTTAGCAAAGATTAAGGGTGAGTTTGTTTGGCACCAACACGAAAAAGAAGATGAATTATTTCAAGTTATAAAAGGCACTTTAGAAATGCATTTTAGGGATCGTATTGAAATTATTAATGAAGGAGAAATTATAGTAGTCCCAAAAGGAGTGGAACATTGTCCAGTAACAAAAAATGGGGAAGAAGTTCAAGTGTTATTATTTGAAAAATTGAGTACCGCTCATACAG
>OLHR01000281.1_pt1 | contig 17421 bp, 15 predicted proteins | sample 1609291 | NCBI WGS metagenome assembly OLHR01 (sample SAMN05416707, study PRJEB24817) | seawater metagenome | isolation source: Sea water | place: Canada:Atlantic | collected 2013-07 | reverse complement strand
TACACCTCTCTATTCGTCGGCAGCGTCAGATGTGTATAAGAGACAGATCGTATTGAGCTTGAATTTGTGGGTGATCTGGCCACTTTAAAAGAGGGTGTCAATAATTCTGCTGACAGCGTAGAAAAAACCATGAATGGCCTTGAGGAGGTCCTAAAAGCCATTGCTACGGGTAACTTTAGTTACCGCTTAGAAGGTGCAAGTGCCATAGGATCTGACTTCCGTGCCACTCTCATAAGCACCATGAAAACGATGGAGCAAGCCATTGGTGAAATTAACCAAGTGATGAATGCGGCAGCATCAGGTAACTTTGACTTACGGGTCGAAACGCCTCTCCAAGGCGACTTAGATCAACTTAAGTTGGGTGTTAACAAGTCCATTAACGCCATTGCGGATGCCCTAAGTGAAACCACTGTAATGGCCGAAAAGATGGCCCATGGCAATTTAACGCAGCGTATTACTGGGCAATATAAAGGCCGTTTAGAAGAATTAAAAACTGCACTCAATAGCTCGGTTGATAACATGGAAAAAACGGTGTCTGCCGTGTTGAAAGCCACTGATAGTGTCGCTGCAAATGCAAGTGAAATTACCCATGGCGCTGATGACCTTGCTCAGCGAACTGGTGAACAAAGTGCTTCTTTGGAGGAAACCTCTTCTAGCATGGAAGAAATGGCTGCGACCATTGAACACAATACTGATCGGGCTAATGAAGCGAGCAAGTTAGTGAAAACGACCCAACAAGACTCTGCTGACGGTGTAGAAGTGGTGAGTAAGGCCGTTCAGGCCATGGGCCACATTGAAAAATCCAGCACTAAAATTGTTCCTATTATCACGTTGATTGAGGGTATTGCTTTTCAAACCAACTTATTAGCTCTTAACGCTTCTGTTGAAGCTGCTCGAGCGGGTGAACATGGCAGGGGATTTGCTGTCGTGGCAGGAGAAGTTAGAACGCTGGCTCAGCGAGCCGCGGATGCAGCAAAGGACATTAAAGTATTGATTGATGAGAGCTCAAATAATGTAAAAGAGGGTCGTAGCTTAGTCAACAAAACGGGTGAGTCATTAACCTCAATCAGTCAATCGATCACTCAGATTAATGATATTGTAGCAAACATTGCCACTGCAACTAAAGAGCAAACCGCTGCCGTTACCCAGATTAATTCTGCTGTTGGCCAGTTGGAAAATGTTAACCAACAAAACGTCGCGTTGGTTGAAGAGTCGTCGGCTTCAAGCTACTCCTTAAGAGATCAAACTAAAGCACTTAAAGATCAAATTTCCTTCTTTAAAGTGACTGCTTCTGTAATTCACACGCCGTCTGCCGCGCCATTGCGTTCAGCAGAACAGGTATTTGGCAAACAAGCCTTGGCAGAAATGACCACGCCAGCTGGCAAGCATGAACCTGCACCTGTCATAAAAAGTGACGATGATTGGCAAGAGTTTTAATACTCAGCCAGTCTAGAAAACCAGCTCAACTGCTGGTTTTTTTATTTCAAACGACGTTGATATTGCAATGGAAAGGCACGTCTTATGGTCTTTAAATGGTCCAGATCAATACGTGCAACAGCGATACCTGGGCCTTCACCTAACTCCACTAAAATCTCACCCCATGGATCAATAATCATTGAATGGCCAAAGGTTTGCCTATGATCATGCTGACCACCGTGCGATGCTGCCAGCATGTAACATTGGGTTTCGATGGCTCGCGCACGCAATAATGTGTGCCAGTGCGCTTGACCTGTGGTTCTGGTAAAGGCCGCTCCATTGACGATAATTTGGGCTCCCAAATCCACCAATTTAGCATGCATTTCTGCAAAGCGTAAATCGTAACAAATGGTCAAGCCGACCTTGCCCACTGGAGTGTCAATCACCACCAACTGATCACCAGCTTCAAAGGTATCAGATTCACGATAACTGCCATGACTGTCTTCGATGTCCACATCAAACATATGGATCTTATCATAGCGCGCAACTTCATCTCCTTCACTGTCGTAGACAAAACAAGCAGAGCGCACCTTATTTATATCTCGTATGCCTTGTTGACACGGAATAGTGCCCCCAACTAGCCATATATTATTAGCCTTAGCTTGCTGCGATAACCAGAGGCGCAAGCCATGCTGAGGCAGTGATGCCTCTGCACCATGTGCCACCATCTGAGGGTCACCAAAAACGGCAAAGCTTTCTGGTAACATCACCAATTTGGCACCCTGCTTGGCTGCCCGTTGAATAAGCACAGCTGTTGCACGTAGATTATCATCAACACTAAGTTTACTGACCAATTGCACCACTGCTACTGCTGGCCCATGACCCGTTACGTTGACAGCTTCAGATGACATTGAGTTAGGCTTACTGGGTGGGGATGACATTTTCAATACGCTCCTGCACCGACTGATTTTGATAGTCTTTGTCGAATATTCTCACTAAGTTGACATCTGGGTTATCAAGCGAACCCGAAACACTATAGCGAGCACTCGTGAAGGTAGATAGCTCATCACCAATGAGTTTATTAACAATGTAAATCATACCGCTTAGCTGCGGCAGACCGGCTATCAAGGCCGCTAATGGCAACTTTTCTGCTACGGGTAAGGTAATAATTAAATTATTGTCCACTTGGCGCTGCTTAAAATCAATCCACCCGTCCAAAGATAAATTTAATGCCGCAGACTTTAGTGTGACCGGCGACAAAGTAGTTGCGACACCCTGATCAAAACGATAGTGAGCAGTAATACTATCAAAACTAAAACCCGGTTGAAGAATATCAGAAAAATCCAACTTAACGCGTCTAATAAGCCTGCTCATATCCAGCAAGGCCAATACCTTTAAACCTGAAGTTGCATTAGGCGTAGACGAAAAGCTACCTTTCTTAAACCGCAGTCCTAAATCACCACTGGCATCTTTTATGGCAAACGCTAAGGGAGACCGTGGCCAGTCTAGCTGCAACTCAATAGCAGCAGTCTCAGCCACGAAAGAAGGATCATAACCCCAGTCCACAAGTAGGCTGGCCATATCATCCGATGCAACTTGTCCAGTGAATTGAGTACGATGAGTTCCATCGACCTTGCTCCAAATTAGATTGCCTTGCAAATGACTGTGACGAATGTACGCATCTAGGTCATGCACACTAACCTGCGAGCCTACTCGCCGAGCTTTGAACTGCCACTGCCCATAGGATTCTCCATTCTTAAGCAACTCGTCAATAGACACATCAGCATCAATAAATTTGCTGGGATCGATATTTTCTAGCACATCTTTATCGTCAACTATTTCAGTGCTAGTTTCACTATTAGTGTCGACACTCGGCTCAGGAAAATTAAAATGCGCATGATGAACATGCACTACTAGCGGATGGTCAGCACCAAAATAGTCCACTTTCCCTGATAGCTGCTCTGAGGTTAGGCGCATGCGCCATGGCACAGGGGTGACTGAATCACCATCTGCGGCCAAGCTTTCTAGACTTAGAGTGCCCTGATCAATATCAAAACCAAGCCAGGTGGCATGTTTTATTTTAACGTCAATGTTTGGCAATACAAATTCTGTAATATCTTGCTTTGAACCTGCCCACATGGGTTTGATATATTGTTGGTAAACCTCCCACCAAGGCGCCACGTCCACAGAGTCCATTTGGCCACTAACATTCCATTGGCCCTTTTGCGCCCATTCTGTGGCACCTTGAAAAGCTACATTGGCACCAAGAAGACTTACTTTGGGTGAACTTTTTCCTCTACCCAGATTAATGGCAAGCTGATGTTGATCAATACTGGCATACCAATTTTGCTGATCTGCCTGCCAATGGCCCAACAACTGTAATTGTTTTAAGTCATGGAGAGGATCTGGCAGATCTAGATCTGCTTTAGTCAAATCTACCTCTGCACTAAACGCAGTGCAATCAGACCCCAGAAGAGTGCAGGTGGAAAATCTTGCCACAAACGGAAGCGACCCTAAAGTTTCTTGAGCCCATGACTGGTCCATTTTAGTGCTTAGGTAATCTGGTGCTAATCGGCCTGTAAATTCTAGCGTCAAACCATCTTGCATGGCACTCAAGTTAGCATGTGCATCGTCTAAAATAGTTTTAGGTAGGTCTGATATCCAAGGTTTCGCAAGGTCAACTTTACTCAAGCGTTTAAAGCTCACCAATTGACCATCAATCAGACCATCCCCTTCAATAGCGCCGATACCCGCACCCACACCTGCACTTTCACTATTACTAGCAGAGCTCATATCAACTTTAAGCTCAACATGGCGTATGTCCATTTGCAAAGGAGCCCAGTAACCATTGAGGTTGCTACTAGATAGCTTTAAGTCATAGTTTGGTTTTGCTTGATGACCAAAAGGAATGGCCACACTGCCTAGCAAGGACACATCTCCATGTGGTTTGAGCGCCAGAAGCCAGGATGGCAAAGCAAGCTTCATTGGTGGTTGCTGCACCCAAGTCATCATCTTTGCCGCTTGACCTGCTATTTCGCCACTCACCTTTATATAACGGCGCTGTTTGGATACCAGCGCATACGTGGGCACCTCAATCTGCCAACCTTGAACCGATTGAGTGGTTTGGCTGTGTTCGACCCGACCTTCCCGAACATTAACCACTGCCCCTTTTTGACCTAGAGTTAGATCAGCACTTAAGCTCTCAATTTGAGGCCAATCTTGATGATAACGCAAGCTGGGGGCTTGCACATAGGCAGCCATCGGCATCGACCTTGCCATAATCCCAGCAGCATTCGACAGGTTACCTGGACGACCATTATAAATGAGCGCAGCCTCAGCCAAAGTCCCCTTAGGCGCAGCAGTGGTTAACCAATCTCCTAATGTTTCACCCAGCAAAAGATCTGGCAATAAACTCGGTAGTGCGGCAAGGTCTAGGTCCTGTGCACCCAAAGTCAATTGCATAAAGGGCTCTGCTTTCGAACCTTTGCGTGGAAAGGAAGCCGACATTTTTAAATTAACCTGCCCTTGAGCAAGCTCAAGGGCCATGGTGGATGAACTAAAACGGTTAACTTTCGCGCCGTAGTACCAGTTTACCTCCCCCTTAAAACCATCAAACTGCCATGGCGATGAAGTGAGTTGAGTCATACGCATTTGAAGACCGTCCGTGTCATTGATCATGACTCTACCACCCAAACGATTAAGCCAAATACGGCCATCAGCCTGCTCAATGTGCGGCACTCCAGACCATGCTTTGATACTGACCTGTTGCAGTTTACCTGTGAACAGAAAATCCTGAGGTAGCTGGGCATCTAAATACAACTGAGCCTCATGCAACCACCCTTCAGGTGCCAAGGATTGAATAGGCAAGTTGATCTTTGTTGGTATATTTTTGAGGGTGTTCAATACCTTTTGTGTGTCAGCCAAATGCAGCTTAGGGCTGAGTAACACGACTTGCTGGTTAATTTTATTAACCTGCAATTCAGTTAATGGTAAAGCTATACCATTTATCTGCCCACTTAAAGCTTCTCCGGTGAGAGTCCAATTGGCCAAATTCCAATTAAAAACAGCCTCCCCTTCTAACAGGCTAATGAGGTTTAAGTCACCTTCTAAATTGACCTTGTCAGTGGCTGTCTCGAGCACAGCATGACTTTTGCGGGTGATTAACTTTAGACCCTGCTCAGCCTGAAAATCTAGCCAATACTGACCACTCACCTGCAGCCTTTTTAAATGAAAAAGTGTTTGATCTGGTTCTAATAAGGCTACAAGTGGCACCATTTTTAGGTCATCACTTCGTAAGTAGATTTGCGCCCGTTCGATCATTGTTTTTAGATTATGATCAACATTATCACCCATCATTATATTAATCAGTTGGCTATTGTTTAGGTCAAGAGTGACTTGGCCTTCAACCTCAGCCTCAATATCATCGCCTTCTGTCTTAGTATTTTCATTGCCATGCAGTGACACGCTTATTCGGGTCGTCCCCTCACTGCTGACGTCTGTCATACTCACCTGAGCACTCAACTGAGGTAAACTGATGGGCTCAGCACTATGTGGGATCAGCGTAAGACTAATATCCTGCAATAAAAATTGTGGCACTCTTGCAGCAACTGCCAGCATTAGCTGAGGAAAGTTTTTATTAGGTGTTTCAGAAGTCGCTTGTGGGAGCCAAGATCCATTTTCTTGCTGACTAAGACTGAGTGACAAACCTTCTGCTTGAATATGGGATAAACGCAATACATCGGCTTGTAGGGAATCCCATAAATGCACACCTAGGTCTAAATGTGAGAGATTTAAACCTTCCGCAGTTTCAATCCCCTCTAGGCTTAGCTGTAAGTCTGTACCCACTAACTTAACTTGAAATGACTCTAACTTTAGCGTTTGTCCGATGGCCTTACTTACTTCTTGCTGAACCCATTGATGGTAAAACGGATGATGATCAATGCCCAGCCTTAACCAAGAAAAAGCCACTGCTAGCAGCACCAAAAGCCCACAGCCAATGGCCATTAACCAATGGTTCATTTTAGCTAGCATTAACGCAGCACCACATCATATTGTTCACTAACGTACATGGGCTCTAATCGTAAGGAGATAGTTTTACCAATAAACTCTTCCAATTCTGCCAAACGGTGCGCTTCTTCATCAAGCAACTGGTCAATCACAGCCTGTGACGCGAGCACTGAATAGGTATTCGTATCATAAGCCCTATGGGCGCGCATGATTTCTCGAAATATCTCATAACAAATAGTTTCAGGCGTTTTATTTGATCCAGTCCCTTCGCAGGAAGAACAAGGCTCACATAAGAGTTGCTCCAAACTTTCTCGCGATCGCTTGCGTGTCATTTGAATTAAACCCAATTCAGACACAGGTAACACTTTAGTTTTAACGTGGTCTTTAGAGAGTGCATGGTCTAAGGTTCGAGCCACTTGACGTTGGTGCTCTAAATCTTGCATGTCAATAAAATCTAAGATGATGATACCACCAAGATTCCGCAGTCGCAGTTGTCGGCCTATCGCCGTCGCCGCCTCAAGGTTAGTCTTAAATATAGTTTCTTCTAAATTACGGTACCCAACATAAGCCCCAGTATTGACGTCCACAGTGGTCATGGCTTCGGTTTGGTCAATAATAATGTAGCCGCCTGACTTGAGTAACACTTTTCGTCCAAGTGCTTTTTGAATTTCATCTTCGACGTTATACAGATCAAAAATCGGCCGTCCACCTGGGTAGTGCTCTAATTTTGATGCCATATCTGGCACTAGCTGATCAACAAACTCTGCTGCTTTTAAATAGGTTTCTTTGGAGTCAATGCGAATTTTTTCAATCTGGGGATGGGCAATATCCCTAAGGGTTCGAAGTGCTAAGGGTAGGTCTTGATAGATGACTTGCGGAGCTTCTCCCACAGCAATTTTTTGCTTTATTTGAACCCAAAGGCGTCGGAGAAAGTCGACATCTTGTTGCAAATCTTTTTCACTCACTCCCTCAGCGACAGTGCGAACAATGACACCCTCTTTGTCGAATTCAGATACTGCACCATCGGCCATCGCATGCAGTTCTGTAGACCCTGCTAAATAGCTTTCTAAACAGAGTTTAAGACGCTGCTTTTCACTCTCGTCTTCGATTCTTTGAGATATACCCACATGGTCACTGCCAGGCAAATACACAAGGTAGCGGGATGGAATAGATATTTGAGTGGTAAGACGGGCGCCTTTGGTACCCATGGGATCTTTAACCACCTGCACCAGCAAGCTTTGGCCCTCTCTCACTAGATGTGCTATTTCATCTGAATCTGGCTGACCATCTTGCGCCTCAATATCAGCCACATGAATAAACCCAGCACGCTCCAGACCAATCTCTATAAACGCAGCTTGCATGCCAGGTAAAACCCGTACAACCTTACCCAAGTATATATTTCCCACTATGCCACGATGGTCATTACGCTCCAAATGAACCTCTTGCAACATACCATTTTCAATCACAGCTATGCGGGTTTCCATTGGACTGAAATTAATGAGTATTTCTTCGTTCATGTTGAAGGTATTTCCTTTTCCTTAAGCCACTTTAAACGCCCGGCGAATGCCACGTAACACAACGACTAACCATAACCATAAAAAACCACTCACTGGCGCTGGTAATAAAAACCATAAACCAATACTAGCGTTACTTCCAATACCCTGCACCCAATAACTAATACATTGATTAACTGCGACTAACAAAAATATCATAAAGGATTGCTGCCAAGCACGGTACATGCGAAAACGACGGTACATTAAGGTAGCAAAAAATGTCACTACGACCATAGCTAGGGCGTTAACCCCTAGGTGACTGCCTTGTAATAGGTCCATTAACAAACCCAATATAAACGCCCAGCCCATACCAAATTTATGGGGTAATGCAATGACCCAATAAATGAAAACGACTAAAACCCACTTTGGCCAGCCCCATTGCAGCCACTCAATCATGGGCAGCGCACTGAGCATAAAAGCAAGCAGCAAAGTCACGTATGGAACCCAAATGTTATGGCTTCTTTGAATCGCCATCAGTGGCTCTCCTTTTCTACCGAACTTTGTCGCTGCGGTGTTTCAATCAAGAGCAGGTGACGAGAACGTTTTAGTTGCGCCGTAGGTTTAGCGATCACTTTAGCAAAATCTTGTCCTGCTAAGTGGCGTACCTCAATGACTTTAGCCACGGGATAACCTTTAGGAAAGCGCAGGCCTAAGCCCGAACTTACCAATATATCACCCACTTCAATGTCAGCCGTATCAGACAGGTCTTGTAATTCTAAATACTCATATTGTCCTAGACCATATGCCACCGAGCGCAAGCCATTTCGGTTGACCTCTACAGGGATGGCATGATCTGCATCTGTAATTAATAACACCCGACTGGTAAAGGCAGAAGTCGATACAATTTGACCCATGACCCCAGTCGCATCAAGCACCGGCTGGCCTACAAAAGCACCCATATTAAAACCATTGTTAATAATCACTTGATGGCTAAAAGGGTCTGTATTCACACCAATGAGTTCACTTACCGTGACTTTCTCATCTAGACGCTCACTGCTGTTAAGCAGGTCTCGCAAGCGGAAATTTTCTACCGTCAAGGCTGCAAGCTTTTGCACTTGTCGTTCAGCCAGTAGAGTTTGAGCGCGCAATTTTTTGTTTTCGGCAATCAGTTCATCACGCACCTGCAGTCTCTCACCAAGCCAAGTCCACGAATGCTGCGGCACATCCACCAACCACTGTACCGGTGTAACAGCCAATGAAAGCCACGCTCGCATACGTTGCATTTGACCAAATTGGTAGTCTGCTACAATTAAACAAAGACAGATCAAGCTGTATGTCGTTAACTTTTTAACGGCCGACTGACCTTTAAACATTGGATTGATAACAAGCCTCCAAGGGATCCAGTCGCCCTAAACAACAACGGCGAGATTGCTTAAGCTACCCCGCCGTTTTCTTAGTGTTAATTGGGTGACTTTAATCTCTAGCCAACAAATCAAAGGTATGGTCATCAAGCATCTGTAGAACCCTACCGCCACCCCGTGCTACACAGGTCAAAGGGTCTTCTGCGATAATAACTGGCAAACCCGTTTCTTCACTGATCAAGCGATCTATGTCACGCAACAGCGCACCACCACCGGTGAGTACAATTCCACTTTCAGCAATATCAGACGCTAATTCTGGTGGAGAATGTTCCAAGGCACTCTTGACTGACTGCACGATGGTTGATAATGGTTCCTGCATAGCTTCCATGATTTCATTGCAGTTCAAAGTGAAACTACGCGGAATACCCTCGGCAAGGTTACGACCCCTGACATCAATTTCTAGGATGTCAGAGCTTGGGTAAGCCGTACCAATTTCTTGTTTAATACGCTCTGCAGTGGCTTCACCAATAAGGGAACCATAGTTTCGACGCACATAGGCGATGATGGCTTCATCAAACCGGTCCCCACCCACGCGCACAGATTCTGAATAAACGACACCATTAAGGGAAATAATAGCGATTTCAGTGGTACCACCACCAATATCAACGACCATAGAGCCACTGGCTTGTTCAACTGGTAAACCCGCACCAATCGCTGCAGCCATCGGTTCTTCTATGAGATAAACCTCCCGCGCTCCAGCACCCATGGCTGATTCTTTAATAGCACGGCGCTCAACTTGAGTTGATTTACACGGAACACAGACCAAAACCCGAGGACTAGGGGTGAGTAAACTATTTTCATGGACTTTATGAATAAAGTGTTGCAGCATTTTTTCTGTGACATGAAAGTCAGCAATCACGCCATCTTTTAAAGGGCGAATGGCGGTAATATTACCAGGTGTTCGTCCTAGCATGCGCTTAGCGTCTGCCCCTACAGCGGCCACACTTTTTTGATTGCCATGGGTTCGAATGGCGACTACTGATGGCTCGTTAAGCACAATGTCTTTGTCGCGAACGTAGATAAGGGTATTAGCTGTACCTAAGTCAATTGATAGGTCGCTAGAAAACAGACCGCGGATTTTTTTAAACATGCTAGTTTACTGGCTCTAATCGGAGATTAATTACGATCTACATCAATCGCTTACATTAAAGGTTAAATATTAACAATCAAGAGGCGTTTGAGCAAGGTTAATCCGTTTTCCAATGGAGCAATTTATGCTAAATTAGACGGGTTTTATGCTGCTAAACCATTTGGTGCAAATTTACCCAAATTTTTGCTAAAAATTAGCGCACTAATTCTAACCAGATTTGAGTGTCATTAACCTAAAAAGTTCAACTTTCACTCGCATATATCAATATCGCCTACATCGAGAATATTATGGCTCTAGAAAATGCCGACATCGACAAAATCGCTATCCTTGCTCGCTTGCAAGTCACCCCCAGCGAAACGAGTGATTACGCCAATAGCATTTCCAGTATTTTGTCCCTCATAGATCAGATGCAACAAGTCTCTACGGAGGGTATAGAGCCCCTCTCTAACCCCCACGATGCAAGCCAACGCCTGCGCAAAGATGAAGTGACTTGCGACAACCAACGAGAAGCCTTTATCGCCCTAGCCCCTGCTGCACAGGATGGCTTATACCTCGTGCCTAAAGTATTAGATTAACGTACTCGATTAATAAAGCGACCGCCTAACTATGACCCACAAAACACTCGTTCAAATTTCTAAGGATTTGGCTGCTGGAGACTACTCTAGCCGTGAACTTACCCAAGACGTTATTGCCGACATTAAGGCCAGAGACTCAATATACAACAGCTTTATTAGCGTCTCAGAAGATCTCGCTTTAAGGCAAGCTGATGCTGCCGACGCGCGCATTAGTGCCGGCACTGCAGACATACTCACAGGCGTGCCTTTTGCCCATAAGGACCTATTTTGCACCCAAGGCCACGCCACCACAGCAGCCTCTAAAATGTTAGAGCACTTTGTACCACCCTACGAATCGACTGTTGGTCAACGCTTGCTCTCTGCGGGAGCTGTGTGTGTTGGCAAGACAAATATGGATGAATTCGCAATGGGTTCATCAAACGAAAGTAGTTATTTTGGGGTAGTTAAAAATCCTTGGGATTTAATGGCTGTGCCTGGAGGATCTTCTGGCGGTTCTGCAGCAGCCGTAGCTGCTGGATTAGTTCCAGCTGCAACGGGCACAGATACGGGCGGTTCGATCCGCCAACCTGCCTCTTTTTGTAATTTAACCGGCATCAAGCCCACCTATGGACGTGTTTCCCGTTTTGGAATTATTGCTTATGCGTCTAGCCTAGACCAAGCAGGCCCCATGTGCCAAACAGCAGAAGACGCTGCTCTTATGCTTAATGCCATGGCTGGTTTTGATGAGCAAGACTCCACCAGTGTTCAGTTAGATACACCTGATTTTACAGCCGATTTAAATCTACCCTTGCAGGGTTTAAAAGTGGGCTTACCCAAAGAATTTTTTGGTCCAGGATTAAATCCACAAGTGGCTGAGTGCGTGATGACTGCGGTTAAACAGATTGAAAGTCTTGGCGCCCAGATTATCGATATTAGCTTACCTAATTTAGAGCTTTCCATCCCTGCCTATTATGTTATCGCACCATCAGAGGCTTCTTCTAACCTCAGCCGATTTGATGGTGTTCGCTATGGCTACCGTTGCGATCAGCCACAAGACTTAATGGACCTTTATTGCCGTACCAGAGCCGAGGGCTTTGGCACCGAAGTAAAACGGCGCATTATGGTAGGCACCTACGCATTATCTGAGGGTTACTATGACGCTTATTACGTTAAAGCTCAGCGCATTCGTCGCTTAATCAAAAATGACTTTGCCCGAGCCTTAGCTCAAGTTGATGTGATCATGGGGCCTGTAGCACCTACTCCCGCTTTCGATTTGGGCAGCAACACCAAAGACCCTGTGGCCATGTACCTAGAAGACATCTACACTTTATCAGCCAATATGGCTGGCATTCCCGCGATGTCTGCACCCGCTGGTTTCGTTAATGGTCGACCCGTTGGTTTACACATCATGGGGAACTACTTTAACGAAGCAAAACTTTTAAACATTGCCCACCAGTATCAACAAATCACCGATTGGCATTTACAAACTCCAGCCACTAACCCAGCAAAGGAAGCTTAATTATGTCTTGGGAAATTGTCATCGGTCTCGAAATTCATGTGCAGTTAGCCACTCAATCTAAGCTATTCTCAGGTGCTAAAGTGGGTTTTGGTGCACAACCTAACACGCAAACGACGTTGGTAGATTTGGGAATGCCTGGCGCATTACCTGTATTTAACGAAGCTGCATTGCGCATGGCCGTCGCCTTTGGCACAGCCATTGATGCCGAAGTTTGTAAACACTCTGTATTTGCGCGCAAAAACTACTTCTACCCAGATTCACCCAAAGGTTATCAAACCAGCCAAATGGATCACCCTATTGTCGGTTTAGGTCACTTAGACATACAACTAGAAGATGGCACGACTAAACGTATCGGTGTAACGCGGGCCCATCTTGAAGAAGATGCTGGCAAGTCTTTGCACGAGGATTACGACGGCATGACTGGCATTGATCTTAACCGCTCAAGCACACCTCTATTGGAGATTGTGTCAGAACCAGACTTGCGCACAGCTAAAGAGGCCGTCGCTTATATGCGCAAGATGCATGCTATCGTCACTACCATTGGCATTTCTGACGGTAATATGGCCGAAGGCTCCATGCGTTGTGATGCCAATGTATCCATTCGCCAAAAAGGCCAGCAAAAATTGGGAACCCGTGCCGAATTGAAAAATATCAATTCCTTTAAGTTTATTGAACGCGCTATTAACATAGAAGTGCAGCGGCAGATTGATATTCTGGAAGATGGCGGCCATGTCCACCAAGAAACCCGCCTGTACGATGCTGATAAAAACGAAACCCGACCCATGCGCAGTAAAGAGGAAGCGAACGATTATCGTTATTTCCCATGTCCTGATTTATTGCCCATAGAAATTGACGAAGCATACATTGATGCCATTCGTCAGAGCTTGCCAGAACTGCCAGACCAGCGCAGCGCTCGCTTTGTGAGCCAACTCAATTTAAGTCCATATGACGCTGGTGTCTTATCTGCAAGTCGAGGTTTAGCTGATTACTTTGAATCAGTGGTTGCTGTGTGCAATGATCCCAAACTTAGTGCTAACTGGGTGACGGGGGAATTAGCTAAATATATGAACCAAAACAACCTTGAAATTGATGCTATACCTTTAAGTGCACTGCAACTTGGACAACTCATTAGTCGCATTCAGGATGACACCATTAGTGGCAAAGGCGCTAAAACTGTGTTTGATGAACTTTGGAATAACGCCGGTGAAGTGGATGCTATTATTGATGCTAAAGGTCTTAAACAGGTTAGCGACCAGGGTGCCATTGAAGCTCTTGTAGATGATGTTATTGCCCAAAGTTCAAAGCAAGTTCAGCAGTATATTGACGCAGCAGCAGACAAGCGCGGCAAAATGTTAGGTTTTTTTATGGGCCAAGTGATGAAAGCCTCTAAGGGTTCAGCTAATCCAGGCCAAGTCAACGCATTACTAAAGCAGAAGTTAGACGCGCTTTGTTAATGGGTGGCTTGGCTAATTTGACTACTGTGACCAACTTTCTCAATGAGGGTGTGTCGGCCATAATGTGGCCCATTCGCCGTTATAACCTCAGCAAGGCACTGCAACTACTCATCATCAGCCAAAGCTAAATCGACCATCACATCATCAGATAAACCTTCAAGTGCTTGTTGCAAATTCTCGATATCAAAAACCTTTGAGACTAATAGCTGAGAGCCTGCAACAAACATATCACCACCAGACATAGAGGCACTCACCACTTCTGTGTCTAAGCTTTGCACACTGACACCTTGTGCAACCAATACGTTCGATACCTGACGCATGATACCCGGCTTATCATGGCAGGTAAGATCTAACCAAAGGGTTTGGTAGTTGGCGGCATCAGAAATTACCGTGCTCTCATTTAAAGTGACCGCCATGCCATGATCATTTAAACCACGCAGGTCTTTTTCTAGGGCTGGAATTACATTTTCATCTACATTGACTGTCAGAATACCCGCAAATTGACCCGACAGATGGGCCATACTGGATTCCTCCCAGCTTGCTTCATGCTTATAAATTACCTCAGAAAGCATTTGGATAAGTCCTGGCCGGTCTGCACAGATGGCCGTAAGTACTAATGTTTTATTCATTGTCTGTCTCCAAGTTAAGCTTGCGTCAGCATTTGTGCGACGCGCGCCTTTAATAGCTCAATAGCCGCAGGGTTTTCCCCACCTTCTGGCACAATTAAATCTGCATACTCACGGGAGGGCGATACGTAGTTAAAAAATCCAGGCCTCACAGTCGCTTGATATTGCATTAAAACCGAATTCAAATCTCGACCCCGTTCATTGACATCGCGCTCTAAACGTCTAATTAAACAGACATCCAAAGGAACATCCATAAAAATACGCAAGTTAAACAAAGACCTTAATCTCGCTTGAGTAAATAGCAGAATGCCTTCAACAATCAACACTTTGCAAGGTTGCATGCTAATGGTTTCTGCTTGCCTTAAATGCTCATAAAAACTGTATATAGGCCGTTCAACCGATTGACCCGCCACTAAGGCTTCAATGTGTTGCGCCATTAACTCGTGATCCATCGCATCAGGGTGATCGTAATTGGTTAGATTCCGTTGTGCCTTGGTCATATTTCGCTGATCGTTATAGTAGCTATCTTCTGACATCATTACGACTTGCTCGGGATCAAAACCTTGAATGACATTTTTAGACAATAAACTCTTGCCCGAAGCCGAGGCCCCAGCAATTCCAATAATAACCACAAAAACTCCAACAAATATAGGTAATCACCCATTATACTGTGCAACTATGAATATACTACTTTTTAACTCTAATGAACTGTCTTCTTTAGGACACCTTTTAATTGAGGATGCACGACGCCAATCTCACCTTCTTAAGGTGATTAGGCCAAAACTTGGTGATACCCTCAGGGTAGGCCAAATTAATGGCGCCCTTGGCTTAGGCAAAATAATCTCTCATACCGAATACGCAACCCGACTTGAAATTCAACTCAACCAAAATAGCCCTGCACTCTTAAAGTTAAAATTACTACTTGCCGTACCTAGGCCTAAAATGATGCGTAGAATATTACAAACTTGTGCCACTTTAGGAGTCAGTGAAATCACCCTATTAAATAGTGCTAAAGTGGAAAAAAGCTATTGGCAAACGCCCGTATTACATCCAGAAAATATTCATGACAACTTGATTTTAGGCCTCGAACAAGCAGGTACCTCACAACTGCCTTTGGTGCACAAAGCTGAGTTATTTAAACCTTATGTGGAGGATAAACTTGATGATTGGGCTGGTAATAGTCGTCGCCTGCTAGCGCATCCTCGCAATGCCCAAGCATGCCCCATAGCAAGCCAAAACGACACGACCTTAGCCATTGGCCCTGAGGGTGGTTTTACCAACTATGAAGTGGAAAAATTGATTCAACAAGGTTTTATTCCCTTTTCACTTGGGCCACGAATTATGCGAGTAGAAACTGCTATCCCTGTGGCTATCTCGAGGCTCTGTGCCTTATGAAATCTGCCCATCAGCGCTTTGCAGGACGCTACCGACCACCTAGCCCAAAACGTTCACCACTCATCACACCTGAAGGTGCAGCAGCTCTTAAAAAAGAACTCGAAAACTTGTGGCGTAATCAGCGGCCAGTGATTACGCAAGCAGTTAGTGAAGCCGCTGCTTTAGGTGATCGTTCCGAAAATGCTGAATACATTTATGGCAAGAAAATGCTGCGCGAGATGGACAGTCGCATTTTGTACTTACAAAGACGCCTTGATCTGATCAAGGTAGTGGATGGCCTACCTGCTGACCCGAATAAGGTTTATTTTGGAGCGTGGGTGACCCTGATTGATGACGACGACAATGAGCGTCATTATCGCATTGTTGGCGCCGATGAACTTAACCCTAGTGCTGGCTGCATTAGCATAGACTCACCTCTTGCTTTGGCACTTATTGGCAAACAGTTAGATGATCGAGTCGAACTTAATGACCTAGACAGAGGCTATGACATTATTGCCATCAATTATGTAAATGCTACGAGCACCTAATGAATGGTGCCCCGTCGGTAAGAGAATGTGGCTGCAATAAGGGCATAACACATGGACAAAATCATGGTGATTTTAATGACTAATAAAAGCTCCGGGTAAAGTGCAGAAGTAATAGCAGCGCCACCCATGGTGATACTAAACAGGGTCATTACAATAGCAGAACTTATCATGTTACCCATGGTGCGTGCCAAATTAAGCAACACTGCTGCAATGCTCAATTTGTCAGCAGGCACGGAGCCTATAGCGGCATTATTATTGGGCGAAGAAAAGAAACCAAAGCCTAAACCCAAAAATACTAATGCCAACATCACGTAATGCAGGGATGTATTCATATCCAACCGAAATAACATCGCGTAACCAATGACAAATAGTAGGCAGCCAAAGGTTGATAATATTCTAGGCTCAAAGCGATCTGATAAGCGACCGGTTATGGGTGCCAACACCATCATAATTAGCGTTTGAATTAACACAATTTGTCCTGCCTCCGTGGGGCTTAGTTGGTGAATATACTGCAAATACAAACTCAGTAAAAACACCATGGAAAAGCTAGACCCATAAATAAAAAAAGCGGATAACAGTGACCGATTAAAAATTCGGTTAGCCCGCAGCGCGGACAGACGGATGAGGGGGCTGTCTATTTTTGATTGATGCCATACAAAAACAGCCAACAAAACCAATCCTAAAATGGCTAGCAGTGCAAATCGCCAATCTGTTAGGCGCGATAGCCCCAGCATAAAAGCGCTCACCCAGGCAGCAAATATGAGGCTCCCTTGCCAATCAAACTTAGCTTTAAGCTCTGATTTCCAGTCCCCTTTGACATAACTAAGCAGTGCCACTAAACACAAAAGTAAGATTGGAACGGGCACCCAAAATACACTTTTCCAACCCCAGTGCTCAGTTAACCATCCCCCCACCTGTC